>Ga0310345_10000242_pt1 | contig 100873 bp, 92 predicted proteins | sample HC15DNA20500_MG_FD_204667 | JGI IMG/M metagenome (GOLD analysis project Ga0310345, IMG submission 204667) | Marine microbial communities from station ALOHA, North Pacific Subtropical Gyre - HC15-DNA-20-500_MG | ecosystem: Environmental > Aquatic > Marine > Oceanic | place: Pacific Ocean: North... | reverse complement strand
CAGCGCCCCGTCGCTGGGGTCGCGGCGCGAGCGCGAAGCGCGACGCGCCGGCGGAGTCGGGAGGGGGGCCCCATTGGCGCTTTGCCCAATGGGGGGAGGGTTTGCACCAAACCCTCCAAAAAGCTCAGTACATCGGGCCGATGATGCCGGTGGCGCCGGCGACGCCGGCGGGGAGCGCGGTGACGATCGCGTCGAAGGCGCCGCTCGCGGTGGGGTCGTTGGCCACCGCGGCGCCGGCCCGGGTGATGCCGGTGTCCCAGCCGGCCGGGCTCGTGATCGTGACCTCGCCCGCGCCGGCGTCGCGGGTCCCGCCGAGCGCGCCGAAGGCCGCGCCGCTTGCGTCGACGGTCACGTCCGTGAACGACAGGCCGGGGGTGACGTCGGCGAGGAGCCCGACGCGCGCGTTGCCCTCGACCCGCACCTCGCGGAGCGCCACGTCCCCGAGGTTGCCGCTCAGCTGCACGCCGTCGCCGATCTCCTGCACCCCGAAGGCGCCGACGCTGCGGCGCACGGTGGAGGTCATCGCGACGGTCAGCCCGTCGAGCGTGACGTCGCGCGACTCGCTGACCACCACGCCCGCGAAGCCGTTGCCCTCGACCCGCGAGGCGCCGGTGATCGAGACGCCGGCCGCGTCGCCGATCCAGACCGCGACGTCGCCGTTGCCTCGCGCGGTCAGCGCGTCGTGCTCGGCCGAGGCGTCGAGCATCAGCACGCCGAAGCGCTCTCCGTCGGCCACCGTCAGGCGCGCGCTCGTCATCGCGTGCGCGTCGGTGGCGATGACCCCGTAGCTCGGCACGCCGCGCAGACCGGCGACCACGCGCTCGACCGTCACGTCGGTCAGCGAGGAGGTGCCGCCCCGGAGGAGGACGCCGACGCCGATCACGTCGCGCACCCCGCCGCCGCTCCAGGTGATCCGCGCGCCGTCGGCGAGCACGCCCGTCTCCGCCATCCCCGCGATCGTCACGTCGTCGAGCGTGAGCGTGGCGTCGCGGGCGTAGAGCCCGATCGTCGCCGCCCAGGTGCGCCACCGCCCGGCCGCGCACACCCGGTCCTCGGCCGCGTCGACCTCGCCCGGCTCGCACTCGCAGTCCGCCGCGCAGGCCTCGTCGCTCGGCGCGCCGACGACGCTCACCCATCGGGCGTCGGCGGCGTCCTCGCGGGTCACCGGGCCGGTCACGGCCACGCGCTCGATCGTCACCTCTCCGCCCACCGCGTAGAGCCCCACGCCGTGGCGCGCGTCGACGGTCACGTCCCGGATCGCCGCGTCGCCCCGCGCGACCACGCCGGCCCGGCCGCCCGCCTCGAGCGCGACCGACTCCAGCGCCGCGCCTGGGCCGAGCTCCACCACGATGTCGCGCGGGCCCGCGCTCGCGAGCTCGCTGCCGGCCACGCCGCGCAGGGTCACCCCCGCGGGCACCGACAGCTCGCCCTCGACCCGGCAGGCGGGGAGCGTCACCACCGCCCCGGCGCTCGCGCCGTCGAGCTGCCCCTGGACCTCGGTGAGGCTGCAAGGGTCGCTGCACGCCGCGAGCAGGAGCCCCAGCGCGATGCCGATCTGTCTCATCCTTCTCCTCCGTCGCGGCGCGCGAGCGCCTCTGATATAGCAGCAGCCACGTCCATGGTCTGTGCGGACGACGCGGCGCTCGAAGCCTTCGTGGCCGGCCAGCTCGACACGGCCGCGCGCGGCGCCGTCGAGGCGGCCCTGGACGCGTGCGCGCACTGCCGGGGGCGGCTCGGCGCGCTGGCCCGCGCCGCCGAGGGCAAGCCGGTCGTCTCGATCCCCGACACGCTCACCCCCGAGATGTTCGAGGCCGGCCCCGACCCGCACGTCGGCGCGGTCCTCGGCGGGCGCTACCGCGTGCTGCGGGTGATCGGCAGCGGCGGCATGGGCGCGGTCTACGAGGCCGAGCACGAGCTCATCGGCCGGCGGGTGGCGGTGAAGCTCCTCCACCCCGAGCTCGCCGCGCGCCGCGAGGTGCTGCAGCGCTTCCGCAACGAGGCGCGCGCGGCCGGCGCGATCGGCCACCCGGGCATCGTGCGCGCGCTCGACATCGGCCGGACCGAAGGCGGCGCGCCCTTCCTCGTGCTCGAGCTGCTCGACGGCCGCGACCTCGAGACCGAGCTCGCCGCGCGCGGCCCGCTCCCGGTCGCCGAGGCCATCGACGTGGCGGTGGCGATCGCCGACGCGGTGGCGGCCGCCCACGCCCTCGAGATCGTGCACCGCGACCTCAAGCCCGCGAACGTCTTCCTCACCGACGCGGGCGAGGTGAAGGTGCTCGACTTCGGGATCAGCAAGGTCCGCGGCGCGCTCCAGACCAGCCCCGACACACGCTCCGGCGTCCTGCTCGGCACGCCGGCGTACATGGCGCCCGAGCAGCTCGGAGACGGCGCGGCCGCCGACGCCCGGAGCGACGTCTACGCGCTCGGCGCGATCCTCTACCGCTGCCTCACCGGCCGGCTCCCCCACACCGCGAGCAACCTGCCCGCGCTCCTCGCCGCCATCCTCGAGGGATCGGTCGCGCCGATCGAGCGGCCGGACGTGAAGCCGGCGCTCGATCTCCTGGTCCGCCGCGCGCTCGACCCCGATCCCGACGCCCGCCCGCAGACGATGGGCGAGCTCCGCGACGCGCTCCGCTCGCACGCCGCCACCACGCGACGGACCACCGCGCGCCCCCTCGGCGACGCCGAGCGGCGGGTGGCGGTGGCGGTCGTCGCCATCGGCGGCGAGCCCGCGCGCCTCGAGGCCCGGGCCACCGCGGCCGGGGCGAAGGTGGTGCCCGGGGAGCGCGGCCGCTTCGTCTTCGGCGACGGCACCTGGAGCGGCGACCTCGTCGACCGCGCCGGGCTGTGCGCGCTCGCGCTCGCCGACGAGGCCGCGCGGGTGGCGGTGGGCCCGGCGGTGCTGAGCGGCGGCGAGGTCGAGCTCTCGGAGGAGCTCGCCGAGATGCTCGCGCACGACGCGCCGGGCGCCTGGATCGCGCCCTCGCTCGCGCACGCGCGCCTCACCGAGATCGGCTGCGAGCTCGAGGGCGGCCGCGCGCGCATCCGCCGGGGCCGCGTCGCGCCCGCGCTGCCCCTCCTCGGCCGCCGCGCGGAGCTCGCCCAGCTCACCGAGGCCGCCGACGACGTCCTGGACGAGCGCGCGCCGGCGGTGGCCCTGGTCGACGGGGCGCCCGGGGTCGGCAAGTCGCGGCTGCTCGACGCGCTCGCCGAGGCGCTCCGGGACGAGTGGCGCGTGCTGCGCGGGCGGACCCGGGAGCGCGACGCCGATCACGCGGTGATCCGCGCGCTGCTGCGCGACTTCGCCGGGGTCGACGACCGGGCCGGCGCGGCGATCGCCGAGGCCGCGGTGCACGCGCTCGCGGTCGCCGCCTGCGGCGAGGAGGGCGGCGCCCGGCACCTGCCGACCCTCCGGGTGCTCTTCGGCCTCGCCCCCGCGAGCGGCGACGCCCGCCTGACCACCGACCGCGCGCGGGTCGCGGCCCTGGACGTGATCGAGGGCCTCGCGCGGCTCCGCCCGCTCGCGCTCCTGATCGACGACGCGCAGTGGGCCGACGGCCCGTCCCTCGACGTGCTCGGCGCGCTCGCCGCGAGCCGCGCCCCGATCCTGATCGCGCTCGCCGGCCGTCAGGCGCCCGACGCCCCGTGGCTCGAGGGCGCGGAGATCACCCGGGTGCGCCCGCGGGCGCTCAAGCGCGGCGAGACGAGGCGGCTGCTGGGCGCGATCGTCGGTGAGGCGCGCGCCGACGCGATCGCGGAGCGCATCCACGCGCACACCGGCGGCAACCCGCTCTTCGTCGAGCAGCTCGGGCGCGCGGTCGGCGCGCAGGACGGGGATCTCCCGCTGCCTCCCAGCATCGAGGGCGCGGTGCAGGCGCGGCTCGACGAGCTCGCCCCCGGGCTGCGCGAGGCGGTGAAGCGCGGCGCCCTCTTCGGCGTGCCCTTCACCGCGGCCGATCTCGCCGCGCTCGAGGTCGAGGCGGCGCGCGAGGACCTCGACGACCTCGTGGCCCGCGGGCTGCTCTCCGCCAGCGGGGTGGAGGGAGAGGAGCGGGTCTACGCGCTGGCCACCCCGCTCTACGCCGACGTGGCCCGCCGCATGCTGGGCGACGAGGCGCGCCGAGAGCTCCACCGCCGGGCGGCGGAGCGGCTCGAGGGCCGGGTCCCGCGCGAGGAGATCGCCCGCCACCTCGAGCTCGGCGGGCGGACGAAGGACGCGGCGCGCGTCTACGGCGAGGCCTGCCTCGAGGCGAAGCGCGCCGGCGATCTCGCGCGCACGCTGCGGGCCGGCGAGCGAGCGCTGGCCCTCGGGCTCGGGAGCGCGCTCGACGTGCGGATCGCGGTGGCCGAGGTGCTCGAGGTCCGCGGTCGCCTCGGCGAGCAGGAGGCGCTGCTCGCGGCCGCCGAGCGCGAGTGCGAGGGGCCGACCCGGGCGCGGGTGCGGACCGATCGCGCGGTGGCGCTGCAGCGGCTCGGGCAGTCCGGCGAGGCGCTGCCGCTCCTGGAGAAGGCGCTCGAGGACGCGGAGGGCGACGCCGAGGCGCTCGCCCGGGCCCTCGGCAAGCACGCGGTCGCGCTCACCTACGCCGGCGAGACCGAGCGCGCGGCCGAGCAGCTCCGGGCGGCCGAGCGGCTCGTCCTGACCCGAGCCAGCGGCCTCCGCGCCGACGCCGCGATCTGGCGTGGGCAGCTCGCGAGCATGATCGGCGACCTCGGCGCGGCCCGGAACGCCTACTGGGCCGCGGTCGAGCTCTACCGCGAGCTCGGCGACCCGCGGCGCGCGGCCGAGGCCTCGCTCAACCTCGCCGATCTCTACAACCGCGTCGGCGCGCACGACGAGGCGGTACCGGCCCTCGAGGCGGGGCTCGCGGACTGCCGGCGGGTCGGCGCCAGCCGGCTGATGGAGGGCTATGGGCTCGCCAACCTCGGCTACGCGCTCGCCAAGGAGGGCCGCGACGCGGAGGCCGCGCGCGCGCTCGAGGAGGCGACCGAGATCGCCGAGGAGGTCGGCGAGAGCCGGCTCGCGATCGCCACCCACGTCTACCGGAGCCGGCTCGCCGCCGCCCGCGGGAGGCTCGAGGAGGCCCGCGCGGGGGCGGAGGCGGCCGCCGAGCGCGCAGCCCAGCTCGGCTTCGACAGCCTCGAGGCCCTCGCCCGGCTCGCCCTCGCCGAGCACGCCTTCGCCGCCGGCGACGCGGCCGCCGCGCTCCGTCACGCGCGCCGGGCGCTCGCGCTCAGCGACGCCCTCGGCGGCATGGAGGAGGACGGCGGCGCGCTCTTCCGGGTGCTCGGCGACGCCTTCGAGGCGACCGGGCGGGCCGAGGACGCCGCGCGCGCCCGCGCCCGGGGCCGGGCCAGCGTCGAGAGCGCGGCCGCGCGCATCGGGGATCGCCACTGGCGCGAGCGGTTCCTGCACGACGTCGAAGCTCACCGCGCCCTCCTCGGAGACCGCTCATGAGACGCGCCTGGCTCTGCCTGCTCCTCCTCGCCTGCGACGGCGAGGTCGCCCCCCTCCCCGACGCCAGCGTCGCGCCGGACGCGGGGGGCGAGACCCGACGCGAGGCGCAGCTCCCCGCGCTCGGCGCCTGCCCCGACGGCTGGGCCGAGGTCGACGTGGACGGGGTGACGGTCTGCGATCCGACCCCCGGCGGCCCCACCCCCGGCGGCCCCGCGCCCTGCCCCGAAGGCGAGGCCCGCTTCGTCGGCTCCGCGAGCTGCGCGCCGATCGGCGGGGCCTGCCCGAGCGGCGACTTCGCCGACGACCTGCCCGCCGACGCGATCCACGTGCGCCCGGGCGGCAGCGGGGACGGCAGCGCCGGCGCCCCCTTCGGCACCATCGCCCAGGGCATCTCCGCCTGGCGCGCCGGCCGCACCATCGCGCTCGCCAAGGGCACCTACGACGAGGCCGTCCGCCTCCCGGTCGGCGCCACCCTGCGCGGCGCGTGCGCGCGCGAGACCCGGCTCACCCTCTCGTCGTCGTTCGCCGGCCAGTCGGTGATCGCGCTCGAGGGCGGCGCCGTCTCCGACCTCACCGTCGCCGAGACCGACGCCGCCGGCGTCCTCGTCCGCCGCGGCGAGGTCACGCTCGAGCGCGTCGTCGTGGATCGCGCGACCACCTTCGGCGTGATCGTGGGCGGCGGCCGGCTGACCGCGCGCGAGCTCGTGGTGCGGGGCATCGCGCCGGGCGGCGACGGGAGCGGCGGCTTCGGGCTGATCGTCGACGACGCCGCGGCCGGGCTCGAGCGCGCGGTGCTCGAGGAGAACACCCTCGCCGGCGCCATCGTCACCGCCGGCGCCACCCTGGAGCTCACCGACGTCGCGGCGCGGGACGCCACCGGCGCGCGGCTCGGGGCGGGCTTCATCAGCCAGGACGGCGCGACGATCTCCGGCCGCCGCGTCGAGGTGACCCGCTCGACCGGCGCGGGGCTGCTCTCCAACGCCGGCGGCGGCTACGCGCTCGAGGACGTCGTGGTCCGCGACGTGACCGGGGCGCCGATGGGCTGGGCGCTCTCGGCGCTCGGCGAGGTCTCGCTCACCCGCGCCTGGCTCTCGGGCGCGCAGGGCACGGGGGTGCAGGTCGGCGGGGGTGGGCGGATCGCGCTGACCGACGTGGTCGTCGACGGCGTGCGCGAGCACCCCACCATGAACGGCTTCGGCCAGGGGCTCGGCGTCTCGCAGCGCGGGACCCTGGTGGTCGAGCGCGTCTTCGTCCGCGACACCCTCGCCGGCGCGGTCAGCGTGATCGGCCAGGACACCCTCGGCGACGCCCGGCTCGAGGGGCGCGACCTGACCCTCCGCGACGTGCGGGACGAGGGGGTCGCCGGCGTCGGCCTCTACGTCGACGTCTTGGGCGAGGTCGAGCTCGAGGGGCTGACGGTCGAGCGGACCACCCACGGCGGGGTCGTGGTCGGCGGCGGCTCGGCGGTCTCGCTCACCGACGTCCGGGTCGAGGACACCACGCCCGACGTCGAGGACGGCCTCTGGGGGCGCGCGGTCGAGGTGCGGGACAGCCGCCTCACCCTCACCCGGGCGCGCCTCGCGCGGCAGCACGAGGTGGGCGTCATCGTGAGCGGCGGCGAGGCGGCGCTCGAGGACGTCGAGATCCACGCCACCCGGGAGCGCGGGTGCGCGGCGACCACCTGCGGCGACGCGCCCGGAGGGACCGGGCTCGGGGTCTACCGCGGCGCCTCGGTCTCGCTGCGCGGCTTCGTGATCGACGACGCGGCGCTCTGCGGCGTGCAGATCGCCGAGGGTGGCAGCCTCGATCTCTCGGACGGCGAGATCCGCGCCGCGTCGATCGGCGCCTGCGTGCAGGTCGACGGCTACGACGTCGAGCGCCTCACCGACGACGTCCGCTTCGTCGACACCGGCACCAGCATCCAGACCACCAGCCACTACGTGCCCGAGGCCAGCGACCCGCTGCCGTGATGGGGTAGCATCCCCGTCTCGGTGACCGAAGCGCTTCACACCTCGTTCGTGGCCGCGGTGGGCGACGCCTACCCGATCGCCCCCGACGCCCTGGCCCGGCTGGCCGACGCGCTGCGCGAGCGGTTCGGGGAGGCGCAGGCCGCCTTCCCGGAGATCGCGCTCTCGGGCGCCGAGCTCGCGGCCTGGCTCGCCGACCGGGTGCCCGACGACGGCGATCCCGCCGCCGGGCTCGCGAAGCTGCGGGTGCCCGACCTCTTCCTCGCCTGCGCCTGCGCGCGAGGGATCGACGGCGCGGCCGAGGCGTTCGAGCGCGTGGTCATGCCCGCGGTGCCCAAGGCGATCGCCCGGGTCGACTCCGACCGCGCCTTCGTCGACGAGGTCGTCTCGAACGTCCGCGTGAAGCTGCTCGTCGGCGAGGGGGATCGGCCGCCGCGGGTCGACCGCTACCTCGGCCAGGGTCCGCTCACCGCCTTCGCCCAGGTCGTGGCCCTCCGGGAGGCCCAGTCCCTCAAGCGACAGTCGCTCCAGCGACGAGGCGTCCGGGAGCAGCCACTGGACGACGAGCTCCTCGAGCTGCCGATCGAGGAGGGCGACCCCGAGCTCGCGCAGCTGAAGGCGGAGATCCAGGGCCCCTTCCGCCGCGCCTTCCGGGAGGCGCTCGCCGAGCTCTCGCCGCGGGACCGCAACGTGCTCCGGCTCTACCTCATCGAGGACGTCGGCAGCGAGACCCTCGCCCGCATGTACGGCGTGCACCGCGCCACCATCGCCCGCTGGATCGCGGACGCCCGGGGCGCGGTGCTGAAGGGCACCCGCCGGCGGCTGATGAAGGAGCTCGCGCTCGGGCGCGTCTCCTTCGACAGCCTCATGGGCAAGCTGGCGACCAAGCTCGACGTGAGCCTCGCCAGCTTCCTCGGGGGGTGACTCGCTCACAGGAGCTCGAAGCAGGCCTCGTCGCACGACACCGTGCCCACCTCGGCGCAGCGGTTGAAGTCGGCGCGGCGGTCGGACGTGGAGGCGTCGCACGCGTCGATGCAGACGCGCAGCCCGCCGGGCACGAAGCAGTCGAAGAAGTTGTACTCGTTGCAGAGCTCGTGACAGTGGTCGAGGGTCGCGTCCGGGGACGGGCCGCAGTCCGCGGGGCAGCTCGACTCGCTCTCGGCGCCGCTGCAGACGCCGTCGCCGCAGCGGGCGGGCGGCGGATCGGTCCGGCAGTCGGCGGGGCAGCTCGCGCCGTCCTCTCCGGCCTCGCACGCGCCGTTGCCGCAGACCACGCCCATCGGCGGCGGCCCCTCGTCGACGCAGTCACCCACCGACTCACCGGCCGGCTTCACGCAGCGCTGGCCCTCGGCGCAGTTCACCGCGCTGGTGCAGCCGGGCACGCACTCCGAGAAGGTCGCGTCGGCGCAGTACTGGCCGGGCTGGCAGTCGACCGGGCCGCTGGGGAAGTCACCGCAGGGGGTGAAGCCCTGGACGCTGGTGTCCGAGGCGCAGGCGCCGAGCCACGCGAAACAAACCGCGAGAATGATCCGGGAACGCATCTCTCATGTCCTCCTGATTCGAGCGGCTCCGTCGCCGCCGAACCGAGGACGCGAGGTCCCGGCGCTCGTCGCAGACTTTTTTCAGGCGCGGCCGAGCTTGGCGCGGAAGAAGTCCCGCAGGTCGTCGTCGGAGGCGTAGACCTCCTCGACGCGCTCGGAGTCGACCAGGGTGCGGACGATCTTCTTGATCATGCGCCGGCTGTTCTCGGCGTTGGACGCGGCCGCGAGCAGCTCCGTGACCAGGGCGGCCCGATGCTCTTCCGGCACCTCGAGGTGTCCGTCCGCCGCGAGGGTGTCGATGGCCGCCGCCAACGCGGTGGTCAGGTAGCGCTCGTAGGGGCTGAGCTCGTCGTCCGACATCTACTTCGCTTGTAGCACGCGGCCCTCGGGCCCGGCGACGGGGAAAGTCACGGTCCGGGCGGCGGACGGGTGCTCAGCTTGCGGGCCAGCCGCTGGAGCTTGTCGGTCGGCTCGCGCACCCCGGAGACCGACCCGGTCGAGGTCGGCGTCGCCTTCAGCCGGTAGGTCACCATCGAGCCCACCGCGAGGTCGTGCAGCGTCGCCCGGAGCGGGTGGAAGATCGCCAGGCCCAGGCCGACCAGGTAGAGCAGCGTCAAGAAGCCGTGGCTGATCGCCATGGCGACCAGCAGGTTCTGCATCGAGTCGAGCGAGCGCGGCCGCAGCGACTCGATCGTGTCGAGCAGCTCCGGGATCCCGCTGGTGAGCGCGATCGTCGCCCCGGCGAGGATCGGCATCCAGAGCGAGACCAGCGTGCGCGTCGCCGAGCGGAGCCAGCCGAGCCGCCCCCCGCCCTCGCGCACCACCTCGATGCCCAGCAGGTACTTCGCCGGCGTCTGGCCGCGCCAGGCGTGGCCGATCGTCACGATCGCCAGGTAGACGACCAGGCCGATCCAGCCGAGGAAGCCGATCAGCGCCGCCGCGATCAGGAAGTCGCCGAGCGCGGCCGCGGTGCGCGTCATGATGGGCGAGAGCGCCCGGTGCTCGGGGGCCGCGGCGTCGAGGTCGGCGAGGAGCGCGTCGTAGTCCGGGTAGCGGTCCTCCGGCTTCTTGGCGAGGAGGCGCTCGAGCACCCGGGCGAGCGCGGGCGGCACGTGCGGCGCCGACTTCGCGAGCGGCTCGAGGGGCTCGGAGAGGTGCTTGGCGACCACCGCCATCGGGCGCGGCCCGTCGAAGGGCGGCCGGCCGACCAGGAGGTGATGGAACGCCGCCCCCATCGCGTACATGTCGGCCCGGTGGTCGATCTCCTCGGCGATGGCCTGCTCGGGCGCGATGTACCAGGGGCTGCCGACGAGCGCGCCCTCCTGGGTGATCTGGTTGTCCCCGTCGACCGGCTTGGCGAGCCCGAAGTCGGCGATCTTGAGGACCCCGTCCGCGTCGACCATCAGGTTGCTGGGCTTGATGTCCCGGTGGATCACGCCGACCCGCTGCGCCGCGCGGAGCCCGCGGGCGACCTGGATCATCGCGTCCCGCGCCTCCTCGGGCTCCATCGTCTCCCCGGCCCGAAGCACGTCGTCGAGGTCGCCGCCCGCGATCTTCTCCATCGCGAAGAACAGGGAGTCCTCGCCGGCCGGGGTCGGGCGGCGGCCGATGTAATAGATGTGGACGATGTTCGGGTGGTTGAACCGGGCCTGGGCCCGGGCCTCCCGGAGGAAGCGGTCGGTCATCCCGGCCATCCCGCTCGCGTCCGCCCGGAGCACCTTCACCGCGACCTCTCGGTCGAGGGACGTGTCGATGGCGGCGTAGACCTCGCCCATGCCGCCCTTGCCGAGCAGCTCCCCGATCACGAAGTGGTCGAGCGTCGCCCCGGCCAGGCTCCCGTCGGGGGCCACCGGCAAGATGGGGTCGCGCGCGCCGGGGTCCGACGCGGCGACCGTCTGCGCGAGGGCTTCGGACTCGTCGGCCACTGCCCTCGAACTGCATCACGCGACGGCCGCCGGGGCAACCGCCACGTTTTGACGTTGCTGTCCGGGTCCGACGGACTTAAAACGCGACCCCCTCTCCCCCGCGCCCCGTCGGAGGTGCCGCATGGACGACCTCGAAGAAGAGACCCCCTGGACGATCGACCGCAGCGCCGAGCTGTATCAGATCAACGGATGGGGGAAGCCCTACTTCCGCATCAGCGCCGACGGGCGGGTCGAGGTCGCCCCCGACCCCGAGGAGCCCCACAAGACGGTCGACCTCCACGACCTCGTGCTCGACCTCGAGGCGCGCGGGCTCGACCTGCCGCTCCTCATCCGCTTCAGCGACGTGCTCGAGGACCGCATCCGGCGCCTCAACGAGGCGTTCCAGGCGGCGATCCGGGAGTACGAGTACGACGGCCGCTACCGCGGCGTCTTCCCGGTCAAGGTCAACCAGCAGAAGCACCTCATCGACGAGGTCGTGCGGCACGGCGAGCCGTGGCAGTACGGCCTCGAGGCGGGCAGCAAGCCCGAGCTCCTCATCGCCCTCGCGGCGACCCAGGAGCCCGGCGGCTTCATCATCTGCAACGGCTACAAGGACCGCGCCTACATCGAGACGGCGCTCCTCGCCCAGCGCTTCGACAAGACCGTGATCGTCGTCCTCGAGCGCATCGAGGAGCTGCAGTTCGCGCTCCAGGCGTCGGAGAAGACCGGCGTCCGGCCGATGCTCGGCGTGCGCTGCAAGCTCGCCGCGCGCGGCGTCGGCCGCTGGAAGAGCTCCGCCGGCGACCGGGCCAAGTTCGGCCTGACCGCGGCGGAGATCGTGCAGGTCGTCGACGAGCTGGCGAGCCGCGACATGCTCGACTGCCTGCAGCTGCTGCACTTCCACATCGGCAGCCAGATCTCGAGCATCATCCCGATCAAGAACGCGATGCGGGAGGCCGCGAACATCTACGTCGAGCTGGCGAAGATGGGCGCGAAGATGGGCTACCTCGACGTCGGCGGCGGCCTCGCCATCGACTACGACGGGAGCAAGACCGACTTCCACGCCTCGATGAACTACGACCTGGCGGAGTACGCCTACGACATCGTCAGCGAGGTGAAGGACGCCTGCGACAAGGCGCAGGTGTCGGTGCCGACCCTGGTGACCGAGAGCGGCCGGGCGATCAGCGCCCACCAGTCGGTCCTCGTCTTCGAGGTGGTCGGCAAGAACGAGGTGCGCTTCCCCGGCGTGCCCGAGAAGCCCGAGAAGGGCAGCCACCGGGTGCTCGAGGAGCTCTACGAGACCTGGGAGGGCATCCTGCCGAAGAACGTGCAGGAGTCCTATCACGACGCCCTGCAGGGCAAGGAGGAGGCGGACAGCCTCTTCAAGTTCGGCTACCTGACCCTGCGTCAGCGCGCCCAGGCGGAGCGCCTCTTCTGGCACTGCCTGGACAAGATCATGCGCGCCAAGGGCCGGATGCGCCGCGTCCCCGAGGAGATCGCCGACCTCGAGGACTTCATGAGCAGCATCTACTACTGCAACTTCAGCGTCTTCCAGTCCGCGCCGGACGCGTGGGCCATCGGGCAGCTCTTCCCGGTGATGCCCATTCACCGGCTCGACGAGGAGCCGACCGAGCGCGCGACCATCGCCGACCTGACCTGCGACAGCGACGGCAAGATCGACCGCTTCATCGACGTCGAGGACGTCAAGCACGTGCTCGAGGTGCACGAGCTGAAGGACGGCGAGCGCTACTTCCTCGCCATGTTCCTCAACGGCGCCTACCAGGAGATCCTCGGCGACCTCCACAACCTCTTCGGCGACACCAACGCGGTGCACGTCCGGATGGACGACGAGTCCTACGAGGTCACCAGCGTGGTGAAGGGCGACAGCGTCGCCGAGGTGCTCGGCTACGTGGAGTACGAGCCGATGGCGATGGTGGAGCGGGTCCGGCTGCAGGCCGAGCGCGCCCGCCGGCAGGGCCTCATCGGCGTCGACCAGGTCAAGCTGCTCATGCGCCACTACGAGGAGTCGCTCCGGGGGTACACTTACCTCACGGAGGACTGATGGCCCGCTACACCAGCGACGTGTTCATCTCCTGGGAGGAGCTCCACCGCGACTGCCGGGCGCTGTGCCGGACGCTGATCGAGCGGAACGAGAGCTGGAAGCGCATCGTCGCGGTCACCCGCGGTGGGCTCATCCCCGCCGCGGTGGTCGCGCGCGAGCTCGACATCCGGCTCGTCGACACGATCTGCGTGGTCAGCTACCACGGCGCGCAGGCGCAGCAGCAGGGCGAGGCGGACATCCTCGAGGCGCCCCCCGGCGACGGCGAGGGCTGCCTGCTCATCGACGACCTGGTCGACACCGGGCGCACCGCCCGCGCGATCCGGGAGCGCCTCCCCAAGGCGTTCTTCGCGACGGTGTACGCCAAGCCCGAGGGGCGCCCGTTCACCGACCTGTGCATCCGGGAGATCCCGCAGACGACGTGGATCCGCTTCCCCTGGGACACCGAGCTGTCCTTCGCGGTGCCGCTGGTGGAGCGCAAGTCGGACTGACCGATTTGACAAGCGCGCGCCGATCCGGTGTGGATCCTGGGTCCTCGACAGCCCACCCGGAGCGCGCATGACGATCTTCAAGAGCACCGTCCCTTCCCTCGACATCCCCGCCGTCTCGGTCACCGAGCACGTGCTCCGGCACGCGGAGCGCCTGGCCGACAAGGCCGCCTTCATCGACGGCCCGAGCGGGCGCGAGGTCACCTACGGCGCGCTCGCCAAGCAGATCCGCATGCTCGCGGGCGGCCTGAAGGCCAAGGGCGTGGGCCCGGGCACGACCTGGGCGCTGATGAGCCCGAACGTGCCCGAGTACGCGGTGGTCTTCCACGGCCTCGCCTACGCCGGGGCCACCGTCACCACGCTGAACCCGACCTACGGCGCCGAGGAGATCGCCTTCCAGCTGAAGGACTCCGGGGCGACCGCGATCGTCACCGTCGGGCTGTTCCTCGAGACCGCGCAGGCGGCGGCGAAGGAGGCGGGGATCGAGGAGGTCTACCTGATCGGCCCCGGCGACGCGCCCTCGTTCAGCACGCTGATGGGCGAGCCGCTCGGCGCCCAGGTCGCGCGGGACGTGCAGGAGGACGTGGTCGTGCTGCCCTACTCCTCGGGCACGACCGGCTTCCCGAAGGGCGTGATGCTCACCCACCACAACCTGGTGGCCAACATCGAGCAGACGGCCGCCCACATCGACCTGAAGGAGGACGAGGTCATCTTCGCCGTCCTGCCCTTCTTCCACATCTACGGGATGCAGGTCCTGATGAACTTCGGGCTCGCGACCGGCGCGACCATCGTGACCGCGCCGCGCTTCGACATGGTGCAGATGCTCGAGCTGACCCAGAAGCACGGCATCACGCGGCTCTTCATCGTGCCGCCGATCGTGCTCGCGCTCGCCAAGCACCCGATCGTCGACAAGTACGACATGTCGAGCGTGAAGCAGATCTTCAGCGGCGCCGCGCCCCTCGGCGGCGAGATCGCGGAGGCGGCGGCCAAGCGGCTCGGCTGCGAGGTCGCGCAGGGCTACGGCATGACCGAGCTGTCCCCGGTGACCCACGCGATCCGCGAGGGCGACTACAAGGCCGGCTCCATCGGCACCCTCGTCGCCAACACCGAGTGCCGCCTGGTCGACCCGGACACCGGCAAGGACGTCGGGGTGGGCGAGCGCGGCGAGGTCTGGGTGCGCGGCCCGCAGGTCATGAAGGGCTACCTCAACAACGAGGAGGCCACGAGCGAGACCATCGACGGCGACGGCTGGCTGCACACCGGGGACGTGGGCGTCGCCGACGAGGACGGCCACTTCTTCATCGTCGACCGGCTCAAGGAGCTCATCAAGGTGAAGGGCTTCCAGGTCGCGCCGGCCGAGCTCGAGGCGCTGCTGATCACCAACGCCGAGGTCGCCGACGTCGCGGTGATCGGCGTGCCCGACGAGGAGGCCGGCGAGCTGGTGAAGGCGTTCGTGGTGCGCGCCCCCGGCAGCGCGATCAGCGCCGAGGACGTGCAGGCGTTCGTCGCCGACAAGGTCGCCACCTACAAGAAGGTCGACCTCGTCGAGTTCATCGACCAGATCCCGAAGAGCGCCTCGGGCAAGATTCTCCGCCGCGAGCTCCGCGAGCGGAAGAGCTGAGGCGAAGCGCGCGTAGCATTCCGCGTGCTCCGCCTCCTCGCCTTCGCCCTCGCCCTGGTCGCGGCGCCGGCCGGGGCCCAGGAGCGGCCTCACGTGCGGGCGCTCGTCGTGCACGCCGGCGAGCGCCCCGACTTCGCGACGGCCAACGCGCTCACGCGTCCGCCCGTCGAGCGCGCCCTCCAGAGATGCGCCGGCGCGGCCCGACGAGCGCGCCCCCACGACAGCATCGACCTGGAGGTGCAGGTGCGCGAGGACGGCACCACCACGGTCGTCGTGCCCGACGTGCCCACCGAAGACTGGGACCTCGCGACGCGAGAGCGTCGGCCGGTGCCTGCCGCGCGCGTCCGCCCATGGTACCGATGCGCGGCGAGGGCCCTCCGGGGACTGCGCCTGCCTCGAGGCGCGCCGGCGCGCATGACGGTCCGCGTCTGGTGGTTCGTCCCCTGCCGCGAGGGCGAGTGCGGGCTCATCGGCACGCTTCGGGAGTGACACCGTTCGCCAGCTTGTCGGCGCTCGCGTCCTGCGCTCGACAGCCTGACGCGCCGCGGACTGCCGCGCCTCCGCGCCGCCGTCCGCGCCGCCTGGCATCGCGCTTGCCATGAACGCGCGGCATGCGAGACGAGACGTCGCGGCTCCTGCGCCGCTGGTTCGTGGAGTACAACCCGCTCGCGCTGCTCAGCGCCGCGCTCATCCTCGGGGGGATCTGGATCCTGTCCCGGGAGGCGGCGCAGCACGCGTCGCTCCTCGGTCATCTGGGGGTCGCGGCGCTGGCGGAGATCTACGCGTTCGCGCTGATCGGCGGGGCGTGGTTCCTGATGCGCCTGCGCATGCAGCGCGCCGCCGGCATGCTCGGGATCCTCGCCGCGCTGTATCAAGCGGACCTGACGATGCACCTCGAGACCTCCAGCTACCTCGGCTGGGCCGGTCGGGGCGCGAGCGTCGCGTGGCTCGGGCTCTTCGGCATGAAGCTCGTGCTGCTCACCGCGGCGCTCCGGCTGCGTCTCTCACGGAGCGCCCTCGCGATCCCCCTCGTCGGCGCCGCCGGCCTCGCGGCGCTCCCGCACCTGCTGCGGACGCCGCTGGATGGCGAGGTGCTCGCGGGACTCTTCGTCTTCCTCCTCTTCGGCGCGGCGCTCCTCACGCGGCGCGAGATCCGGGGGGCGACCGACGTCCGGGCGAAGCGAGCCCTCGTCGGCGTCTGGCTCACCTGGGGCGCGCTCACCCTCGGCCACGTGCTCTACGGCCTGCGCGACCACCGCCTCGGGATCGGCCTCGTCCTCGCGGCCCTCGCGCTGGTCGGCACGCGGATCGCGCAGCGGGAGCGCACGGTGTGGCTCGTCTCGGTCGGCGTGCTCGCGGAGATGGCGCTCTTCGACCGGGAGCACCTCTGGGCGGCCGCGCTCATGGTGGCCGCGACCCTGGTCGCGCGCGCGCTGAGGAGCCCGACCCACGTCGCCGCCGCCCCGCCGCGCGAGGAGCCCTACCGCGACGCGATCCCGCCGCGCCCCCCGCACCTCGTCCACGCCCTGGCCGGCCCCAGCGCGCAGGCGCGCCTCCTCGGCGGCGCCCTCGCGTCCCTCTACCTGGCGGCCCTCCAGCTGACCGCAGGCCTCCCCGGCGGGCCCGCGACCCTCATCGCGCTCGCCGCGCTCGCCCTCTCCCTGGGCGCCCTCGCCTGGCGCACCCGCCGCCTCTGGGCCCCCTGGCCCCTCGCCCTCGTCGGCGCCCACGCCATCCTCGCCGAAGGCCTCACCCCCCGCACCCCGCTCGCCTGGGGCGCCGTCGCCATCACCGCCGGCTTCCTCACCCTCGCCGCCTCCCTCGCCCTCTCCTGGCGCCACGCCGAACTCCCCAATTAGGCGACCCCGCCTCCGGGCGAGGAGGCGGGGTCTGTGGGTGCGGGAGTTGGGTTGTGGGAACCAGGCGAAGCTATTCGGCGAGACGGAAGCTCCCGTCCGCGACGATGAGGAGCGAGGCGGCGACGCTGGCGTTGGTCTCGCCGCTGGCCGCCGCGAGGGCGGTCGTGCCGGCCTCCACCGCGTCGAAGTAGACCGAGTAGGCCGCGACGATGTCGGCCGCGAGCGCCTCGGGGTCGATCGCGCCGCTGGCCGAGAGCGAGGCGTCGATCGCCGCCTGCAGGGAGGCGTCCAGGCTGGCCGCCGCCTCCGCGCTCGCGGTCACCGCGGCCTCGACCGCGGCCTCGGTGGTGAGGTCGACGCCGACGAACGTGCCGAGCACCGAGCCGCTCACGTCGGCCTCGCCGCGGACGCTGGCCGCGAAGGCCGCGTAGGCGCTCGCCGCCGCCGCCGCGTCCGCCGAGCCGCGCACCTCGGCGCGGAGCTCCGCCGCCGCGTCGGTGCCCATCTCCATGACCTCGCCGCCGGCCGCGCCGGCCTCGAGGATGGCCCGGGTGGCCTCGGCCTGGGCGCGCGCCTCGAGGGACGCGGCCGACAGGAGCGCGGCCTCGGCGATCGCGCCGTCCGCCTCGGCGGAGAGGCGCGCCTCGATCGTCGCGCGGAAGGCGAGGCTGGCGCAGCCCTCGGAGCGCGCGCGGCCCTCCTCGTCGGCGCCCTCGGCCTCGGCGGCCGCCTCGATCATCGCCAGGAAGTCGGCGTAGGCGGACTCTCCGTCGGCCCCCGCGTGGAGCGCGGCCGAGAGCGACTGCGAGGCCGACAGCTCGGCCTGGTAGAGCTCGGCCTGGGTCACGGTGATGCCCATGCGGGCGTAGGCCTCGATCTCGGCGCGCTGCGCGGCGATCGTCGCCTCGGCCATCGCGCGGACCGCCGCCGACGTGTCCTCGCCGCGCGCCTCCGCGACACGGACCGCGATCGCCATCTCGGTGGTGATGCGGGCGCGAAGGTCCGCGTAGTTCGCCTCCGCGGGCGCCGTGCCCTCGGCGATCATCTGCACGAGCACCTCGGCCTCGAGCGAGCTCTCGGAGTCCATCGGGGTGACGTCGGTCGACTCGCCGGGGGGCGCCGAGCGCTCGAGGATCGCGGACGCGAGCACCTCGCCGCTGCCGTCGACCGCCGCGAGGAAGAGCCGGTCGCGCGAGGACGGGACCTCGATCGCGTAGCTGCCGTCGGCCTGGACCTCGGCCTCGGCGAGCAGCTCGAGCGAGCCGTCCGAGGCGATCGCGCTGGCCTGCACCTGGGTGGCCGCCGACGCCGTGCCTTCACCGCCGAAGGATCGGGTCTGCGCGCCGTCCGCGTCGGTCACCCGGCCGTTCGCGGTCGAGGTGCCCTGGCACTCGGCCGCGCTGGGGTCCTCGTCGCAGCCGCCGCCCATGGGGTCGGCGCAGCCGGCGAGCGCGAGGCAGATGAGAATCGTCAACAAGTAAGCATGTCGCATGAAGCAACCTCCGGTCTCTCCATGCAGCAGCGCCCGTGCCACGGGCCCATCCCGGGTGGGATCCCCACGATCTGTGGTGGAACACCCAACACCCGAGGGTCGACCCCGTAGGGAGAGCCTCACGCGACATCCATGTCAGGTGGGGATTGTCCCCTCAGGGCGGTAGATTCGGGCCATGCCGACGCTGGTCACCGAGCGGCTCACGCTGCGCCCGGCGCGGTGGGACGACCTCGACGCGCTGCATCGCATCTTCATCGACCCGCGCGCGATGCGGTACTGGTCCCGCCCCACCCACACCGACGTCGAGGAGACGCGCGCCTGGCTCCGATCGATGATCGAGGCGACCAGCGAGCGCAGCGCGGACTTCATCGTCGAGCTCGACGGACGGGTCATCGGCAAGGCAGGTTGCTATCGCATGCCCGAGGTCGGCTACATCCTGCACCCCGACCACTGGGGTCGCGGTCTCGCCACCGAGGCCCTCGCGGCGGTGATCGACCACGTCTTCGCGACCCACGACGTCGAGGCGCTCGTCGCCGACGTCGATCCCCGCAACGAGGCGAGCCTGCGGCTCCTGGCGCGGCTCGGGTTCGAGGAGACCGGGCGGGCCGAGCGGACCTTCGAGATCGCCGGGGAGTGGGTCGACAGCGTCTACCTGCGCCTCGACCGGCCGGCGCGCCTCAATCCCGGGGAATTCTGCTAGCTTCCCTTTCGCAGTGCCGATTCTGACCCCCGAGGAGCGCATCGGCCAGGTGCTGGCCGGCCGCTACAAGCTCGAGTCCGTGCTGGGTCAGGGCGGCATGGGCTACGTGATGGGCGGCCAGCACGAGCTCACCGGGCGCAAGGTCGCGGTGAAGCTCCTGCTCCCGAGCTTCGGGAGCGACGGCGAGATCGTCGGCCGCTTCTTCCAGGAGGCGAAGGCCGCCGCGTCGCTCAACCATCCGAACGTGGTCGACGTGCTCGACATGCAGATCGACGACGGCGAGGCGTTCCTCGTGCTCGAGCTGCTCGATGGCCAGCCGCTGACCGACCTGCTCGAGGAGCGGGGCCCGCTCCCGCCGGAGGAGCTGTTCCCGATCCTGATGCCGGTCATCGACGCGCTGGCGGCCGCGCACGAGCACGGCATCGTCCACCGCGACCTCAAGCCCGACAACATCTTCATCTCGAAGGATCTCCGCGGCCGGGTCACCCCGAAGGTGCTCGACTTCGGGATCGCGAAGCTCACCGAGGGCGACTCCAGCGTCGAGACGCGGACCGGCGGCCTGCTCGGGACGCCGCACTACATGTCCCCGGAGCAGGCGCAGGGGCAGAAGAGCGTCGGCCCGTCTACCGACATCTGGTCGATGGGCGTGCTCATCTACGAGTGCCTCACCGGCGACCGGGCGTTCCAGGCCGACTCGGTGCCCGCGCTCCTCTTGCAGATCTGCACCTTCGATCCGATCCCGCTCGCCGACCGCGCGCCCGGCGTGCACCCGGCGATCGCGCGGGTGGTGCACAAGGCCCTCGCGCGCGACCTGGCCGATCGCTACGCGTCGATGGAGGAGCTCGGCGGCGCGCTCTTCGCGGCGTGTCAGGAGGCGGGCGTCGTGCTGCCCGCGTCGCTCGAGGAGCTGTTCCCGCAGCACCGCCCGACGATCGCGCCCGGGGATCTGCCGGTCGCCCCCTCCGAGCCCGCGCCGATCGCGCAGCCCGCGCCGACCTCGTCGCCCAGCGCGTCGTCGAAGGCGCCGGTGTTCGCGGTGGCGTTCATCCTGGCGCTCGGGGGGCTGGGCGCGGCCGCGTACCTGCTGATGGCGCCGGCGCCGCCCGTCGCGACGCCGCCTGCGGTGGCGAGCCCCGAGCCTGCGACTCCCGAGCCTGCGACTCCCGAGCCCGCCGAGCCCGCGCCCCAGGAGGCCGGTTCCCAGGAGGCCGGTTCCCAGGAGGCCGCGGCCGCGCCCGAGGCGCCCGCCGACGTGACCCACCGCGTGATCAGCGAGCCCGCCGGCGCCGAGGTCGTGCTCGACGGCGAGGTGATCGGCGAGGCGCCGCTCGCCGTGACGCGCCCGGGCGACGTCGACGCGCTCGAGGTCACCGTGCGCCTCCGTCGCCACCGCGCCCGGACCGTCACCATCGACGCCGACAGCCCGGAGGAGATCGTGGTCGTGCTGCCCCGTCGTCACGACCCGCCCCCCGCCGGCTCCTCGTCGGCTCCGGCCCTCGCCCCCCGTTGAGGTTCCATGCGCGCGCTCTGGCTCTCCCTCACCCTCGCCTTCGCCCTCCCCTCGGTCGCCTCGGCGGACGCGGCGGCGGAGGCCCGCTTCCACGACGAGCTCGCCCGTCGCCACTACGCGGCCCGCCGCTTCGAGGACGCGGCGCGCGAGTTCATGATCGAGCAGCGCCTCGCGCCGAACCCGAACATCGTCTTCAACATCGGGCTCTGCTTCCAGCAGCTCCGCCGCCACGCCGACGCCTACATGTACTTCGCCGAGTACCTCGCGTCGGACGACCCGGACCCCGAGCGGCGCCGCACCGCCGAGCAGGCGCTCACCCAGCTCCGGCCGCGGGTCGCGCTGGTGGACGTGCGGAGCACCCCGCCCGGCCTCGAGGTCTACGTCGATCGCCGCGAGCTCGGGCAGTACGGCGTGACCCCGCGGGTGCTCGCGCTCTCCGCCGGCGAGCACCGCATCTGGATCGAAGGCGAGGGCTACCGGATGGCGGAGACGACCATCGACGTGGAGCTCGGCGCCGAGCAGCGGGTGGAGCTGTCCCCCGAGCAGATCCTCGGCCGGCTGGTCGTGAACGCGGCCACCCGCGCCGACGTGCGCGTGTTCGACCCCGACGGCCGGGTGGTGCACGAGGGGCAGACGCCGCTCGACCAGCCGGTGCCGCCCGGCACCTACCGGGTGGTGGCGACCGCGGGCGACGAGCGCTGGAGCGAGCCGGTCGTGGTCCGGGCCGACACCACCACCGAGGCGACCGCGACCCTCAGCGGGCCGACCGGCGAGGTCACGGTGACCGCGAACGTGACCGGCGCGCTCGTCAGCCTCGACGGCCGCGACAGCGGCTTCACGCCCCAGGTCCTGCCCGGCGTGCCGATCGGCGCGCACGAGCTGCGGGTCACCGCCGAGGGGATGAGCCCCTACGTCGGCGAGGTCGAGGTGAACGAGGACGACCAGATCTGGGTCACGCTCGAGCTGGAGCCGGCGACGAGCTTCCAGATCTCGCCCGCGACCTGGGTGGTCGGCGGCGTGACCCTCGCGATCGCGGCCGCCGCCGGCATCACCACCGGCTTCGCCGCCGACGCGCACGCCCGCTTCGACAGCGCGCGCATGATGGGCCAGCCGATCCTCGGGCTCGCCGACGAGAGCACGAACCTCAACCTCGCCGCGGACGTGCTCTGGCTCACCGCGGGGGTCGCCGCGATCACCACCATCGTGCTCGCGCTGACCACGACCGAGAGCGGCAGCCGCCCGAGCCGCGCCACCTTCAGCCGCCGGGAGGCCCAGTGAGAGGCCCAGTGAACCCGAGACCCGTCGCCCTGTCCCTGTTGTCGCTGTCCCTGCTGCTCCCGCTCTCCGGCTGCTCCTCGCTCTTCGAGTCCGATCCGCCGGCGGAGTGCACCGCCGAGGACGCCGACATGGACGGCTTCCTCTCCGTCGCCTGCGGCGGCCGCGACTGCGACGACGAGGACCCGAACGTGCACCCCGAGGCCACCGAGACCTGCGTGCTCGAGGCGGACGACGGCGTCGACGAGGACTGCAACCCGATGACCGTCGGGCCGGACGCCGACGGCGACGGCCGCGCGGACGCGGCCTGCTTCAACATCAGCGCCGACGGGCTCACCGTGCGCGAGGGCGACGACTGCGACGACACCACCGCCGAGGTCGCGCCGGGCATGCCCGAGACCTGCAACGGGCGCGACGACGACTGCGACTTCGAGGCGGACGAGGGCCTCGAGGACCTCGGCTTCTACCCCGACTGCGACATGGACGGCGTGGGCGACGACGACGCGCTCGTCTTCTTCGACTGCGACACCCCGGAGGAGCTGCCGATCTGCGGCGAGAGCGGCTTCGACGGCGCGTGGACCGACGTCCAGGGCGACTGCGACGACCTCGACCCCTCGCGGCAGAACGCGTGCGGCGCCTGCGCGGCCGTCGACCTCCTCCTCGTCATGGACACCAGCAACTCGATGCGCGGCGAGCAGCAGACCCTGGTCATGCAGCTGCCGCGGCTGGTGCGGGCCCTGGCCACCGGCGACCTCGACGAGGACGGCGTCGCCGATCGCGAGCCGATCGAGGACCTGAACGTCGGCGTCATCACCCCCGACCTCGGCTCCGGCGGCTTCTCCGCCCCGAGCTGCACCGAGCCGGTCTTCGGGGAAGACGGCGTCCTGCGGACCTTCTCCGGCGCCGACGACGTGGCGTGCAGCGAGCGCTCGTTCCCGCAGTTCCTGAGCTTCGTGCCGGCCACCGATCTGCCCACCATCGACGGCTTCATCGACGACGCGGCCTGCCTCGTCGAGGCGGGGACCGGTGGCTGCAGCTTCGAGCAGCAGCTCGAGGCGAGCCTGAAGGCGGTCACGCCGGCCGGATCGCACCTGCGCTTCTTCGGCGACACGCTCGGCCACGGCGACGGGCTCAACGCCGGCTTCCTCCGCGAGGACTCCCTGCTCGTCATCCTGCACGTCACCGACGAGGACGACTGCTCGGCCGCGGACCCGGAGCTCTACAACCCCGCCTCGAGCGTCTACCCCAGCGCCCTCGACAGCCGCTGCGTGCAGCACCCCGAGGCCCTGCACCCGATCAACCGCTACGTCAGCGGCCTCCTCTCGCTGCGGAGCGCCGACGACCTGATCTACGCCTTCGTGAGCGGCGTGCCCGAGGACCTCCTGCCCGAGCCGCCGTCGCCCGGCGTCCGCCCCGAGGCGCCCGACTGGAGCGGCATCCTCGCGGACTCCCGCATGACCCCGCGCCCGAGCGGGATGGGCATGGGCGTCGCCGCCGCCTGCACCACCCCGTCGGGCCGCGGCATCCCGCCCGCCCGCCGCCTCGTCGAGCTCGGCCAGGGCCTCGCCCAGCGCGGCGTCCGCACCATGCCCAGCTCCATGTGCTCCCGCGACGCCTACAACGCCGTCATCGAAGGCGTCCTCACCACCGCCCACGAGCGAGGCGCCGAGCGCTGCGCCCGCCTCGAATAGGGAGGGGGGGACGGAGTTAACTTGGGAACCTACGTCCGACGAAGTCGCACACACGGCGTCAGCACGAGCTGAACGCTCAATACGCCACGAACACCAGCCGCGCGACCTCGCGGGGCTCGTCTCCCCGGAGCGCGGTCGGGATCGCCGCCGCCGTCAGCCGCTCCGCCGAGACCCCCGCGCCGACGAGCGCCCGCCGGAGCGCCTCCGCGCGCCGCGCCGCCAGCCGCTCCCCCGCCGCCCCGGCCTGCGTCACCTGCGCCTGGACCTGCACCGGCCCGTGCGGGTGCGCCCGCACGAACGCCGCCACCCGCTCGACCCGCCCCCGCACGACGCCAGCCCCGGCGAACAGCCCGTCCACCTCGACCGCCGCGCCCTCGGGCAGCGCCACCGGCGTGAACCCCTCGGCCGTCGCCGCCTCGACCAGCGAGCGCCCCGCGCCCTCCGGCGGCCCCTCCGTCCGCGATCGCGCCGCGCCCAGCGCCTCCAGCGCGAGGTGTCCGGCCCGATCGGCCTCCCGGAGCGCCACCAGGGCGTCGGTCCGCGCCTCCTCCGACGCCGCGATCGCCGCCGTCGCCTCGGCCGTCTCCTCTTCGGTCGCCCCGAGCGCGATCGCCGCGCCCAGCATCAGCCGCGCGCGCTCCCGCAACGCGGCCGCGGCCCGGCGGAGATCGGCGGTCTCCTCCATCGACACCCGCGCGCGCCGACCGCCGCGGGCCTCGTCCTCCTCGGCCATGCGCAGGGCCGCGAGCTGCTCCTCCCGCGCCGACCGGCTCGCAGCCAGCCGCGCGGACTCCGCCTCGAGCGCGGCCCGGGCTCGCTCGTCCCGCCGCGCGCGGTCCCGGATCCGAGCGACCTCCTCCTCCACCGCCCGGCGCGCCCGCTCGTCGTCGATCCGCGCCGCCTCGGCCTGCGCCGCCTCCAGGAGCAGCCGGGCCCGGGTCAGGTGATCGTCCGCCGCCTCGGGCGATCCGGCCGCCGCGGCCGCGTCCGCGTCGTCGAGCGCCGCCTCCACCTGCGCGGCGAGCTCCGGCGCGCGCTCTCGCGCGGCCGCGCTCTCGTCGGCGGCGAGCCGGGTGCGCAGGGGCTGGCTCGGCCTCGGCCCTCCCCCGCAGCCCACCAGCAGCGCCGCGATCAGGGCGACGCGCCTCACTCCTCGGCCTCCGGCGGCGCCGCCTCTTCGAGGGCCTGACGCAGCCGCGCCCGCTCCCGGAGCGCGTGCTCGAGCGCCTCCCGGGCCGCCGCCGCGCGCCGCATCGCCGCCTCCTTCGCCTCGCGCGCCTGGGTCAGCCCGTTCCGCGCCCGCGCCCGCGCCGCCAGCCGCTCCGCGAGGGTCACCGCCGCCTCCGCGATCGACACCGCCCGGTCGGCCGCCGCGCCCTCCGCCCGACGCGCCGCCCCGAGGGCCCGCCGCGCGTGGCCCAACGCGTCCTCGGCGGCGTCCGAGCCGCGGCCCTCTTCCACCCGCCGCACCCGCTCGCGCACGTCCTCGGCGCGCGCCTCCACCGTGCCGGGGGCGGGCGAGTCCTGCGCCGACGCCGCGGAGGTCGCGCCGAGCAAGGCGACGAGGATCAACGCGCGAGGGAGCATGCGGTCAGCGCGCGGGGCCCTGGAGCGCCTTGGCCGCCTCGACCACCAGCTTGTCGAACGCCCGCCACCAGGAGGCGTCCGGGGCCTGCTCGTCGCGCAGCTCGTGGGCCCGCTCCTTGAGCCACTTCACCCGCTCCTCGGTCAGCTCGAAGCGCCGCTGCAGCCGGTCGAGGATCTGCGTCTCGCTCGGGTCCTCGACCTCGTCGGCGAACGCCATCCACGCGGCGCAGAGGAACACCAGCTCCCGGTCCCGCGTGTTCAGCGCGTCCACCGCCAGCTGCTCCGGCGGGATCGGCGTGCGGTCGGGGGAGGCGAGGTCCCGCTCACCGGGCAGCACGAGCCCGAGGCTCATCGCGGCGGCCTGCGCCGCCTTCCGCTCCTCGTCGGCGAGCGTCCGGTCCGCCCAGGCGACGCTCATCAGCGCCTCCAGCAGGACCTCGCGCGCGGGTTGAGAGATCGCGTTCAGAGCGCTCATGCCGCGCAGCATAGGCGATGGAGACGCCCGTCGTCATCGGCCGAATGACGGTATGACGACGAGCGTCCCCCCTCCGCTACATGTCGTAGAAGAACTCTTCACGGACGATCTTGCCGTCCTTCACCGTGAAGACGCCGATCTCGTCCATCTTCGTGCGCTTCTTCTCGGGCTTGAAGGTCACGTCGATGACGAACCGCACCGCGAACTTGTCGTTCCCGTGCGGGTATGGACCCTCGACGCTGGAGGAGTGGACCTCGTGGTTCTCCATCCACCACTGGTTCTTGCCCTTGATGGCCTCGATGCCCTTGGCCACGCGGTCCCCGCCCGGCGGCGCCGCCGCCTCCACCGACTCGATGTCCTGGGCGTAGTACCTGTCGATGCACTCGAGGTTCTTGCCCTCGCGGCACAGCTTCACGAGGTCCTGTCCGATCTCCTTGGCGCTCATCCTCTTCTCCTTTCGGTCGTCCTGACTCTGCGGGCCCCCTCCTGACGGCGTGCCGTCAGGAGTCTCCGCCGTACGCCTCCTCGAGCGCCGGCAGGTCGATCTTCTTCATGCCGAACATCGCCTTCCTCGCCCGGCCAGCCGCCTCGCGGTCGTCGCTGGCGAGCATCCGCTCGAGCTTCCGGGGCACGATCTGCCAGCGCAGCCCGTAGCGATCCTTCAGCCAGCCGCACTGGATCGCCTCGCCGCCCCCCTCGAGGAGCGCGCCCCAGTAGCGGTCGATCTCCGCCTGCGAGTCGCACTGCACGAGCAGCGAGATCGCCTCGGTGAACGGGAAGTCCGCGTAGCCGTTGATGGCCGAGAAGCGCTGCCCGAAGAGGCGGAAGTCGATGACCATCGCCGCCCCCTCCGGCCCCGGCCCCTCGGGCCCGTAGCGGCTGGTGCGGACCACCTCGCCGTCGAACACCCGCGTGTACCAGCCCACCGCCTCCTCGGCGTCGGATTCGAACCAGAGGTTCGTCACGATCTTCTGTCCTTCGCTCATCGGATCCCTCCTTCCTCCAGACGGACCGGCCCGGACACGAGAACTCATCGGTCCACCTCCCCCCGAACGCGATCGCCGCAACCGAGCGTTTCCGGAGAGATCCGGAGGGGCGGGACTGTGCTACGGTCGCGCGCGTGCTCGAACGCGCGGCGCTCCATCAGACCCGCTTCCGCACACCCGGTGTCACACCCGACGCCCGCGGGGTGGTCCTGGGGCAAAAGGGGGCGGTGCTCTTCCCGAGCCTCGACCGGCTCGTGGCCTTCCTGCGCGCGTACGGCGAGGAGGGATCGCTCGACGAGCTCCTCCCGAGCCTCGACCTGCGCCGGGTGGTCACCCCGCTGAAGACGCGCGAGATCTTGCTCAGCTGCGCCGCCGAGTCCTCCTACCGGATGGACCGGATCGCGTCGGTCGCCAAGCTCGCCGGCGGGCTCGTCTTCACCGGGACCTCGCGGCACTTCGTGAAGTACCGCGACGCCGGCTCCCCCCTCGGCTACGACGTCGAGGAGCTGCTCGACGAGCGAGCCGACGTGGTGCTCTATCACGACAGCTTCCGCCAGCCGTACTCCTTCGAGCGCGAGATCGGGTTCCGCGACCTCGTCATGAAGCTCGAGCCGGTGCGGGTGCCTCCGTCCGAGCGGCACGCCGCGCCCTCGCACCTCTTCGTCACCGCCGAGGTCGGCATCGGCGGGGCGCTCGTCGGCTACCTCTTCCGCTGGCAGGTGCAGGCCCGCGCGGCGTTCGCGGAGTGGCCCAGCGAGTCCGCCTTCGACGACGCCACGAGGCGCCTCTACGTCTTCGACGTCAACGAGACCCCGCCCCGCATCGTCGAGCTCATGGCCGCGCTGCCCGGGGTGCACGTCTTCGAGCCGATCGGCGCCACCTTCGCGGTCGAGCTCGGCTTCCGCCACCCGATCGCGCTCGAGAGCTGCCAGAGCATCTTCGAGGACGACGCGCTCACCCTCTTCCGCGGCGACGGCGACGTGCTCGTCGTCGACCCGGCGCCCCCCTTCGCCCCGGTGCGGAGCCTGGTGCGCAACGAGCTGCAACTCGAGAAGGCGCGGGCGGTGGAGAAGGGCAAGGCGGGCGGCGGCGACCTCACCTTCGAGCTGCCCCTCAAGCTCGACGCGACGATGGCCCCCTGGCGCGCGGTGGTCGCGGCGGTGGTCCCGGTCGAGCAGCGGGAGTGGCTGGCGCGCATGCTCTACGCGCTGCCGCCGCGCACCCTGAGCACCCTGCGCATGGCGATCGCCGAGGACCGCATCTACCTGCTCGACGCGGGCGGGATCGAGGGCGTGCCGCTCGGCGTCTTCTACTCCGAGGTGGCCGAGCGCATCTACGTGCCGAGCGGCATGACGCTCGTGCCCGCGGTGGCGCCGCAGGTGCTCGCCGACCTCGTCTCCGACCGGCAGGGCGGCCACGTCTTCTTCGAGCCGCCGGGCACGCCGCGGGTGGTGCCGGCGAGCGCCTTCGGGCCGGTCTCCCGGCAGGTGCTCCGGGACGTCGCCGCGCACACCGTCTCGGCCGACGCGCCGCCTCAGCTCGATCCGCCGCTCCCGCTCATGCAGTACGGCGACGCGCGGCGCTTCCCGCTCTGGGGCGTGCCCGGCAAGGACCTGCCGGTGGCCTCGAGCGACGGCGAGGACGACGAGCCGTGAGCCAGGGCGACAAGCTGCAGCGCCAGTTCGACGCACTGGTGTCGGGCTTCGTGCAGCCGCTGGTGACCGGCGGCATGGTGAGCGTGGACCGCCCGCTCGCGCCCGGCGCGATCAGCTACTTCGCCCACGCCACCTCCACCGACTCGCTCGCCGACCACGAGATCTACGACGCCCTGCACCGGCAGGCCTCGGCGCTCGCGCCGATCCGCAACGTGCCCTGGCCGGACCGCGACCTGGTCCTGCTCGCGATGGCCGCCTACGACCTCGTGCTGATCACCGACCCCAAGCTCGACCGCCTCTTCGCCCGCGGCCACCGCGAGGACATCGGCGCGTGGGTGGCCGAGATCATCGACGCGGTCGCGCCGCCGAACACCCGGGCCGACGCGCTCGCGCGCCACGCGCTCCTCGACCCGCTGCCGGCCCTGCGCCGCAAGGACGTCGTCGCCAAGAGCTGGGCCTACACCTACCGCTTCATCGGGCGGCCCACGAACAGCGGGCTCTTGACCCGGCCGATCATGGGCGACTTCCGCAAGCAGGAGAACCTGATCGACATCGAGACGCTCTGGAGCGAGGTCGACGCCAAGGCCGGCCTGCAGACCCGGCGTCAGCTCCGGGAGCTGCTCTCGCGCAGCCCGGTGACGGAGCTGCTCCGGCTCGATCTCTGCGAGAGCTTCCGCTTCGGGCTCGCCACCCTGGCCGTGCTCAGCGACGACGCGATCCGGGGCGGCGTGGCCCGCGAGATCGTGGCCCGCGGCGAGTGGAAGGCCGCCCCCCGCCTCGGCCGCGCGCTCGGCGACCCGCTCCTCCAGCACGCGCCGCCCGCGCACCTCTACTTCGCGCTCGCGCTCTGCTTCGAGGTGCAGATGACGGCGACGCTCGACGTGCCCGGCCCGGCCCTGCCGGATCGGCTCGACCTCTCCGACCGCGACGTGGCGCGCTACGCCGCGGTCCTGCCCGCGTTCTTCGACGACGAGACCATGCTCGACGAAGTGCGCGCCTTCGACGACGACGACCGCGGGGTGGTGCAAGAGCGCTGCGCCCGGCTCGCGTCGGCGCTCCCCGACGGCGTCCTCGACGAGGTCGCCCCGCTCGTTCGACGATGCCAGCGGCCGACGCCGCGAGGCGCCGCTTCCCTCTCGGAGGTTCGACCGTGACCGCCCCCGCATCCGCGACCATCCAGCGCCTCCAGCAGGTGGCGCGCACCCTCGAGGCCACCTTCCTCGGCAAGAGCGAAGCGGTGCGCCTCATGCTCGTCGCCGCCATCGCCGGCGAGCACATGGTGCTGATCGGTCCGCCCGGTACGGCCAAGAGCGCGCTCATCCGCCTCTTCGCGAAGCTCGTCGACGCGACGTACTTCGAGTACCTGCTGACGCGCTTCACCGAGCCGAACGAGATCTTCGGCCCGATCGACATCCAGGCGTTCCGCTCCGGCGAGTACCAGCGCCGCATGGACGGCATGCTCCCGCAGGCCGAGATCGTCTTCCTCGACGAGGTCTTCAAGGCCAACAGCGCCATCCTCAACTCGCTGCTCAGCGTGCTGAACGAGCGCGTCTACACGGTGGGCGGCAGCGTCTGGAAGACCCCGCTCATCAGCGCGTTCGGCGCGTCGAACGAGGTCCCGAACGACGAGGACCTCATGGCGGTCTTCGACCGCTTCCTCCTCCGCGTGCGGAGCGAGAACCTCGACAGCTACCACTTCCAGGATCTCCTGCAGCGCGGCCTCAGCCACGAGGTCAACAAGCTCAGCGGCACCTACGACAAGCTGGAGCCGCTCCTGACCGCGCAGTCGCTCCACGAGCTGCAGATGCAGTTCGCGCAGCGCATGCGGAGCTTCCCCGAGGAGTTCCTGAGCACCTACAAGGGGCTCGTCTTCCAGATCCGCGCCGAGGGCGTCTCGATGTCCGATCGCCGCGCGATCAAGCTGCTCAAGCTGTTCGCGGCGAGCGCGATGCTCGACGGCCGCCCGGCGCCGGACGCGAGCGACTTCTTCATCCTCCGCCACATCTGGAACAACCTCGACCAGGCGGAGATCCTCGACGGCATCGTCGGCCCGGTGCTCGAGGCGCACTACCGCGAGCACCCCGAGGCGCGCCGCTTCGGCGCCGCCGACGTCGGCATGGACGCGCTCGTCGCCGAGATCAACCGCATCCGCGAGCTGCTCACCGGCGACCGCCCGCTCAGCGACATCCAGCTCTTCAGCCAGCTCAAGGCGCTCAACGAGATCAAGGCCGCGCTCCAGGCCATCGGCACCCAGCCGGCCCAGGAGGCGATCGCGCGCGTCGACCAGCTCCTCGGCCACGTCTTCCAGTCGGGGAAGTTCTCGCAGTAGCCGATGCCGGTCAGCCCGCAGCTCGGAAAGTCTGCGCAGGGCCGCGACGTGGGCGGCCTCGCGCTGAGCTGCGTGCAGATGGACAACCCGATGGCCGTGCTCCGCGCGGCCCACTGGCGCAACGCCCTCGCCAAGGTCGGCCTCGCGGTGCCCTTCTGGGCGGTGCACGACATCGGCGCGCTCGCGACCCAGGACGGAGGGGCCGCGCCGATCGGCCCGCGCCGCGGCTTCGAGCGGATCCCGCTGGCGGCCGAGACGCGCCGCGCCCACGAGCTGTGGGTCGACACCATCCGCGAGATCTCCGAGAGCGAGGTCATGGAGAAGAGCCGCGGCTGGCGGCTCGGCGACGACCTGATCAGCGTGCTCCTCCTGAAGATCCTCGGGCCCATCTACGAGCGTCACCTCGGCCCCGGCCGGCGCCCGGTCGGCGTGCCGCTGCCGCTCGACCCCGAGGTCTACCGCGACCTCGACGCGCAGCTGCCGAACCTCTTCTCGGCCCACGATCGCAGCGCGGACACCAAGTTCCTCGGGCACCTCGCGGCCGAGCGGCTCCGGCTCATCACCAGCGTCGAGCAGATCGACCTCGACACGCTCCGGCTGCTCGGCATGTTCGGCGCCGAGGCGAGCGCGGCGAGCGCCCTCGGCATGCTCGACCTGCTCAACGTCTTCCAGAGCCCCGACGCCAACGACGTCGTCAACTTCAGCCTCGATCTTTTGCCAAGCGTGCTCGAGACCAAGAAGGCGAGCGGCCAGCAGACCTTCAGCGTCGACGGCTACGCCGGGCTCGCGCGCCGCGGCACGCTCGACTCGCTGATGCTGAGCGAGCTCGCCTTCGACGAGGACCTCTTCGACCAGCGCTTCATGGAGAACGAGGTCTTCTACTACGCGCGCGAGAAGCAGCACGAGGAGGAGCGGCGGCTCCACTACATCGTCTGCGACGCGAGCGCGTCGATGCGGGGCCAGCGCTCGGTCTTCGCGCGGGGGCTCGCGCTCACCCTCATCAAGAAGCTCAGCCTGCGCGGCGAGGACGTCTACTTCCGCTTCTTCGACTCGCGCCTCTACGAGCCGCAGCACGCCCGGAGCCGTCGCCGCGCGCAGGACGCCGGCATCAACGTGCCCTACGTGCTCTGCTTCAAGGGCGAGCACGGGCGGAACTACGCCAAGGTCTTCGGCCTGCTCGCCAACGACCTGCAGCGCCTGGTGAAGCGCGAGCGCAAGACGCCGATCCTCTACGTGCTCACCCACGCCGAGTGCCACGTGCCGATGGACACGATCGAGCGGCTGCGCTCGATGGCTCAGCTCTACGGGATCTTCATGCTCCCCTCGCAGGGCGAGCTGGACCTCGAGTACATCCCGCGCCTCCACACCGTGCAGGTCGTCGACGAGGCGGCGCTCGATCAGCGCGAGGCCCGCAACCGCCGGGCGATGGACATCATCGACGACGCGGCCGGCGAGGACCGCCAGAGCCTGCTGCCCGAGGAGCGGCGCCGACGTGACTCGGTGATCCCCGGGGAGGCGGAGGCCTAGCGATGGTCACGCTCGACAAGCGCGACGCCTACCGCCGCGCCTCGCGGGCGCTCCAGGCGGGCAAGCCGGGCGAGGCGCTCCAGTTCCTCTGGCAGCTCGTCGACCGCAGCCACGTCATCGACGAGGAGCTCGCGAGCTACCTCCGCATGATGGCCGACGCCTACCTGCAGCTCGGGCGGACGCGGGCGGCGGCGACCATCGCGCTCTTCCTCGGGCAGATCGGCGACGCGCAGCGGCTGTCGGCGGGGCAGCCGCTGGACATGGCGCGCTGCGCCCAGCACGCCGGCGATCACGACCGGGCGGCCCGGCACTTCGAGGAGGCGGGCTGGCTCGGCCACGCGGCCATCCAGCTCGAGGACGCGGGCAACTTCCGCGCGGCCCGGGTGCTCTGGGAGCAGCTCGCCGAGGACGCGCGCCTGCGGGACCACCCCTACACGCAGGGCCTCGTGCGCTTCAACCTCGCGATGGCCTGCACCAAGCTCGCCGACAAGGCGGCGGCGCGGCGTCACGTGATCCAGTCGATGCACCTCCTCGAGGCGGCGGCCGACGGCTTCGAGACGCAGGGCATGCGGGAGCGCGCGTTCGACTGCTACCAGATCATCATGACCATCGGGAAGCAGGGCTCGTTCGAGAACCTGGCCGAGGGTTACCTGAACTGCATCCGCATCCTGCGCGAGGACAACCTCAAGTACTACGTCTTGCAGTACTACGAGGACTTCCAGGAGCTCGCGCTCGAGCGGGGCGAGCTGCACGCGGCGGCGACGCTCTTCCGCGAGGCGGCCGACTACGCGCGGCGCCAGAGCATGCCCTACGCGCGTCACTACCAGAAGCGCAGCGCCGAGACCCACGTCCGGGCGGCGCAGCGGAGCATGGCGGAGGGCGGCTCGGCGGAGCTGACCGAGAACGCCTACGCCGCGGCGATCGACGCCTTCAACGAGCTCGGCCTCTACTCGCACGTGCGCGACATCTACGGGCGGCTCTCGGAGCTGCCGCTCTCGGACAAGCGCAAGGCGCGCTACCGCCGCCTCCAGCACCGACTGGCCGAGATGCGCGACGACACCACGCCGATGGCGAGCTTCCCGGACTACCTGCGCATGGACACGGCGTACCCGGAGATCTGGCGCCTCGACGTGGTCGAGTGGGAGCAGGACGGCGACCCGGCGGAGACCATGGCCGAGGTCGTGCACGACACGAAGTGGCCGGACTTCACCCGGCGACGCGCCCTCCTCTGCCGGCTGGCGCAGCTCGGGAGCGGCGAGCCGCATCCGTCCGAGCAGACCCTCGAGTACCTCGCCGGCTACCTCGGGCGGGTGGAGATCTACGCCGCGCTCGCGCCGCTCGAGAAGATGTACCAGCACGACTCCGCGGCGGTGCGCGCGGCGGTGATGAAGGCGGTGCGTCAGCTCTTCTTCAAGCGCTCGTTCGTGCTGGTCATCCAGGGCCTGGCCGACGAGGACAAGACCGTGCGCCGCGAGGCCCTGGCCGCCGTCAGCGCCCTGCACTTCGGCCACGCCTTCGACCCGCTCAGCCGCATCTACCGCGAGGCGAGCGACCCGGAGGTGCGCCGCGCCGCGCTGGCGAGCATCGGCAAGATCCCGAGCGTCGAGGCGGCCGAGCTCCTCATCGACGTCCTCCGCCACGGCGACCGCGCCGAGCGCGACGCGGCCCAGCAGCACCTCGTGCGCGCCGACCACAGCGAGGTCGTCCCCCTGCTCCAGCGAGCCGCCGCCGCCGAGACCGGCGCCGCCCGCGCCGAGTTCGACAAGGTCCTCCGCATGCGCGGCGCGATCTGACGTTCAGGGACGATCCTATTCAAACCATCGAACTCGGCGAAGCGAGCTCGATGATTCGAATAAGATCGTCCCCGGTCACTCGCGGCGTTCGTTCAGCCCGTCGAGGTGGCGGCGGATCTCTTCCTCGGAGACGACGACGCCCTCCGGCGGGGGCGGCGGGATCTCGTAGATCACCACCCGGGAGCGCACCCCGCGCTGGGACGAGGGCTCGATGGTGACGTCGAGCTTCACCACGCCGCCGCGGGCCTCGCGGGGCGCCGCGTCGTGGTAGGTCACCACCTCGCCCTCGCGCTCGATCTCCACGGTCGTCAGGCGCGGGCCGAAGTAGCGCAGCAGCGCCTGGGGCGTGACCTCCGAGGTGTAGACGTGGCGGCGCTCGTCCCGGGTCTCGACCGCCTCGAGGCCGAGGGGCAGCGTCAGGCCGGCGACCACCTCGTCCGACTCGCGAGGCACGCCCTCGCCGTCGTAGATCGAGTCCTGATTCAGCTCGCGCGGAGGGGGCGCGACGATCTCGCGTCCCACCCCCTCGACGCTCGGCGGGGCCTCTTCCGAGCACCCCGCCGCGAGGGCGACCAAGAGCAGCACGCAGCGCATGCGCCCGAGGCTAGCTCAATTCTCGACCTGGCCGGCGAAGCCGCTGACCACCGTGAACGACTGCGGCGCGCTGAGCTGCTCGGTCACCGTGGTGATGGCGCCGTCGCCCGGGCTCGCCGGCCCGCCGCTCACCTGCGCGGTGAGCTGGAAGGTGCCGCCGCCCACGTTGTTCACGCGGTAGCGAGTGCCGATGTAGGGGTCGAACTCCTCGGCGCCCTGCACGCAGGTCGGCCGCTGGGTCACTCCCACGCCGAGCACCAGCCGGTCGTCGAACGGCCCGCGGAAGTGCTCGTCGAAGACGCCGGTGCCCGCCACCGACTCGAACCGCGGCTGCGGGAAGCTGCCGGTCGGGTCGAGGTAGCCGGTGGGCGCGGTGCCGCCGTCGTTGAGGAAGTCCACGCCCCAGATGCGGCTGCGGCCGAGCTCGCACGCGTCGCTCGGGGTCACCCCCGTCTCGAAGCTCGCGAAGAAGATCTGCCCCTCGAACAGCTCGAGCGGGCCGGTGACCTGCTCGCCCGGACGGAGCCGGATCTCCCAGTTCAGGCTGGTCTCGTACGACGGCACGCCGGTCGACGAGAACGTCCGGGTCTCGGTGAGCGAGACGACGCGGTTGAGCAGCGGCCCGTCGAGCCGATCGATGTCGCCCGTCGACTGCACCACGACGAGGTTGCCGTCCTGGTCGGTCGAGATGATCGGCGGGTAGTAGGCCGGCTGACCGACGGTCGCGACCTCGTCCCAGAAGATGTCGTGGAAGGCTCGCACCTCCCAGTCGGCGGGCCGGCGCGCGCTGAAGTCGACCGCCCACATCACGCCGTCCGCGTCGGTGAGGATGGCGCGCTCCGCGGTGGTGCCGACGTCGCCCGGGTAGAGCGCGACGCCGCCGGTGAGCGGGGCGTTGAAGGTGCGCTCGTCGAAGCTCTGGATGACCTCGCCGGTGACGATGTCGACCCAGTGCAGGACGCGGCCGGTGTTGCTCCAGCAGCGCTGCCGGGACCGGGCGTTGGTGGTGCCGCGGGTCACCGGCGGCGTGCCCACGCCCTGGGCCGGGCAGCCGATCGGGCCGGTGGTGCGCGCGCGGTCCTCGTCCACGTCGCCGGCGCCGCCCGGGAGGAGGGCGATCGCGCGCTCCTGGAGCGTGCCGCCGACGTCGACGAGCACCTGGCCGAGCGCCGGCGTGCCGTAGGAAAGACCCATCGGGGTGCTCGAGCGACCGCGCCCGCGCGACTCCGGCTCGCCGACGAACTGCCACAGGAACTGCGGGTCGGTCGGGTCCGTGATGTCCATCGCGAAGTAGCCGGGGGCGCCCGCGCGGAAGCCCATCACGAGCACCGTGTGGTAGATGTCGCCGTTCGGCGCGTCGCCCGGCTGACGGCGGTAGAAGATGTCCTTCACCACCGGGGTGCCGTCGAGCATGATCTGGTGCGAGGTCGTCGCCGACTCGAGCTTCTCGAGCAGGATCGGCGGCACGAAGCCCCAGAGCTCGAAGCCGGCCGGGTAGAAGTCGCCGGTCAGCGGGTCGGTGAAGTCCTCGGCGACGAACGCGTGCAGGATGCCGTCGTTGGTGCCGACGTAGACGACCGTCGGGCGGTTCGCGACCGCCGGCAGGCGCCGGAAGAGGTTGTAGGACTCGTCCGCGATGTCGACGCGGGGCGGGCCCACCGCGACCGGCGACGAGTGGTAGATGTCGCCGAGCCGGTTGTCCCGGCGGTCGGCCGTGGTGCCGTGCACCCAGTTGACGATCTGGTCACGACGCGAGCGCCGCGAGCTCGGCGAGCCGGTGGTGATGCCGAAGTACTGCGCGTCGATCGTCGCGTCGAAGCTGCGGAGCGTCTGGTCGCGCACCGTGTTCGAGAAGGTCGTCGCGCCGAGCGGCACCGCCGCCGCGTCGGTGCCCACGATGTTCCCGTCGAGGTCGTCGGGGTCCGGCGTCGTCACGGTGAGCAGGCGGCGCGGCGTGGCGCGCGTGTTCAGCTCCTCGTCGAAGCGCACGCGGGAGCTCGGCGGCTCGGGCTCCGGGTTCAGGCTCGCGTTGCACACGAAGGCCGTCCGCTCGAGCACGCCGCTCCAGGGCGTGTCCGAGTCGCCGACCGTGAAGCCCGCGTTGAACTGGTACTGCGAGGGCACGCCCGACGAAGAGAAGGTGCTGCCGCCGGTCACGAAGGCCGGGGTGCTGCGGGTGGTGTTGCCGGGCGCGGCGCGGTCGAGCACGTCGGCGATGCGGCGCATCAGCTCGGCGCGGTTCGACGCGCGGAGGGCGGCGCCGGTGCCGCCGGCGTCGGCGATGCTGTCGAGCTCGGCGAGGGCCGCGCCGTCGCTCACGTCGAAGGCCACGACGAAGACGCCGTCGACGTCTCCGGTGCACTCGCCGGACGTGCCCGAGTAGCGGCAGAGCTGCTGGGCCACGTCGCGGGAGAGGTCGTAGGGGCAGCCGCCGCTGGCCGCGCAGTTGAAGCGGCGGTCGCGGAAGTCCTCGTCGGGCTGGCCGTCGGTGAGCAGCAGCGCGTAGCGCGGGCGGCACTGCGAGAACGGGTCGGCCGCGGTCACGTCGGGGTGGTTGTCGACGTAGTACTGGAAGTCGGTCAGGAGCGACGCGGTCGGCGTGCCGCCGAAGGGACGCACCTCGCGCAGCTGCGTCTGGATCATCTGGTTGATGATCCGGGGGTCCTCGGCGTCGGTGCCGACCGAGATGAGCCGGCCGCCGGGGGCCGAGTCGTTGCGCGCGCCGCTGTCGACCATGAAGGTCGTCGCGCAGCCCGGGTAGGTCAGGGGCTGCGGGTCACCGTAGGAGTAGCCGCCGAAGTTCTGCTGGTTGTGGATGAGGCGCGAGCGGAAGGTCGTGCGCGGCACGAGCAGGGGGTGGCTGTCGGTGAACGTGTAGGTCGAGTCGAACGTCATCAGGCCGAACTTGATGCGCTCGGCGTACACATCGAGGATGCCGTCGTTGTTCTGGGGCGAGGCGAGCGGCGGCCGGTGGTACGGCAGGTAGTAGTTGTAGTCGGGCATGCCGCTGAACGACGCCCCGGTCCGCGACACCGCGTCGCAGAAGTAGTTGCTGTCCGACCAGGTGCCGGTCAGCGCCTCCACCATCTGCGTCCAGCGGTTCCGCTCGTTGCGGCTGGCGGGCGAGCCACCGCACACCGGCAGGCGCGCGTCGCTCCCGCCCGACATGCGCTCCATGGAGCCGGAGGTGTCCACGAGGAGCATCACGACCGGCCGCACGTTGCGGATGTCCGGGTCGCTGATGTCCTGGGCGAACGCGCTCGACGCCACGACCGGCCACGCCACGGCGGCCGCGAGCGCGTAGAACAGCGCATTTCGGTTCATGATGCCTCCCATCTCACAGCCCCCCCGCGAACGGACCCATCTCGGTGTAGGCCCGCGCGCTCGCCGAGCTCTCGTGCCAGCTGCGCGAATCGCCGGTGGACACGTAGTCGCTGGGCGGCGCCATCCGCCCTCGCGACGTCAGGTTCAGTCGCACGTACGCCATCGGGTTGCGCCCCGTGCCGTCGCGCCCCGCCACCTGGCGGTAGGACCGGTAGAGGTCCGTCCCGTCGACGGTGAACGTCGGCACCGACGCGCCGTGCGGCCCGAGCGACGGCTGCCGGGCCACGTCGAGCTCGAGCGGCGGCGCCATCGCCCCGGCCGAGCCCGCGAAGTCGTCCATCTCCACCCGGAGCACGTTCGTCGTGCGGTCCAGCGTCGCGCTGCCCGGCGCCACCGCCACCGTCGAGGCCACCTGGGTGCGCGAGTACTGCACGAAGGCCGCCTGCGGCCCCATCACGTCGATGTACGACAGCGCCGCGTAGGTCCCGCCCTCGGCCACGTAGCTCGTCTGCAGCGCCTGGCGCTGATAGCCGGCCGAGCGGATCTCCATCACCGTCGAGTGGATCGCGAAGGTCGCCGTCGCGGTGGTCATGAGCAGGACCATCAGCACGATGAGCATCGCCGCGCCCTCGCGGCGGGAGAGCGGCTGACCGCTGCGGGTGAGACGTCGTCGGGTCATCGGCGGGGCACCATGTTCGGCATCTGGACTTCGGTGGTGAGCTGGCGGACGCGGGCCGCGCCGTCGCGGTCGTCGAATACGCGGAATCGGTTCAGGGGGTTGCCGGCCGGGCGGCCTCCCGACCAGGTGTTCGGCCAGGGGAAGCGGCGGTCCTGCTCGGGCGTGCGCGCGGCGAGCGAGGCGATGATGGAGCGGACCTGCCACGGCGTCGCCGCGATCGGGCCCGCGGCGGCCGCGCCGGCGCGCCGCACGAGGTTCGGCGGGTTGCCGACCGTCGGGTTCGTGTCGAGCACGAAGTCGAGGTTGAAGTCGACCGCGAACTCCAGCACCGCGCGCTGGGTGCCGGGGATGGGGGCGAGCGTGGCCGGGTCGAGCTCCTGCCGCTGCAGCACCGTGTTGGGCCCGACCACGTTCGCGTTCCGCGGCACGAGCGCGCCGGTCGCGGGCACGATCGCGTACTCGACGGTGCTGATGGGGCTGGCCAGCGCGCCTCGCCCGAGCCCCTCGAGGCACGGGTTGTCGACGCCGAGCCCGGGCGTGATCGTCACCTCGGCCTGGTTGAGGCCCGAGAAGCGGGCGCCGGTGATCGTCACGAAGAAGTGCGAGCCGTTGCGCGACTCGAGGTGGAGCATGCGGCCGGTCGCGAACACCTCGCTGAACCGGACCGGGTCCATGTCGCGCCCGCCCGAGCCGTTGTCGCGGGTGAAGGCGCGGCGGAAGGCGAGCCAGTCGGTCTGCAGGAAGACCGTCGTCCCGTTCGCGTTCACCCCGCGGACCAGGTACGCGTCGTCGGTGACGTAGTTCCCGGTCAGCCGCAGCCGGTCGGCGCTGACCCGGTTCATGCCGCGGTTGAGCGCCTCGAGCGCGCCGTTGCCGCCCGGGTCGTCGTCCACGAAGGAGACCGCGGGGAGGTTGCCGGGCAGCGCGGGCACCGGGCAGGTCCGGACGAACGGCGAGTTCGTCGACGGCACGTGCATGTAGCCGGCGCGGGCGATGTCGCGGCGGAGGCGGTCCATCGCCATGCGCACCGAGCGCTGGGTCACGCCCACGCGCTGCTGCTCCTGGAAGTGGCGCGCGCTGGCGCCGCCGAGGGTGAAGACCGCGGCGATGACCAGCCCGCCCGCGGCGAGCGCCACCATCAGCTCCACCAGCGTGAAGCCGGCGCGTCGCGAGCGGTGGGCGTTTCGGATGCGGCGGATCATGGCTCAGCTCCCCGGCATCGGGGTGTAGCGGATGACGGTCGAGGCGTAGGCGGCGCGGATCCGGAAGTCGCCGGTGAGCGTGTTCGGGTCGAGGCCGGGCGCGCAGCTCGCGAGCTGGGCCCGCGTCGGGTCTCCGGTGCTGGTCGCGCTCCGCACCCACCACACGCGCACGTCGGCGCGCATCGCGCGGCCCGGGTACAGCCACTCGTAGCGGACGTTGCCGCAGTAGCGCATCTCGGTCGCGGTGGCGGTGTCGTTCCCGTAGAAGTCGAAGTTGGGCGTCTCGCCGGTGGCCGGGTTGGCGGCGGGGACCTGCCAGTTGGCGGGATCGCCGGGGCTCGGCACGTTCCGCAGCCAGTGCGTGCGGGAGAGCAGCAGCGCGTCGACCGTGTTGGTGCCGCGCGTCCAGTTCAGCGCGTCGCGCCGGAGCCGCTCCACCCAGCGCTGGGCGAGCATCGCGCCGGTGCCCATCTGGCGGGCCTCCATGTTGCCGCGGGTCGACGCCGACTGGAGCGCCATGATCGCCACCGCGCCGGCGGTGAGCACCCCGATGGCCATCATGACCTCGATGAGGGTGTAGCCCTGCCTGCGCTGCTGCTGCCGTCGCGTGCGCCGCGTCATCGCTGAATCCTCGGGGGCCCGCCGTAGGGGAACACCACGGAGCGGACCACGTCGTTGGCGTTGGAGCCGTTCTCGAAGCGGGTGAGCGAGAAGCGCACCCCCGTCCGGCCGCCGGTCACGTTGGTGAAGCTGAAGTTGGACGCGCTGGTCGTCGTGTAGAGCTCGCCGTTGGGCTGGTAGCAGAGGCCGACCACGCCATCGGTCGACGCGAGCTCCACGTGGTGGCTGCCCATGTTGTAGCGGTCCTGGAGGCTCAGCCGCTCCACGCAGCCGCGCTCCCGGGTGCAGAGCGCGTCGACGATGGTGCCGCCGAACCAGAGGTTGCCGTTGCACCGGTCGCTGCGGCCGCGCCACACCGTGAGCACGCCGTCGCCGTCGGACTGGAAGAGCAGCAGGTGCGCCCGCCCGTACATCATGGCCTCGGAGCGGGCGAGGGCCCCCATCCGGACCACGTCGTGGGTCGACTCGTTCGCCCGGCGCACCGCCATCGAGCGGCTGAGGGCGGGCGCGGCGAGGGCGGCGGTGATCGCGATGATCGACACCACGACCAGGGCCTCGAGCATCGTGAAGCCCGCCCGACGCTGAAGTCTCTTGGAAGAACGCACCACGGCGGGTCTCGCTGCTGCAATCTACGGGCCGCCCTACCCTCAAGAGGTAACGGACGTGATTTCAACCACTTGGACCGCCTGCCCGAGCGCCCGGGGCTGCACTCGGTGCGGAGGTATGAAAACTTTTCGGAGTCCCGTTCGAAGCCATGTCGATGCTGCTTGACAGGGACCCCTCCACAACGTATCTCACCGCCTCTTTCGATACGCCCGCGGAAGTGGCGGAACTGGCAGACGCGCAGGATTCAGGTTCCTGTGGGGTAACACCCGTGGAGGTTCGAGTCCTCTCTTCCGCATCGCCCTCACCCGAGGGACTTCGACAGGCCCCGCTTCGGCGGGGCCTTCGTCGTTTTGGGCCGCCCGCACGACCGCGTCGCCTGCCTTCCGCCGATGCGGACGTCGAAAGAGACTGGACGATCCGGTCGGGATGACGGCACTACCACCGCGTGGCGGATACGGACTGGGCAGCGTGGAGTCGCGAGGCGAAGCGCCTGATGCAGGAGCGGAACGGGGCCTGGCAGCGTGAGTGGGAGCTTCCCACCGGCGCCCCATTCCGATGGACGCTCAATCCGCCCGAGCTGGTCTTCCAGCGCGGGGCCGGTCTCCTCGTCGCCGACATCACCGTCGTCGGGACGTGCTCTCAGCACGAGGGGACGTTCCTCTGGGGGTGGGCCAACGAGACGATGCCCGAGGCAGCGTTGCGGGGCCTCGAGCGCGTGCGGGCGTTCGGGGAGGAGCATGACCTGGGGCTGCTCGTCGATGCTGAGTGGCCCGCCGGTCACGCCGAAGCCCTGGAGGCCCTCATCATCGCCGGGCGTCTGCTGGACGCGGAAGGCGTGTTCACCGACAACACGGGCGACGCTACGATCTACTTTGCGCTCCGTGGTTTTCGCGCCCGCTCCTCAGATTGAGCAGGCCCCCCGCCTCGAGACATGCGTTCCCCTCCACAAGCCAGAGACTCAGCCCCCTTCGTGTCCTCCTACTGCGAGGACTCACACCGCTCTGCGGTGTTCGAGGACGACGGGGTCGTGGCGTTCTTCTACCTGACGGCGCCGGACTCGATGGAGATCGTTGGTGACGTCTGGGTCTACAACCGCGTGGCGGCCCCACCGCCCGAACGAGTGGCCGAGCGACGACCAGGTCCGCCGCCCGCTTCCACCGACGTGGTGGGTCCCGACGCGAGGTGTACCTCGCCAGCTCAGCACGCTTGGCGTGTGAAATGGAGCGCGACCGGCCATGCTGCAGCTCTGTATGAGGACGACCGCCCTGTCGCCTTCCTGACCGCAGATGACCGGCGGGGCTGGAGTCGTCGGCTTCAGAAACGGTGCGCCTGGGGCTCGCCCTGGTCGGACCCAGACTTCTCGAAGCTCTTCGGCTCCGAGTAGCACCGGCCCGACTCATTCGAGCGCCAGCAACATCTCCAGCAGTCGACGGCGAAGGGTCGGGCGTGAGCCGCGGCTTAGGGTCCGGACCGCCGCTCGCCCCTCAGGGCTCGGAGCCACGGCACGTAGCTCTCGGCTCGCCGCAGCGCCTCGTCCGTCGAGTCGTCGGCGGCCGGATACCTGGCGACGATCTCCCACGCGCCGTCAGACCGACGCTCGTGATCGATGCGCAGGCCCCCGCGGCCGACGACGTAGCGCTGTAGGACGCTTCGCTCGGTGCCCTCGGCGTTCTCGACGGTGGAGGCAACCTCGGCGGCCTTGGCGCCGCAGCGGGGGCACTCGCCGTAGGGGTCGATGTGGACGTCCGTCTCGCCGTGCGCCACCGAGCCTGCCAGGCAGTGAGCCCCGCATGGCGCGCGATGCGGCGACGGCCCCCAGTGAAGACCCGCGCGCCCGTCGAGGGTCTCGACCGCTTCCAGCGTGACGGCCGCGCCGCAGTACCCGCAGGTGCCGCCCTTCGTCTCGCCGGTTCGTCGGGCGAAAGCCACGCGTACAGGCTCCCTCGGGCCGGGTGCTCGTTCAAGGAGATCGCCCGGTACGCCGTCGAGTGCAACGGCGTTTCCGTCTCGGCGCTCGCGTCCCTCGTGCGTCCCGATAGGATCGAGCGGATGGGCACCTTCGCCATCGACATCACCGAGCATCACTGGCTGGCGCACGTCGACCCCGAGCAGGACCTCTGTTCGCACGGCCGCGTGTTCGTTCGGGTGGATGGGCAGCCTTTCGTCTCGCCGGACGATGGAGAGTTCACGCTGAGCGCCACCGCGCTCTATCTGTTGCGGACGCTGGAGCAGGACCACTCGCCAGAGAACCAGGTGGGCGACCACCTGCTGCCCTGCTGCGGCCACGTCCTGATCGCGCCCAGCGAGGGATCGACCGACGTGCTGGTTCTGGGCTGTCCGAGTGGGATCGACTGGTCGGTGTCCCACCAGCGCAACTCGGTTCGTCTGCATGACCTGCGGGGGCATCCCGCGCTCGACGGGGCGCGCAGCGTGAACGCGACGATCCCGGTCGAGCAGTATCGGGAGGCCGTCGCCGAGTTCGCGAGCGCGGTCTGGTGCCTCTTCGCCGGATCTCCCAAGCGGATCACGGACTCCGAAGATCGAAGAGGCTATGCGACGTTCAACGCGGAGTTTCAGCGGCGGTTGAGGCTGGCGACCACCAGCTTCCAGGCACGGGAGACTGACACGTGAACCCGGCCAGCTCCCGATCGTGCTCCGCGAATGACCGCAGGAGGTAGCCGCGCGACAGCGGGGATACGCGAGCGAACGGGACGCCTCGTCAGAGCAGCAGCGGTTCCCAGGGCAGCCTTCGCCAGGCGTCGTCCCCCGCCGCGAAGGAGACGAGGGCGTGGGTCACCGTCTCCGCCTCCACGGGGTCGGCCAGGTGCATGTGCTCCCCGTCGTCGAGGCGGTGTTCGATCCGCAGCGGGCGCGAGGCGTCGCCGTTGTTCGCGTTGATCGTCTGCATGAACGAGTCACCGATCGACACGATGCAGAACGGGTTGCGCGCCTCTCGGGCGAGCCTGGCGACGAGATCCCCGATGAGCGGCTGGTGTGCGTGAACCGTCTCGAGCAGCCAGGGCGACTCGACGGTAGCCCGTGACGGCCCCGAGAGCGTGACGGGCGTGTAGGTGATGAAGGCCTGGGGGTCATAGACCGTCAGCTCGTGGGTCAGCGCGAGCGCGACGACGTCGGCGGAGACCGCAGCGTATCTCCCCCACGACATCGTCACCTCGACCAGGTCGGGGCGGGGGTCGAGGGGCAAGGTGCTCGCGAAAGGGCTCTCGCCCTCCTCGGCTTCAGCTGCGAGGTTGGTGTGCCGCGCGAGGAGAGCCTCCACGAAGGCCTTCGTCCGACCCCGGTCGGTCCGCAGCTCCTCTGCCTCGCCATCGACGGTGCGCTCGTACACCTCAGCCGCTGTCCGCGCGTCGAGAGGCTGAAGCGAGTCCAGGACGATCAGGTCGAAGCTCATGTCGAGACTATGCAGCACCACGGGCTCACCGACCTCCGATCGGTTCCCTTCAGGCTTCCGAGTCGCAGTCGAGCTCCGAGCGGGAGGCGACCTCCCCCGCGCCTACTCCGGCGCGACCACCTCGAGCTCCAGCCACCGCTCGGCGATGGCCTGGCGCAGGAGGGGCAACATCGCGACGTGGAAGCTCCACTCGAGCTCGGCGGGCAGGTCGGAGAGGCGCTCGCGGACCCAGGATCGGCGGGGCCAGGGGTTGCGGGTCGCGGGGGGACCTTCGGGGGTGACCTGGCGGAGCAGCTCGACGGTCTTCTCTTCGTCGTGGACCGCGAGGACCCGCAGGGTCGCATCGCGTTCGAGGAACCCGCTCTCGTACGCCCAGAGCCAGTCTTCCAGTCGGAAGGCGGAGCCGAGGACGGTGAGCTTCCCGTCGGCCTTGTCGATCACGATCCCCATCGACCCGATGAAGCCGACGCGGGCGACCCAGTAGCGCTCCCGCTCCGACAAGCCAGGCTCGAACCACGCCGAGCCGGTACGCGCTGCGTACGCGTCCGCGATGGCCCGCGCCTCGTCGCGGCTCAGCATCGCCCGAGAGAGCGCGCCATCCGAGCGCCCACGTAGTGAGCGAGCCCGATCACGACGAGCAGCTCATGTGCGAGACGCCGCCCGTGCCGAACGCGCTCGACGGCTTGAGCGCGTCGAAGGGGCTGTCCTGGTCTGCGTAGGGCTGCGTCATGGCTCGCTGCAGGCTGCGGACGCCGTCGTAGTCGCCGCTCGCCGCGCGCTGGTACGCGGGCACGAGCTGCCACTCTCGCAGGATGAGCTTCGGGTTGACCGCCTTCATCCCGGCGATGATCTCTGCGCGCTCACGCGCTTCGCTCCGCACGGCCGCGCGCCAGTCGTCGAGCCAGGCGACCCAGGCAGCCTCGTCGACCGGACCGCCCTCCCGCACCTCCGCCGGGTAGAAGCTCGCCCGCAGCGGCTCGAGGGTGTCGGGCAGCTCGGAGAGCGCGCGGAAGAAGATCGTGTAATCGACGCCCGTCCGCTGCATGAGCGCGAACAGCCGTCGCACCAGCCCGGGCTCGGCCGAGGTCAGCCCCAGCTTGCTCGCCCACATGCGAGCGAGCTCCTCCGCCATCGCGTCGGCGAAGCCGCGTCGAATCTCGTCGAGCTCCTCGAGCTGAGCCTCGTCGAAGCCGGGCCACGTCCGCAGGGCCGCACAGAACGTCTCGAAGTTCTTTTGCGCGGCGGCCGGCTGGTTGAAGAAGGAGAAGTGCCAGCCCCCTCCGGTCCACGGCTGGTACTCCGGGTCGAACAGCTCCATGAACCCGAAGGGGCCGTAGTCGAGCGTGAACCCGCCGAGCGCCGTGTTGTCGCTGTTGAAGTTGCTCTGGCAGTACCCGACGCGGATCCAGTGGGCGACCAGCGAGATCAGGCGCCCGCGGAACGCTCGCGCGAGCCCGACCAGCTGCGCCGCCAGCTCGAGGTCCGCCGGGATCTCCGGCCGGTACTCGCGCTCGACGATGTGCCTCAGCAACAGCTCCAGCTCCTCCACGGCCGCAGCGTGTGCCTGCTCGCGAGCGCGCCGGGCGAACAGCTCGAGCTGACCCACCCGGAGGAACGACGGCGCGACGCGGGTGGAGATCGCGACCGGCTCGAGGACCCACCGGTCGGGGTCGACGGACGACGAGCTCTCGGCGTACCAGGGTCGCCGGACCTTCTCGGACCGGGAGACGTACAGGCTCAGCGAGCGCGAGGTCGGCACGCCCAGGGCGTGCATGTGCTCCTGCGCGAGGAACTCCCGGACACTGGACCGCAGCACGGCCCGCCCGTCGCCGCCCCTGCAATACGGCGTGCGCCCCGCGCCCTTGAGCTGCATCTCCCAGCGCCGCCCGCGGAAGCGACCCTCGAGCACCGAGAGCGCGCGCCCGTCGCCATAGCCGTTGCCGGTCCCGAACGGGCACTGCTGGGTGTACTCGCGCCCGTAGATGGACAGCGCGTAGCCGGTCGCCCACCCGTGACGCCGGAGCGGCGCGGGGGCCGCGGACAGGTCCCCCGAGAAGAAGCGCATGAAGTCGTCGCGGCGGGCCAGCTCGTCTGCGAGCCCGAGCTCGGCGAACAGCGTGGGGCTGTGCGCGATGTACTCGGGGTCGCCGATGGGCGTCGGCGCGACCGGCACGTAGTGCCCCGAGAAGACCTGCCTCGGTGCGTGGTCCTGCCCGCTGTCCGTGGAGTCCGGATCCGCGTTCAGCGACTCCAGCAGAGAGTAGTCGGCCTGCTCGGCGAGGTCCTCGAGCGCCGATCCGAGCGGAGAGGCGGTGGCAGCGTGACGGGTCATGGGTTCCGGTATGGAGCGGCGAGCTGACTCGGCCAGTGCCCGCGCCCCAACGCTAGCCGACGTCGGCGGTCGGGTCAGCGGTTCTGCGTGAGTCCACGCCCGCAGATGTCTGAGGGTTCGCCTTTTTGTCAGTCCGTGCGTCCCGAAGGCTGAAGTTCGAGATCCGCGTGAGTTTCTCCGCGGAAATCGTCGACCGTTTGACATTCTGTCAGTTTTTCCGTCGCTGTTGAGATGGCGTCTCAATCTGCGAAGCCGCCGTCGCAAAAACCGCCGCCGGCCACGACATTCTGTCAGGCCACCCGTCCAGGACGCTGTCGTCGGCGTTTCGCGGGCGACGGCGCTCGGCGAGCGTTCTCGAGAGCGATCTTTCGAGCCGCCGCGACTATCGGAGCCCGCCGGTGCCGAGATCCGTCGGTCTCTCCCACTCGGCGTCGAACGCGTCGCGGATCTCCTGCATCACCACGCCGGGGTCGCGGCCGGCTCCCTCTGCGTACGCCCTGGCGACGTGTCGCGCGAAGTCGACGAGCGCGACGCCCCAGTGGCCTGCCTCCGCGAAGTAGTCCCAGCGAATCGCCGTGTGCAGCCGCCCCTCGGCGGCCCACAGGCGGACCAGCTCGGCGGCCCACTCGGCAGAGTCGACGGCGGGCGGGGGTTCGAGGGGCATGGGGTCTCGCTTCATGCCGAGACCGTACAGCACCGCCGCGCTGTAGACTGCGGCCGTGACGGCGAGCCGAGATCACCGTGTTTCTCCGAGGTCCGCGGTCGTCGTGTCGCTCGTGTTCTTCGTCGCGGTCGGGCTCGAGTCGCTGACGCTCCGGCTCCGCGCGGCGCCCGCGTTCGGCGCGATGTTCGATGACTTCGGCGGACGAGACGCGCTCCCGATGTGGACCCGCGCGTGGGTGTACGGCGCGTGGCCGTACTTCATCTTCCCGGCGCTCGCGGCGGGAGTGGTAGGGCTCGCCGCGCTCTCCAGCAGCCGGGCCCAGCCGCGAAGGCTGCTGTGGTTCGTCGCGATCGGCGTGGCGCTGCTCGTCGGCAACACGGGGGCGGCGCTCTTCGCGTTCTATCTGCCGCTCTTCACGCTCGCCGGTTGAGCGGCCGTCTCCAGGCTCGCCACGCGGGGCGGAGCCACGGCGCGACGGCGAGGGCCGCGCCCCCCGCGACGAGCTCTCGCCCCCAGCCGCACGCGAAGGGGTGACCGAGCGGACCGGCGCACGAGGGGCGAGCCTCCGGCGCGACGACGAGGAGCGCGAGCGGCACCGCGGCGGCCATCACGGCGAGGCTCCACGTCCTGTCGCGGAGCATCCCCGTCAGCCCGACGACGACCGGGAGGAGCGCCGGCAACACGCCCGGCGCGTGCCACCAGCTCTCGCCCCAGAGGAAGCCGTGCACCGCGAGGTAGAGGTACAGCGGGGTCCACACCAGGAGCGCGCCGCAGGCGACGAGCGAGACCCGCCCCCGCCAGTGCACGCGCTCACGGCGGAGCTGCTGCGCGGCGACCAGCGAGAGCGCGGCCAAGACGGGGGCGAAGAGCGCGAGGCGGTGCAGCGCGGGCCCGCCGTAGAGCGGGGCCCAGAAGAAGGTGGGGCAGAAGGACGCCCCGCAGGGCAACGACGCGGCACAGGCCCCCAGCGCGAGCCACGGCGCGTGGCGATGTCGCCGCAGCGCGAGCCACCCGAGGATCAGCCAGGGGAGGATGCCCGCGACCCAGACCGGCAGCGCCCGCGCCCAGGTGTAGGAGCCCCACGGCCGCTGGGCCACGGCCCACTGCGCTCCGATACCGGCGTAGAGCGCGAGCGCCAGCAGCGTGAGACCGAGCTCGGCGCGTCGACGGGTGGCAGCCACGCCCGTCCGACAGCGCGGTCGGGGCTCGGTTCTCGTTCTCTCTCTGCACGTCACACAGCGACTGTCGGCGCTCGCGTTGCTCGTCGCGACGACCTGCCAACCGGGCTCGCCTTCGGTGACGAAGGAGCCCCCGGTCCCGAACCTCGACTGGGAGCCGCCGGCCGAGAACGCGGCGTTCACGGTGCCGGAGCCGCCGCCCTCGCCGCGCCCGCAGGTGGTGGCGACCTCGGACGGCGAGCCCTGCCCGCTGCTCCTCTTGCTCGAGGACGGCCGGGTGTATCGCTGCTCCGCCGGCGCGCTCCAGGCCGGGCGGATTCCGGACGCCGAGGCGCTCCACGCCCGGTTCCTCGGCCTGCTGTCCGCGCCGCCGCTGGTCGATGTGGTCCCGAGCGACGTGGACAGCCGCTCGCGCGCCCACCCGGGGACCTCGACCCCGCCGCTGACCGCGTACGCACGCCCGGTGCCGGCCCTCGAGGGCGAATGGACGAGCGCCGCCTGCAGTCGTTCGGACCACATGAGTTCACAAGTTCACTCCGTCCCCCCGGCCTTCTAGCCCGCGCTCGACCTCGCCTCGGTGAGCGTCGCCGCGGCGTCGTCCGCGCCTTCTCTCGGGGCGTCTTCGCGCAGGTGGTGCTGCCGGTAGGCCCCCGGGGAGGTGCCCATCACGCGCTTGAACACCTTGCCGAACGAGCTCTCCGACTCGTAGCCGACGGCGGCCGCGACCGACGCCATCGTGATCGGTCGGAGGTCGCGCAGCATCGCGGCGGCCCGCACCATTCGCCACTGGGTGAGATGGTGGAGCGGCGTCTCTCCGACCAGGCGGCGAAAGCGCTCGGCGAACGCGGAACGCGACATCGAGACGGACTTGGCGAGCGTGGGGACCGTCCAGTCGTGGCTGGGCTCGGCGTGCATGAGGCGTAGCGCTTCGCCGATCTGCGGGTCGGCGATCGCGCGGAGCCAGCTCGGGCTCCCTTCCCCGATCATCGCCCGGATCTGACTGCGCATCGCCTGCACGAAGAGCACCTCGGCGAGGCGGTCCACGATGGCGGAGGAGCCGGGCTCGTTCGCCGCGGCCTCGGCAGCGAGGTGCTGCAGGGTCGAGCCCAGCCACGGGGTCTCGTGCGACGACGCGGCCAGGTGAACGATGGGCGGGAGGTGCTGGACGAGCATCTCACTCTCCGGCGAAGCGAACGTGAAGCACCCGGCGATCACCGACGTGGGGACGCCACCGCCGCCGCCCCGGATGAGGCGCGTGCGGCGAAACTGCCCGGGCGGGGAGACCGTGGCGACCGGCTGCACGCGCACCGCCGCGTCGCTCTTCAGCGCGTAGGTCTCGGGCGCGGGCAGGAACACGAAGTCGCCGCCGACGAGCGGCACCGGCCGCCGGTCGTCGACCACCAGCAGGCACGAGCCGCGGGTCACGATGAGGCAGATCCCCTTGTTGGCCGGGAAGGAGAGCCCGAACGGCGCGGTGAGCTCGAGCCGCCCGTAGAGCTGTCCCTGGGTCCGGAGGAGCGACATCACTTCGGCGAGCACGTCCATCGGAACCCTCCTGTTCTGGCGTTTCGGACCAGAGTTCCGTCGTTCTGAGCATAGGTACTCCAGCACGCCAGGCCTAGGTTCTTCCGTAGCCGAGCACCGGTCGAACAGGAGAGCCGACGATGAACATCGATCTACCCCGCGCGGTCGTGGCGTTTCTGGCCGCCGAGAAGGCGAAGGACTCCGCCGCCCTCGCGCGCTCGTTCGACGAGGACGCGGTCGTCCGCGACGAGGGCCATGAGCACCGAGGCCTCGCCGCCATCGAGGCTTGGCATCGCGAGGCCAACGCGAAGGTCCGCTACGTCGTCGAGCCGCTCGAGGCGTCGGCCAGCGGCTCAACCGTCGTCGTCCGCGCGCGCGTCTCGGGTGACTTCCCGGGGAGCCCGACCGTGCTGCGTCACTGCTTCACCCTGACGGCCGATCGCATCGCGCGGCTGGAGGTGAGGCCGTGAGCGCTCGCCCCCTCGCGGCCAGCTTCGCGGCTCGCGCGTCCTCGTGACTGCCTGAGCTCGCGCCTTCCTTCTTCACCCTCTCGTCGTCCCGGCTCGCCGGGCGAAAGGAATCGTCATGTCTACTCGATCAACGCTCATGAGCATCGCCGGCCCCCTGGTCGCCAGCGCCATCGGGTGCGCCGCACCGACCTCCAGCACGCGGGCGGCCTCCGGCCCGGCGACCAGCGCCGAACCGGGGCCGACGCGAGGCGTCACGCGCACCGCCAGCCACGTCAGGACCCCTGACGGCGTGGACCTCTACTACAAGGACTGGGGACCGCGAGGCGGACCGGTCGTCGTCTTCAGTCACGGCTGGCCGCTCAGCTCGGACAGCTGGGAGTCGCAGATGATCTTCCTGGCCGACCGAGGCTTCCGCGTCGTCGCGCACGACCGTCGCGGGCACGGACGCTCGAGTCAGCCCTGGGAGGGCAACGACATGGACCACTACGCCGACGACCTCGCGGCGGTGATCGAGGCGCTCGAGCTGCGGGACGTCACGCTGGTCGGCTTCTCCACCGGCGGGGGCGAGGTGGCGCGGTACATCGGCCGCCACGGGACGGGGCGAGTGCGGAGGGCGGTGCTCATCGGCGCGGTCACGCCGCTGATGCTCCGAACGCAGGACAACCCCGACGGCACCCCCATCGACGTCTACGACGACATTCGCAGCGCGTCCCTCTCCAACCGCTCGCAGCTCTACCTCGACATCGCGTCGGGCCCGTTCTTCGGGTTCAACCGCCCTGGCTCGACCGCGTCTCAGGGGCTGATCGACTCCTTCTGGAGTCAGGGGATGCAGGGCGGGCACAAGAACACGTTCGACTCCATCCGCGCGTTCTCGGAGACCGACTTCCGACCGGACCTGGAGCGGTTCGACGTGCCGACCCTGATTCTGCACGGCAGCGACGATCAGCTCGTCCCCGTCCGGAATGCCCGCGCCACCCACGAGCGGATCGAGGGCAGCCGGCTCGTGGTCTACGAGGGCGGCCCGCACGGCATCACCGACACGCACAAGGACCGGCTCAACGAGGACCTGCTCGCGTTCCTTCGCGAGTGAGGCGCGCCTCCATCTCGGAACACGAAAGGAAGCTCCCGTGCAATACTACCAGGTCTTCATCAGCGCAGAGCAGACCACGCAGGCCTACCGCATCCTCGACCAGCTGCTCGCCAGGCAGCTCGTGTTCGGCGGCCCGGTCGTGGGCGGCCCGGCCAAGTTCCTGTGGAACTTCAAGGAGAGCGACGTCCCGGAGGGCATGCGTCAGCACAAGCTGTTCACGCTCGAGCAGGACTACAACTACATCATCAGCTACACGCGAGAGGATCTGAGAGAGGAGCTCGTCGAGGTCGCCGAGTCCGCCGCTCTCGAGGAGGTCTGCATGATCTCGTTCCTCCCGATGGAGCCCAACCGGTCCCTGCGCCTGCTCCTCGAGGCGTCGTTCGAAGGCCGGGGCGAGCACGTGGAGCCGGAGCCGGTCGAGGCCGTGGCCGCCCTGACCTTCGTCCCGAAGGAGAAGATCTCGGAGAGGACCAAGAGCTCGAGCGGCGAGGTCGGGACCCGTCGCTGACCGCGAGCCTCGTTCACGGCGCTCGGCCTTCGGTCGAGCGCCGTGAGCGCACACGCGTGTGGAAGCTGCGACGATCTCCGCGCCTCCAGTCGTGGTGAGGTCTCTCGACGGAGAGCGGTAGACTCGCGCGAGCACGAGCGTGTGACTCGGCCGCCGGCGGTGAGGGAGGACGGCGACATGATCCGAGACGGCAGGGCCACGGTGTTCACCTCCACGGCGGGCGATCGCACGTGACGCATCGAATGTCGGCGCTCGCGTTGCTCCTCGCGACGGCCTGCCAACCGGGCGCGCCTTCGGTGATGAAGGAGCCCCCGGTCCCGAACCTCGATTGGGAGCCGCCGGCCCAGAACGCGGCGTTCACCGTGCCGGAGCCGCCGCCCTCGCCGCGGCCGCTGGTGGTGGCGACCTCGGGCGGAGAGCGCTGCCCGCTGCTCCTCTTGCTCGAGGACGGCCGGGTGTATCGCTGCTCTGCCGGCGCGCTCCAGGCCGGGCGGGTTCCGGACGCCGAGGCGCTCCACGCCCGGTTCCTCGGGCTCGGGCTGCTGTCCGCGCCGCCGCTGGTCGATGTGGTCCCGAGCGACGTGGACAGCCCCGGCACGACGGTGTGCGTGAGCGAGGCGCCGGGCTGGGTCTGCGCGAGCGTGTCGAGCATGTGGCCCGGGCGCCCCCGCGAGGAACACGAGGCCGCCGCTCGCGGCGCGCCGATCCAACCGCGGGCCGCCCACCCCGGGGAGCTCGGCCCGCCCGCGCTGACCGCCTACGCACGCCCGGTGCCCGAGCCGGTGCTCGCGGCGAACGACCTGCTGCTCTCCCTCGAGGTCGAGTGGACGCCCGCCGAGGATCATCCGGTGAGCGACCACCTCTACGCGATGGAGACCGCGCGCCTGCGCTCGCTGGGCCTGGTGATCAAGTGAGCGCGGGGCTGTAGTCGTTCGGACGACGTAAGTTCACAAGTTCACTCCGTCCCCCCGTTCCGGAGCCCGGAGCCGCAACGCAGCCCGTCGAAGACTACCGCCGCCAGTCGGTCTCGTAGCGGAGAGACCACCCCAGCCGGTCCTCGATCCATGGCCCCAGTGCAGCCCCTTCACTCCCGGACTGCCCGTGGATCTCCGCGAGCAGCCGAGCCCTCCACTCCGTCTCCTCCGCGACGCCGCGCTCGCCCTCTGGGTCGACGGCATCGATGTAGGCGTCGAGGTGGCTCAGGAAGCGCTCGAGCTCCTGCGCGGACCATCGCCCCGACACCTCCGTCAGCAGCACCGCGGCCTCGGCGACGTGCTGGGCGTCGACGCGCAGCTCATCGACGAGGCTCGACCAGAGCGAATCGAGCGCGCCGGCCGTGTCGGGCCGCGGCGAGCGCGAGTCGTCGCCGCTCTGGATCACCTCACGCGCGAACCGCCGCGCCGGCTCGATGACCGTGGCCACGAGGTCGACCGGGAGAGGCTCCGCTCGCTCCGCCGCCGCCAAGACGTGCTCGAGGCACGCAAGCGCGAAGCGATAGCCGTCCGTCAGGCTGAGCGCTTCGGCTGCGCGAGCGCTGATTCGAGTCACGGACATCTCTCATCGCTCCAGCTCGCGTCGCGCCTCTGCGATGCCGTCGGTCAGATACCAGGTCCAGAGCTCGCGATTGCGCTCCGGATCGAACGCCGAGCGCGCGTCGGTCCAGGGGAAGTCGCCAGCGTAGGCGGCCGCGGCCCAAGCGGCACAGTCCCAGAGATCGGGGTCCTCGGGCGAGTCCAGCTCGGCGTCGCTCACGCCGGCGTCGGGGAGCAGCACCTCGTCGTCGACCGCGACGAAGGCTGCGCACGCGGCTGCGTGTCCGACGTAGAGGGCCCGTCGGTCCTCGGGGGGCGCCCCACCCATCGAGCTCGCGCCGAACCGATGTGCGGCGCTCCTCACGGCCTCGACGTCGCCCGTCCCTGCCAGGACTCGCCGGGCCCCGTCGATGAGGTCGTGGGGATGCCGGCTGCGGTGCCTCCGCGCCCAGACCGGGAGAACCTCGCGGACCACGAGAATGGCGAGCGCGGCGCGCACCCGGTGGCCCCGGCTCAGGGGCTCGGGATGCGGCGGCCCCAAGCTCAACAGAAGTCGGCGCCGGGTGCGGAACGAGAGCTGACCCGCCCGGTCACTCCGAATCTCCTGCAAGCCTCGCTCGATCCAGCTCTCCGTCGAAGCTTCCGATCGGCTCACCGAGGGCGCTCCTTTCGTCGGTCGACCGCTTCTTCTCTTGTCGAGCCCGCGGCCAGGCACGTCACCGCGCGACACGACGGGCACTCGGCGACGCACCTCGAGGGCTCCTCCCATGCTTCGGCACACGCGGAGCACTGACGCCAGTCGCCTTGGACGACCGTGGCCGGGACGGTGGGCTCGCTGGCGTGGCGGCCGCGGACGGTGTCGCGCCACACGCCGTCGACCACGCGCGCGGTGGCGTCGGCGTGCCGGTCGCAGCCGTCGCAGCTCGTGTAGATCTCGACGTCGGTGTCCAGGCGCCACGAGCGCAGCGACTCCTCCGGCAGGCGGCAGTCGGGGTCGGCCCATTGCGCGACGGGGCGCGCGACGCCTTCGCGCCAGACGAAGAGCAGGCACGGGCCACCCTTCCCTTGCCAGCCCGAGAGCGCGCGCGCGCAGCTCGCGCAAAGGAGCGGCGGATACGGCTCGTACAGGTCGAACATGCCCACGGCGCCCTCATGAAATCGCGGCGTGGCCTCGGTAGCCAGAGGAATGTAGTTTCCCCTGATGTCCGCCGATCTGCAGACCCTGCTGGTGCGCTCCATCGCCGAGGCGAGCGGGGGAGAGGTGACGTCGGAGGATGAGGTGGACCTCGGCGTCGGGGGCCTCCGCATCGCAGCGTGGGTCAACGGGACGCACCGACTGAGCGACACGCACATGGCGAGCATCTTCTTGAACCTCTGGGGCGGCTCGCTCGGCGAGCGCCGGGTCTTCGCCTCGGCGACGGGCTACGACGCGGCCAGCGTGGAGGCCGCGGTGGAGGTCGGGGGCCGCGAGTGGACGGAGACCTTCGTGCCGGTCCTCCTCGCCGCCCTGGCGGGGCGCGAGCTGCCCGCGCACGCCGACGTGCTCACCATGTCGATCCAGGGGCGGAGCTACGATTGCTTCGTCGCGGGGCTCGACCGCGCGGCGAGACCTCCCGACGAGCCGGAGGGCCCGGAGGAGCTCCTGGACCGGGTGCGGGGCGAGCTGGGCGGCGATCCGTGGTTGAGCGAGCGGGTCCTCGAGTCGGGCACGCTCGCCATCCTCCCGCGCGACCGGCCGGCGGTCCTGAGCGTGTTCTGCTGCGAGGGCGGTCCGAGCCGAGTCTTCGAGGTGAAGGTCAACGGCGCCGACTGGCCGCCGGCCACGCACCTGCTCGACGACGTCCCGCCCGTCGATGGCCCGGGCACGGCGTTCCTGCGCGAGCTCGTGGTGGCGGTCCCGAAGAGCGATCCGATCGCGCCGTCCAGGCGGCTGATCGAGCACACGCTGTCCGGCCTGCAGGAGGGCTACGCCCGCCGGATGGTCGACTGGCCGGGGTGGGAGGCCCATCGAGGCCGGCTCGGCGCGCCGGCGCGCGATCAGCAAGTGGCGCAGCTCGAGCGGGCCGTCGGCGAGCTGCCCGAGGACTACCGATGGTTCGTGCGCACGGTCGCCGCGCACGGCGCAGGCCCGGGCTACGGGCTCCTCTCTCCGTTCGGCGCGCCGCAGCGCCAGTTGGCCGAGGGCGCGTTCGCCTGGGAGGACGGCGACGAGCCGACGGACGATCCGCGAGGCGCGCTCGCGCTCGCCCACGCCGGGTGCGGGGTGATGTACCTGCTGGTCCTGAACGGACCGCATCGCGGCGAGGTGTGGCTGGACGCCGCCGGCTCCGACAACACGGTCCGCCGGGTCTCGCCCAGCTTCCTCGACTGGTACCAGGGTTGGCTCGACGCGCTGGTCGCCGACGCGCCGCCCCACGCGGAGTGGGACGCCCGGCGCTGCGCTACCTCCAACGCGATCTCGAACGCGCTCGACGCCTACCAGCGCGAGGGCCTCCCGCCCGAAGAGGTGGACGAGCGCATCGCCGGGGCTCGCTACCAGGTCATGGCGGCCGGCGGCCCGTACTTCGACCTCGGCGACCCGGTGTCGCCGTGCGCGATCTGCCACCAGCTCGTCGCCTCCTACGGCGGCGAGGTCCCTCCCGGCGTGGAGCCGAAGCAGGCGCGCCGCGGGGGCTTCCTCGCGGGGCTGCTCGGCTCGTGGTGGCGACCGTGACGTCGGCCGCTGGACCGCTCCGTGCGCCGCCCGGCGAGAGCGCGCGGACCGCGTGGCGGAGGCTCCGGACGGACGGCGCGAGCACGGAGTATCGCCGGGCCCGCGTCGCGAGCGGTTGGGGGCTCCTGCTCGTGTTCCCGGTCGCGCTGGCCGCCGTCTGCCTCGGCTCGGTGGTCGGCCTCCGGGTCCTCCTCCCGGTCGGGATGCTGATCGCGATCGTCGTGATGCAGTGGCCCCTCGCGGAGGAGCGCCTGCGCATCGGGCCGAAGAAGGTGGTCTACAAAGACCGGGTGCTCGGGTCGCGCCTCTCGTGTCGGCTCGACGTCGCGCGGCTGGTGAAGACCCGGTCGGAGTCCGAATCGGCGGTGCTCCTGACCGACGGGTACGCCCACCACCTGCTGGCGACTGGCGCCTCGCAGGACGTCGACGCGCTGGTCGTCGACCTGGACGAGGCCCTCGCGCGCGCTCGGGTGACGGCGGACCACCCAGGGTCGCCCCGCGATTGAGCCCCGGCCCGCGCTGGTTTACGTTGAAGGGACCTCCCTGGGAATCTGTAAACCGATGATGGGCGAACGAATCAAACGGGCGCGCGCCGCCGCGGGGCTCTCGCAGCGACAGCTCGCCGATCGGGCAGAGCTGAGCGCGATGGCGATCTCGAAGTTCGAGCGCGGGCTCGCCCACCCGTCCTCCAAGAGCCTGATCCGCCTGGCGCGTGCGCTCGGCACGCGGACCGAGTTCTTTCTCCGCCCGACCACCGTCGAGCTCGAGGAGCCCGAGTATCGAAAGCACGCGTCGATCTCGAAGAAGCAGCTGGCTCGGATCGAGGCCGACATTCTCGATCAGGTCGAGCGATTCGTGGAGCTCGTGGCGCTCTTCCCGACGCCGCCGGTCGCGCGCTTCGAGGTTCCGAGCACGGTGCCTCGGCGCATCGAGAGCCTCGCGCAGATCGAGGCCGCGGCGCTCGCCATGCGCGAGGCCTGGCATCTCGGTCACAACGCCATCGCCTCCCTCGCCGACACCCTCGAGGAGCGCGGGCTGGTGGTGCTCACCACCGACGCCGACGCCTCGGCCAAGTTCGACGGGCTCGCGGCGAGGGTCGGCGACTTGCCCGTGGTGGTCGTCGGCTCCGCGTGGCCCGGCGATCGACAGCGCTTCACGATGGCGCACGAGCTGGGACATCTCGTGCTCGGCGCTCGGCTGGGCCCGGACCTGGACGAGGAGAAGGCGTGCGATCGCTTCGCGGGCGCCTTCCTCGTGCCGGAGCCGACCGTGCGCCACGAGCTCGGGTCGCACCGCAACCGTCTCGAGCCCCGCGAGCTGCACGCGCTGAAGCACGAGTATGGGGTGAGCATGATGGCGTGGGTGTTCCGCGCCGCCGACGCCTCCGTCATCACCGACGCGACCAAGACGAAGCTCTTCCGGCTCTTCTCGGCGAAGGGATGGCGCAAGCGAGAGCCCGGCGAGCCAGTCCCGCCCGAGACACCGAAGCTGTTCGAGCGGCTGGTGCTCCACGCTCTCGCCGAGGAGCTGATCTCGACGAGCAAGGCCGCGGAGCTGATGGGTATGCCCGTCACCGCGTTCCGTCGTCGCCTAGGCTTCGAGGGCCCGCGTGGCGCTGCTCATCAGTGACACGAACATCTTCATCGACTTCCACGACGCGGAGGCAGTTCGTCAGCGCCAGCCGATCGGGCCGCTCAGGTAGTCGATGGTGAGCATGAAGCCGTAGGGGCCGACGAGGTCGTCGGCGCGACGGGCGACGACGAAGACGGGGGCGGCGGCGTGCAGGGCGAGGCCGGCGCGGGTCAGCACGTAGTCGAGGGCGAGGCGGGCGGCGCGGGCGTTGCCATCGGGGAAGGGGTGGAAGAAGCAGACGTCGAGGTAGGCGCGGGCGGCGCGCGCGGTCGGGGTCGCGTCGGCGCCGTTCGCCTGCTCGAGGCAGGCGGCGAAGCGGCGCTCGGTGTCGGGCTGGGCCGGCGCCTTCGTCGGGGCGTCCCACCCTCCGTTTAGGTACGCTCCGTCCGCTGAAGGAGGCTCGATGGCTGACCTCGACTGGAACCGGCTCGTAGAGAAGCTGCGCGCGATCGAAGCGCTGCACGCTCGGCCTGGCTCGGATGGGGAGCGCGCGGCGGCGGAGAACGCCCGCGAGCGGATCCTCCAGCGGCTCCGTGAAGTGGAGGAGTGGGACCCGCCGGTGGAGTACCAGTTCTCGATGCCGGACATGTGGTCACGACGCGTCTTCGTCGCCCTGCTGCGACGGTACGGGATCAATCCGTACCGGTACCCTCGGCAGCGCTACACCACGGTGATGGCCAAGGTCTCGAAGCGCTTCGTCGACGAGACGCTGTGGCCCGAGTACCAGGCCTTCGCCTCGAACCTCCGCAGCTACCTCGACGAGATGACCGAGCGGGTCGTCGCCGAGGTGATTCATGCCGACACGTCCGAGGCCACCGTCCGCGAGGAGGGCGCGCAGCTGTCGCTCGAGGCGGCCGCGGAGGCGGCGCCTGCTCCTCCCGCGGCCCCCGCGCCGGCGGCGGCTGCGAGTCCGCCGACGTCCTCCCCGTCCGACGTCGCCCGCCGGGACAGGAACAAGCGCAAGAAGCGAAAGAAGCGAAAGCGGCGTTGAGCGGCGCGGTTCAGCCCCGGAGTATCGCCGGCCCGCGTCGCGAGCGGCTGGGGGCTCCTGCTCGTGTTCCCGGCCGCGCTGGCCGCCGAGGAGCGCCCGCGCATCGGGCCGACGAAGGTGGTCTACGAAGACCGGGTGCTCGGCTCGCGCCTCTCGTGTCGGCTCGACGTCGCGCGGCTGGTGAAGACCCGGTCCGAGTCCGAATCGGCGGTGCTCCTGACCGACGGGTACGCCCACCACCTGCTGGCGACTGGCGCCTCGCAGGACGTCGACGCGCTGGTCGTCGATCTGGACGAGGCCCTCGCGCGCGCGGCCGGCGGAGAAGCACCGAAGGCGACGGGGCTCTAGCGGTACACGTCGCGCGGGAGGGAGGCGCCGGAGGATGGGCGCCCTCGGGCAGGCTTCAACGCCAGGGTGTACCGGGCGCAGCGTCGCTTTCGGTCCGCGGGGAGCACGTAGATGTCGACGTCGTAGTCGCCGGGGTCGAGGGAGGCGGTCCACTTGGCGAGAGGCGGTCGGACCGATCGACCGTCGGGGATGCGTTCGACGCCCGCCACCGCGATCTTGCCCGAGGTGACGACGAGCCTCGACGCGTAGCGTCGCGCGGCATTGGTCTGGACCTCGGTTGGGGCGTCGCCCACGTAGACCCGCACGTCCGCAAAGCGAAAGCCCCGGCCATGAGCCCGAATCGAAGCCAGCTCTCCCGCGGCGTGCGCTCGCCGCAGCTCGGACTCGTCGACCGTCCAGCCGGCAGGACGACGGCGCATGACCTCGAGCCCAGCCGGATCGAAGACGGCCACACCGCCGACGATGGAGAGCTCGCCGCGCAGCAACGCCGCGCCCGAATCCGCCGCCGGAGCCCTTCGAGGCGCTCGCCTCGCTGCGGGCTGGCTCCAGAGCTCCGGGATGCGGCCGGGCCTCGGTCGCGACGACGCTCCGCGGCTCGAGAGGCGCGCCAGACGCACGACCAGATGCGGCAGGCGGCCCAGGCCTTCGTCGATCGAGAGCGCGTGGAGCGTGACCTCGTAGGAGCCGTTGCGGAGGCCGAGGCGAACCTTGGCGGCTCCTCTCCGGGGCGTCGCGCTCGGCAGGCTGCCGAGGTCCCCGACGAAGATCTCACCGTTGTCGACCTCGATGCGAGACCGCAGCTCGCCGACGACGTGTGGACGCTCGGCCGCCCGTAGATCGGTCCGCGTCGCGCGCACCGAGTAGACGCCGCCCATGGGGGCGTGCACGGCGATCACGCTCCCGGCGCCGACCTCGGCTCTCAGCTGGTCGGCGCTCACGAACCACTCGGGCTCCGCGCGTCGGTGGCGGAGACGATGCGGGTCGAACACGACGAGGGTCGCGGTCGGACACGAGATGGCGTGCGTCTCGCTCGCTCTCATCCGTCAGCGCCAGCCGATCGGGCCGCTCAGGTAGTCGATGGTGAGCATGAAGCCGTAGGGGCCGACGTGGTCGTCGGCGCGACGGGCGACGACGAAGACGGGGGCGGCGGCGTGCAGGGCGAGGCCGGCGCGGGTCAGCACGTAGTCGAGGGCGAGGCGGGCGGCGCGGGCGTTGCCATCGGGGAAGGGGTGGAAGAAGCAGACGTCGAGGTAGGCGCGGGCGGCGCGCGCGGTCGGGGTCGCGTCGGCGCCGTTCGCCTGCTCGAGGCAGGCGGCGAAGCGGCGCTCGGTGTCGGGCTCGAGGCCGTAGCGCTCGGCGCCGCCGTGGGCGAAGGCGACCTCGGTGCGGAAGGCGACCGGCTCGCCGAGCACGAGGCTCTGCCACCGGGTCAGGCGCTCGAGGGTGAGCGGGCGTCCGGCGCGGGCGTCGGCGCGCGCCTCGGAGAGCGCCGCCAGGAGGTCATCCGCGCGCGCGGGGTCCCGTGCGCGATCCGTCTCCTCGATGAACCGCCGGTGGCCGTCGCGCCGGACCGGGTCCGGGTCGTAGTGCCGCGCTCGGTCCCAGCGGACGTGGCCGCGCGCGGAAAGCCAGGCGGCGAGCGCGTCGACCGGCGGGCGCTCGCGGCGTTCGCGCGTCAGCGTGGCGAGGTCGTCGAACACGGCGCGCGCGGTGACGTCGGCCGGCCCGCTCCAGCTCTCGAAGCGGCCGCCGATCGCCTCGCGCACCAGCGCCTCGGCCACCGGCGGCGCGATCCCGCGGCGCTCGAGCGCCCACGCGAGCATGCGCTCGAAGCTCCTGTACCAGGCGTCCTCCTCGCGGGTCCACTCGACCGCAAGCGGAGGAGGCGGGCCGCGATCCGGTTCGCGGCGGCGCCCTCGTCGAGGCCCTCCACCTCGTCGTCCCACTGCTCGAAGCGGCGCGCGAGCTCCTCGAGCCGGCTCCGAAGGCTGGAGACGCCACCGAGGATCAGGCCGCGCATCTCCTCCGGGCTGCCGCGCAGGCTGTGCCCCGGACAACAGTATCCGTCGGCGATGCCGCCGCCGCCCACCGACCACTGCCACCCGGAGATCCAGGGAGCCTCGGAGGCGAGGAGGGCGCGGCCGACGTCATCCTGGAGGCGCTTGCGCTTCTCGTCCCGCTTCGGCGGCTGGATGGCGGTGGCGGGGAGCGCGGCGTCGACGACCGCCGCGATGCGCTCCGGGTCGTAGGGGTTCGTCGCGGGGTCCACGTCGGCCCAACCGAGATGCAGAATGGTCAACATCGCATGACGCTCGCCGGTGGGGAGCGTCTCATGCCCGGCGGCCTCGAGCCACCGGGCCGGCGCGAACGGTGGGCCTATTCGCGCATGGGCAAGGGCTTCAGCTGTGGATGCAGCGGTCCATAGCCCGGACCAAGCAGCTGCCTGGAGGCTTGCGTACACACGCCATTCACGAAGCCCGAGAATCCGACGCCGACACTGCGGACGCCGAGAGCGTTCTCTCCCACCACATAGACGACGGGATCGTCCGCCTGGCTAGCCCCATCCCAGGCGAATCTATGACCATTGAATGAGATGCCGAACATGACGAAGCGCTCTACCAGATCCACACTCCCATCCGGCTCCAGCTCCGCGATTCCCGCGTCGATGTCTGACAGCGTCGCCTGGCGCTGACTCTGCCCGACGACGATGTTGTCCGGAACGGCTCTGGTCGGCACGAAGACGTAGACCAGGTCCGAGAGGACGGCACGGCCCCACGTCGATACATACTCGACGTAGGAGTCCGGAAGGCTGAAGCCCAGACGAGACTCTGCCCATGAGACATCGGCCTGCGCCGGCACGCACACCGGAGCACCGTCAATGGAAAGGCCGACATCCGCCACGAGCATCTCCAGTTCTGCCTGAGACCGTTCGGGACGGGGTGCAGCGACACTTTGCCGGGCCGGTCTCCGTCGGGTCGCTTCCACTGCGCTACGGGATCGTGATCGTCGCGCAGCGCTGATCGGCCGCGTCGGGGTCCCCGGCGACCTGCGGGTTGACGCGAACGCAGAGCTCGACGGTTCCCGAGCCGGCGGCGAGCGGCGCGGTGAAGGCGACCTCTTCGGTGTCGCAGGTCGCGCCGAGACCGCTGGGGACGAACGACTGGGTCACCGGCCAGGTGCCGCCGCCGTCGGCGGAGTACTGGAGGGTCACCGGCGTGCCGTCGAGGGAATTGGCGCCGCCGTTGCTGAGGGAGGCGCGCACGGTGTTGTCGCCGGCCGCCCCGGGGTCGAGCGAGACCGCGACCACGTCGAGGTCGAAGGGCGGCAGGACGGGCGCGCTCAGGATCGCGTCGTCCTGGCCCGGGCAAGCGTCGACGTCGTCGCACACGCCGTCGGCGTCCGCGTCGCCCGTCGCGTCGTCGCCCGTGCACGCGTCCATGTCGTCGCACACGCCGTCGGCGTCCGCGTCGCCCGACGCGTCGTCGCCCGCGCACGCGTCCATGTCGTCGCACACGCCGTCTTCGTCCGCGTCCCCGGTGGCGTCATCGCCGGTGCAGGCGTCGAGGTCGTCGCACACGCCGTCGGCGTCGGTGTCACCGGTCGCGTCGTCGCCCTCGCACAGCTCCATCACGCCGCTGTCCACGCCGCTGTCGGTCAGGCCACTGTCGATCAGGCCACTGTCGGCCGGGCCACCGTCGGCCGGGCCACTGTCGGGCTCGCAGGCGGCGACGCACGCGTCGGCCGGGCCGGGGTCGTCTCCGCAGCCGACGGCGGCCGCGAGGGTGAGCAGGACGAGGGCGAAGGAGTACTGCGTCTTCATGAGGACACGGAAACTTCCACACCGCGGCGAGGAGCGTCAAACGAGTCGACGAGAGGTGCGCCTGTAGTCATTCGAACTACGCAAGTTCACAAGTTCACTCCGTCCCCCCCTCCGCGAGCGAGGTCAGCTCCGAGGGGTCGAGAGCTTGCGCCACAGGGTGCTGCGGTCGATGCCGAGGACGCGGGAGGCTTTGGCTTTGTTGCCTCCGCAGCGGTCGAGCACGAGCTCGATGTAGCGGCGCTCGAGCTCGGACAGCTCGATGCCTTGCTCGGCGGCGCGCTCGAGGAAGCCGGCGTCGGGGTCGGTGGGGCGGCCGCCTCGCAGGAAGTCTTCGATCACGAGCACGTCGTGGTCGCTGAGCATCACCGCGCGCTCGATCACGTTGGCGAGCTCGCGCACGTTGCCCGGCCAAGCCCGGCCGCAGAGCCAGCGCATCGCCTCGTCGCTGACCCCGAGCACCGTCCTCCCGGCGCGCTCGCCGAGGGCGTGCAGGATCTGGTCGACGAGCGGCGGGATGTCCGCGAGCCGCTCGCGCAGCGGCGGGACGTCGATCTGGATCACGTCGAGCCGGTGGTAGAGGTCGGCGCGCAGGCGGCCCTCGCGCACGGCCTCCTCGGGCGGGCGGTTGGTCGCCGCGACGAGGCGGACGTCGAAGCGGACCTCGTCACCGCCGCCGACCGGACGGAAGGCGCTGCGGTCGAGCGCGAGGAGCAGCTTCGGCTGGACCTCGAGCGCCATCTCCCCGACCTCGTCCAAAAAGAGCGTGCCGCCGTCCGCCAGCGCGAAGAGGCCGGGCCGGTCGTGGCGCGCGTCGGTGAACGCGCCCTTGCGCACGCCGAAGAGCTCGGCCTCGACCAGCCCCGCCGGCAGCGCCGCGCAGTTGAGCTGGACGAGGTCGCGTGAGGCGCGCTCGCTGCGCGCGTGGATGAAGCGCGCGAGGGCGCTCTTGCCGACCCCGGTCTCGCCGCTGAGCAGCACCGGAGAAGAGGCCCGGGCGGCCCGGCGCGCGAGGTCGAGCGCCGCCTTCATCGCCGCGCTCTCCGCCACCAGGTCGCCGGCGCCCGCGCCGGAGGCCCGCGTGCTCCGCAGCCGCACGATCTCCCGCTTCATGCGGCGCTCGCGCAGCGTCCGCTCGATGGCGTGCACCAGCGCGTCGATGGTGAACGGCTTGGCGAGGAAGTCCGAGGCGCCGGCCCGCACGCACTTCATCGCGAGCTCGATCGAGCCGAACGCGGTGATGAGGACCACGAGCTGCTCCGCGCGGCGCGCGTGGATCGCCTCGACCAGCTCCAGGCCGCGCATCGCCGGCATCTCGACGTCCGAGACCACGAGGTCGAACGCCCGCTCGCCGACGCGCTCGAGGGCCCGCCGGGGATCGGTGACGCCCTCCACGTCGAACTCGCGCTCGCCCAGCGCCTCGACCAGCCACTCGACCACGCCCGGGTCGTCGTCGACGACGAGCAGCGACCTACGTCGTGTCACTTCGGCCTCCCTCCTCACCGGGCAGATCGACGACGAAGCGGGTGCCGCGCCCGAGCTCCGACTCCGCGCGGATGCGCCCGCCGTGGTCGTCGACGATCCCCTTCACCACCGCGAGCCCGAGCCCCGAGCCCTCGAGGGCGCGGGTCGTGAAGAACGCCTCGAAGGCGCGCTCGAGTGCCTCGGCGTCCATGCCCCGGCCGGTGTCGCGCACCTCGATCCGCGCCGAGGGCGCGGTCCCGCCGCCGGCGCGCTCGAGCTCGCCGCGCTCGATCCGGACGGTGATGCGGCCGCCCGCCGGGGTGGCCTCGAGCGCGTTCCGCAAGAGGTTCAGGGCCACCTGCTGGAGCGAGTCCGGGTCGCCGTGCACGCGCGGGACGGGGCCCGGCACCTCGAGGGTCAGCTCGACCCCGCGCCGCCGCGCCTCGCCGCCGAGCAGCTCGACCACCGTGCCGACCGGCGGCGCCACCTCCACCCAGCGGGCCGGGGCGACGCGCCGCCGCGCCAGGTCGGTGAGCCGCGAGACGATGCGCGTGATCCGCTGGGTCTGCTCGCCCAGGATGCGCGCGAGCCGGCGGGTCTCGGCGGGGTCGTCGGCCTTGGCCGCGAGCCCCGCGATCCGGCCGTCGAGGATCTGGAGCGGCGAGCCGACCTCGTGGGCGAGCCCGGCCGCGAGCTGCCCCACCGTCGCGAGCTTGTCGACCTCGCGGAGGGCGAGCTCGAGCTGACGCCGGCGCTCCTCCTGGGCCTCGAGCCGGGTCCGGGTCTCCGCGAGGTCGCGCACCAGGGCGTCGAACTCGTCGAGCGTCGCCCCGACCTCGTCGCCGGCGGGACGCGCGCCCCGCGCCGGCGGCGAGAGATCTCCGGCGCGCACCCGCCGCATCCGCTCGACCATGCGACCGAGCGGTCGGCTCACCCAGTAGCGCGACGCGGCGAGCGTCACGAGCAGCACCACGAGGACGAACGCGCCGGTCGACAGGATCACGCGCTCCCGGGTCGCGGCGAGGTCGGCGTTCATCCCGCGCAGCGGCTGGGTGAGGACGAGGGTCGCCGGAGGCTGGCCCGCGACGATGCGGAGCGGGAGCCGGAGCTCGACCACCGGGCGCTCGAGCTCGGTGCGGAAGCGGACCTCCGAGCGCGGCGCGGGGGCGTCACCGCCGGGAGGCTCCACCGCGCCGGTGGAGGCGGCGAGCAGGCGGCCGTTCCGCTCGTAGACGAAGATGTCGACCGCGGGGTCGATGCGCTCGAGCTCCCGCAGCGTCTCCTCGACGTCCTCGGGCTGACGATCTCGCAGCGCGTTCTCGAAGGCGACCTGGAGGCTCCGTCCGAGCAGCCGCAGCTCACGCTCGACCGCGCGCCGCAGATCGCTCTCCTCGGCCGAGACCTGCCAGAACCCGCCCCCGCCGAGCAGGAGCAGGGCGCTGGCCGAGAGGGCGAGCGTGAGCCGAGAGGACAGTGAGAGTCGTCGCAACATCCAACACGAGCGTTGTATCTCGCAACGCTTCGCCCGGCGACCTGGGGAAATCGGGGCCATGAGGGCCTCCCCTCGCACGAACCATGCGTCGGCACGACGGCTGCACTGCGCGGACGCATGAGGTTCTCACTCACTCACCGCGCGGCCGTCGTCGCGATGCTCGGGATCGCGGCCGCCGGCTGCGGTGAAGGCGTCGAGGCGCAGGCCCCCGACTTCCGCCCCCAGACCGCGACCGCGGTGGACGGCGGCGCGCTCCGCATCCTCGCGGAGTCGATGCCCTTCGTCGTGGTGGAGGAGGTCGGCGCCGACGCGGTCGACACCCTCATCCACGCGCCCGGGCTGGTCGCCTTCCGCGAGGGCGCGGTGTCCGAGGTCGGCGCGCCGGTCGACGGGCGCGTCACCGCGGTGCACGCGCAGGTCGGGCAGCGGGTGGCGGAGGGCGACCCGCTCGTCACCATCGCCAGCCCCTCGGCCGCGCAGCTCCGCGGTGATCTGGCGCGGGCCCGGGTGATGCGTCGGGCGGCGGAGACCGAGCTGGCGCGACAAGAGCAGCTCGCCGCGCGGGGCGTCGGGATCGAGAGCGATCGCGTGCGGGCGGAGGCGAGCCTCGCCGAGGCGCGCGCGATGCTGTCGGCGCTCACCGCCACCAGCGGGTCGATCGGCCGGGGCGCGGCGGCGTCGGTCACCGTGCGCAGCCCGATCTCCGGGACCGTGTTGGTGCGGCGCGCGAGCCTCGGCGCGGCGGTGGACTCGGGGGGAGAGCCGCTGCTGGTGATCGGAGAGCCCGACGCGCTCTGGGTGCAGGCGCAGGTGTTCGAGCGGGAGCTGCCGCTGATCGCGGTCGGCGCCGAGGCCCGCGTCTCGATCCACGCGCTCGGCGAGCCGGTCACGGCGCGTGTCGAGGCGGTCGGGGGCGCGGTCGACGCGGATACGCGCCGGGCGCCGGTCTACCTGTCCTTCACCGACGCGCTCGGCGGGCGGCTGCGCGCCGGGATGTACGCGCGCGCCGAGATCGAGGCCGGCGAGGCGGGCCTCGGCATCCCGACGTCGAGCGTGCTCATCAAGGACGGCGGCCGCACCGTGGTCTTCGTCGCGCGCGACCCGCGCACCTTCGAGGCGCGCGAGGTCCAGGTGGGCGCGGCGGTGGGGGGACGCGTGCCCGTGCTCTCCGGGCTCGAGCGCGGTGAGCAGCTCGTGACCCGCGGCGCGCTCCTGCTCGACGGCCAGGCCGAGCTCCTCCGCTGATCCCCCGAGGACATCATGCTTCACCGACTCGTCCGTCTGTGCGTCGAGCGGCGCCTCGCCGCCATCGTCATCACCGCCGCGATCGCCGCCTACGGCGTCAACGCGTATCTCCGGACGCCGATCGAGGCGTTCCCCGACGTCACGAACCTCCAGGTCAACGTGATCGGGCAGATCCCCGGCCTCGCGCCCGAGGAGATCGAGCGCCGCCTCACCGTCCCGCTCGAGCGCGCGCTCAACGGCGTCCCCGGCGCGATCTCGATGCGGAGCGAGAGCCTCTTCGGGCTGTCGCTCATCTTCATCACCTTCGAAGACGACGCCGACGTCTTCCGGTCGCGAATGCTGATCCAGGAGCGCCTCGCGATCGCCGACGTGCCGGACCAGGCGTCGATCGAGCTCGCCGCCGACGCGACGCCGCTCGGCGAGGTCCTCTTCGTGCGGATCTCGAGCGACCGCCACGATCTCTACGAGCTGCGGGCGGCGGCGGAGTGGACGGTGCCGCGCATCCTGCGTCAGGTCCCCGGCGTCGCCGGCGTGAACCCCTTCGGCGGCTACCTCGAGGAGTGGCACGTGCGCGCCGACCCGGCGCGGCTCGAGGCGCACGGGCTGACGCTCGCCGAGGTCGCCGAGGCCCTCGAGCAGGCCAGCGTCAACGTCGGCGGGGGCTTCATGCGCACCGGCGAGCAGGAGCTCGGCATCCGCGGCGTGGGCATGGCCACCGATCCCGAGGACCTGGCGGCGGTCGTGATCCGCCGAGAAGACGGGCTCCCGGTCGTGGTCGGCGACGTCGCCCAGATCGTGCAGTCGGCGACCCCGCGGCGCGGCACGGTCGGGCTGAACGAGCAGAGCGAGGTCGTCGAGTTCGTCGTGCTCATGCGCCGCGGCGCGAACCCCTCGGAGGTGCTCGAGGAGCTGCGGCAGAAGTTCGACATGCTCGAGGAGCGCGTGCTCCCCGAGGGCATGCAGCTGGAGGTGGTCTACGACCGGGGCCGGCTCGTCGACAACACGCTCGCCACCGTGCACCGCAACCTGCTCGAGGGGTTCCTGCTGGTGCTGGGGGTGGTCTGGCTGTTCCTGCGGATGTGGCGGGGCTCGCTGATCGTCACCGTCATCATCCCGCTCTCGCTCCTGAGCGCGTTCATCGGGCTCCACCTGATCGGCATGCCCGCGAACCTCATCTCGATGGGCGCGATCGACTTCGGCATCCTCGTCGACGGCGCGGTGGTGCTCGTCGAGAACGTGCTGCACGAGATGCACGTCTCGAAACCGAAGTCGCGGCGACAGATCCTCGGCGTCGTCGTCCGCGCGGCGGTCGACGTGGCCCGGCCGACGCTCTACGCGATGGCCATCATCATCGCGGCGCTGGTGCCGATCTTCTCCCTGGAGCGCGTGGAGGGGCGGATCTTCCAGCCGCTCGCGGTCACCTACTCGTTCGCGCTCATCGCGGCGCTCGTCTTCGCCTTCACGGTGGTGCCGGCGCTGCTCGCGGTCTCGCTCCGGGCCAAGGACGCCGAGCTGAAGGAGCCGGCGTTCGTGCGCTGGATGCGCGAACGCTACCGGCGCGCCGTCGGGTGGCTCGTCGCGCGTCCCCTCGCGCCGCTCGCGGCCGGCGCGGTGCTCCTGCTCGCGGGGCTCGGGGTCGGCGGCCACCTGGGCACGGAGTTCCTCCCGCAGCTCGACGAGGGCGACATGGTCGTCTTCATCGAGCTGCCGAACAGCGTCTCCCTGGAGGAGGGGCGCGATCTGCTGACCGAGGTCCGGCGGCGCCTGCTGACCTTCCCCGAGGTGATGGTCACGCTCAGCGAGCAGGGTCGCCCCGAGGACGGCACCGACAACGAGGCGGTCAACATGTGCGAGACGATCGTGAGGCTGCGGCCGCGCGAGGAGTGGCGACCGGGGGTCACGAAGGAGTCGCTGGTCGACGAGATGCGCGCGTCGCTCGCCGCCATCCCGGGCCTCACCTTCAACTTCTCCCAGCCCATCAAGGACAACGTCGAGGAGTCCGGCAGCGGCGTGCGCGGGCAGGTCGTGCTCAAGATGTTCGGCGAGGATCTCGAGGCCACCCGCGCGGCCCTGTCGCAGGCGGTCGACGTGCTCTCGGGGATCGACGGCGTCGTGGACCTCGGCATCTACCGGGACACCACCATGCCGCAGCTGCAGGTCGAGCTGGACCGCGCCGCCCTCGCGCGCGAGGGCATCCGGGTCGAGGACGCGCAGCGGGCCCTCGAGACGGCGCTGGCCGGGCTCGTGGTGAACGAGGTCTGGGTGGGCGAGCGACCGATCCCCGTGCGGGTCATGGCGCCGGCGAGCGAGCGCAGCGACGTCGACCGGATCGGCGAGATGCTGGTGCCCGGACCGGACGGCGCGCGCGTGCCGCTCCGCGACCTGGCGCGCATCGAGGTCCGCACCGGCCGCGCCTCGATCAACCGCGAGCAGAACAGCCGCTGGATGGCGCTGAAGTTCAACGTGCAGGGGCGTGACATCGGCTCGGTGATCGACGAGGCGATGGCCGCGGTCGACGCCGGCGTGACGCCTCCGGAGGGCCACTACTTCGAGTGGTCGGGCGAGTTCGAGAACCAGCAGCGCGCGATGGCGCGCCTCTCGATGATCGTCCCGCTCTGCCTGCTGGTCGTGCTCGGCCTGCTCTACTCCGCGCTCGGCTCGCTGCGGAGCGCGGGCGTGATCCTGACGCTCGCCCCGTTCGCGATGACCGGCGGCGTCTTCTCGCTCGCGCTCGCCGACATCTCCCTGTCGGTCAGCGCCGCCATCGGCTTCATCGCGCTGCTGGGGCAGGTGTCGCTGGCGGGGCTGCTGGTGCTCTCCGCCATCGAGCAGCGATGGCGCGGCGGGCTCGACCGCCTCGACGCGATCCGCGAGGGGGCGACGCAGCGCTTCCGGGCCGTGCTGATGACCGCGCTCCTGGCGATGCTCGGGCTGATCCCGATGGCGCTCGGCACGGGGGTCGGCAGCGAGACGCAGCGCCCCTTCGCGCTCGTCATCGTCGGGGGCATGGCGTCGACCCTCGCGGTGGCCCTCTTCCTGTTGCCGGCGCTCTATCGCCTGCTCGGCCCGCGCACGCTCGAAGAGGACGCGCCCGAGGTGAGCCTGGTCGAGGAGGTGGCGCGATGACCCGCTGGATGGCGATGATCGCGGTGGTGTGTCTCTCGGCGCCGAGCGTCGGAGCGCGCGCCCAGGAGGAGGTGACCCTGGCCGAGGTCGTGAGCCTCGTCCGCGAGCGCAGCCCGGCCGCGCACGCGCTCCGGTCGCGAGGCGCGGTCGCCGACGCCGAGGTCGACCTCGCGGGCGTCTACCCGAACCCGTCGCTCGGCTATCAGTTCATGGGCCGCTTCGACGGCACCGACCAGGCGATCAACGGGTCGCAGCACACCGCGTGGGTGGAGCTCCCGCTGCTCTTCGCCGCGCAGCACGAGGCGCGCCGTGACGCCGCCGCCGGGGACGCGCGCGCGCTCCACGCCCAGCTCGATCTCGAGCGGCTCGGGCTCGAGCTGGAGGCGCGGCGCGCGTTCGTGGCGCTGCTCGCGGATCAGGAGCGGGTCGGCCGGCTCCAGGCGGCGCGGGCCGAGCTCGAGCGGGCGCGCGCCATCGTCGAGGGGCGGGCCGCGGAGGGCGCGCAGAGTCGCTACGACCAGGCGCGGGTCGCCCTCGAGCTGTCCCGGCTCGACGCGCAGCTCGCGAGCGCGCGGGCCGACGTGAGCGCGGGGAGAGCCCGCCTCGCCGCGCTCGTCGGTCAGCCCGGGTGGGCCCCGAGAGCCGCCGGCGACCTCGCCTCGCTGCGCGCCGATCTGCGCCGGCCCGAGGAGCTCCCCGCGGTCCGCGCGATGCGCCTGCGGGTGGACGCGGCGCAGCTCGACGTCGAGCGAGCCGAGCGCGAGCGGGTGCCCGAGATCCGGCTCGGGATCGGGACCTACCTCACCTCCGATCCCGACAGCGGCTCGCTCTACGCGGGCCTCGAGATCCCGCTGCCCATCTTCGACACCGGGGGCGCGGCCGTCGGTCACGCGCGCGCCGCGCTCGACGCCGCGGTGGACGCGCGACGGGCCGTGGAGCGAGAGGCGCAGGCGCAGCTCACCGGTCGGCTCGCCGTGGCGCGCGAGCGGCGCGCGGCCCTCGAGCGCTTCGACGGCGAGGCGCTCGCGCAGCTCGAGGACATCCAGGAGATGGCCGAGGCGTCCTACCAGCTCGGCGCGTCGGGCGTCTTCGAGCTGCTCGACACCTTCCGCACCCGCGTCGAGCTGGAGCTCCAGCGCATCGAGCTCCTGGTGGCCGTGATCGAGTCCGAGACCGACGTGATCGCGCTCGTCGGCGCGGACCTCTGACCCGGTTGGATGGAGACAGACTGTACCTGCACCGTCGAGGCCCAACCCGTGACGCCCAGGAAGCGGGGCTCGCCCGGCGAGTCGACCCGGTCGAGGCCCAACCACGGCTCGCCGTCGACGCGCACCTCGAGTCGCTCCGCGTCGTAGCGGATCTCCAGTTCGATCGGCACGCCCGGCGCGAAGCGGGACCGCGCCCGCGGCTGCTCCCAGACGACGTTGCCTTCGTCCGGATGCGCCACCAGCACGCTGCGAGTGTTGTTCCAGCCGCCGAGGATCAACCGATAGCCGGCCACGTCGTCCTCGCCGAAGGCCCCGAGACCCATCCGCGGTGCGAGCAGGTCGACCTTCACGTCGACGCTCGGGGTGAGGGGCACGACGCGCAGGCGGAGGAGTCCGGCCGCGGGGAGCGGGCGCCGGAACCAGAGGGTCGTGTTGTGAGGGGCCCGGACCTGGATCCCGGGACCGTCGAAACCGAAAGCGTCCGGCCTGAGCGACCACCAATCGAGTGGGTCCGGAGACGCAGCCATCTCCCAGTCGGAGAGCACCGCGCCCGTGGCGAACGGCGGCGGGCTGTCACCCCGCAACACTCGCAACAACGCCAAGGCGCGGAGCAGTAGGCCCCCCGTCTCCGGGCCGTTCGTCCCGGAGACCAGGGCCACCCCTCGCTGCTCGCGGAGATCCAGCGCCAGCGCCGAGTAGGCGCCCGGCATGGCGCCCTGGTTGTAGGTCAGCGCACCGTCGGGAGTCTGGAAGGTACCCATCCCGACGTGTCCCCGCGCCTCCGGGCGCGTCCGGTGCGGCGTCAGCGCGAGCGCGGCCGGTCCCGACGCGGTGAGCAAGCGCTGGCCGAGCGCGGCCAGCCCGGAGACGTTTCCTTCGAGCAGGCAGCAACTCCACCGCAGAGGGGGCTCGACGGTGGGCTCGGGCGGCTCGCCGTGCTCGGTGAAGAGCGTCGCGCGGGGGAGGGCGTCTGGCAGCTGAAAACCGAGCGCGCCCGACGTCGTCCCGAGGAAGCGGCTCAGATAGGCGTCCGCTTCGTCGCGAAAGGAAGTGCCGAGGCGTCGCTCGATCACGTGCGCCGCCACCATGTAGCCGAAGTTGCTGTAGCGGTAGACCCGCGGACCGGGCGGATGTGCCTCGAGGTCGCGCAGGAGATCGGGCACCCCGTAGGTGCCCCGCGGAGGCTCCCAGCTCGGCGGCTCGGCGACCAGCCCTCCGTGATGGGTCAGCACCTCACGCAGCGTGAGCGCCGCCGCTCCCGCAGGGACATCCTCGGCGAGCGCACGATCGAGGTCGACTCGACCGTCGGCGTGAAGTTGGAGCGCGGTCAGCGCGACCACCAGCTTCGCTTGCGATCCGAGCGGATAGACCCTGCGCGCGCCATCCGCGACCGCACGGACGGGGACGAACCGAACGGCGCTCGGATCGAAGATCGCCACCACGAGATCCCCAGGGTGACGCTCCGTGAACGGCGAGAAGAGCGCACGCGTCGTGTGTGCGATGTCGACGCGCCGCGAGATCGGCGGGTCGACGACGCCGCGGGGAGCGGCGCCACAGGAGGCGAGCACCGCGACAGCCGCGCTCCACGCCACGAATCGAGCACGCATGCGAGGCTAACGTACCGCACGTCTTGCTACTCTCGCGCGATGTTCGATGTGCACCTCGGTGAGGTCGACTGCCCGAGCGGGGTGCTCGTCTTGCTCGACCTCGGGCTGGCGCGGCACTGGGAGCGACGCGGCGTGCCGGCGCATCGGCGCGAGCCGCTGCACGATCTCGCGATCGAGGGGCCCGACGCCCGGGAGGCCGGGATCGCCTACGACCGGAGCTACGACCCGGTGCGGCGCTACGACGTGCGCGAGGCAGAGGAGGCGCTGCGGCACTTCGCCGACTTCGCGGAGGCCGAGGGCTTCGACGCCCGCGCCGTCGTCCTCCCCGCGCAGGTCCCTCACGCCGAGCGCGCGCGCCGCGCCCTGACCGCTCGCAAGCGGGGCATCGGGCACTTCCTCTTCGACCGGCGCTGGGCGGTGGCGGTCGACGGGCTGCCCCGTGATCGAGCGCTGCCGGTGGTCGGCGTGCCGATGCCGCCCGGAGAATTCGCGGGCCGCTTCCGCTCGATCGACGTCGTCGTCGAGCCGGACGCCACGGTGGCGCGGAGCGAGCGCGTCTTCGGCGTGCGGGTCGACCACGGCCAGCTCGCGTGCATCGACCTCGACGTGCTCGACGCGTTCCACGCCGGCCGCTCGCTCGACGGCAAGGCGGACTACGTCTTCTGGGGCCGCGACGCGGCGGCGGTCGCGGAGGAGTTCGGTGCGCCGCGCATCGACGAGCGCGAGCACGGCTGGCTGGACATCCCGGTCGACGAGGTGGGCGAGCACGCCGCGCCGATCCAGGCGGCGATGGAGGAGCGCGGCCTCGCGCTCGCCGTCGACTACCGCCCGCACTGCCACGTCGAGCAGATCAACCGGCAGGTGCGCAGCCAGGCCTCGCGCGCGGGCGAGATCCGGGTGAACGATCGGCGCGTCTGCGGCTTCGACAACCGCTGGGGCGACGGCGTCTACGCCATCGTGCGCGACGTCGACTCGGACGGTCGGCTGGTGCGTGTGCGGATGGACGTGGGCGCGGAGAGCGTGCAGCGCTCGATGCGGCGCATGGCCCACCGATGGCAGGGCGCGCTGATCACCCGCGCGGTGCTCGAGGACGCGGAGCCGGCGCGCTTGGTCGACCGCCACGAGCCCCGACGCCGGGACGACAGCGGCTGGGTGATCAGCTCCGGCACCGAGTCCCCCGAAGCCCCCGGCTTCGTGGTGCTCCCCGTCCCCGAGCTGCTCGCGCGCTATCCCGAGCTGAAGCCGCTCCTCGCCGAGCCCGTCGGCGCCCGCTTCCGCCTCGTCGGCGACCTGGAGTACGAGCGCGAAGACGAGTTGTAGGCGATTGACGGACGTAAGCTCACAAGTTCACTCCGTCCCCCTCACGCGTTGCTGCAGCCGCACCCGGCGCCCACGTCGAACACGACTCATGTGGCTTCGCAGGACGAGGTGCAGCCGTCTCCTTCGTCGTCGTTCCCGTCGTCGCAGGCCTCGTCCGCCGTCTCGTCGGCGACGAACCAGAGGTTGTCAATCCAGCAGCCGCTGACGTGGAACACACCAGCGGTGCTTCCCCTGCAGAACACGCTGAGCTCGTGCGGGCCGGCGGACAGCGGCACTTCCCACAACTGCCAGCGCCAGTCGCCTGAGGGATCGCCGAGGGACTCACCATCCACGGAGACCGCAAACCGCTCCTGACCCACACTCCAGCGGAACCGGAGAGTTCCGGATGTCGGTGCATCGAACGGGATGACCATCAGTCGGCTTCCGGTCCCCGGGGGCACGACGTGGCCGGCCATGCTCCCACCGACGGGATCCGCTTCGATCGACCATTCGTCATCCACGCCGAACGTGGTCCCCGTGGGGAACGTGCCGTCTTCGAAGTCTTCGAAGAGAGAGAACTGCGGAACACCCGTCTGAGGGATCGCGTCGCCGCAGGACGCGAAGCGGCAGCTGCTCAGGCAACCGTCCGTGTCGACGTCGTTCCCATCGTCGCAAAGCTCGCCGGCGTCCTCCTGGACGACACCGTCGCCGCAGGGGTCGACGAGCCCCGCATCCGCCATCCCGGCGTCCGTCGTCCCCGCGTCGTCGATGCTCGCGTCCGCCTCGGCCATCCCGGAGTCCTCCGAGCCTCCCGCATCGCGTGCCTCCATCGGACCAGCGTCGGTGCCGATCCCCGCGTCGGCCGCCATGGGCTCCTCGCCGTCGCAAGCCATGACGCCCACGCTCATCACCCACAGAAGAGCAAGTCTCTTCATCGCTTCCCCCCTTCACTCGCGTTTCTGGGGCGACAGTATCAAGCGCTGACCTCGATGCAAACGCTGTTGCGATCTCGCTCGATATCGCAACAGCCCGGAGGAGACGTGTCGTAGGTGATTGCGGAGGCTCACGGAGCGAACAAGGGGTACGTGGCTTCGTTCCAGGCCGACGGCGTCGAGTGGAACAGGGCACGGTCGATGGCGGCGTCGAAGTATCGGGTGGCGACGACGAGGGTCCCTGCCGCCGTGGCTCCAACGACACAGGTTTCTCCTGGAGGCATTCGCTGCGTGACTCCGAGGAAGGTCACGGCGTCCTCCCCGACGGGTTCGAAGAACGCGATTCCGCAACCCCACGCTCGCCCCCGAAAGGGTATGGCGCGACACGTACGTTACCGGCGATCGACTCGGGCGACGACGCGCCAATGATAGTCGACGTCTGTTTACTGCTTCAGCTCTCGCGAGCCTGGTCGAGCGCGCGCCGCCTCGACGCGGGGAGACCCTCAGCGCTCGGCGAATGACGTGACCCCGAACACGTCCTGGAGGCAAGCGATGAAGCTCGGGTAGAGCTCGATCGAGTGGGGAGCGACGATGTCTCGGCGGGCGCAGGTGTCTTCGCCGAGCGAGATGAGCCGCTCGTGGTCGAACCAGACGACCGGGCCGTCGTCCGCGTTCACGCCGCCGAGATCGATGCACATCGGACCCCAACCGTCTCCCCACTCGCCGAAAGGCAAATAGCCCGCTCGCACGAGCGGAAGCCAACCGGCGAGCAGGGCGCCAAAGGCACGAAGCGGTTCGCGGGTCGGCAGCGGCGGTAGCATGATGAGCTGCCCGTACCGCTTGGAGTGTACTTGGTCGAAGAGGTGGGCCCGAGACGTGAGGTACGCCTTCAGCTGAGTTGGCAGCGCGCAGCCGAGATCGGCCTCCAGAGCGTCGAGATCTCGCGCCTCGACGGCCGAAGGTCGGACGCCCCACTCGACCCACCCTTCCGGGTCGACGGGGCCCGCCTGCATCTCAGGCGGCACGCCGGCGTCTTCGGGATCTTGCGACGCGACCCCGACGAGCAGCGCAGCGGTGGATGAGGCGAATCCATCGATCATCTCGCCGATCCACGAGGCCGCTTCGACGAGCTGCACGTGAGCATTCTACGCGCAGCTCATCCGGAAACCCATGGCGCGCTACTATTCCAGGATGTCGTTTCGTTGGACAACGTTGCTCGTGCTGCTGGTACCTGCCCTATCGGCGTGCACGTCACGATTCACGATCCTGGATGCGGCTCGGCGGATTGCGTTTACTCAGGGATGTGACCAGGTAGAGCTCACCCTCGTCGAAGGCTACCAAGGGGGCTATGAGGCGACGGGCTGTAGCGAGCGTCTGACCTATCGATGCTCGGGCGGACAATGCGTTCCAGCTCGCGACGCGCGCCCCAACTCGGCCGCTCTCGAGCGTGCGCGGGAAGCGAGTAGGATTCTCGCATCGCTGGAGGACCGCATCGGCGAGTGCGTCGGCGAGTTCGCACCGCTCACCGTGCAGGTGAGATTCGACGCATCGGGCCGAGTGCGAGCACCACTGATGACGCGCCCAGTGTTGTCGGGGGGTCAGCGTAGTTGCGTCGGCTCAGCGATCCTCAGCGTGGACGTTCCGGCCTCCAACGGTGCTCTCCTCGTGAGCCACACCTACGAGTAGCGAAGGGTCGCCCTCGTTCGACGAACTCCTAGGCAGGCAAGTCATGCGGGAACTGACGCTCGTAGGCATTCGCCTGACGTAAGTCCACAAGTTCACTCCGTCCCCCTCCGCGTTTGTATGAACCTGCGCTTGTCAGCCCTGGCCATCACGGCCTTCTGCCTTGGTTGCACTGCGAGCGGCACCTCTCCCGGAGCGGACGCTTGCGGGCGTCTGGCAGCTGAGAGCTGGTCGGAGACGCCGGAACCAATGTTGGCGCACGTAGTGTGCCTTCAGACGACCGTCGAACCGGTTTCGGCCGACGCAAGCTGGGCTCGATACTCCATATGCGACGGCGAGCTCTTGGCGATGGGTGGTAGCGATTCCGTGCGATCTCAGCTTGCGGATGTCTCCGTAGGTGTCCTTTGCGTAATGCCTCAGCCGCTATTCGCTGAGGATGGTCGCCAAGTGGCTCGAGTAGTTTCTCTAGACGGTGTGGATCGGAAGATCGTTACCGAGCTCGCGTTCTACGAAAAGGAATGACGGGTCCTACTGCACCGCATTTGGTGGTCTGCGGGGAGACCCGAGCCCGCCACGAGCGAGACCCAAACCAGGGTCTCTAGCAGGCATGATTGCGATAGGTGCACGTGGCGCCCAGTTCTGACACTAGACCTGAGAGAGACCTTCGTAGTCGTCGAGGAACATCTTCATCACGGTCTGGACCGGCTGGATGCCGCGCTCGGTCTGGCCCTCGTGGAACAGGAAGGCCTGCGGGTCATCGCTGTCCGTGGGCACGTCGAACCAGAGCGCGATGTAGCCCTGGTGCATGAGGACGCACACGTACCTCTCCGCCAGCTCGCCAGCGAGACCATGCAGGGCGAGGAGCTCGGGCAGCCCTTCCGTGTTCTCGACGATGTCGTCGATGAAGCAGTCGGTGCCCTGCCACATCCCCTCGGTGTCACGCCCCATCCAGAGCAGGAAGGCGCGGTAGTCCGCGGGCAGGCGCGTGCCCAGCGCTCTCTCGAGCGCGACCACCTCGGCCTCGGAGGCGCCCCGCGCCGGTCCATCGTGAAGGGCGCGAAGCTGTTCGAGGGGAGAGCGCTGCATGCGACGAGGAGGGTACACAACTCGAGTCGGAATCGACGCCCACCGCGCGACGGGATCCGTGCTGAATCCGATCGCGGCGCAGGCTCAGGGGGCGAGCCGGCGCCTACCGCGCAGCCGCTTGATCTGCGCTTCACGTCGACTCGCCTCGCCACGGTCCGCGTAGGGACCGCGCCGAACGCCCACGCTCCAGGGTCGACCCGCGCGGGTGGAGCGCGCGCCGCCCGCGAGCTCCCCGTTGTGCTGCCGCAGGCGGCGCTCCACGTCGGTGGTGATGCCGACGTAGGTGCGCCCGCCGTCCGCCGAGATCAGCACGTACACCCACCATCCGACGCCGCCCGGCTCCATCGCGGCGTCGATTCTACAGCGCTCGCGCTCTCGAGCTGCTTCGGGCCCAAATCGGCGGCGGCGCGTAGGCATTCGGACCACGTAAGTTCACAAGTTCACTCCGTCCCCAGTATCCGCGTGATACATCCCGGAGGTGAGTCGCTGGGTGATCGTCTCGCTCCTCGCGCTGGGCGCGGTCGGCTGCGTCGGGCCCGCGGCGAGCGGGGACGGGTTCGAGCGGCGGGAGGGGCTGTTCCGGGTGGTGCTCGTGCCGGACACGCAGTGCTACGCGCTGCACTATCCGGAGATCCTCCAGGCGCAGGGGGACTGGATCGCGGCCAGCCTGGGCGACCTCGACGTGCGCGCGGTCGCGCACCTCGGGGACATCACCGAGCACAACGAGGCCGGGCAGTGGGAGGTGGCGCGGGACGCGCTGGCGCCGCTCTTCGGGCGGGTGCCGTTCGCGCTCGCGCCGGGCAACCACGACCTCGGGGCCGGCGGGAGCGCGGCGGACCGGAGCACGATGCTGGGCGCGTTCTTCCCGCTGGACGAGATGGCGAGGGCGCCGGGCTTCGTGGAGTCGTACGAGGGCGCGCCCGGCAACACGGCGTGGCTGTTCTCCGGCGAGCGCCACGAGTACGTGTGGATCGGCGTGGAGTTCGCGCCGCGCGATGGCGTGGTCCGCTGGGTTCGCGACGTGCTGGCCGCGCACCCCGACCGCATCGGCATCGTGTCCACGCACGCCTACCTCGACGCGATGGGCCGCCGCTACGATCACACCGACGAGAGCGTGCAGCCGTTCTGCCCCTACGAGTACGGGGTCTCCGCCGCCGACTCGAACGACGGGCAGGAGCTGTTCGAGGGCGCCATCGCGCCCTCCCCCAACGCGCGCCTCGTGTTCAGCGGGCACGTGCCCAACGGGTTCGCGTACAGCGCCGACGTCAACGACGCGGGGGCCACGGTGCATCAGGTGATGGCCGACTACCAGACCGGCACCGTCTGCCCCGAGACCGGCGGCGACGGCGAGGGCTTCCTGCTCGCGGTGGAGCTCGAGGAGGACGAGGCCGGCGCGTCGGTGACGGTGCGCTCCTACTCTCCCTGGCTCGGCGAGCACCACCCGGAAGACCGCGTGAGCTTCCGGATCGAGGCGCTCTGACGGACGGCGCGCTCTACGCCAGATGGTCGGCGAGGGCGGTGGGGAGGCGGCGGGGCTCGAAGATCTCGATCCAGTAGCCGTCGGGATCCTGGATGAAGGCGATGTCCTTCATGCTGCCGCCCTCGGGGCGCTTCACGAATGCGACGCCCAGCGCGTCGAAGCGTGCGCACGCCGCGTCCAGGTCGGGCACCGCGAAGCCGATGTGGCCGAAGCCCTTCGGCTCGCTGTTGCCGTTGTGGTAGCCGACCTCATCCTCTTCGCCGTCACCCCAGTTGTGCGTCAGCTCGAGCATGGCCGGACGCGAGAAGGTCTGGATCAGGCGCTCGTCGTTCTCCTCGGACCAGCGCTCCTGCTCCGACGGCTCGATCATCGCGAGGAAGTAGAGGCTGAACTCCATCTTCGGGAAGTCGAGCTTCTTCACCAGGGTCATGCCCATGACCCGGGTGTAGAAGTCGAGTGTTCGCTGGGGCGACTTGATGCGCAGCATCGTCTGGTTGAAGACGTACCCATGGGTCGCCGGATCGCGGGCCTCGGCCAGCCCCTCTGCCTCTTCGAAGTGTCGACTCACGGTTCCTCCTGGTTCGGCGGAGGCATAGCAGGCCCGCCGCTCCGGTCACCGTCCCGACGAGTCACCGCGCAGTCCCTCCGATGATCTCGCGGAGCGTGCAGAGGGTGTCGGCGAACAGACGCTGGCTCATGCCGTGCACGATCCCGGTGAGGCGGGTGGCGGCGACGCCGTCCGGCCAGCGCTCGAGGGTGTAGCTCGGGAACACGACGTGCTGGACCGCCTGGACGACCACCGGCGCGTCGTGGTCGGTCACCCGCACGAGGCCCTTGAAGCGGAGGAGCGAGTCCCCGTTGAGCTGGCTCATCATCGAGAGCCAGAGGGCGAGCCGCGGGTAGACGACCGGGGCCGCCGACTCGACGGAGAAGGTGCGGACCCCGTGGGTGTGCACGTGCGCGCCCTCCGGCGGCGACTGCGTGTGGCGGCTGCGCTCGAGCGGGCGAATCCAGTCGGCCATCGTCTGGTCGGCGGTCGCGTAGCGGAGCTCGGACTCGGGCGCCGCCGAGCGGACGAGCGCCTCGGCCTCGGAGATCGCCTCCGGCGAGGCGAGGTCGCACTTGGTGATCACCGCGAGGTCGGCGAGGGCCAGCTGCTTGGCCGCCTCCGGGTAGTCCGCGCAGAGCCGGGCCGCGCGGGTCGCGTCCACCGTGACCACGAAGCCGCCGAGGTGGAAGCGCTCCCGGAGCGCGGGGTGCTTCACGAGAGTCGCCACGAGCGGCGTGGGATCGGCGAGCCCGCTCGTCTCGATGACGACGTGGGTCCGGCCGCGGGTGAGGGCCGGGTCGTCGAGGGTCGTCACCAGATCCTCGCGCAGCGCGCAGCACACGCACCCGCTCGGCAGGACGACCATGCGCTCGTCGACCTGACTGACGAGCAGGTGGTCGACGGGCACCTCGCCCACCTCGTTGACCAGCACCAGCGCGCTCCGCATCGAGGGCGAGCCCATCAAGCGGTTGAGGAACGTGGTCTTCCCGCTGCCCAGGAAGCCGCTCAAGACCGTCACCGGCACCGACATGCTCGGGTTGAAACACAAACACTTTGCACATGCAACTCGCTTACGATACGAGCCCGTCGACCGCGGAGGGCCCGAGATGCACGACTTCCAGCTCCGTCGACTGACGCTCCCGATCGCGCTGCTGCTGCTGGCCGCCTGCGAGGAGGCGCCGCCCGATCCGCCCGCCCCGATCGACGCGGGGACGGTGGACGCGTCCCGCGACGCGGGCCCGGAGCCCGACGCGGGCGCGCCGCCGATCGACGCCGGCCCGGACTGCGGGCCTCACGGCGATCCGCACCTCGGCCACTGCCACTGCCACGCCGGGTACGTCGAGGAGGCGGGTCGCTGCGTGCCGATCGACGACTGCGCCGGGGACGATCCCCTCGAGCCCGACGACCGGTTCCGGGACGCCGTGGCCTGGGAGGGAGAGCCCCTCGAGCGCTGGCTCTGCCCGGGCGACGTCGACCACGTGACCGTGACGCTGAGCGCGGGCGAGACGCTCACCGCGACCGCCACGTTCGTGCACGCCGAGCTCGACCTCGCGCTCGCCCTCTGGGACCCGGGCGCCGACCCGCGCTTCGACGGCGCCGCCGCGCGCACCACGGGCTCGGGGGACGAAGAGCGGCTGGTCTACCGGGCCGGCGCGGACGGCCCTCACCTCATCCGAATTCACGCCTCCGGAGCCGGGCAGCAGGGCGCCTACCGGCTCGAGCTCACCACGGACGCCCCCTAGGAGCACATGAACATGCACAGGTCGATTTTCCTCTTCGCGGCCCTCGCGCTCGCGCTGTCCGGCTGCGACGGTGAGGTCCCGACGGAGCACGACGCGGGCGCGGGCGCCGACGCGGCCCCGGCCCCGATGGCCGACGCCGCGATCGACTCCGGAGTCGACGCGAGCGAGCCTCCCGAGCCCGACGCGAGCGTGCCGATGGAGCGAGGCACGCTCGCCGTGCTCGCCGGACAGACCTCGACCGGCTACTCGGACGGAACCGGCGCGGCGGCGCGCTTCAACGGGGCCGCCGGCGCCGCGCTCTCCGCCGACGGCGCGAGCCTCTACGTCGCCGACACCTTCAACAGCCTGATCCGTCGCGTCGACGTGGCGACCGGAGCGGTGACCACGCTCGCCGGGCAGGTGCAGCAGGCCGCGGTGGTCGACGGGACGGGCCGCGAGGCGCGCTTCGACAGCCCGCGCGCCCTCGCGATCACCCCGGCCGGCGACGCCCTCTTCGTGGCCGACTCCGGGACGATCCGGCGCGTCGCGCTGCGTTCGCTCGAGGTGACGACGGTGGCGGGGATCTGGACGATGACCGGATACGTCGACGGCGTCGGGGACGAGGCGCGCTTCGGCTTCCTCGTGCACGACCTCGCCTTCTCCGCGGACGGTCGCACCCTCTACCTCGCCGACCGGAGCAACCGGGTGCTGCGCGCGCTCGACACCGTCAGCTACGAGGTGACGACCGTCGCCGGCGCGCCGTACACGCCGTCGTTCCCGCCGCAGCACGCGGACGGCACGGGAGCGGACGCGCGCATGACGCTGGGCGGCGTGACGCGGGTCGGCGACGTCTTCTACTTCGCGGACACCTTCAACAACTGCCTGCGTCGCTTCGACCCGGCGACCGGCGCGGTCACCACGGTGGCCGGCGACCCGACGATGGAGGGCAACATGGACGGGGTGGCCGGGGCGGCGACGTTCGAGACGCCGCAGCAGCTCACCGGCGACGCCGACGCGCTCTACGTGACCGGCTTCAACGGCGTCCTGCGGCGGGTGCGCCTCTCGGACTTCGGCGTCGAGACGCTGCTCGGCTCCACCTCCGACGTGCGCTCGGTCGACGGCGTGGGCGCGGACGTTCGCTTCGGCGTGTCCTTCGGCCCGTCGCCGCTCGGCGCCGGCGTCCTGTACTTCAACGACCGCGACGCCAACAGCTTCCGGCCGGTGGACCTGTCGACCCTGGAGGTGACGACGCTCGTCGGACCGACCCAGCCGGTGGGCGCGCGCGACGGCTCCTTCGCCGAGTCCCGCTTCCACGGCCCCGCCGATCTCGCGTGCGCGCCCGACGGCGTCCTCTGCTTCGTCAGCGACGAGTGGAACCACACCATCCGCGTGCTCGATCGCGAGGCCGGCACCGTCGCGACGCTCGCCGGGGCGGCCGGAGAGCCGGGCTCGGACGACGGCGCGTTCGCCGACGCGCGCTTCGCCGGCCCGACCGGGCTGGCGCTCGACCCGGAGGCCGACGTGCTCTACGTGGCCGACTCCGCCAACCACACCGTGCGCCGCCTCGACCTCGCGGCCCGCACGGTGACCACGCTCGCCGGCGCGGCAGAGCTGTCGGGCGCGGCCGACGGCGGCGCCTCGGTCGCGCGCTTCGACAGCCCGGAGGGCCTCGCCCTCGACGCGGACGGCGCGGTCCTCTTCGTCGCCGACGCCGGCAACGGCGTCCTCCGGCGGATCGAGCTCGCGACCGCCACGGTCGGCACGCTCGCGGGCCTGGCCGGAGAGCCGGGAGACGACGACGGCGTCGGGGACGCGGCGCGCTTCCGCAGCCCCTCGTCGCTCGCGCTGAGCGTAGACGGCGCCACGCTCTACGTCGCCGACCGAGCTTACTTCGCCAACGTGGTGCGCGCGGTGACGCTCTCGACCGGCGAGGTCACGACCGTGGCCGGGCTCGCCGGAGAGCGCGGCGTCGCCGACGGCCCCGTCGCCGACGCGCGCTTCACCACCCCCTGGGACCTCCTCGCGCTCCCGTCGGGGCACCTGGTGCTCAGCGATCTCGGCAACGGGCTCATCCGCCGGATCGACCTCGGCGCCGGCACGGTCGAGACCTGGATCGGGAACGTCGCGGTCGCGGGCAACCCGCCGGCGGGGGCCGCCTGGTCGCTCGACGAGGCCACGCTCTTCTTCCCCGGCGCGCTCGCCCGCTCGGGAGACGATCTGCTCATCGCGGCCGAGGACGCCATCCTCGTCGCGAAGCCGGAGGACACGTGGTGAGCCGCGGCGCCCGGATCGCGGCCTGCCTCGGCGCGCTCCTCACCGCGTGCGCGAGCGCGCCCGCCGGAGACCCCTCGGACGCCGGCGGCGACGCGGGCGGCGAGGCCACGCTGGAGGTGGAGCTCGCCACCGGGGCGCGGGGCTGGGAGCCGTTCGAGGACGGCGAGGTGCTCCGCCTCCAGCGCGGCTGTCAGGGCAGCCAGCACGTCTTCGTCTCGATCCGGGTGAGCGGCGCGGCCGAGGGCCCGCTGGAGCTGGACCTCGTGCTGCGGCGCCATCGGGACGGGGAGAGCGTGTCGCTGCCCTACGTGCTGCGCCTCCCCTTCACCGACACGCCGGAGCCCGGGGTGCGCGAGCAGACCGGCCTGACGCCCGTCGTCCCGATCCCCGCCGACGTGCTGGACGAGGAGGTCACGCTCGAGGCCTCGGTCGTCGACACCGCAGGCGCCCGCGGCGCGGTGGTCCGCCGGGCGCTCATCGCCTGGGGCCCCGACGCCTGCTGACGCTCACACCTCGAACAGGTGGGCGGCGATCTCCCCCGCGCGCGGGATCGACCGGAGCGCGGCCTCCGGGTCGTCGCCCCGGGGGGCGATGTGCCAGTCGCACTGATCGTCGCCGGCCCACAGGAGCAGGTCGACGGTGGGCCCGTGGAACCGGTAGTTGTGGGCGGCCGGCCACGCGTGGGTGGTGGGGCCCTCGTCGAAGGCGGCGCGGAGCTCGGCCAGCAGCGCGCCGGACAGAGGCGGCGCCTGCGCCATGTACGCGACGCGTGGCCCCATCAGCCCGTCCTCCACCCGGCAGCGCAGCCAGACGCTGAACGACTCGCACGCGAGCCGCCACTCGGGCCGGGGCATCGAGTCCACCTCCACGAGCACACGCGGATCCGGCCCCTCGTGGAGCGGGATCGCCCAGGTGCAGACGCCCTGGTTCTCCGACATGAACGGCAGCAGCCCCTCCTCGCGCCCCGCGTACCCGCGGATCGGCGCGCCGAGCGCCTCCCGCGGGTGCGGGTGATCTTCCGACCCGAGCCGCAGCAGGGAGGGCCACGCGTCGGTCAGCACGAGCTCGGCGAAGGCCTCGGGCAGCGCGGCGCCCAGCCGCCGCTCGAGCTGCGCGCGCTCGACCTCGGCCGCGGGGCTGAGCCCGGCGAGCTGGAAGATGGGGCCCAGGTAGCGCACACGGCATCTTACCGGATTCAGGGCGGCGCGAAGGGGTCGGCGAAGCGGGGGTCGGTGATGAAGGTGCGGTCGGTGAGGCTGTGGAGGAAGGCGAGCACGTCGGCGCGCTCGGCCTCGGTCGGGGTGAAGCCGTTGACGAAGATGCTGCGCAGGGGGCTCTCGCTGCCGACGCCGGCGTTGGGGCCGTCCTCGAGGGTGCGACCGCCGGCCTCGTAGTGCGCGAGCGCGTCCTCGAGGGTGGCGGCGGAGCCGTCGTGGAAGTACGGGCCGGTCAGCTCGATGTTGCGCAGGGTCGGCGCGCGGAAGCGGCCCATGTCACGGCGGTCGCCGGTGATCTCGAGCAGGCCCTGGTTGTCCGCGGGGTAGGCGCCGCGTCCGTCGAGGTCGTAGAGGCCGGTGTTGTGAAAGGCGACGTCGGTGGAGACCGCGCCGCCGTGCTCGACCGCGTCCGTGAAGTTGAAGCCGCCGTGGCAGTGAAAGCACTCGAGCCGCTCGGAGAAGAAGAGCTCCGCGCCGCGGCGCGCCGAGGCGGTGAGCGCGGACTCGTCGCCGCCGTAGACGAAGCGATCGTACGGCGAGTCGTGGCTGATGAGCGTGCGCTGGAAGGCGCCGAGGGCCTTCGCGACGTTGGCGACGGTGATCGGGTCGGGCTCGCCGGGGTAGGCGTCGTGGAAGAGCGTCTGGTAGAGCGGCGCCGCGGCGAGGCGCTCGACGAGCAGCGCCTCCTGGCCGGCCATGCCCAGCTCGACCGGGTGCTCGCCGAAGAGCGGCACGAGCGCCTGCTCCTCGAGCTCGTCGAGCAGCGGGTTCGCCCAGGTGAGCGCCGGGAGGTACGCGACGTTGGTCAGGCTCATCGCGTTGCGCGGGTGGACCTCCCCGGTCGAGCCGACGCTGGTGGCGAGCGGCTCGGTGAAGGCGCGCGCCTGGTCGTGGCAGGAGGCGCACGACTGCGTCTCGTTGCGGCTGAGCGCGGTGTCGTAGAAGAGGTGCCGACCGAGCTCCACCTTCGCCGCGTTCATCGGGTTGTCGGCGGGCACCCTGGGCTCCGGGTAGCCCTCGGGGAGCTCCCAGTCCCAGCTCGCCCCCTCCGGCGCGCACCCGGAGGCGAGCGCGAGGGCGAACACGAGGCGCAGCCGGCGGCTCATTCCGCGACGCTGAAGAGGCGCTGGGTCGAGCCCGCGGCGAGCCCGAGCCGCTCGAAGATGGCGGGGCACTCGGGATCCATCGGGCCGCTCATGCAGCCGGGCGCCATCTCGTTCGAGGTCAGGTCGCTGCCCGAGAAGACCTCGGCCGCGTCGACGACGACGGTCTGGGTGAGCGGGTCGAAGCCGTCGAGCGAGACCTCCATGCGGTTGGCGGCGTCGCAGCGGGTCACGCCGCCGGTGAGCGAGTCCCCGTCGCAACCGGTGCTGCCGAGGTGGAGGAAGAAGCCGCCGTCGAGCGCCTCGCTCCGGCCGTCGATGCGGATGAACTTGTAACCGCCCTGCCAGCTCCAGAACATCGCCGTCGAGCTGAGGGGCGCGGGCGCGGTGGAGACGTCTCCGTGGTTGCGCTCGAACGGGACGCCGACGGTGAAGCGCACCCCGGTGAACGGGCCGGCCTCGGGCACGGTCCCGCGGATCGAGGTGTTGGTCGCCTCGGTGCCGCTCGGGCAGCCGGCGCCGCCGGACTCGAAGTCGAGCAGGGCGAGATCCTCGAGCTGCCACTCGTCCTGGGTGAGCGCGACCGGGACCTCGCGGCCGTCCTCGGTCACGAGGCGGACGTCGTGCACGAAGAGCCGGAAGTCCTCGAGGGTCCAGGCGGAGGGCGTGGCGCCGACGTCGTACGACCTCCCGCACGCCGCGGGCTCCCCGCCGACCCTCGCGGCGAGCTCGATCGTGACCTCGGTAACCTCGTCCCCCGCGCAGCTCACGAGGCTGACGGCGAGGGCGGCGAAGCTGAAGAGTCGGGCGATGCGCTGCATGCGCCGGAACATGAGCCGGGATCGGCGAGCGCGGGATGCGGTGATTCGTCGCAGCCCGCGCCCGCCGAGAGGTCAGAAGTCGGCGTCGAACACGACGTCGCCGCCGACGCCGACCTGGTAGGCCGAGACGCGGCGCTCGAAGAAGTTGGCGAGCTCCTGCACGTCCTGCAGCGCCATGAAGGGGAAGGGGTTGTCGCTGCCCCAGCGCTTGCGCATGCCGAGGGTGACGAGGCGACGGTCGGCGCAGTGCTCGAGGTAGGCGCGCACGTCGTCGCGCGACAGGCCGATGACGCCGCCGCTCAGGAGGTCGTCGGCGAACTGCAGCTCGCAGTCGATGGCCTCCTCCATCATCTGCACGACCGAGGCCTCGAGCTCCGCGTCGAAGAGGTGCGGCTCCTCGGCGCGGATGGTGCGCACCGCCTCGAAGGCGAAGGCCATGTGCGCGCTCTCGTCGCGGAAGACCCAGTTGGTCCCCGAGGCGAGGCCGTGCAGGAGGCCGCGCGAGCGGAGGAAGTAGACGTAGGCGAAGGCCGCGAAGAAGAAGAGGCCCTCGATGCAGCCGGCGAAGCAGATGAGGTTGAGCAGGAACCGGCGCCGGTCCCCGTCGGAGCGGAGCGCGTCGAGCTCGGCGACGCTGTCCATCCACTTGGCGCAGAACTCGGCCTTGCGCTTGACGGACGGGATCCGCTCGACCGCCGCGAACGCCTCCGCGCGCTGGTCCGGCGACGGCAGGTACGTGTCGAGCAGCGTGAGGTAGAACTGCACGTGCAGCGCCTCCTCGTAGAGCTGCCGCGACAGGTACATGCGCGCCTCGGGCGCGTTGAGGTGGCGGTAGAGGTTGAGCACGAGGTTGTTGGCGACGATGGAGTCGCCGGTGGCGAAGAAGGCGACGAGGCGCTCGACGAGGTGCCGATCTCCGTCGCTCATCTTCGTGTAGAGGTCGGCGAGGTCGGTCGAGAAGTCGACCTCCTCCACCGTCCAGGTGTTCTTGATGGCGTCGCGATACATCTCGTAGAAGCGCGGGTACGCCATCGGGCGCAGCGTCAGCTCGAGGCCCGGGTCGAGGAGGCGGCGGGTCACTGGCAGGCCTCGCAGCTCTCGGGGTTCTCGAGGGAGCAGAGCCGCGCCTGCTCGTCCTGGCTCGCGCTCGATCGCGCGATCCGCGTCGCCGGTCGGGAGCGCAGGTAGTAGGTCGTCTTCAACCCGCGCTTGAACGCGTACATGTACATCGACGAGAGCACGCCGAGGTCGGGGCTCTCGATGAAGAGGTTGAGCGACTGGCTCTGGTCGATGAACGGGCCGCGCGCGGCCGCGTGATCGATCAGCGCCTTCTGCGACAGCTCCCACGCGGTCCGGTAGAGGCGACGCAGCGGCTCGGGCAGCGCCTCGAGCCCGGCCACCGATCCCTCGCCCTCGAAGAGCTGCTCGCGCACCTCCGCGGTCCAGAGGCCGCGGTGCCGCAGCTCGGCGACGAGGTAGCGGTTGATCTGCAGGAACTCGCCGCTGAGCGTCTCGCGCTTGAAGAGGTTGGAGACCTGCGGCTCGATGCACTCGTAGCAGCCGGCGATCGAGGCGATGGTGGCCGTCGGCGCGATCGCGATCAGGAGCGAGTTGCGCAGGCCGTGCGCGGCCACCTTCTGTTTCACCGCGGCCCAGCGCGCCGGGTCGCTCGGGGTCACGCCCCAGAGATCGGGCTGGAGGGCGCCGGCGGCGGCGCGGGTCTCGTGGAAGGCCGGGTGAGCGCCGCGCTCGGCGGCGAGGGCCGCGCTCTCCTCGAGCGCCGTCAGGTAGATCTCCTCCTGGATGCGCGCGGACAGCGCCACCGCCCGCGCGTCGTCGAAGGGCAGGCCCAGCCGGAAGAAGACGTCCTGCAGCCCCATCACGCCGAGCCCGACCGGGCGCCAGCGCGCGTTGGACGCGGCCGCGCCGTCGAGCGAGTAGAGGTTGAGGTCGATGACGTGGTCGAGCTGACGCACGGCGACCCGCACCGTCTGCCGCAGCTTCTCGTGGTCGACGCCGGCGTCGCTCACGTGCGCCGCGAGGTTGATCGAGCCGAGGTTGCAGACCGCGGTCTCTCCCTCGGTCGTGACCTCGAGGATCTCGGTGCAGAGGTTCGACAGATGCACCACACGGCCGGGCCGCCCGGTCTGGTTGCAGGTGGCGTTCGAGCGATCCTTGAACGTCATCCAGCCGTTCCCGGTCTGGGCGAGGGTCCGCATCATGCGGCGGTAGAGCTCGCGCGCGGGGAGCGTCTTCCGGGCCAGACCGCGAGCCTCGGCGTCCTCGTAGGCGCGCTCGAACGCCTCGCCGTAGAGGTCGGGCAGCGCGGGGACGTCGGCGGGATCGAAGAGCGACCAGGCCGCGTCCGCCTCCACTCGGCGCATGAACAGGTCCGGGACCCAGTGCGCGAGGTTGAGGTTGTGGGTGCGCTGCGCCTCGTCGCCGGTGTTGTCGCGCAGCTCGAGGAAGGCCTCGACGTCGGCGTGCCACGGCTCGAGGTAGACGCAGCAGGCGCCCTTCCGCTTGCCGCCCTGGTTCACCGCCGCCACCGAGCTGTCGAGGGTCTTGAGCCAGGGCACGATGCCGTTGGACTGGCCGTTGGTGCTGCGGATCAGCGAGCCGCGGGATCGGACGCGGTGGAACGCGAGGCCGATGCCGCCCGAGAGCTTGGAGAGCATGGCCACGTCGCGGTAGCGGTCGTAGATCGCCTCGAGCGTGTCGGAGGGCGAGTCGAGCAGGAAGCAGCTCGAGAGCTGCTCGTGCCGGGTGCCCGCGTTGAACAGCGTGGGCGAGCTCGGCAGGTAGGAGAGCGTCGCGAACGCGCGGTAGAGCGCGGCAGTCTCGTCGAGCGACTCGGTCAGCGCGCTCGCGACCCGCAGGAAGAACGACTGCGGGCTCTCGATCACCGCGCGGGTGGTCGGGTGCCGGAGGAGGTAGCGATCGTAGACGGTGCGCAGGCCGAAGTAGCGGAAGCGCTCGTCGTGCGCCGGATCGATCAGCGCGTCGAGCGCCTCTCCCTCCGCCGCGGCCCGCGCCTCGAGCCGCTCGCCGATGAGGCCGACCTCGACGCCGCGGGCGACGCTGTCGCTGAAGGTCCGGATGCCCTGGGCGGCGAGCTCCTCGTGGATGAAGCGCGCGAGCAGGCGAGCCGCCAGCTCGTCGTACTCGGGGGCCTCGCTGATCAGCGACGCCGCCACCCGGATCGACAGCTCGTCGAGCTCACGGGTGGTCGCGCCGTCGTGCAGACCGGCGATGGTGCGCACCGCGACCAGGTCGGCGTCGACGTGCTCGAGCCCCTTCGCCGCGCGCCGGACCACCTCCATGATGGCCCCCACCTCGATCCGCGCCTCGGACCCGTCGCGCTTGCGGATCCGCATCCCTCCCGGCCGCGCCGGGGTCGTGTTCAACTGCATGTCCTCTTTCCGTTCCCTCGCGGAAGGGCTCGACGGAAGAGACGACGGAGGGCACGACGGCCGACCCCGCCGGCCTTCCCTCGAGGCCCGGGCACCGCGCCCCCGAGCGCGAGACTCGAGGGCGACGGATCGAGGCAGGTCTTCGGGCTCGTGGGCGCTCGGCGAGGCCGGTTCCTACTGACCGTCGCTTCCCGGGGCGTGGCCCCAGTGCTTCATGACGGCGTTCGCTCCCACTTACCGCTGCGGGGCAGCTCCGGAGTCGCACCGGATTCCCTCCCGGGGTGTGCTCACCCCGAGGCCCCCGGCGTACCGGGAGCACCAACGACGTCACGTAACGTAGTGCACGCTGGAGCGCCGGGTCAACGAGATGTTGGGGGCGAAGGCACTTCGATACACAACCGGCTGTGGTTCCGTTCAGGGGTGTACGCCGATGCGGGTGGTCGAGAAGACGACGTCGTCGACGTAGACGTTCGTCGTGCGGGCGAAGCCGGAGTTGGCCCAGCCGAGCAGGTAGCCGCGGAGGAAGTGGTTCGGCGCGCAGGGGGCGCCGCCGACCGCGAGCGTGTGCTGCACGTGGGGGGTGCCGTCGACGAAGAGCTCGAAGCGCCCGTTGCCGCTGCCGTCGTCGCCGCGCACGTGCAGCTCGACGTGGACCCAGCGGCCGAGGTCGGACTCGGTCATGAACCAGTACCCGGGGGTGGCCTGCCCGATGCTCGCCGAGCAGCTGCGGGCCGTCTCGCCGCTGACCGCCGAGCCGACGCTGTTGGACCACATCGACGCGCCCCACTTGAAGCCGTCGTAGCGGTCGGCCCACACCCGGAGCAGCTTGTTGTTCTGCGGGCTCTCGCTGCGGTGGACGTAGCGGTTCTCGCCGGGCTCGGTGCCGTTGGGGAAGTAGATGTAGAACGCGACGTGGAAGTCGGTCCGCGGGCTGCCGAGCTCGAAGCGCTGCTCGGCCCACGCGTCGTCGCCGCTGGGCCCGCCGCCGAAGGTGAACTGCAGCGCGCAGCTCCCGGAGCGGGCGCGCGCGCGGGTGACGGCGACCGAGTCCGGGCCCCCCGAGCGGCTCGCGCCCCACGAGGCGCCGCCCTCGCGGTGCGAGAGATCGCAGCTCTCGAAGTCGTCGAAGAAGAAGCCGACCGGCGGCCGCGGGATCCCGCTGTCGACACCGGAGTCGACACCCGAGTCGACACCGGAGTCGAGCGGGAGCCCCGCGTCCATGACGATGCCCGAATCCACCAGGCCCGAATCCGCAGGGACGCCCGCGTCCGTGGCCACGCCCGAGTCCGACGGGACGCCTGCGTCGAACGCGGGCCCCGCGTCGCGCTCCGCCTCGCCGTCGTCGGGCACCCGGGCGTCGATCGCGATCCCGGCGTCCGCGGGTCGCCGGGCGTCCGGGCGGTCCGGCGGCACGTCGACGGTGATCCCCCGGCAGCCGGGGGCGAGGAGGAGAGCGAGCCACATCCAGCGCATATCGACAGGCTGCCGAGTCGCCCCTCGGCGGCCCACCGATCCGCGCTGAGGCGCGCTTAGCTGGCGCCGCTCGGCAGCGGGATCGGGTAGCCGTCGGTCGGCGGGCGCGTGGGCTCGGGCTGCAGCCAGATGCGGAGCGTGCTGCCCTCGTCCCCGAGCGCGAGCGAGACCTCGTGCATGCCCTCGAGCGGGCCGAGCGGCGCGGCGGCCGCCCCCGAGCAGAGGGCGCCGCCGCCCTGGAACACCACCGGCCAGGTGACGACGTCGGGGCCCTCGGGCGGCGCCCCCGGCTCGAGCACGAAGTCGAAGACTCCGTCGCCGCGGGTGGCGAAGACCGCGGCGTCGTTGCGCTGGTGCGCGTCGCGCCAGGCGTCGTCGCTCGCGGGCGGCTGGCCGCGCAGGAGGTCGCCGCCGAGCACCGCGACGAGGCCGCCGTCGACGACGAGGCGCCCGCGGACGCCGCCGCCGGCTCGAGGGCGCAGCGCGTCGGCGACGTGGGCCGGCGCGCCTTCGAGCGCCTGGGTGACCCGCGCCGCGAGGTCGGCGTCACGCGGGGCCGGGAGCGGGTGCGCCCCGGCGACCTCCGCGAGCGCGTCCCGCATCGCCTCTCCACCCTCCGCCGCGAGGATGGCCAGCGCCCCACGCCACACCACGTCGGCGTCGAGCGCGATCCCGAGCGGCACGTAGTCCCACAGCTCCGGGAGCTCGTCGGCGCAGGCCGGCATCAGCGTCTCGGTCAGGGCGCCGAGCTCGCCCGCGACCGAGCGGTCACCGTCACGATGGCGCGCGGCGAGCCGGAGCCAGCGCTCGCGAGCGGACTCGACCGGGGCGTCCGGCTCGGGCGGCGGCGCCTTCGGGGCGTCGCGCGCGTCCAGGGCCCGGCGCAGCGACGCGAGCGCGGCCTCGGGCGTGTCCGGCGGCGCGAGCTCGAGCAGCTCGCGCGACCAGCGCGGCACCTCCACCTCCCCGGACGCCACCGCGGCGAAGGGCTCCGACGCGAGCAGCCGGATGACCCGCCCGACGATGAACGGGTGCTTGGCGCGGCCGGTCGCCAGCGAGCACAGCGCGGCGACCAGCTCCGAGGTCACGTGCCCCTCGAACGCGGCCGGGTCGTCGAGGCGCGCGAGCACGTGCGCTGCCTTCGAGGTGAGGCCCCCGCCGAAGTGACCCGGCTCGGCGAGCAGCTCCGCCCACGCCGCCTCGTGGGTCGCGCGATAGGCCGCGAAGCGGTCCACGACCCCTTCGCCTTCGAGGTCGTCCAGGCTCGCGAGCGTGGCCGGCTCCTGGGCCGCCCGCCGCTCGAGGAGCTCGGCGATCGACCACACGTCGAGCTCGGCGTCGCGCAGCGCCTTCGTCAGCGCGTCCGGCTCGACCCCGGCGAAGTGCGCGAAGCTCAGCCCCCGCGACCCGCCCTCGTAGAAGCCCTCGCGGACCTCGGGGTCGCGGAGGAAGCTCTGGGCGAGCTGGAAGATCACCTGCCCCACCCGAGAGGTCTCCTCCTCGGTGCTCGCCTCCTCGGGCAGCGCCAGCTCCCCCGGCGAGCTGCCGGCGAAGTACATCGCCGCCGCCCCCCACTTGTCCGCGTCGAGGCCGTAGGCCTCCCTCAGCTTCTCGGCCAGAGGCCAGTCGGCCAACCGGAACACCAACGCACGCTTCACCACGTTCGCACCCTCCCCTCGATTCGCTGCGGCGATGTCCTACGCACCCACCCTGCCGGAGTTACCCCGCGCCACTGCGAGATCCGCAGTCGGAACCGGCGGAAGCTGCAGCCCCCTCGGGTTCGCGGGCGGGAAGGACGGCGACCACGGTGTCGGCACGCGGCTTGAAAAAGTCGAGGGAGAACACCCCTCACCCCGGAGCCAGTCCATGTCTCGATCACTCTCCATCCTCATGACGCTCACCGCGCTCTCCTTCGGCTCGGTGGCGCTCGCTCAGGGCTCGGGCGACCGCCGGCCGCCGCGTCGACCTCCGCCGGAGGCCTTCGAGGCCTGCGCCGATCAAGAGGAGGGCACGCTGTGCGCGGTGGAGACGCCGCGCGGGACCCTCGAGGGCACCTGCCGCGCGCCGCGGGGCGAGCAGCTCGTCTGCGTGCCGAACGACCATCGGCCGCCACCGCGCGAGGGTGGTCGCCAGTAGACTGCACCGATGGCCCCCGAGACCGACCGGATCGCGCGGGCGCTGCCTCTCCTGGCGGCGCTCGCCGCGATCGCGCTGCTCGCCAGCCAGGGGCTCGCCTGGCTCGGAGTGCAGCGCGCCACCCGGGCCGCCAACCGGGGAGAGGCCGACGTCCTGCTCGACACCTTCGAGGTCCATCTCCGGCAGCTCGGCCGGCGGCCCGAGGTCGAAGATCTGCAGCCCTTCCTCGACGCCCACGCCGACCTCGGTCTCGAGTACGTCGCGATCCGCCACCCCCACGGCGAGGTGATCGAGGCGGGCGTGGGCCAGCTCCCCGACCCGGGGAGCGACGGCTTCGTCGAGACCGAGCACCGCGTCCGCGCGCTCCGCATGTCGACGAGCGGCCCCGGGGCTCGTCCCCCGCCGTTCGCTCCGCCACCCGCCGACCGGCCTCCCCCTCGCGGGGGTCCGCCGGGCCCCCCACCGCAGCTGATCGTCGAGCTCGCGCCGCGGCTCGGCCCGGCGCTCCGCGCCGACGGGCTCCGCACCCTGGTGGCGGCCGCGGTGGCTTCGATCCTGTTCGCGCTGCTGGCGTTGGCCCTCCAGCGCGCGATCCGGCAGCGCGAGGCGACGGCGCGGCGCGCCGAGCTCGACCGGCGGCTCGCCGCCCTCGGGGAGATGAGCGCGGTGCTCGCCCACGAGCTGCGCAACCCGCTGGCCAGCCTCAAGGGTCACGCGCAGCTGCTGGTGGAGACGCTGCCGGAGGGCGAGCGCCCCCGCGCCAAGGCCGAGCGCGTCGTGTCGGAGGCCGAGCGCATCGAGGAGCTGACGACGCACCTGCTGGAGTTCGTACGCTCGGGGGACCTCGACGACGCGCCCCTCGAGCTGCGCGCCCTGGTGCGGGCGGCGGTCGACGCGGTGGGCGCGGACCGCTTCGAGCTCGAGCTCCCCGACGGCGAGCTGCCGACCCGCGGTGACCGCCCGCGGCTCCTCGAAGCGCTGATCAACCTCCTGACCAACGCCGCCCAGGCCGGCGAGGAGAAGGCGACGGTGCGGCTGACCGTGAACGGCCGGGCGGCGGTCATCACGGTGAGCGACCGCGGCCCCGGCGTGCCCGCCGATCAGCTCGAGCAGATCTTCGAGCCCTTTCACACGACGCGGGTGCGCGGCACCGGGCTGGGTCTGCCGATCGCCAGGCGCATCGTCGAGGCCCACGGTGGCACCATCACGGTCGACAACCGCCCCGAGGGCGGCGCGAGGTTCACGATCACCCTCCCTCTGGAGGGCAGGGGAGCGAGCTGATGGCGCGAGTGCTAGTCGCAGACGACGAAGAGGGCATCCGGAGCTTCCTGGCGGAGGCCCTCGAGCTCGACGATCACGAGGTGGAGCAGGCGGCGGACGGCGCCGAGGCGCTGGCCGCGCTGCGCGAGCGAAGCTTCGACGTCCTCCTCACCGACCTGAAGATGCCGAGGCTCGACGGCCTGGCCCTGCTGGGCCACGTGCGCGCGGAGCAGCCCGAGACCGAGGTGATCGTGCTCACCGCCCACGGCACCGTGGCCCACGCGGTCGAGGCGATGCGCAAGGGCGCCTACGACTTCCTGGAGAAGCCGATCGGGAGCCCGGCCGAGCTGCGGCTGCTCGTCGCCCGCGCGGTGGAGCGACGACGACTGCGCACCGCCCAGGAGGGCGCGGCCCGCGACTCGACCGACCTACCCGCGCTGACCTACGGCGCCTCCAGCATGGAGCCCGTGGTCGAGGCGCTCTCCAAGGTGGCGAAGACCGACGCGACGGTCCTGCTGGTCGGCGAGAGCGGCACCGGTAAGGAGGTCGCGGCCCGCGCGATCCACGGCCGGAGCAAGCGCGCGGACGGTCCATTCGTGGCGGTGAACTGCGCCGCGCTGTCCGAGACGCTGCTCGAGAGCGAGCTGTTCGGTCACGAGAAGGGCGCCTTCACGGGCGCACACGCCCGTCGACGTGGCCGCCTCGAGCTGGCCGAGGGCGGCACCTTCTTCCTCGACGAGGTCGGGGAGCTGAAGCCGGCGCTCCAAGCGAAGCTGCTGCGGGTGCTCGAGGAGCGCGCGTTCGAGCGAGTCGGCGGGACGCGGACCCTGCGCGCCGACGTGCGCTGGGTCGCGGCCACCAACCGGGACCTCGCCGCGATGATCGCCGAGGGGAGCTTCCGCGAAGACCTGTACCACCGCCTGGCGGTCTTCCCGGTGCGTCTGCCCCCGCTGCGAGAGCGCCGGGCGGACATCCGTCCGCTCGCGGAGAGCCTGCTTCGCCGCATCACCGCCGATCTCGGCCGCGGACCGATCGCGCTCACCGACGAGGTCGCCGCGCAGCTCGAAGGCGCGCAGTGGTCGGGCAACGTGCGGGAGCTGCGCAACGTGCTCGAGCGCGCCGCCATCCTGGCCGACGGCGCCGCGATCGCGATCGAGCACCTCTGGCTCGATCCGACGCGGCCGCCCGTCGAGCCGGCGACCGGAGCGACGACCCTCGAGGACCTCGAGCGTCGCGCCATCGCCGAGGCGCTCGAGGCGGTCGACGGAAATCGGAAGGACGCCGCCGCCCGGCTCGGCATCGGCCTGCGCACCCTCTACGACAAGCTCAAGCGCTACGGGATCAGCTAGAGCCGATCGCCCAGCGGATCTCCCGCGTGCGCAGGAGCGCGAGGCCGACCTCGTAGGCGAGGTCGACCTCGGGCAGCTCGTCGAGCGGGAGGCCGTCGAACGCGCGCGCGGGGAACCGGGTGATCACGACCTCGGCCTCGTCGGGTAGCAGCGCGTCGTCGAAAGCGCCGAGCGAGAGCGGCGCGACGTCGGTGACGCCCAGGGAGTGCTCGGCGGCGAAGGGGACCGGCTCGTCCGAGCCGGGCGCGAGGTACCAGCCGACGAGGGAAACGACGACCTCGTCTCGCCCGGTGCCGTGCACGCTGAAGAGCTCGCAGTAGGCGCTCCGCGTGGCGATGGAGTAACCGAGCGCCTGCGCCTCCTCGAGCATCAGGTCGTCCATGACCCCGGGCTCGATCGCCGAGATGTCGTGCTCGTAGCTGCTCCCGTGGGCGAGCGCCCGCGTCGGCCCGAGGTCGAGCGACGCGAGCGGCTCGCAGGGGACGAGCTCGATGGAGGTGGTTCGGAGCTGGAACGACGAGATCGCCACCGTGTAGCCGAGGTCGGTCTCGATGATCCGCGCCCCGCTCTCGAGCGGCGCTCCTTCCCAGTCGGTCCGGACGAAGTAGCGGACCTGCGCTGGCTCGAGCGTCGTGGGCAGCATCGCGCAGCCCACGCACAGGAGGCCCCCGAGCCACGCGGTCCGTGCCTTCACCTCGCGCTCCGTCTCACGGGCGGGGCATCATCATGCCCATGCCGCCCGCGTCCAGTCGGATGTAGGTGTCGTCGGTCGCCGTCTCGCTCGGAGCGTCGCGGTAGCAGCTGTTGACGTAGGGGAACGTCGGGGTGCCCACGTAGACGTAGCCGTCGGCGGTCTCCACGCCGTTGCAGCGGTCGAGGTAGACGTAGCCGTCGTCCTCGAGCGTGTCGTCGTGCTCCCGGAAGGCGTGTGAGCACCAGCTGTAGTCGGGCGACACGCAGCGGTTCGACATCTCGACGGAGCCGCCCCGCTCGACGAGCAGCGGGTGACAATAGAGCCGGCAGAGCCCGCCCTCGGGGCAGCAGTCGGCCGTGCTCTCGCACTCCATGAGCTCGCGACCGAAGTAGCTGGCCGAGACCTCGTCGGGGTGCGTGTTGGGGAGCTCGCTCGACGGGTCGGCCCAACGTGAGAGGCCCGCGTACACGTAGCTCGAGCGGGCGCGGCGGAGATCGACGCAGGCGCCCGACGCGTCCCGCTCCATGCACACGCAGGTGCCGCGCATGGGGTGGCCATCGTAGGCCCAACCGACGACCGCCGACTCCTCGGCGCAGCCCGCGGTGTCGAGGTCCTCGATGACGAACGAGGTGGCCCCGGTCGCGTAGCCGTTCGCGGGCGCGCCCGTCTCGTCACGCTCGAGGCAGACCTCGTTGATCCAGTGGTTGTGGGTGATGGCGGCGGGGTGTGTGCCGCAGTAGTCGACGAAGAGCGTGTCGGGGTCGGCGTACGACCAGAAGAGCGGCGAGCCATAGGGATCGGGGCGCGCCTCCTCACACGGCGCGAACGCCGGGACGCCGGTGATGAGCCCAGCGGTCTGCCCGTAGCAGTGGATCTTCGTGTAGACGTGCTCGCCATCGGTGATGGTGTGCAGGCCGGTGTTGGCGGTGCCGTCCTCGGTCTCGTACCAGCAGTGCGAGAAGGGCGGCATCTCCGGCGTCTCGTGCGTGACCGCCATGCTGAGCGCGCTGTCGCAGCCGTTGACGCCCTCGAAGGAGTCCGCCGGCGTGCTCTGGTCGAGCGGCGCGGGCGCGAGCGGGATGCGGTGAACGAACGGCGTGTCCGCGGTCTCGAAGACCGGAGCCGCCTGCGGCGTGTAGTGGGGCAGCGCGTTGGTGGCGACGTAGGCGTAGTCGTCGTCGCAGAGCGCCTGCACGCAGGGGGACGCGCCGTCGGAGCCGTCGGCCGCGACGACGCCGCTGACCGTGAGGCCCTCGAAGTTCATCAGCGACGCGGCGATCGCGGCGCCCTCGGGGCTGGCGCAGGCACGCAGGCCGTCGAGCGAGACGTCGGGGTAGAGCGTCTCGAGCATCGTCCAACCGGAGCACTCGTCGGTGTTCGGCGCGGCCGCGTCCCCGGAGGCGCCGGCGTCGACGCTGCCATCGGGGTCTTCGTAGCTGACGCCATCGCAACCGAAGGCGAGGAGCGTCAACGCGCAGAGGGTCAGGCGACTCATCGGACGGTCACCCGGCAGAGGATGGTGTTGTGGGTCTGCAGGTCGGCGCCCCAGATCAGCGAGGCGGACGGATCCCAGTCGATCTCGTCGTAGCCGAGGCGTGGCTCGACCTCGGCCTCGGAGTAGACGGTGGCCGCCACCCACGAGGAGTCGTCGAAGTCGGCGTCGCGCCAGCCGCCGGGCTCCTCGGAGATCGAGGCCGTGCAGGTCGACTCCGGATCCGGATCGTCCTCGCAGCCGACGTCGAGCGGCGCCTCGTGAATGGTCAGGCAACGCCAGTCGGCGCTCGAGACGAGGACCACCTCGCCGGTGCTCGTGTCGGTGATCTGGGCGATGTAGCCGCCGTCGCCCATCTGCTGGTTGGGCTGGCCGATGTACTCGAGCCCGGAGTCGTTCTCGATGTAGTCCTTCAGGATGACGTTCACCTGGAAGGGGCGCGTCGCCTCGAAGGTGAAGACCTCCGCGTTGAACGAGCGCTCCGTGGTGATCGGGACGCTGTCCTCCATCACGAGGGTGTCGCCGACGTACATCGCCGACCAGTTGTCCGCGTAGACCTCCCCGCGGTAGGTCGTCGCGCCGGAGCTCGTCGCGTCCGTCTCGACGACGTCGCCGGCGTCGCTCGGGGTCGCCGCGTCCGATCCCTCGGTCGCGCCGGAGCAGCCCATTGCGCCGACGAGCGACGCGGTGATCCACAAGACGTGGGTTCTCATCTCTTCGTTCCTCCCGCCGCGCCAAGGGCGGCTGTCGAGGGCTGCCCGAGCACGCCTCGTGCCGGGCCCTGCGAGCCCGCGAGCGCGGCTCCCGGCGCTCTCGCGCGTGCGGATCTCGCAGCCCGACTGCCAAACCCGCAGGCCCCGTGGCGTCGCCGAATCGACGACCGGATCGGGCGCGCGCCGTCAATCCGTCGTCGCGGGCGGACGCGGCGCAGGCAGCGCCCGCAAACCCCGCCTGGCCCGGCGATTGCGATGGCCCGTGTCCGCAGCGCGCAGCTTCAACGCGCGCCGACGGAGGTCCCATGCTCTCGACTCATCCCCCGCCCCGCCCGAGCTCCCAGCGGCTCCCTCGCTCACTCGAGCGGCGCCCACGCGCGTTCCTCGCAGAGGACGACGACGACACGCGCCGCATGCTCGAGCTCCTGCTGCGCCTCGACGGCTTCGACGTCGTCGCCGCCCGCAGTGGCGGCGAGCTGCTCGATCGGCTGAGCACTCGGCTCCTGGCGCCGGTCGAGATCCGGGACCCGGTGGACCTCATCGTCACCGACATCCAGATGCCCGTGCTCGGCGGGATCGACGTGGTTCAGGGCCTCCGCGCGGACGGCTGGGACACCCCCGTCATCCTCGTGACCGCGTTCGCCGATCGCGAGACCCGCTCGATCGCGTCTTCGCTGCGGGCCGCGCTCTTCGAGAAGCCGTTCGACGTCAGCGACTTCCGCACCGCCGCCTGGCACTACGCCCGCCACGGCTCCTAGCAGCCCGCGGCGAAAATGACTGCGCGCGCCTCGCCGGCGGGACGCCGCGCCCAGCGCGCCAGTCGCTCCTCCGAAATGCTGAAGCATTTCGTCGTCGGCCCGCCGCGCTGGACGCGACGTCGC
>Ga0310345_10000241_pt1 | contig 101430 bp, 107 predicted proteins | sample HC15DNA20500_MG_FD_204667 | JGI IMG/M metagenome (GOLD analysis project Ga0310345, IMG submission 204667) | Marine microbial communities from station ALOHA, North Pacific Subtropical Gyre - HC15-DNA-20-500_MG | ecosystem: Environmental > Aquatic > Marine > Oceanic | place: Pacific Ocean... | reverse complement strand
GTCGGCTCATCACATCCTGGGGCTGGAGCAGGTCCCAAGGGTTTGGCTGTTCGCCAATTAAAGTGGTACGTGAGCTGGGTTCAGAACGTCGCGAGACAGTTTGGTCCCTATCTGCCGTGGGCGTCGAAATTTGAGAGGAGTTGACCCTAGTACGAGAGGACCGGGTTGAACATACCTCTGGTGTACCTGTCGTCGTGCCAACGGCGCAGCAGGGTAGCTATGTATGGACGGGATAACCGCTGAAAGCATCTAAGCGGGAAGCCTCCCTCGAGATAAGATTTCATAGGACGGTGAAAGACCATCACCTTGATAGATCGGATGTGGAAGTGCGGTAACGCATGGAGCTAACCGATACTAATTGTCCTATTCGCGCTTTAGAGTCCCACCATCAATGACAGCGTGAGGCAATATGCCTCGCGTCCATTGGGTGGATGATTATCGCCTGATTGATTGTGCACGATCTTAAGAACCGTTCTCCAAATACACGCAGCACCTGCTTCATTGCCTGGTGGCTATAGCGTCAGTGAACCACCCGATCCCATCCCGAACTCGGCCGTGAAACCTGACTGCGCCGATGGTACTATTGCTTAAGCACTGGAAGAGTAGGTCGTCGCCAGGCATTGAAGCCGGTGCTGCGAGTGGACGGCAGATCGGATCACACGAACCCATTCACGATTTCTTCCCTGTCGACCGCTTGTCGATTACGGAAGCTGCCCGTTTGGCGCGGGGTGGAGCAGCCCGGTAGCTCGTCAGGCTCATAACCTGAAGGTCACAGGTTCAAATCCTGTCCCCGCAACCAAACAACGCCGCGCGGCTGATCAAGCCGGGCGGTTTTTTTGTTCGTGGCGCCGATCGCCCAGCCTCGCGTCAGCCGCCGCCTCCGGTCAGGCGTCGGTAATGGTCGGCGATCTTGGTATCATACTGATTCCTAGCGAAATCGGGGCCATTGTAGCGGCGCGCGAAGCTGGTCCAGTCGCGCGTGCGGATCGCCTTTTTGAGCGCCGAACTCGCGCCGATGAACGCGACGAAGGCCCGCAGATGCGCGCGTTCGCTGTCGAGCATCGCCTCAACGAACGCCTCGACGGAGACGTGGCCGGCGTCCGCGAAATTCTCGCCCAGGATCTGGAAGGCGCCCCATGATGCCGATTTGAGCGCGGCAGCTTCGTCGAGCACCGCCGCGCGCGCCAGCTTGCGATACTGCGATACATAAGTGCCATAGCCACCCGGATCGGGGTTCGAAATATCCGGATGGGTTCGGTTCCAGCGGTTGCCGCTGTGCTTCGCAAACAGATGCCGCTCGAACAGGATCGTCGGCCGCCGCAGCGCATCGTCCCAGGCGCCCCGCGCGCCGACTTCCTGCATCGCCACGGCCTCGATTGCGGCGCGCTCGCAGCCGAGCTTCGCCGCCGCCGCCTCGAAATCGTCGCGCGTCATCTTGCCGATGCGACGATCATAACTCTGCGTGCCGAAGACAGCGTGCCTGGGGCGCGCGATGACGTCGCGTTCGAGCCGTGCGATCGTCAGGCCCCCTGGGGACACGACGGCATCGGCGTGGCTCTCGTCGAGCGCGCAGGCCGATAGCTGAAACTGGCGGATCGCCTCGATTGTCTTGGGCGTGTAAGTTCCGTCCACGGTGATTTCGGAGCCCGCCGGCAGCCACGCCTTGTGGTGCATCAGCCGGGTTTCGACCAGCCGCACATCGTCCGGGTTGTTCGTGCAGTCCTTGCCCACCGCCGCTGCAATCGGCATCGCCGAATCCTCCCCCCGAATACAAACGGGCGGATGCTGCGCGCAGTTTTCCTACGCTTCAAGTCCGTTACGGACGCGATCGTCAATTCGACCAGTAGACATATTCCTGACCCTTTTTCCACGGCACGTTGAGCGGCACGTCGACTCGGATCGGCGCTTCGATAAGCGCGGGCCACAGCGGCTTGCGCTGTTCGCGGTCATGGGCCGCAATCAGGACGCGCAGCGCCTTAACGCGATCGGGCTGGCTGGCGACGAGATTGCGGCGCTCGGTCGGATCGGCCGCGAGGTCATAGAGCCAAGCGCGGTCGGGCTTGTCGGCGATCTGGAGCTTCCACTGGCCATCGCGCACCACTTTGTTGTGGCCCGAGCGCCAGAAAAGCAGGGCATGCGGCGCTGGGCCAGTGCCGGCTTCGGCCGTCGCGAGCAGGCTGGCGCTGTCCATCGGCCGGTCGCCGGGCACCGGCACGCCTGCCGCGGCCGCCGCGGTCGCGAAGATATCGACATGATGTGCCGGACCCGCGAGCGTCGTACCCGGCCTGATCTTGCCCGGCCAGCGCAGGAAGAAGGGCACGCGAAGGCCGCCTTCGAAATAGGTTGCCTTATAACCCCGGAACGGCGCGTTGCTGTCGGCAATGCCGGTGTACCAGGCGGCGCCATTGTCGCTCGTGAAGATGACCAGCGTATTGTCGTCGAGCCCCTGATCCTTCAGCGTCTGGAGCACACGGCCGATGTCGCGATCGAGCTGACGGATCATCGCGCCGTACACGCGCTGGGTGTGATCCTTGATCTGCGGCAGCGCGTCATAATCGGCCCTAGTCGCCTGCAGCGGCGTGTGCGGCGCGTTATAGGCTAGGTACATGAAAAACGGGCGATTGCGGTTGGCCTTGATCGCGGCGATCGCATTGTCGGTCCAATAGTCGGTCAGGTGCCCCTTGGGGGAGAAGCGCTGGCCGCCGTTCCATTGCACGGCATAGGGCAGGTTGGGCCACAGGAAGCGGTCGATCGGGTCCCACGGCAGCTTGGCGTTGACCACACCCGGGTCGTTCGGGTCCATGAACATGCCGCCGCCCGCCAGAAAGCCGAGCGCTTCGTCGAAACCCTGGCCAAGGGGCTGAAGCGGCTTGGCTTCACCCAGGTGCCACTTGCCGATCTGGATCGTGTGATAGCCATTGGCCTTCAGCAGGTCGGCAATTGTGATCTCGTCATGCGGCACACCCATGTCGGGATAGTCGATCAGGTCCTTGGTCAGTTCTTCGTGAAAGATCGCGGGAGGATGCACGTCGGACGCCGCGCTTTCGCCCGCCGATACCGCGCGTGCGAAAGCGACGGGGACAGCGGTGAATTCGAAGCCGAAGCGGGTCGGATAGCGCCCGGTCATGATCGCCGCGCGCGACGGGCTGCAGGTCGCATTCGCGGCATAGCCGGTGTCGAAACTTGCGCCTTCGCGGCCGATTGCGTCGATGTGGGGCGTCGGCACCGCACCGCCGGCGACGCCGCCGCCGAAGAAGCTGATGTCGTTATGACCCAGATCATCGGCGAGGATGACGATGATGTTGGGCGGTCGCTTACCCGCCACCGGGATTTCGGGCCCCTTGGCCCAGGCGACGTCGTGATAGGGCTGGATCGGATCGCGCCAGCGGCTGATGATGCCGGGTATATAATATTTATACTGCTGGAACACCGCGTAGCTGACGCCGGCCAGCACTGCCAGCACGCCCAGCCCGATCCAAAGCCGCCGCATCATCACTCTCCCTTGATCGCCACCTTGCCAAATGGCACGGCCAACGCCAATAGTTTGTTTGACCAAGGGGGAGTGATGGGAAAAACGATAGCGCGCGCTTTTCTGGTGGTGGTGGGCATCCTGTCGCTCATCAATTTCGCGGCCGTGTGGTTCGCGCTTGATCGCGTGCACAAGGCGCTGGGCACCGTGGCGCCGACGGCGCTCGCGGAATCGACGCTGCGCGGGGATCTGGGCGCGCTATTCGGGATGTTCGGGGTGATGGCGATCCTGGCAGCGATGCGCGACGATCGGCGCCTGCTGCTGGCACCAATCCTGCTCCCCGCGCTGGCGGTAGCGGGGCGGCTGCTGAGCTATGTCCAGTCGCCAACGCCCGCCGCCGTGCCGCTAATGGCGGTCGAGGCGGCGGTGCTGGTCGGCGTGCTGCTCGCGCGGACGCGGCTTGGCTAGAATGCGAGAATGACGCCGCGGTCGGGCGGGGTTTTGCCCGCGACCATTTCGGCATAGGCAGCGGCGATCGCCCCGGCTCCGGTCGCTTCGGTCAAGGCCATCCGCGCGCTGAGCGTTGCGCAGGCGGCGATGTTCGCCTCGACCGCGCGGCGCATCAGCATGCCTGCGCCCCAGTCCTGATCGCGCTTGGCGATCTGGGCGGGGGCGAAAAAGAAGGCGGGGCGCGCACCGGGCAAGTCTCTGGGCGCGCGACCGGCGCCCCAATGCGTGGCGCCGACGCCGATGCTGGCCTTTACCCGATCGCCGAAATGCCGGTGAACAGCCGCAACCACGTCGCCGTCGCCCGACATGTCGACGAAGACGCTGGCGATATCGGGATCGAGCGTGCTGACCGCGTTATAGGCAACCACCCGATCGTACAACCCGAGCCCTTCGACAAAGCCGACGTTGCGCGGCGAGGTGAGGCCGATCACCGGCTGTTCGCCCCGCTGGCGGAGGTAATGGGCAAGCCCGAAGGCGGTCTTTGACGACGCGCTCCCGATGATCACCTGGGCCGCGCCGAAGCCGCCATTGTCGGCGATATAGTCGTCGAGCACGAACGACGTCGTCAGCAGCGGAAACAACAGGCTGCGCAAATCCGGGATCGCGGCGAGCGGCGCCGGATCATCGTTGGAGCGCGCATACATGTTGTAGACATAGGGGAGCTCGCGGCGATGCTCGATGCCGTCAGTAATGCCGCTCGCGCTGATTCTCGACGGCGCCATCACCAGATCGGACGCCATCGGGAAGAACCCCCAATAGCGGTCGCCCACCGCCACGCCTTCAGCAAGGCTTTCGACCACCTCGCCGAAACCCCAGACCGGCACGCAGCCCCAGCCGTCCTCGGCTTCGGGGAAGAAGCGCCAGTATCCGATCGCCTCGCCCGACAGGGCATAGCTGATGTTATTGGCAGTCAGCGCGAAGCGGCGCGTAGCGACACGGATCTGGCCGACCGCGAGTGTGGCAGGTTGGCGTTCGACGATTTTCGCTTCGTCGATGCGGGCGCGGTTGACGATCAGCTTGGTGGTCATTGCGGCAGGGCTCCCGACGCGCGCGACTGTCGCAGCGACAGCCAGAGGAATATCGCAATTACGGGCACCAGCGCCAGACTGCCATAATGTTCAGGCGGATGATGGGCGCCGGGGGGCGGCGCTTTCCAGACCCAGCCGAAGAAGGAGAGCAGGCAGCGCTCGACGAGGCTGATCGCGAGCAGCAGCGGCACCAGCGAGCGATAGCGCAAGCCGACCGCGACCATCACCAGCCCGTGCGCGAATTGGGTCGCGCCCGCCCAGGCGAAAATCGCAACGATAGTGCGGGTGTGCGTGCCAAAATCGATGCCCGCGATCACCCCCGCGCCACCATCGGGCAGGAACATATGGATCATGCCCGGCACGACCCAGCCGATGCCGAGGAAAACGAGGAACCACGCCGCCACGCGCGCGCCGCGATAGTCGGCGTTGGTAGAGGTCGGTAAGAACATCAGCTCAGCGCCAGCTGAGTCAGCGCCGCCAGAAGCGCGAGCACCAGCGCGAGCCAGATCCTCGGGCCGACGTAAAGCTGGAGTATCGGCGCGGTCGGGAACGAGAAGGTTGCGAGCGTCCCGGCCAGCTTGTCGGGGTGATGCTTGGCGAATTGCGGGTCGACGACGACGTTCATCATATCCCGGCGACTGCGATAACGCATGAGGCCGATGATCGTCCAACCCGGATCGGGTTCGGTCGCCCAGCTGTCGAGATAGGGGCCGATCTTGCGGCGGACGATCGCGGGATGGCCACCATTTTTGATCAGGACGGGCATGAAATGCTTCGAATAGCGCTGAAGCAGGGACACGCCGGGGACCTGCTCGCCGCTGACAGGGTCGGCAACCGGGGCTTGCGTGGCCTTGACGATGTTGAACATCACGAAATCGCGCCCGTCGTCGGCCTCGAGGAAGCGGCGAAGATTGGCCTTCGCTTCCGGCGGCGTGTCTTCACGGCCTTCTAACATCGCGAAATAGTGGTCGATTTCGGACGGTGTCAGCTTTCCACGCCAGTTATCGTACCAGAGCCGGAACGCTCCATAGAGTGTCGCCGCCACGCCCCAGATCACCCAGCCGCTCATACCCGTCCCTCACTAATGACATCGTTCATGTCATTAGGTAGATCGACCGCCAAGCGAAAACCGATATGCGCGGCAGTGAAGTCGGCGGCAACGGCGATGCGCGCTGCGGGACGATAGCGCTGGCAATATTCGGCGGCGCAGAGGAAAGAACCACCCTTCAGGATTGTCAGCGTGTCGGCGGACGCGGCGGGCGCGCAACAGCCGCCGGGGGGCAATGCGGCGGCAGTCGTGGTCCATTCCCAGGCGTTGCCGATCATGTCGTGGAGCCCGTAGCCATTGGCGGGAAAGCTGCCGACCGCGCTGGTCCCAGGGGCGCCGCGCGCGTGCCACCAGGGGAAGCTGCCTTCCCAGATGTTGGCCATCAGCCTGCTGCCCGGCATCAGTTCGTCGCCCCATGAGTAGTCGGCAGCGGCCAACCCCCCGCGCGCCGCTACTTCCCATTCGGCTTCGCTCGGCAGCCGGGCGCCGGCCCAATCGGCAAAGGCCTGCGCGTCTGATTGGGCGACGTGCGTGACGGGGTGACCGGCGGCGCCATCGCGCCAGCTCGCCCCGGCGGCGAAGTGCCACCAGCGGCGGGGATCACCCAGGTCGACCGGACCTTCGGTCATCGCGAAGACGCTCGATCCGCCCGTGCGCTCGGCGGCGGAGACATGGCCGGTCGCGGTGACGAAGGCCGCGAACGCTTCGACCGTGACGGGCGATGCGGCGATCCGGAACGCGCCGAGCGCGATCTGCCGTGCTGGTCGTTCCTCGGGATAGTGGTGGTCCGATCCCACCTGCCATGTGCCCGCCGGAATCGTCACCTGCGGGTGCCAGGCCTCAGGCAAACAGCACCTCGCAGCCGGTGCCCGCGAGCGCGGAATCGATCTTGGCGCGTGCAGCGCTGTCGAGCGCGGCATATTGGTCGCGCAGCGCTTTCAGGCACTTGGCCTGATAGGGGAAGGGAGCTTGCTCCCATGCGCGGCCGTCGATTCCGGTGACGACCTTCTCGGCGCCGGCCATCACGGCCTGCGCATTGGCGATCAGCAGCGGCGCATAGGTTCGGCCGATCTCGCAGAGCAGCGCGATGATCCCTGGCGGCAGGGCGTCGACCGATGCCCAGTCGGTGTCGTCCTCGCCCGACAGATCCTCGATGAAGATCGTCCACGCCACCACGCGCGGTGCGATTTCGGCCGCAAGCGCCATCGGCGTCGGATCGAACAGCGCGAGCTGCGTCAGCTGGCCGTAGAGCGCAAAATCAGCGGGCGCGGGTCGTGCGCCGAGCAGGAAGCGATGCTCGCCGAAATGCGCCTCGAGAATCTCAAGCAGCCGCCGATAGCTGGCTTCGATCGTCGCCCCTGTGACCGCGTTCGATCCGACATAGGCGAGCCGCGCGATCTGACGGTCGGCAAATGCCTTGCCCATCGCCGCCAGTGCTTCGTCGTCGAGCGGCTTCGCATGCCAGTTGGGCAGCACTTCGGCCGATTTGCGGACGTCGGCGGGGTAGGACCAGCGATAATGGAACATCGCCTTGGTCAGCCACTCGTCGCCATAATCCTCGATCAGCGCGTCGATGAGCGCAAGCGCGGGGTCGGGCGGCACGATCGGGCGGTCGGCATGCTCGGCTTCGAGCCGCCTGATGATCGGCGTCGAATCGGTCACCGGCTGCCCATCGAAGTAGAAGGTCGGCAGCAATGCGACCTTGGGCTGCGGCAGCGTCGCGCGGGCGCGCATGATCGGCAGGAAGACATAAGGTAGCCGCCGATAGCGAAGCACTGCGAGCATCTTGCGCGTGTAGGGCGATCCGGGCGACCCTGCGATCGTGATCGGTTCGCCCATTGATGCTCTCCTTGACTTTCGCGCCGGTCCGCGCTGTTATTGACACTCTTAGTGCCGATAGATCACGAGAACAAGAGCGGGGACGGGATGGCTGACGTGAGCGAAGTGACGCAGATCATGGGCGCCAACAACGCCTATGTACCCGGCAAGCGGATCAAGTTCGATTTCGGCACCGATGGCGCGATCCTGCTCGATGGCGTGGCAGAGGCCGTGACCAACGACGACGCGGATGCCGATACGACGATCAGGATCAGCTTCGACAATTTTAAGAAGCTGGCGAAGGGCGAGCTGAACGCGACGACGGCCTTCATGATGGGCAAGATCAAGATTTCGGGCGACATGGGCCTCGCGATGCAGCTCCAATCGGTGACCTCGAAGATCAAGCTCGGTGGCTGACACACCGAAAAAGGGCATCGACCGCCGGTCGCTGCTGATCGGTGGCGCGGCGGGTGCGGTGGGCGCGGGCGCGGTCGCGGCCGGGGGCATTTATGTAAAGGGTCAACTGACGCCGTTCATCGCGCCGGCACCGGTCGACGACGGCGCGCCGCCGCAGATCGCCGAATCCTATGCGGCTTCGCGCCCGAGCGGCGACAAACCGCCCAGAGCACCGGATGGCGCGCCGAACATCCTCGTCATCATCCTCGACGATGTCGGCTTTGCCGATCTCGGCTGTTACGGCAGTGAAATACCGACACCGGCCATCGATGCGCTGGCGGGCAAGGGCCTGCGATACGCCAATTTCCGTACTACCGCGATGTGTTCGCCGACCCGCGCCGCCTTCCTGACCGGGCTCAATCACCACAAGGCGGGGATGGGCTGGCTCGCCGACATCGACAGCGGCTTTCCCGGCTATCGCGGCGATCTGACGCGCGATGCGATGGCGCTGCCCGAAGTGCTGCGCGACGCGGGCTATGGCACCTATCTGGTCGGCAAATGGCATGTGAACCAGTCGGCGTCGAATGGCCCGACGGGGCCGTTCCACAATTGGCCGACCAGCCGCGGTTTCGATCACGCTTACTGGTTTCAGGGCCACTCGACTGATTACTGGCGGCCAGGGGGGATCTTTGACGGGACCACGCTGGTCGACATTTCGGCGCGGCCAGACGCCGATCACTATTATGCGACCGATGATTTCGCCGATCAGGCGATCCGCTACATCAACACCCACCGCGCGGTGACACCCGACAAGCCGTTCTTCGTCCAGCTCGCCTTTTCAGGCGCGCATTCGCCGCTCCACGCCAAGCCCGAGGACCGCGATGCATTCAAGGGCAAGTATGACAAGGGCTGGGACGCCGTCCGCCGCGAACGGCTCGCGCGGCAGCAGGCAATGGGCGTGGTCGCGCCGACCACCCGGCTGCCGCCGCTGTCGAAAGGCGCCGAGCCTTGGGACGGGCTGAGCCCCGAACAGCGGGCAGTCTATGCGCGCTACATGGAAGTCTATGCCGGTGTCATCGCCGGTCTCGATCGTGCGATCGGACGCGTCACGGCGGCGCTCGCCGATCTGGGTATCGCCGACGACACGCTGGTGATGCTGTTTTCGGACAATGGCGGCAGCCCGGAAGGCACGCCGACCGGCACTCCCAACATCTTCGCGTCGGCGCTGGGCCGTGCGATCCCGCTTGCCGATGCCGCGAAGCTCGGCCCGGTGATGGGCGAGGCCGCGACTTTTCCGCATTATCCGATGGGCTGGGCGAATGCGTCCAACACGCCGTTTCGGCTCTATAAGCAATATACCAGCCTGGGCGGCGTCGCCGATCCACTGATCGTCAGCTGGCCCAAGGGCATCGCGGCGCGGGGCGAAATCCGCCGCCAGTTCGTGCACGTCATCGACTTGTTCCCGACCTTGCTCGAGGCCGCCAAGCTCAAGCGCCCCGAACTGTATCAGGGCCGCCGCCAGAAACCGATCGACGGTGCGAGCTTTGCCGCGACGTTCGCCAGCCCGCAGGCAGCCACGCGGCGCGAGCAATATTATGAGCTCGGCGGCTACCGCGCCTACGAAGACGGCAAGTGGCGGCTGGTGACGATCCACGAACGCGGCGGCGATTTCGCCAACGATCGCTGGGCGCTCTATGACTTGTCGACCGATCCGAGCGAGCTGATCGACCTTGCCGACAAGCACCCCGAGATTGCCGCGGCGATGAAGGCGAAATGGGACGCAGCGGCGCGCGCGAACAACGTCTACCCGCTCGACGACCGCAATCTCATCATCAAGATGAGCCAGCAGCGGACCAAGGACATCCGCCCGTTGTGGGAATTCCGCCCGCCGGTTCCCTATCTGCCGGTCGAAGCATCGCCGCTCGTTTGCGGGCTCGACCATAGCTTCGAGATCGTCATCGACCGCCCTGCCGATGTGCTTGACGGGGTATTGGTCGCGCATGGCTCGGCGCCTGCCGGCTACGTGATCTATCTGAAAGGCGGGCAGCTGTTCTACGAATCGAGCCTGATCCCGTGGAGCGAGCGGATCAGCGGCGGCCCGGTACCGCCGGGGCGCTCGACGATACGGTACGAGCAGGTGATGAAGGTCCGCCCGTTCGAGGGCGAAGGTGCGCTGTTCGTCAACGGCCAGGCGCGCGGGCGGCACGTGTTCGACAAGATCATTGCCTCGCCCAGTTACGACGGGCTGTCGATCGGCCGCGATTTCGGCGCGCCGGTCTCTACGGTGTACTCGGGGTCGAACCCGTTCGCGGGCACGATCGAGCGGGTGACGATCAAGGTCGACAAGCGCGCGCCGACCTTTCAGGAAATGCGCCGCTTCATCCAGGCGATGCAGATCCGCGCCTGACGGTACGAAAGCCGATGTGCGAGGCGCCAGTGTCGGGCGGGCCTTCCTCGCGCGCCGCGGGGCGATAGCGGTAGCAGTAATTGTCGGCGCAGAGATACGACCCGCCCTTGATGACATGGCCGCCGCCGCCCATCGTGCTGCTGGTCCATTCCCAGACATTGCCGGCCATATCGTAGAGGCCATAGCCATTGGCGGGGAAGCAGGCGACCAGCGCGACCTTGGCCTTGTAGCCGTCGCCGCCCGCATCGACGACGGGGAAGGGACCCTGCCACACATTGGCGCGCCCCGGGGTGCCGCCTTCGCCGCCGGGAGGCTGATCGCCCCAGCTGTATTGAGCGGCGACCAGCCCGCCGCGCGCCGCCGCTTCCCATTCGGCTTCGCTCGGCAAGTCGCGGCCTTTCCAGCGGGCATAGGCGAGCGCGTCGGCATAGCCAATGTGCACCACCGGTTCCCGATCATGCCCCGCGATGGCGCTGCCCGGCCCGAGCGGGTGCCGCCAGTCGGCCCCGGGGATAATTTTCCACCAGCTTGCCGGGCCGGTCGGGCGCTCGCCGGGCTTGAGTGGCACGAACACCAGCGACGACGGTACCAGCCGCTCGCGCGGCACGCCGGGATAGAGCTTCGGATCAGGTGCGCGTTCAGCGAGGGTGCGGTAACCGGTCGCGGCGACGAAGGCGGCGAACTGGGCGTTGGTTACTTCGGTCTGGTCGATCCAGAAGCCGTCGAGGTCAACTGCGTGCGGTGGCCCTTCCTCGCGCCGTTCGGGCCGCGCGCCGATGACGTAGCGACCGGGCGGCACCCAGCGCATGCCGTTCCGGCCTTCGGCGGCGAGGGTGGCGGGCGATTTGCAGCGCTGCTCGGGCGCGGCCGCCGAGCAGCCGGTGAGCAAAATGAGACCCAGACCCAGTAACCGTTCGTGCCGAGCTTGTCGGGCCGCAGGCGGGCGTCGCCCAACCACTGTCCTTCTCTTTCCAGCCGTCGGGAAGGAAATGCGGACCGTCAACCAGCTCAGGGCAAACGGATGTTCGTCAAAAGCGCTGCTCATGCCTGATCTCGTCGCTATCGGCCGGCAGCAGTATTTCATCGCCGTCGTGGCCGACGATCAGCCGCCCCTTGAAGCGCGACCGCGCGTCGCCGACGAACGGCACCTCGAGGATTGAATAGGGCAATGGCGGCACGATGTGGGTCAGCAGCAGCAGCTTCACCCCGGCGCGCTCGGCGATGTCGGCGGCGTGTTCCGGAGTCGCGTGATAGCCTTTGATGTCGTTGAAGATCTGCGCGAGATTGGCGCGGCCCGCGCGCACGGCAGCATCATGCTGGAGCGCCACCATCCGCTCGCTGAGCGCTTCGTGGACCAGCACATCGGCGTGGCGCGCTGCCATTTCGACCGACTTGGCAGGGGCGGTATCGCCGCTGATCACGACCCGCCGACCCTTGTAGACGAAAACATAGCCATAGGCGGGGGCAACCGGACGGTGGTCGACCGCAAAAGCCAAGACCTGCAGGCCGTTCGCCGCATAGATCAGGCGGGGAGCGCCCCCAGCGGGCACCGGCTCGGGATGCGGCGCGAGACCGAAGCCAGCCGGCGGCACGATCTTCGGTCCGTGGTGGGCAATGCGATAGCCGCGGTCGAGCGCATAGGCCTGATTGAAGCCTGCCGTCACCGCCTCGACTCCGGGCGGACCATAGACCGGGAGCGGCGTCGCCGCCGCACTCGACGCCCAGCGCTGGAGCATCAGCGCGCCGAGCGAATCGATATGGTCCGAATGAAAGTGCGTCAGGAACAGCGCCTCGACCCGGCCGGCGCCGTAACCGATCCGGGTCAGGTTGCGCACGCCGCCTTCGCCCATGTCGACGACGAAGACGTGGCGCCCCGCCGTCACGACGGTGCACGGTCCGGCGCGGTCGGGCGATGGCATCGGCGATCCCGACCCGCACAGGCCGACGCTCAAGCCGTCGGGGCGGCCCTTGAAGGGGTCGGCGGTCAGCGCCGCGTCCATCCCGCGCTCGAACAGCGCGATGGCGATGCGTTCGCGGAACAGCCACGCGCCGCCGGCGACCAGTCCCGCGATCAGCGCGAGCCATGCCAGTATTCGCGCCAACCTCAAGCCATCCTCCTGTCGATCGGCGGCAGCCCGGTTGCCGCGCGGAGATCATCCTCGATCATCCACAGACGGTCCTGCCCCCACCAGCCAGGGCAGTCATCGACCTGAAAGCTCGGCACCCCCCACAGCCCGAGCGCGAACATGTCGGCGCGGTTGGCCTCGGCGACCGCGCGCCAGCCATCGTCTGCAAGCGCAGCGCGGACCTCGTCCTCCGTCACGCCGGCGCGGGCGGCGACCTTCATCAGTCCGGCATCGCCCGTCATGTCGATGCCGTCGGCAAAGGCGCCGCGCAGGAACGAGATGGCGAAGTCGAGGCCCTTGCCGCTCGGCATGACATGGTGAAGCACCGCCAGCCCGCGCTCCACGCCCGCGCCGACCGGGTCGTGGATCGTGCCGAAGCCGATGCCGTGGCGCGTCGCCTCGCGCTTGGTGTCGAGCGTGATGTACATGCGCTTGGCAGCTGGCACCGGGAGCCCGCGCATCACCATCGGCAGCACGAATTTGAGATTGAGCGTCGCGCCATAGGCTTTGGCGAGCGCGCCGATCCGCTCGGCGGCGACCAGCGAATAGGGCGAGCGGAACGACAGATAGCAATCGAGCCGCGGCGATGTGGCGACGGCGGGTGGCATTGCCGGATAGGGGCCGGGATCAAGCATGGGGCACAGTGGCGGCACCTCCAGGTCATCCTCGGCCGCGAGCCGCGCTCCGAGATAATGAAGCCGATCCACGCCCCAGTAGCATTCGCCCTCGAACGCCGTCACCGAGCCGAGATAGTGACCCAGCCGTGCGCGGTCCGCCGCCCCTTCGGCCAGGGCGGCGGCGGGGTCAGCTTCGCCATATCGCGCCGCGAGCGGGGCAAGCGCATCGCCGCCCGCGAACAGCGCGCGCGTGATCGCCGCGAGCGCTTGGGCCGCCCCGTCGCGACCAAGGGCGGAGGCGGCAATTCGCTGCGCATGCGCAATCCGCGCAGGCGGCGGTTCGTCGGCCACCCGACCGTCGCCCAGCCCCAGCGCCTGCTCGACCCGCGCGGCATCGCGGCGGCTGTACGCCGCGAGCCTGGCCGCTTCGGGCGCCGCCGCTTGATCGGGCGCAGGCACCAGCCGGAACGCGATGGTCAGCGCATGCCGATCGGCGAGCCGGGCAAGATAATGCAGCGCGACCGGGCCATAGGGATCATCGATCTGGCAGAAATAATGCAGGGTGCGGTCGGCGCGGCTGATGCGGCGCACCGCCCGCCGGGTGCCGCGACGCAGGTCGCGCAACATCCGACTGGTCAGCACCGAAGTGAGCGTGCGCTGGAGCATGGCCGAAGACTAGTCACTCGCTATCGGCATGTATAGTGTCATAAGTAGAGGGCGCGATGGCGGGCGCTGGACGCCTCAGGGTTCTCGCGATAGATCAGGCGATTATATGGCCACCAAGATTTCCCCGATCCATAATGGCGATGCGCTTGATGGTCGGCATGCGCGCAGCCGGGCGACGCGTGACCGTATCGTCGCCGCGTTGCTGCAGCTGGTCCGCGAGGGCGATGTCTCGCCGAGCGCCGCGCGCGTCGCCGAGACGGCGGGCGTCGGCCTGCGCACGGTGTTCCGCCATTTCGACGAAATGGACACGCTCTACCGCGAAATGGCAGAGATCATCGAGGCGCAGGTGATGCCGATCATGCTGAGGCCGTTCGAGGCGAACGACTGGCGCGGTCGCGTGCGCGAAATGGCGGGGCGGCGGATCGGTATCTATGAAACGATCATGCCCTATCGCATCTCGGCGAGCGTCAAGCGCTTCCAGAGCGACTTCCTGATGCAGGGCTATCACCGCCAGCTGCAGCTCGAACGCACGTCGCTGCATGCGGTGCTGCCGCAGGCAGTGATCGACGACGCGCCGACCGCAAGCGCGATTGAAGTGACGATCAGCTTCCAGTGCTGGCGCCGGCTGCGCCACGACCAGGGGCTGGCGGTCGCCGATGCGCGCGCGGTGATCGAGACGCTGCTGGAGGCGGTGCTGGCGCGGATCAGCGCTGCGTAAAGACGCGCGCGAGCCGTCGCATCGAGCACCAGTAGACATCGTCGTTCCAGCCGACGCTGGGGAATACCACGCCCTGCATCATGCCGCCGACCCGTGTGCGGGCGATTTCGCCGCCGGTCGCGATGTCGAGCACCACCACCTGTTCGCTGCCGTCATAATCGTTGGTAACGATCCGGCCAGCTGCGGGAAGCAGGATCATGTGGCTCGCGCAGCCGATGCCCCGTTTCTCCCACAGCGGCGACAGCGCACCGTCGTCGGCTATTCTCCACGCGCGCATGAAGCGGTTGGCCGAATCAAAGCCGATCGCGATCCGCCGTGCGGAGTCGATCAGCGGGGGGTTGGTGATGCTGCCGCCGCCGAGCCCGCTGATTTCGGTCGCTTGGACGTCCCGTGCGTCGGTGAGCGACACCCGGATCAGCCGATTGGCCGTCGGTGCCACGCCTCGCCCGATCATGCTGGTGCGATAGCGGTGGCGGCCATTGTCCATGAACCACGCATGGCCAAGCGCGAGCACGACGTCCCAGCCATAGCTTTGTCGGGTCCTGCTGACGTAATCGTGCCGCCATTCGTCCCATGCCAGCGCTTTGCCGTCCCAGTGGCAGCGCATGATCGAGCTTGTGCCGACGACATAAATGCTCGCTCTTTCGGCCGACAGGCGCGCGATCGATGGCTCGGGGCAATCGAGACTGGCGACGATATCGAGCGTCTCGGGATCGAGGACGCTCAGTCGTGCGGGCGTCTTGTCCGACAGGTTCTTCGTCACGATCATGCCATCGGGCAGGATGACGAAGCTGTTGTGCGGCTGATCGACCGGCAGCTCGCGCGCGGCCTTTATCCGGCAGTCGCGGTCGAGCCGGTGCGCGAAGCGGCCGTAGACGGTGTAGAGATCGCCATTGGCGTGGACTGCCAGCCCGCCCGGCCACATCGGCCCGCCGGGCAGGCGCGGCGAGCGCGCCAGGGGAGCGAGGGTAATCGGGTCGATCCGCTCGACTTGCGCGCTGGTCGGCAGGCCAAGGTTGCTGCGCAGCGCCGAATGGGTGAGCAGGAAAACATCGCCCGGTGCGCCGAGAACCGCCATCGTCGACATCAGCGTGCGCCTGGTGGTGCAGCCAAGCGAGCCGCTGAGCCTCGGCTCCGGCCCCAGCGGCGTTGCCAGCCGTGCAGGTCCGCTATCCTCCCCCGGCCAGGGGCTGGCGAAATAGCCCCCGGTCACCGCATCACGCCAGCAATAGCGCGATCGGCAGCGCCGTGCCCGCACCGAGCATGACGATCGCAACGATCCGGCTCGATCGCATCGACAGCGCGATCCAGATGCCGAGCAGTGTCGACAGCATCAGCCCGATCGACATCAGCCCGGTGAACACCTTCAGCGGAAAGGGGGAGTGCTGGGCCGGCGGTGGCGCCGCCTCGGCGCCGGCCGGGCGCTTCGCGTCGGGGCGGGGTTTGCGCGGCTTCGGGAAGTCCTGCTTCTTGTGAATCTGCGCGATCAGCTTGATCCAATGCGGCGGGTTGTTCTCCGCCTCATGGAAATCGAAGGTCTGGAGCATGCCGGAAAAGGCGAAAAACAGGATCGCGGGCGCGAACAACATGCCCAGATAAAGATGGAACTGGCGCAGCGTGCGCATCGTCTTGGCGGTCATCGCTGGTCTCCCGCTTGGGTCACTCCCTGCGGGTTAGCGGGCGCGCCGCGCCAAGACCAGCGGTCACTGGCCGAAAACACTCTTGCGATAGAGCAAGGTGATTGCGACGCGGCGGTTGCGTGCATCGGCGGGATTGTCGGCGATCAGTGGCTCGCGGTCGGCGACGCCTTCGATCCGGTCGAAGCGGGTATCGGGCAGCCCGCCCTGAGCAAGCCGCTGCCGGGTCGCCTCGGCACGGCTCGAGGAGAGAAGCCAGTTGTTGATGCCGCTGGCGTTCCGGAAAGCCAGGCTGTCGGTGTGGCCGCGGATCATGATCGTGTTGGGCAAGCCGCGGATCGATTCGGCAATCAGTCCCATCAGCTTGTCGGCCTCGGGCTCGAACATCGTCGTGCCGAGCGCGAACATCGAATAGTCGGCGTTGTCGACCAGATCGATGCGCAGGCCATCACGCTGCGGCACAAATTTGATATGCGTGGCGAGCTTCTGCAGACGCGGGCTCGATTGGATCGCGCTCCTGATCTGGCGGCCGACCTGTTCGAAATTCTTCTTGTCCTCGGCGCGCATCGCCTTGTCTTTCAACGTGCCCTTTTCGCCGGTGCCGACCTGGATACCGCCGGTTGATTCGACCGGTACAGTCAGCGAGCGCGTGCCCGTCTGCGACGCGCGCGCCGGGTAATTGTCCCTCTCCACGATCGAGGAGCCGCCGAAGAGGCCGTTCGACCCGGCGCTGTTTTCCTTTTTCTGGACGAGCGTCGGCGCGAAGTAATCGGCGAGCGCCTTGCGCTGCTTCTCCGACGTTGCGCCGAGCAGCCACATCAGCAGAAAAAAGGCCATCATCGCGGTCACGAAATCGGCATAGGCGACCTTCCACGCGCCGCCGTGGTGGCCGCCGTGCCCCTCGATATAGACCTTCTTGTAGATGATCTTCGGGGGTTGATTGCTCCCGTGCGGCGCCCGGGCGGCCATTACGCCGCGCCTCGCTGTCCGCTGCCGATCATCGACGGGAGCCGATCAGACATCAGCGCCCCCGCAGGCCGTCGAACACTTCGGCGAAGCCCGGCTGGTTGGCATGCGCAATGCCCGAGCGCGCGGCTTCGATCACCAGCGGCTGCGGGTGGCCGTGGAGCGAGGCGATGATGATCTGCTTGACGGTGTGATAGATCGCCGCGTCGGCATCGATCACCTGTTTCAGCCGGTTGGCGAGCGGCGCGACGATGCCATAGGCCAGCAGCACGCCCATGAAGGTACCGACCAGCGCCGAGCCGATCATCGCGCCCAGGATCGAGGGCGGCTTGTCGATCGACCCCATCGTCTTCACCACGCCGAGCACGGCGGCGACGATGCCGAGCGCGGGCAGCGCATCGGCAAGGCTGGTGAGCGTGGTGTGCGCGCTTTCGACTTCGTGGTGGTGGGTCTTGATGCTGTTATCCATCACTTCCTCGACCGCGTGCACGTCGAGCGTGCCCGACGAGACGACGACGAGCCGCAGCGTATCGGCAATCAGGTTGACGAGCGTGTGGTCGGCCTGAAGCCGGGGATATTCCGCAAAGATCGCGCTCGACTGCGGATCCTCGACATGCGGCTCGAGCGCGATCGGGCCGTCGGTCCGCAGCATTTTCATCAGCTTCGACACGAGGAAGATCGTGTCGAGATAATCCTGCTTCTTGTACTTCGGACCCTTGAACACTTTCATCAGCCCGCCGCCCAGGCCCTTCAGTTCCTTCATCGAATTGCCGATGATCAGCGCACCGACGGCAGCGCCGCCGATGATCAGCATTTCATGCGGTATCGCTTCCATGACCGGGCCGAGCGCGCCGCCGGTGAAGGCGAAACCGCCGAACACCATGGCCAGCAGAACGACGAGGCCGATTACCGGATACATCGGGTGTACCTTTCCCCCACAACGGCGATGCCGGTCCCCGATTGAGGGCAAACGGCCATTCTCATGCTTTATTCACCAATTTCGTCGCCAATCGGTTAACCGCGGCGGCGGTCAGCGCAGATAATCGAACAGCGACAGCTGGCTCAGCCGGCTGAGGCTCGATTGCGTCGCCTGCAGGATGGTGCTGGCCTTCTGCAGATCGACGATCGCCTTGGTGATGTCGGTATCTTCCAGCCCGCTGCGTTCGGCTTCGCGGGCGGTGTCGGCAGCTTCGATCCGCGCCGATTCGAGGTCGAGCCGGGCTGCGCGGGCACCGATCGAGCCGCGCGCGCCGCTGACCTGATCGAGCGCCGTCGCCAGGCCGCCGAGCGTCGCGCTGGCGGCGCTGCTGGTGGCGCCGCCGCCGGGGGTTTCAAGTGCGGCCGCAAAGCTGGTGAGCGCGGCGAAAATGTCACTGCCGCCGAGGCCGAAGATGCGTTCGGCGCTTTCGCTCGGCTGCACGTCGAGCCCGTCGCCGATCGGGATCGTCGGCGGATTCCCGGTGCCGGCAAAGCTGACGGTGCCGCTTGCGTCGCGGTTGACGGCGGAGTCGCCGGTCGCGGCGCCGAACAGCGGCCCGCCGCGTGCATCCTTGGTATTGGCGAGGCCCACGAGATCATCGACGATGCCACGCAGCTGAGTCGCGATGATCGCGCGGTTGGCATCGGACAGCGTGCCGCTGTTCGCCTGGATGACCAGTTCCTGCGCCCGCTGCAGCTGGCTCGTCACATCGCCGAGCGTGGAGTCGGCCTGACCGAGCACGGTCTTGGCAAGATCGATGTTGTTCTTGTTGACAGTCGAATCCGCGTTGCTGCGGGCCAGTGCCTGCAGCCGTTCGAATGCGACTGCGTCGTCCGAGGGCGCTTCCAGCCGGATTCCAGTGCTGATCTGCGTTTGCAGCCGCGTCGTCGCCGCCGACAGCGAGGCAAGGCGGCCAGCGGCGCGATCATAGAAGAGGTTGGTGCCGATCGCGGTCATTGCGGGCCTAACGGATGTCGAGCAGTGTCTGGAGCGTGTCGCGCGCGACCTGGATCACGCGGCTCGACGCCTGATAGGCCTGCTGGAAGCGCAGCAGGTCGACCGCTTCGGCATCGAGGTTGACCCCCGAGACCGCGTCGCGCGCGGTGACGGCGGCATCGCGGATCGATCCTTGCGCATCGGCGACGGTCTTGCGGTTCTGCAGCGTGGCGGCGTTGTCGGCAGCAAGCGCGGTGGTCGCATTTTCGAAACCGCCGCTCGTGCGCAGCGCGGACAGCGCAGCCAGATTGCTGTTGTCGCGCGGACCGCCACCGACGGCGGCGGCAGCGATGCCGCGCGGACCCGCCACCGCGACGCTGATGTCGGTCGGCGTCGTCCCCACAGCAAACAGCGGCGCTCCGGGATTGCCGTCGAGGTCGCGGCCCTGCCCCTGGACGGCGTTGACGCCGTTCACGAAGCTGGTCGCGATGGCATTGAGCTGGGCGCGCGTGTCGCTGATCCGCTGGGCGCTGTCGACGATGCCCGCGAGCGCGCCCCCGCTGGGCGTGATCGCCGTCGAGCTGCCGAGCCGGTGGACCGCGAACGAGACCGCACCGGTTGCGCCCCGGACATAAGTGACATTACCGGCCTCGTTGCCGCTGACGAGCACGGCGCCGGAACTGCCGCCGATCGTCACGGTCGCGCGGCCGAAGGCGTCGGTTGCGACGCCGATATCGGTCAGGCTGCTCAGCTGGTCGAGCAGCTGGTCGCGCTGGTCCAGCAGATTTGCCTGACCCGCACTGTTCGGGCTGCTGCGCGCGAGGCCGCTGTTGACGCGCGCGAGCGACGCCGCCAGCGAATCGATCGATGCGACTGCGCCTTCGGCCGAACTGTCGAGATCGGTGTTCGCCTGATCGAGTGCGCGGCCCGTCGTCGCAAAGGCGTTGGCGACGCTGCTCGCGGCTTCGATCGCGGCCGCGCGCGGCGCGCTCGCGGTAGGATTGGCGGCGATGGCGTTGGCGGCGTTGAAAAAGCCCGTCAACCGCGCGGCAAGATCGCTGCCCGCAAGCCCGCTTTCGATCCGTTCGAGCGCCGAGATGCTGGTTTCGGTGCGCGCGAGATCAGCCCCGGCGCTGCGTGCGGCGGCGGTCTTGAGCGGATCGGCGGCACGGCCGACGCCGGCCACGACCACGCCATTGCCGGCGGTGCTCCGCAATGCGGTCAGCACGCCGCTGCTCGGCGCGACTTCGGCAAGCGTCGTTGTCCGGCGCGAATAGCCCGGCGTGCTGGCATTGGCGATGTTGTCGGAAACGGTGGTCAGCGCCGATTGATAGGCGCGCAGACCGCTGGCTCCGATCGAAAGCAGATCGCTCATGGCGGCGTTATGGCACGCGGAGTGTTATCAATAGGTTTCGCGAGCGCCGGATCGGATTTGGCCAGAAACTCGGTGACGGCCTTGCCGATACCCATCGGCTTGGCGCTGGCCATGGCGGTTGCGACCTGATCGTCCTGCATGTCGCGGAACGTTTCGGTCGCCTTGTTCCCGAAGATATCCTCGGCCAGATGCGTGCTCCGCATCGATTTGAGCATCATCTTGGTGAACACCGCTTCGAAGGCCTTCCCGGCCTTGTCGAGATTGGCGCGCGAGGCGAGCCGACGCGAGTCGGTACCGATTGCCGAGGTGTCGACGGCGGTCGCCGGCAGCGTTGGGGTGACGGGCGCGCTCACAGGATGATCAGCTCGGCCTTGAGCGCGCCGGCTTCCTTCAGCGCCTCGAGGATTGCCACAAGATCGGCAGGCGACGCGCCGATCGCGTTCATCGCCTTCACGACGTCGGCGAGCTTGGGGCCGGGTTCGATCAGGAAGATCGGCTTGACCTCCTCGGAGACGCCGACGCCGCTTTTCTGTTCGACAGTGGTCTGGCCCTGGCTGAACGGCGCAGGCTGGCTGACGCGCTGCGATTCATCGACGCGCACGGTCAGCTTGCCCTGCGTGACGGCGGCGGGGCCGAGCCGTACCGCCGAATTGATGACGACGGTGCCGGTGCGGGCATTGACGATCACCCGTGCCGAGGGTTCGGCCGACGTGACGGTCAGGTTTTCGATCTCGCTCATCAGCGTCGCACGCAGATCGGCGCCTTCGGGGGCGGCAATCGCGATCGACACGCCGTCGATCGCCTGCGCACGGCCGGGCCCGAGCCGGGCATTGACGGCAGCCGCGATCGATTGCGCGGTGGTGAAGTCGCTGCGGGCGAGGTTGAAGGTCAGGACGGGCGTTGTCGCAAAGCCGGTGTCGACCGCGCGCTCGACCGTCGCCCCTTCGGGGATCCGGCCGGAGGACGGCACGTTGACGACGATCTTCGAGCCGTCGGCACCTTCCGCGCCGAGCCCGCCGACCGCGAGCGAGCCTTGCGCCATGGCGTAGATCTGGCCGTCGGCGCCCTGTAGCGGCGTCAGGATCAACGCACCGCCGCGCAAAGATTTGGCCTTGCCGAGCGCGGCGACCGTGACGTCGATCTTCTGCCCCGGCTTGGCGAACGGCGGCAGTTCGGCGGTGATCAGCACGGCGGCCGAATTCTTGAGCGAGGGGTTGATGTTGGCCGGCAACTGCAGGCCAAAACGCGACGCGACGCTCTTCAGCGACTGGACGGTATATTCCAGATTGTCGTCACCGGTCCCCGGCAAGCCGACCACGATCCCATAGCCGGTCAGCTGGTTGCTGCGGATGCCCTGGAACGAGCCGAGATCCTTCACCCGGTCGGCCCAGGCGGGCGTCGCGAGCGACAGGCTGATCAGGAGCGCAAGGAACAGTCGGCGGAGCATTGGCTGGGGTCCCATCAGAACGGGCTGATCACGGAGAAGAAGCGGCTGAACCACCCCTGGCGCGCGGCGCGGGCGACGTCGCCCTTGCCGGTATAGGCAATCTGCGCGTCGGCCACGCGGGTCGACAGTACGCGATTGTCGGCATCGACATCGGCCATGCGGACGATGCCCTTGATCTGCACGAATTCGTCGCCGCGGTTGAGCGTGACGCGCTTGGCGCCCTGCACCAGCATGGTGCCATTGGGATAGACTTCGGCGACGGTGACCGACAGCTCGCCCGACAACGTGTTCGACTGGTCGGCGGTCCCCTGGCCGTTGAAGCCGCGATTGCCGCCGACCTTTGCCGAATTGGGATCGAACGACAGCGGGCCGGACGTGGGCGGAATGAACGCGGCGCTGCCGTCGCTGGCGAGCTTCGAGCTGGCCGATTTCGACGCAAGTGTTCGTTCGACCAGCGTGATCGTCAGCGGATCGCCGACGCGCTTCGCGCGCCAGCCTTCGTGCAGCGGCGCATAGCCGGTCGATGCCTGATAGATCGCACCATTGGCGGGCGGCGGCGGCGGCGGCACCGGGCGCGATGCGCTGAAATCGGGCTGCGGCTTCTTCTTGCCGAACAGGCTCGCCGCCGCCGGCTGCGGCGCGGCGACGACCCAGGCAAGCATGCCCGCTGCCAGCAGGAGCGCGGCCTTAGATGTTCTGGTTGACATATTTCAGCATCTCGTCGGTGGCGGTGATCATCTTCGAATTGACCTCATAAGCGCGCTGGGTCTCGATCATGTCGACGAGTTCCTCGACGACATTGACGTTCGATCCTTCGAGCGCGCCCTGGCGGATGTTGCCGCGGCCGTCCTGCCCGGCGATGCCGAGATTGACCGCGCCCGAGGCGGCGCTTTCGACCAGATAGTTGTCGCCGATCGACTGGAGTCCGGCAGCATTGGGGAAGGTCGCGATCTGGATCTGGCCGACCTGGCTCGGCTCGGTCTGGCCGGGGATGACGGCCGAAACCGTGCCGTCGGTGCCGATCGTAATCGACGTCGTGCCTTCGGGAATCGTGATGCCCGGCTGGACCTGATAGCCCTCCGCCGTCACCAGCAGGCCTTGCGAGGAGCGGCTGAAATTGCCCGCGCGGGTATAGCCGAGCTGTGCACCCGGCAGCTGGACCTGGAAATAGCCTTCGCCGTCGAGCGCGAGGTCGAGCGAATTGCCGGTCTGCGCAAGCGTGCCCTGCGTGTCGATCCGGGCCGTGCCCTGGATGCGCACGCCGGTCCCGAGGTTCAGCCCGGTCGCATAGCGCGTTTCCGACGTGCTCGGCGCGCCCGGCGCGGTCACCGTCTGATAGGCGAGCGTTTCGAACGCCGCGCGGTCGCGCTTGTAGCCGGTCGTGTTCACGTTGGCCAAGTTGTTCGAAATCACGCGCATGCGCATGTCCTGGGCGTCGAGCCCGGTGCGTGCGATGTGAAGTGCGGCGCTGCCCATATCCTATTCCCTTCAACCCGGCAGGCGCATCAACTGCGCGCTGCTTTCATCGAGATCCTTGGTCGACTTGATCAGATTTGCCTGAACTTCGTAGGCACGCTGGTTCTCGATCATGTCGACCAGCGCTTCGGTGAGATTGACGTTCGACTGTTCGAGCGCGCCGGTTTCCACGCGCGCGTTCAGATCGCGCGGCAGCACGCCGCCGCCATCGACGTGGAGCAGATTGTCGTTGCCCTTGATGGTCTTGCTGCCCTTGTCGCTGGCCAGCTTGATCGTGTCGATGATCTGCGCCGGCGCGCCCGACGTCGCGCCAAGCGGGATGATCGACACCTGCCCTTCAGGGCTGATCGTCACCTTCTGCGCAGGAGGTATGGTGATCGGCCCCCCCGAGCCGATCACCGGGAAACCGTCGCCGGTTTCCAGCACCCCCGACGCGGCGACCTGCAGGTCACCGCGCCGGGTATAGGCTTCCAGTCCTTCCTTGTCCTGGACCGCGATCCATGCTTCGCCGGTGATCGCCACGTCGAGCGGGCGACCGGTCTGGGCGATGGTGCCAGCGCGCCGATCGAAATCGGCGACCGATTCGGAAGCCGGCTGGCGCGGGAAAGTCGACGAATTGCTGATCTTCAGCTGATCGAACACGACGCGATCGGCGCGGAAGCCCGTCGTCGAAGCGTTGGCGATGTTGTTGGCAATCGCCGCCTGCGACGCGAGGTGCGCCTTCAGTCCCGATGCCGCCGTATAGATCAGCTTGTCCATTCAATTCATTCCTTGGCGCCAGCTTCGCGAGCGATTACTGGATGTTGAACAGCGTCTGGACGACCTGCTTGTCGGTTTCGAGCGCCTTGGCATTGGCCTGAAACGCACGCTGCGCGGCGATCAGCGCGACCAGTTCCTCGGTCGTGTCGACGTTCGAGCGCTCGATCGTGCCCGACAGCAGATTGCCGAAGCCGTTGCTGCCCGGCGAACCGGCAATCGCGGAACCCGACAGGCCGGTCGCCGACCAATAGCTGTTGCCGAGCTGGCGCAGGCCGCTCGGATTGGTGAAAGTCGCAAGCACGACCTGCCCAAGATTCTGGGTGTCACCGTTCGAAAAGCTTGCCTTGACGAGGCCTTTTTCATCGACGCTGACGCCCTGGATCAGACCGACCGCAACGCCGTTCTGGTTGCGCGTGGCGATGTCGAACGGCAGCGCCTTCTGCGTGGCGGTGCTGAGATCGAACGCGATGGTCTGCGAATTGGGGCTGCCGGTTGGCGTAAAGCTGTCAAAGCTGGTCGCCGCGGTCGGCGCGGTCAACGCACCCGTGCTGTCGAAGGTCAGCGTGATCGCGGGATTGCCACCGACGGTCAGCTGCTGATCGCCGACGAAGCTATAGACACTCCAGGTGCTGGTCGGCGACGTCGGCCCGGCCACCGTCTCGCGACGGAAATAGTTGGTCAGCGTGCGCGGATTGCCCTCGGCGTCGTAAATCACCGTCTGGGTCGAGTTATTGTAGCTTGCCGGATCGAAGCGGTCGAACGCGGCCGCGCCGGGGACGGGCGAGCCGCCGGGCAGGTTGGCCGTCAGCGCAACCGTCGTGGTCGCGATCGGCGTGCCGCTGGTCGCGGGCAGGCGCAGGCTCTGCGCGCCCTCGATGCCCGACGCGACGACGGCGCCGCTGCCGTCGACCGGATAGACCTGCAGATAGCCACCCTTGGCATCGGTGACATAGCGGTCGGAATCGACCAGGAAGGCGCCATTGCGCGTGAAATTGGTGGCAGCGGCGCCGAGCTGCGGCTTGATCGCAAAGAAGCCGTCGCCTGAGATCGCGAGATCGAGCGACGACTGCGACTGCACAAGATTGCCCTGCGTGAATTGCTGGCGATTGCCGGTCACCACCACGCCAGCGCCGATCGCCGAGCTCGGCTTGGCCGAAACCGACGTCGCGATCACATCGGCGAAATCGGTGCGGCTCTTCTTGAAGCCATTGGTCGTGACGTTCGCCAGATTGTGCGAAATCACCGAAAGATCGGTCTGCGCGGCCTGGATGCCGCTGAGTGAGGTATAGATCGACATGTTATTCTCCTCGACGAAATGGTTTGGGGGTGATCAGCCGATCTGGCGGACCTTGGTCGCTGTGACCGTGCCGATGCCGGGCAGCGTGAGTTGGGGGACGCCGCCGGTTGGCAATGAGACCGACGTGACGGGCGCCCAGACGAGCGGGGTCGCGCCGACGACGCGGCCATTGCTGCTGGCGCTGACGTTGAGTGTATAGGGGCCGTCGCCAGCCGGCTCGCCGTTGTCGGTGATGCCGTCCCAGTCGAAATCGACGGTGCCCTTGGGCTGTGCACCGAGCGACAGCGTCTTCAGCACCGATCCGTTCGCGCCGACGATGGCGACGCGCACGTCGCTGGCATCGCCGGCCAGATCGATGGCGCCCGCGATGCCGCCCGACTGGCGCGGATAGGCGGTGTTGCCTTCGGTCAGCACATTATGGCCGACATAAGCGAGCGCATCGCTGGTCGAACTGCGGCCGAGCTTGTCCTGGATCGCCTTCAGCGTCGAATTGATCTCGCTGATGCCGGACACCGTGGAAAACTGGGCGAGCTGGGTCAGCTGCTGCGTCGCATCGACCGGGTCGGTCGGGTCCTGGTTCTTCAGCTGCGCGGTCAGCAGCTTCAGAAAGTCGTTCTGGGTCAGCTGATCGGCCTGAGCGGCGGTCTTGACCGCAGGGCTCGTCGCGGTGCGGCCGATCCCCAGATTTTGCAGCGTGGTATCGAAACTCGTCGCCATGATCAGCGTCCCAGCTTGAGGGTGTCGAGGATCAGCGACTTGGCCGTCTGCATCACTTCGACATTGTTTTGGTAACTGCGCGCGGTCTCCATCATGTCGACGAGCTCGCGGGTCTGATCGACCGCCGCTTCCCAGACATTGCCGTCCTTGTCAGCAAGCGGGTTCGACGGGTCATAGGTCTTGGTCGGGCGATTGCCGGCCTGGATGACGCTTTCGACATTGACCGTCGACAGCCCCGACGCCTTGTCGAATTCGGTGCGGAACACCGGCTTCATCGTCTTGTAGGCGGCATCCTCGCTCGATGCGACGACGCCGGCGTTGGCCAAGTTCGACGCGGTCGTGTTGAGCCGCACCAGCTGCGCCGACATCGCGCGGCCCGAAACCTGGAAGATGTTGAGTGGTTGCCCGGCCATGTTATTCGCCCCTCAGCGCACGGGTGATCTGGCCGATGCGGCCGTTCAGGAACGACAGCGTCGTCTGATAGGCGACAGCATTCTCGGCGAAGGCGGTCTGCTCGGTCGCAAGCTCGACGGTGTTGCCGTCGGCCGATGCGACCAGCGGCACGCGATATTTGGTCGCCGCGTCGATGGCGCCGTCGCTCAACCCGCGCGGGCCGCTCGCGGCCTTCATCGCTTCGCGGAAATCGATGTCGCGCGCCTTGAAGCCCGGCGTCGACGCGTTGGCGATGTTCGACGCGAGCAGTCCGAGGCGGCGCGAACGCACCTCGAGCGCGGCGGCGTGCACTCCAAAGAGAAGATCGTCGGCCATGGTGGCGAACCCTCATGCAAAAAATTCTGCGTAACCCTTCAAGCAATCACCGTGCCAATTGCGGGCAAAGCTTGCGCAGCTGCGGCGTCGGGGGCGTGCGGCAAGCGCGTCGGCAAGCGTTTGCCGGGGGGCGGCAACGGCATGCCGCCGGTCAGCGCGGGCGCGTGCGGTCGCCCATCTGCCCGCGATTTGGCGCGGTCCTTGCTAATCGCCTGTCATATGACCGCGAATGAAGTCACACAGGCGCTCGCGCCCTATCTTGACCCTGCCGCTGCGGCGATCGTCGCGGGCGGAACGCTCGCCGCATTGGTGCTGCGGACCCCGGCGCGCGATCTCGCGCGCGCGGTTGCGGCGCTGAGGGTGCTGCCACGGCGGCGGTTCCGCGCTGATCCGTTGGTCGAACAGATCGCTGCGCTGGGCCGGATCGCCAAGCGCCACGGCGTGCTGGCACTCGACCGCTCGGTGATTGCCGACCCCGATGTCGCGGCGGGCGTCGCGGCGATCGTCGACGGTGCCGATGGCGATGCCGTTGCCGACCTGCTCGCGACGCGGCGCATGGCGCGTACCGAACGGCATCTCGCAGCGATCGAAGTATGGGCAGCCGCAGCCGAACTCGCGCCCGCGATGGGGATGATCGGCACGCTGATCGGCCTGGTGCGGGTGTTCCTGAAGATGAACGACCCCAATGCGATCGGCGGCGCGATGGCGATCGCGCTGCTTGCCACGCTTTATGGCGCCGTGATCGCCAGCCTGGTCGCTTTCCCCGTTGCGGCGCGGTTGCGGCGCGCGGCGCGCGAGGAAGCATTCGAACGGCTGCGGCTCGAAGCGCCGCTGCGGTTGCTGGCGGTGCGCGAGGCGCCGCGCCGGATCGGCCCGGTCGGGGTCGAAGAAGATGTGGAGATGCTCGCATGAACGCTGCCTTCTTCCCCGATGCGTCTCCCGCGCGGCCGATCTGGCTGGTGACGCTCGCCGATCTCGCGCTGCTGCTGCTGGGCTTTTTCGTGCTGGTGATGGCGCATCAGGGCGCCGACCGTCGCGCGCTGGTCGATGGCGTGCGCCAGGGTTTCGGCGGGACCGCGACGCCGCTGATGAAAGTCGCGCCCGATCCCGCGCCGGTCGCGGCAGCGGCGATGTTCGATTTTGCGACCGGGAGCAGCGATCTGCCGACTGCGCCCGACGCGGTCATTGCCTGGGCGCGCGAAGCGACCCGCGACGACCGTGTGATGATCCGCGTGACAGGCTATGCCGATGGCAGTGCCCGCGATGTCGATCGGCTGACCGGTAGCGCCGCGCTGCTCGCAAGCGACCGCGCCCGCGTGATCGCGGCGGCGCTCGCCGATGCCAAGGCGCTGCCGCGCGGCCGGGTGGTGATCGCCTCGAGCGTCATGCCCGGTCGGCGTGGCGTCTATCTGACCATCGCCTTTGCGGGGGAGCGGCAATGATTTGCCGTCCGGCAACCCGAACTTGCCGCCCGCTGGCGGACCATGGGAGTGAAAAATGAAAGCGTTGATTGCTTGCCTGCTGCTCGGCATCGCCGCCCCGGCAGTGGCCCAGACCGGATTTCAGGATACCGCGACGCTCGACCGCGCGGTCGCAAGCTTCACCGGTCGGCCGATCGGCGCCGAGGGCGGCGCGCGCACGCCGGTCGATCCGCGGCTGAAACTTGCGCCCTGTTCGGCGCTGATGATGAAGTGGCGGCAGGACAATCACGACGCCGTCGTCATCACCTGCGCCGATGCCGAATGGCGGATATTCGTGCCGGTCATCATGCCCGCCGCTGCGCCGCCGCCGCCCGCCGCGACGGTTGCCGCCGCGCCGGTCGCGGTTGTGCCGCCCAAGCCCGAGATCGTCATCAAGCGCGGCGATCCGGTCAGCGTCGAAGTCAACAGCAGCGGTTTTTCGGTGACGCGTGACGGCATTGCGATGACCGATGCTGCCGTCGGCGCGCGGCTGCTGGTCGATGTCGCGGGGCCCAAAAAGCCCATTCAGGCGATTGCACTCGAAGCTGGCCGCGCAACTTTGCCCGGCTTTTCAAAGTGATGAACCCCATTAAATTTTCTGTGAATTTCCCGCTAAAGTTTTGTTGAAGACTGTCGTTTCTCCCGTCGAGGCAGCAAGAAGCAGCGAAGGTCGCAAAATGGTCGATCGGATCAGTGCAGCGCCAGTCACGGCAACCGAGCGGGTCACCGCCGCGCGCACCGCTGCGCCCGTTGCGCAACCGGTCGTCCCGGCGCCCGCCCCCAACGCCGCCGAACCATCGACGACCGCATCGGCGCTGCAGAGCCTGGTCGGTGAACTCGCCGCCAAGCCGCCGATCGATGGCGATCGCGTCGCCCGCATCCGCAATGCGATTGCGACCGGCACCTATCCGATTACGCCCGAAAATGTCGCCGATCGCCTGATCGCGCTCAAGCTGAACTGGATTCCGCATGACCCGTCGTGATGCCTTGGTCGGCGTGATCGAAGCGCTGCATGCCGAAATCGCCGCTCTGAAAGCCAATGACGTTGCCGGGCTTGAGCGGGCGACGCAGTCGAAGCTGGTGGCGATCGATGCGGTTGCCGCGCTCGACCACACGCCGCCCAGCGCCGATCTGCGCGCGCTTGCCGAGGAAGCGCACCGGCTGAACGAGACCTGCCGCATCTACGTCAATCTGATGAGCGCGAATGTGCGCCGCCGGCTCCAGCAGCTGACCGGCGATGGTCGCGCCGCCTATCGCGCAGGCGGCTACGCTTTCGCCTGATAATAGGGCGATCTGGCACGAACCTTGCTGATCTCAAGGCTGAATAAGCCTAAGGCAGCAGGGAAGCGATGAGCGTCAATCCAATCGCCAGCAGTCAGGGGGGTGTCCAGTCGGCAATCGCGCTGGCCTCCGCCAAGACCGGAATCGATTTCAACTATCTGCTCGGACAGGCACAGGTCGAAAGCGGCCTCAACGCCCAGGCCAAGGCGCCGACCTCGTCTGCCAAGGGGCTCTATCAGTTCATCGAGCAAAGCTGGCTGTCGGTCGTCAAGAAGCATGGCGCCGAACATGGCCTCGGCTGGGCTGCCGATGCGATCCAGCCCGGGGCGAACGGCAGGCTGACGGTCGGCGATGCCGGCATCCGGCAGGCGATCCTCGATCTGCGGGGCGATCCGCAGGCCGCCGCGTTGATGGCTGCGGAACATGCCGCCGACAACAAGGCCGGGATCGAAGCAAGCCTCGGGCGACAGGCGACCGGCACCGACCTTTACATGGCCCATTTTCTGGGGCTGGGCGGCGCACGCAAGTTCCTGAGCGTGCTGCAGAGCAATCCCGACCAGATCGGTGCGGAGCTGTTCCCCGCCGCCGCGCGCAGCAACCGCAACATCTTCTACGGCGCGAACGGGCAGCCGCGCACCGTCGCCGAAATCTATGACCGGTTCGCCGCCAAGCTCGACAGTGGCGCGGGCCGGGCCGGCGCGACCGGGCTCGCCTCGGCCGTGCTGGGCGAGGGGATCACCGACGGGGCGGAAATCATTCCCGGCGCGGGCGAGAGCCAGAGCGGTGCTGCGCGCTGGGCGCAGGCAACGCTCGACCAGCTGAACGGCGGCGCGCGCGCCACCCGCACCGCATCCGCGCTGCTGCGGCCGTCGCCCGATAATGCGCGGCTCGCCTATCTGCTGCTCGCACAGCTGGGTGGCCTGTAATGGCCGGTTTTGCGCTGCCGCGTTTCAATGCAGGCCTTGCCGCACGTGGGGCGGCACTGCCGGTCGCGATCCTGCTGCTGGTGCTGCTGATGGTCGTGCCGATCCCGGCGGCCGCGCTCGATTTCTTCTTCATCATGAACATCACGATCAGCCTTGCCGTGCTGATGGTCGCGCTCAATGCGCAGAAGCCGCTTGATTTTTCGGCCTTCCCGAGCGTGCTGCTGTTCGCGACGCTGTTCCGGCTGTCGCTGAACGTCGCCTCGACCCGCGTCGTGCTTGTTCACGGCCATGAAGGCGAAAGTGCCGCCGGGCGCGTCATCGAGGCGTTCGGGACGTTCCTGATCGGCGGCGATTACGTCGTCGGGCTGTTCGTGTTCGCGATCCTGGTGATCATCAACATGATCGTCGTTACCAAGGGCGCGGGCCGCGTGTCCGAAGTGTCGGCGCGCTTCACGCTCGATGCGCTGCCCGGCAAGCAGATGGCAATCGACGCCGATCTGAACGCCGGCCTGATCACGCCCGACGAGGCCAAGGCGCGCCGTATCGAAGTGTCCACCGAAGCCGATTTCTACGGATCGATGGACGGTTCGTCGAAGTTCGTGAAGGGCGATGCGATCGCTGGCCTGCTGATCCTGGCCGCCAACATCATCGGCGGGCTGATTTTGGGGCCGCTCAGCCACGGCATGACGATCGGCGATGCCGCGCACAACTATGTGCTGCTGGCGATCGGCGACGCTCTCGTGGCCCAGATCCCGTCGCTGATGCTGTCGATTGCCGCCGCGACGATCGTGACGCGCGTCACCTCGTCGCAGGATTTGGCCGGGCAGATCGGCAGCCAGTTCGGATCGGCGCGGACGTGGACCCCGGTTGCGGCGATCCTTGCGCTGCTCGGTGTGATGCCGGGCATGCCGCACCTGGTAATCCTGCCCGCCGCCGCCGCCGCCGGCTATCTCGCCTATCGCACGGCGCAGGCCGCCAAGCGCCCGAAGGTGGTGGAGGCAGCACCCGCGCCCGCCGCCGATCCCTCGGTGATCGGTTGGGAAGAAGTGGCGGATACGCTCCAGATCAATCTCGACATCGGCTATGGCCTGGTGCCGCTGGTCGACGAACGACGCGGCAGCCAGCTGATGGGCCGCATCACCGGCGTGCGTCGCCAGTTGTCGAAGGAACTCGGCTTCGTCGTGCCGCAGGTGCGCGTGCGCGACGATATCAACCTGCCGCCCTATGCCTATCGCATCGTCGTCGGTGGCGTGGTGCTGGGCGACGATGTCGTCTCGCCCGACGAGATGCTCGCGCTCGACACCGGCCAGGCCTATGGCCGCTTGCAGGGCAAGCAAGCCAAGGACCCGACCTTCGGGCTCGATGCAGTGTGGATTTCGCCCGCCGATGCCGACGCCGCGACCGGCGCGGGCTATCTGGTGGTCGACGCCGCGACGGTGATTGCAACGCACCTCAACCATCTGCTCGGCGCGCACGCCGCCGATCTGCTCGGCCCGGACGAAGTGCAGAATCTGCTCGACAATCTGAAGGATCGCGCGGCCAACCTGGTCGCGGCGCTGTCGCCGCAGCCGGTGTCGCTGACGGTACTGACGCAGGTACTGCGCGGGCTGCTGGACGAGGGCATTCCGCTGAAGGAATTCCGCCGCATCGCTGCCGCGATCGCCGTGGCCGCGCAGCGCACGCTCGATCCCGAGGAACTGATCGAGGCGATCCGACCCGATCTCGGCGCGCTCATCATCCAGAAGATGTGCGGTCCGCGCGAGGCACTGCGCGTGATGACGCTCGAAGGCCAGCTCGAAGCGCTGCTGGGGCAGGCCGTGCGCGCCGACCCGTCGCGCCGCCACGCGATCGAGCCCGATCTCGGCCGCCGCATCGTCGAGGCGCTACAGCGCGCGGCGCAGCCGCTGATCGAGGAAGGCAAGCCGTTCGTGCTCGTCGTCCAGCCCACCATCCGCCTGGCGATCCGCAAGCTGGTGAAGTCAGTGATGCCCGACACCCCCGTGATGAGCTTTTTCGAAGTGCCCGAAGACAAATCGGTCGAAGTCGTCGCCGTCATCGGTGCGCCGGCGGCGCTTGCATGACCGCGCCGCCGCTCCATCAGGCTTTCGAGGCCGCCACGCCGCTCGTCTATGGCCGCAAGGGCAAGATGCGCCCCGATCTGGAAGCGCTCGCGAAAAAGCACGCGCCGCTCGTTCGCCGCGTCGCCTGGCATGTCCATGGCAGCATGAGCAGCGCGATCGAGATTGAGGATCTGATCCAGATCGGCCTCGTCGCGCTTATCGAGGCGGCGTCGTCGTTCGAGGATCGCGGGCTGGTGACGTTCGAGCAATATCTGCTGACGCGGGTGCGCGGGTCGATGATCGATGAACTCCGCCGTCAGGCAACGATCACGCGCGGGGCAATGCGTCGCCGCAAAGCCTATCAGGAAACCGTCGCGGCTTTGGTCGCCGAAACCGGCAAACGGCCCGATGAAGCCGTGGTTGCCGCCAAGCTCGGCGTCAGCGTCGACAAGCTGCGGTCGGACTATGCCACCGCCGAGCCGGTGATGTTCGATTCGATCGACGATGTTTATCAGGACGAATCGGCGCTGTTTGCGAGCCATGATCCCGATGCGTTCGAGCAATTGGCCGATGCCGATCAGCGCGCGATGCTGGCGGCGGCGATTGCGTCGCTGCCCGACCGCGAGGCGCAAGTGATTCAGTTATATTATGTCGAGGAGATGAACCTCGAGGAAATCGGCCAAGTGATCGGCGTCGGCTCGGCGCGGGTGTGCCAGATCAAAAAGGCGGCGCACGACAAGCTGCAACGGGCGCTGGTACGCAGGCTTTAGAATTCTATCCCCTTGTCCTGACTCCTTCGTTTCGAGCGTAGTCGAGAAACAGGCCACAGGCGATGCGCTACGGTTTCTCGACGTCGCTCGAAACCAACGGGACGGGGGATCATAAGGGTATCGGATTCCCCAAAATACAAAAACCCCGGTGGTGCTCAAACCACCGGGGTTTCTGTTTCCTGCCTGTCGGCAGGGTTAGGCCCCGACGCCGGGGGGGGGGGGGGATGCGTCGGGACCGGGTACGCGGTTACGGGTCTTAGCGGAGCAGCTGAAGCACGCCCTGCTGCGACTGGTTGGCCTGGCTGATCAGCGCCGTCGACGCCTGGCTGAGGATCTGCGCCTTGGCGAGGTTGGTCGTTTCCACCGAGAAGTCGACGTCTTCGATCCGGCTGCGCGCATCGGTCAGGTTGGCGACGGTATTGGTTTGAGTGTTGATGACCGATTGCAAACGGCTCTGGCCAGCACCCAGCGTTGCACGGGTGCTATTGATCGACGCAAGGGCGGTATCGACGAACCCGATCGTCGTCCCTGCGTTGGCGACGTTGTTGTTCTGATAGGCGCCGAAAGCTGGCGATCCCGTAAAACTCGAAATCGTCAAAGCAACCACGTCGCCCCCTTGCGCGCCGGTCTGGATGTTCACCGTCGTCGGTGCGGCACCAAAGAGCGTCGTGCCGTTGAAATTGGTCTTGCTGACGATGTCGTTGAGCTGGCCATTGAGCTGCCCGACTTCGGCTTGGACGTTGGTGCGATCGGCGTCGGTATAGGTTCCCGATACGGCCTGCACGGCCAATTCGCGGACGCGTTGCAGGATGTTGGTGATTTCACCGAGCGCGCCATCGGCGACCTGCGCGAGCGCAATGCCGTCGTTGGCATTACGGATCGCCTGGCTTGCGCCTTTGATCTGCGCGGTGAACGATGAAGCGATCGCAAGGCCTGCGGCGTCGTCTCTGGCTGAGTTGATGCGCTTGCCCGTCGACAGGCGTTCGATGCTGCCTGACAATGCCTGCGACGCGGCGTTGTTGGCATTGGTCGCCTTCAGCGCGGCGACATTGGTTCCGATAACAGTCATATGGTCCCCCAATTCACTCTCGGGACTCGCGCAACCCAAGCTGGGCGCGATGCAGTCCTACAATAAGGAACGACCGCGCAACGATCCGCTTAACCATCCAAAAGGATGACAAACAACGAAAAACCCCGGTGGCGCTCAAGCCACCGGGGTTTCTGTTTCCTGCCTTGCGGCAAGGTCCGGTCCCGACGCTGATTGGGGGGATGCCCCGGGGCCGGTTACGCGGTTACGTGTCTTAGCGGAGCAGCTGGAGCACGCCCTGCTGCGACTGGTTCGCCTGGCTGATCAGCGCGGTCGATGCCTGGCTGAGGATCTGCGCGCGGGCGAGGTTGGTCGTTTCGGTCGAGAAGTCGACGTCTTCGATCCGGCTGCGGGCGTCGGTCAGGTTGGCAACGCTCGAGGTCAGCGTGTTGACGACCGAGCCCAGACGGCTTTGGCCGGCACCCAGCGTCGCGCGCTGCGTGTTGACCGCCGCAAGTGCGGTGTCGAGCGTGGTGAGCGCCGCCGTGGCACCTGCTGCCGTGCCGACCGTTGCGGCGATCGCCGCCGTCAGATCGACGCCGCCGACGTTCAGGTTGACCGTATCGGCGCCGTTTGCGCCGGTCTGGATGGCAACCGTTGCAGCCGCCGTGCCGACCAGTGCGACGCCGTTGAAGGTCGTCTTCGACTGAATGTCGGTCAGCTGACCCTGCAGCTGGGTGACTTCGGCCTGCAGGTTGGTGCGGTCGGCCGTGGCATAGGTGCCCGACGCCGACTGAACCGCGAGTTCACGGACGCGCTGCAGAATGTTCGTGACTTCGCCCAGCGCGCCATCGGCGGTCTGCGCGAGCGCAATGCCGTCGTTGGCGTTGCGGATCGCCTGGCTCTGGCCACGGATCTGCGCGGTGAACGAAGAAGCGATGGCGAGGCCAGCGGCGTCGTCCTTGGCTGAGTTGATGCGCTTGCCGGTCGACAGGCGTTCGATGCTGTTCGACAGCGCCTGCGAAGCGGCGTTGTTGGCATTGGTCGCCTTCAGAGCGGCGACGTTGGTTCCGATAACGGTCATTTCCGTGTCTCCATGTAACAGTCCGACGTCCCCACCGCCCCCCACCGGAAGAGCCGTGCCGTCGAACCAACAAACGGCAGCGTGCGCGCAACATTAAGTAGATTCGCAAACTTCGTCTTTGCCGCTGATTCGGCATGGGACTTGCAATTCTACTATTGACCGTGGGCGGCAAGCCGGCGCGGCAATGCGGAAAAAAATTGCCGGGCAGGGGCTTGGTTAACCAGTGATTTACCATCTCGCCCGCACATTGGGGGCGACCAAGGGGGCTTTTTGATGCGTTCGATTTTTCCTTCTGCCGCCGTTCTCCGGCAGAAATACGCGCTGATTTCGTCGCTGCGCGCGCAGGGCTTCCAGCTTGGCTCGTTCGAGGATGGCAAGCCCGCGCCGGGCGACCTGTTCCTGATCGCCGAGGGCGAAGTGCCGCCCGCGCCCGCCCGCACGGTCATTGTCGGCAGCGAAGGTCGCCACGTCACGCCCTCGCGCGACGGCAATCCGGCGCGGATCGCTTATGGTCCCGAGGATCAGGCGATCGGCGATGCTTTCGCGCGCGCCTTGGTGGCAGGGCCTGACCAGCCGACGGCGGCCGATCCCGAAAGCCTCGCGCTTTATGCGCTCGCCGAACGCGTTGCCGCTGCCGACATTACCGTGCTGATCAACGGCCCGACCGGCACCGGCAAGGAAGTGCTGGCGCGCGCGATCCATCTCGGCTCGACCCGCGCGGCCAAGCCCTTTGTCGCGATCAACTGCGCCGCGCTGCCTGAATCGATGCTCGAAGCCTTGCTGTTCGGCCACCAGAAGGGCGCGTTCACCGGCGCGTCGTCGGGCGGCGAGGGGTTTTTCCGCGCGGCGAACGGCGGCACGCTGCTGCTCGACGAAATCGCTGAAATGCCGGTCAACCTCCAGGCCAAGCTGCTGCGCGCGCTGCAGGAACGCGAAGTCGTGCCGCTAGGCGCGTCGACCCCCGAGCCGATCGACGTGCGTGTGATTGCCTGCGCCAACCGCGACTTGCAGGGCGAAGTCGCTGCCGGGCGGTTCCGCGCCGATCTTTATTACCGGCTGAGCGTTTTCCCGCTCAACACCAAGCCGCTCGCCGACCGCCCGCAGGATATTCCCGCGCTCGCCGCGACCTTGGTGCTGCGCCATTCGCAGGGCCGCAACACGATCCCGTGGCCCGACGCCTCGGCAGTCGAAGTGCTGATGGCGCATGACTGGCCGGGCAATGTCCGCGAGCTCGAAAATGTGATCCAGCGCGCGCTGCTGTTCGCCGCTGGCGACACGATCAGCGCCGCCCACATCCTGTTCGACCGGCCGGTGGCTGCCGCCGCCCCCCGCCGCGACGAGGCGCCGGCCGAGACGCTCAACAACATCGTCCAGATGCGCGAATATCAGGCAATCCGCGACACGCTCGCGGCGTGCGGTGGCAGCCGGGTCGAAACCGCGCGGCGGCTCGGCATTTCCGAACGCACCCTGCGCTACCGGCTCGCCCGGGCACGCGAGCAGGGCGATGACATCACGGCCGGGCTCGGCAACGCGAAGGCCCAGAACAGCGCGGTGTCGGCATGAGCGTCAACAGCATTGGCGGGGGTGGCGGGATCGACCGCGTGCTCGCGCTCCGTGCCCAGATTCTGGAGCGTAACCAGGCACTTCAGCGCGCCAACGCGACGCCCGCGGCAACCCCGCTCGCGCCCGCTACGGCGCCGAAAAGCTTCGCCGCGAGCCTCGAGGACGCGCTCAACCAGGTCAACGCCGGCCAGCAGCGCGCGGGTCAGATCAGCGAAGCCTATGAGCGTGGCGAAACGATCGACATCGCGAAGGTGATGCTCGCTCGCCAGGAAGCAGCGGTCGGCTTCGAAGCGACCCTGCAGGTGCGCAACAAACTCCTGTCCGCCTACAAGGACATCATGAGCATGCCGGTGTAATCGATGGCCACGCAACTCACTCCCTCGCCCGCGCTTCCCGAGCGCTTTGCCAATCCGGTGCGCCAGATCAACGATCTGCTCGCGCAGCCGATCGTGCGCCGCAGCCTACCGATGGTGCTGCTGATCGCGCTGATCGCCAGTGCCGCGGGCGCGTGGCTGATGCTTGCCACGCCGCCGCAGAAGGTCCTGTTCGAATCGCTGCCCGACAGCGACAAGGCGGCCGTCACGACCGCGCTCCAGGCCGGCAATATCGCCAGCCGGATCGACAGCGGCACTGGCGCACTGACCGTCGCCGAAGACGATTATTCGCGGGCGCGGCTGCTGCTGGCCGGCCAGGGGCTGCCGAAGGCGGCGCCGGGGGGCTATGCGCTGCTCGACCAGTTGCCGATGGGAGTCAGCCGTGCCGTGGAAGGCGAGCGGCTACGCCAGGCGCGCGAGACCGAGCTTGCCAAGTCGATCGAGGAAATCGACGCGGTGGCCGAAGCGCGCGTCCATCTGGCCATGCCCGAGACGAGCGTGTTCGTGCGCGACAATGCGGCGCCGTCGGCGTCAGTGATCGTCAAGCTCCAGCCCGGGCGCAGCCTGTCGGACGCGCAGGTCGCCTCGATCGTCAACCTGACCGCGTCGTCGGTGCCGGGCATGAAGCCCGACATGGTGACAATCGTCGACCAGATGGGGGCGCTGTTGACGCACGCCCCCGGCCAGGACGGCGGTTCGATCGCCGCACAGGCGCGGATCGATTTCCAGCGCCGGATCGAGGACAAGTACCGCCAGCAACTCGCGCAGATGCTGACGCCGCTGGTCGGTGTCGGAAATTTCTCGGCCGAGATTCAGGCTGAGGTGAACCTCGATGAAACCCAGGCGACTCGCGAAACCTATGACAAATCGGGCGCTTTGCGTGCCGAACAGGGCAATTGGTCCGGCGAGACCCGTGATGGCGCTGGCGCGGCGCCCGGCGGTATTCCCGGTGCGCTGTCGAACACCCCGCCGCCGCCCGCGACCGTCACTGCACCCAAGCCGACCCCCACGCCGACGCCGACGCCGACGCCAGCAGCCAGCGGCACGCCCGCTGCCGCCGCAGCTACGCCGGCCCAGCCGACGGTGCCCAAGGCCGCCGAAAACTATGCCCGTGCCTATGACCTCGACAAGGAAGTGTCGGTCACGCGTGCCATCCCCGGCCAGATCAAGCGACTGTCGGTCGCAGTGCTGCTCCGCGACCCCGAAAAGGGCCGCCCGCGCAGCCCGGTCGAAATCCAGCAGATCACCCAATTGGTGCGGGCGGCGGTCGGCTATGATGCGTCGCGCAACGACCAGGTAACGGTCATTGCCCGCAAATTCGCCGGCCCGACCCCGCTCGACGAGAAGCAGCCGTGGTACGAAGCCGGCTGGGTTGCGGTTGCCGCGCGCAACGGCACCGCGATCATCGTCGCATTGCTGCTGGTGCTGTTCGGCGTGCGGCCGATCGTCAAGTCGATAACGCGCAAGCGCCCCGACGACGGGCCCCGCCTCGCGCTCGCCAACAGCGGCAGCAGCGAAGCGCAGGTCGCGGTACCCAACGAAGTGCCGGGCGAGCCGCCGATCGCGCTCAATGCGGCGGGCCAGCAAGTGCCGGTGTCGATCGACATGCTCGACCAGGCGCGCAGCTATGACGAGCGTATCGGCATGGTGCGCGGCTTCACCCGCGACAACCCGACGCGCGCGGCGCTCGCCGTGCGCGACATGATCAAGGCGGACGCACGCTGATGACCGAGACCGCTAGCCGCACCGATGATGCGCCGCTGCGCAGCTACACCGGCGTCGAACGCGCCGCCGTGCTGATGATGCTGGTCGGCGACGATGAGGCCGCTGCGATCCTCCAGAAGCTCGATCCCGAGGAAGTCCGCCAGCTCGGCAAGGCGATGTTCGCAGTTGCCGACGTTCGCGAGGAGGAAGTCGAGGCGGTGCTCGACGATTTTGTCGGCCGCGCGCGCGAGCGCACCGCGATCGGGTTCGACCCACGCCCGCGGATCGAAGGGATGATGGCGCGCGCGCTCGGTCCCGAAAAGGCGGAAAGCGTGCTTGCGCGGATCACCCCGGCGCAGGATGCCGGCGCGATCGAACTGCTCGCCTGGCTTGATGCCAGCGACATCGCCCAGCTGATCGAAAAGGAGCACCCGCAGATCGCCGCCGTGCTGATCGCCAATCTCGACCCGGCGGTCGCCGCCCAAGTGCTCGAACTGCTGCCCGACACGGTGCAGCCCGACGTCATCCATCGCATCGCCAAGCTGGGGCCGATCACGCCGGAAGCGATCGAAACGCTGAAGGCTGTGCTCGCCAAGCGGATCGGACTCGGCGGGCAGGCAGCCGGCGTCATGTTCGGCGGCACGCGCGAGGCCGCCAAGATCATGCAGTCGTCGCGCAAGGCGACCGAACAGCGCGTGATGCCCAAGCTCGCCAAGATCGACCGCGAGGTCGCGCGCGCGATCGAGGAAGCGATGTTCGTGTTCGACAATCTGCTCGAGCTCGACGACAAGAATCTCGGCACCCTCATCCGGAACATCGAAAGCGACTTGCTCGTCCGCGCGCTCAAGGGCGTCGACGAGGCGGCACGTAACCGCTTCCTCGGCTGTATGTCGAGCCGTGCCGCCGACGGTATCCGCGACGAAATGGAAGCGCGCGGGCCGATGCGACTGTCCGAAGTGCTCGAGGCGCAAAAGGCGATCATCCAGATCGCGCGCGCGCTCGCCAAGGACGGCACGATCATGATGGGCGGGGGTGACGACGATTATGTCTGAGCTCGCAGGCTTCGCAGCTGGCTTCGTCGCGCGGCACGATCCGGCGGCGCGCGCGCATCTCGCGCTGATTGCGAGCGACCCTTTCGCACCCGCCGATCTGCGCGCGCGCGCCAGCCATGGCCGACGCAAGACCGATCAGCCGGGCGCCGGACCGCAGTCGTTCGCGCCGCAACCGGTCGGGCCGCGGTCGTTCGCACCCGAAGATCATGATAGCGAAGCGGCCGATGCCGCGCGCGATGCCTTTGTCGATCCCATCGCGACCGCGCGCGCGCAGGCCTTTGCAGAAGGCATGGCCCATGCCCGCGCGCTCGACGACGCCGCCGGCGAGCGCGACGTGACGCTGCTCGCGACGCTCGCTACCGCGCTAAAATCGGCCGAGCATATCGACCGCGACGCGTTCGCGCGGCAGCTACGCGAGACGGTGATGTTCCTCGTTACCAAGATGGTCGGCGAAATCGGTGTGTCGGGCGAGCTGCTGGCGGCGCGGATCGACAGCGCAACCGCGCTGCTCGCGGATGCGGCCGAATCGGCGCTGCTGCGCGTCCACCCGGACGATATCGACCTGCTGAAGGATCGCCTGCCCGCGACGATCTTTCCGGTCGGCGATGACAGCGTCGCGCGCGGCGCCTTCGTGCTCGAAGCGGCATCGACCATCGTCGAGGATGGCCCCGAAATGTGGCTCGAACAACTCGCCGCCGCGATCGATCGGGTCGCGCTGCCGCCCGCATGCTGAACCGGTTCACCGGCGATTATCTCGATTCGGTCGCGCGCGCCGATTTCGCGCCGCGCCCGCGCGTGTCGGGGCGGCTGGCGTCGTTCGACGGGTTGCTGATGGAAGCGACCGGCCTCGCGCTGCCGGTCGGCACCGTCTGTGCAGTCGGCGACGGCAAGGGCCGGGTCGAAGCCGAAGTGATCGGCTTTCGCGGTGACCGTACGCTGATGATGAACCTGGGCGGCGCCGCACCGCTGCTGCCGCATGCGCCCGTCCGGCCGATCGGCCCGCCTGGTGAGGCCGAGGTCGGCAGGGCGTTGCTGGGCCGCGTCGTCGATGGCGCGGGCAAGCCGATCGACGGACTGGGCCCGGTGCGCGGCGCGGGGCACTGGCCACTCGGCGGCAAGCTGCAGTCACCGCTCGATCGCGGTCGGGTGCTCCAGCCGATGGATGTCGGCGTGCGCGCGATCAACGGCCTGCTGACGATCGGCCAGGGCCAGCGCATCGGCATCATGGCGGGGTCGGGCGTCGGCAAGTCGGTGCTGCTCGGCATGATCGTGCGGGCGGCCCGCGCCGATGTCATCGTGATCGGGCTGATCGGCGAGCGATCGAGGGAAGTCGCCGACTTCCTTGAAACCAAGCTCGCCGGCGACGCGCGCGCGCGATCGGTGGTGGTCGCGGTGCCTGCCAATCATTCGCCGGTGCTGCGCATCCGCGGGGCGCTGAGGGCCACGGCGATTGCGGAAGCATTCCGCGCCGAGGGCAAGAATGTCCTGCTGATCATGGATTCGCTGACGCGCGTCGCGCATGCGGGCCGCGAGATCGGCCTCGCGCTCGGTGAACCGGCGTCGGCACGCGGCTATCCGCCGTCGGCGATCGCGATGCTGCCCAATCTCATCGAACGGGCCGGCACCTGCGTCGCCTCGGGCGGGTCGATCACCGCGATCTACACGGTGCTTGCCGATGGCGACGACGGTAATGATCCCGTCGTCGACAGCGCCCGGTCGATCCTGGACGGGCATATCGTGCTGTCGCGCCAGCTTGCCGAGCGCGGCGTCTATCCCGCGATCGACGTCGGTCCCTCGGTCAGCCGGGTGATGACCGACATCGTCGGCAAGGCGCACCAGAAGGCCGCGCGCATCCTGCGCGGGCATCTGGCGACGTACGAGGAAAATCGTGACCTGGTGCTGATGGGCGCCTATCGCGGCGGCGCCGATCCAGAAATCGACGCGGCGATCGCCTATCATCCGGCGATCCTCGATTACGTCCGCCAGGATCCCGATCAGGTGGTGAGCCTCGACGAAGCTGCAACCGAGCTGATCGGCGTTTTCGGCGATGGCTAGAAAGGGCGTTCCGCTCGAACGCATTCTGCGCGTGCGTACGCTCCAGCTTGGGCTCGTGCGCGCCGAGGAAGCGCAGGCGCACGAGCGGCTGGCGAGCGAGGCTGCCTTGCGCGAACGCATTGCCCAGCTCGCGGCCAATGTCGCGCCCGAAGCCGAGCGCGCGGGAGCCTTCACGCTGATGGCGGCGGCGCATTACCGCGATCGGCTGAACCAGTCGGCGCAGGCCGCGATCGCGCGCGAGCGCCAGGCGGCGCATCAGGCGCAGCAGGCGTCGGAAGCGACGCTCATTGCGAAGCGCGACCAAACCGCCGTCGAAAAGCTGATCGCGCGGCGCGAGGCGGTGGCCGCGATCAAGGAAATGCGCGCGCTCGAAGAAGCGCCGCCCGCGCGACAGGTTCGGCACGATCCTTGCTGAACGCCATGGGGCGATTGTGCCCGTGGGATTGATTGATGCTCGACGTACCACCCCTTTTGGCTGTGGCCCCGCCGCCGGCAAATGCGCCAGCGCCGGTTGCGGCAGCACCGGGCGACTTCGCGCGCGTGCTTGCCGATGCGCGGCTTGACGCTGCTGCGGCCGGCGACCGGCAAGATATTGCCGCTCGCGGCAAAATCGCGCTTGCCGCCTTGCCGGGGACCGTGCCCGTCGAAGCCAAGCCTGGCGCAACGCCGGTGTCGCGCGTACTGACGGCGAAGCCCGCGCCGGCCGATCCGGGCCAGCTCCTGCTCGATCCCCCCCCGCCCGCGCCGGACGATGAGTCGCCCGCTGCTGGCAATCGCACGGCGGCAACCGATGACGTCCCCCAAGAACCGCCATTGGGGCAACCCGTCTCCGGGTATCTGCAGGTTGTCCTGCTCCCTTCGGCCGTGGTCGCGATCGATGGCGGTCCGACTGTGGCGAACGGTTCGACGACCGCGACTACGCCGGCGGTCACATTTGGCGGTTCGACATCGGCGCCTGGCCCAGTGTCCCGGCCTGTGGTCGCCAACGTCGATCCGGTCGCGCCGAAGCCGCTGCCAACGCCCGACACGCCGGTATCGCGCCGCCTGACACTGAAGCTCGACCCGTCGATCGAAGTCGTCGACGCCGGACGACCGCCCTTGGCCCCTCTCGAAGATCAGCCGCCGGTCGGGCGACCGGCGCTTAAGCTCCTCACGCGCGACCTGCCGCCCGCGATCCCGCTTGCGCCCAAGCCCGAGGCAGTGCCGGCGGGCGGCGCGCCGCAGCCCGCCGCGCATGCCTTTGCCCGCGCGATCGCGCAGGCGCAGGCCCGACCGCTCAAGATCGACACCCGCACCGATGTCACCGACATCCAGATCGCCACGCAGGCGATCGCCGCTGGCGAAGCGCGCCCGGTGGTGCTTGCTGCTCGCGCGCTCGACACCACTCGCGAGGATTGGCCGCAGCGGCTGATCGACCGGGTCGAGGCGGCGCGTGACGCGGCGAACGCCGCCGACACCCGTATCCGGCTGGTGCCCGAGGCGCTGGGCAAGATCGACATCGCGCTGCGCCAGGAAGGCGCAACGCTGCACGTCCATTTCAGCGCCGACCAGGCGGCGACGCGCGACCTGCTCGCGCAGGCGCAGCCGCGACTGGCGGAACTCGCCGAAGCGCGCGGGCTACGGCTGGGCCAGACCGGGATCGACGGCGGCGCCCCCCAGCAAGGGGGCGACCAGCATCGCCGCCCGCCGGTCGCCGAAGTGCCACGCGCTAACCGTCCGGCAAGGGCGATTGTCGCAGAACGGGCATCGACGCCCGACGACGATCGGATCGCGTGACATCGACACGACAGCATCAAGGGGAAGACGACATGGCCAAGGCAAATGCGAAGGATGAATTGATCGAAGACGCCGCACCCAAGAAAAAGAAGGGCGGCATGATGAAAATCGCGCTGCTCGCGCTCGGCGTGCTGGTGCTCGTCGGCGGCGGGGTCGCGGGCGGTCTCTATGCGATGCAGTCGGGCCTGATCGGCGGTGGCGGCGCGCATGCCGCCGAGCCGACTTATGACAAGCCGCGGCTGGTGCCCAAGAGCGAAGAAAAGCGCGTCAGCGCGGCCGGCGGCGAGGGCGGGCACGGCGAAGGCGGCGGCAGCACCAGCAGCCACGGCCCGATGGGGGCGGGCGGCGACAAGTTCGCGTCCACCTATTACACGATGGAAAAGGAATTCACCTCGAACCTGAAGGACAGCGTCCACTTCGTCCAGGTCGGGATCGCGATCTCGACGCCTTATGACGAACGCGTCATCGAATCGCTGAAGACGCATGAAATCGCGGTGCGCTCGGCGATCCTGCTCGCGCTCGGCGATGCGACCGAGGACCAGGTCTTCACCGTGCAGGGCAAGCGTGCGCTGCAGGTCCACCTCGCCCACGCCATCAACGGCGTGCTCAAACAAAAAGAGGGGTTTGGCGGCGTTGGTAACGTTTACTTTACTACGTTCGTTGTTCAGTGAGGCATGGTTAACGAACCTTCAGATCTGGCGACCGCGTCCGACCGCCGCACGCGCGATCGGTCGGGGCCGCTGATTGCCCGCACCGCCGTGCTCGGGCAGCAGAATCTGAACCCGTTCGGCGATCTCCACACGCTCCAGCATCTGTCGGCGCTGTTCGCGCGCTCGGTGCGGGGCGTGTTCGAGCCGCTGCTGCGCCGCGAGCTGCGCGTCTGGGCCGAGCCGCTCGTCGTGCAGCGCTTCGCCGATTACCGCGCCGAACGCCCGGAAACGCTGTCGGCGTGGTTGCCGCTGGCGATGTCGCCCGCGCCCGGGCGGGCGATGATGATCGCCGACGGCAAATTCGTGCTGGAACTGCTCGACCTGTTCTTCGGCGGCAACGGCGATGCACCGCACCCGATGCCGAGCGAATTCTCGCCCGCCGCCGAAGCCATGATCGTCCGGCTGGGCGAAATGATCGCGCCGCCGCTCAAGGCCGCTTGGGAGCCGCTTGCGCGGATCGAGTTCACGCCCGGTCACCCCGAATCGAACCCGGCGCTGCTCGCCAATTTCGACGCCGATGATGCGGTCGTCGTCACTCGCTTCGGCATTTCGGCGGGAGCCGCCAAGCCGACTTTTCTCGATCTCCTCTATCCGGTCGCCGCGCTGAAGCCGCACGCGCCGCAATTGACCGGCAAAGTCGTCAGCCGGACTGCCGAAGCCGACCCGGCCTGGCGGACCAGCCTCACTCGTGCGGTGATGGGCGTGCGCTTCCCGGTGCGATCGGTGCTCGACGAACCTGTCATTTCGCTTGCCCGGCTGATGGAATTGCAGGCGGGCGATGTCATTCCGATCAGCTTCGGCGCCGATGTGCCGGTGATGGTCGGCAACGACCGGCTCGGGCTCGGCACCGTCGGCACCGCCAACGGGCGGGCCGCAATCAAGATCACGCAATTGGCATTCAAGGACGAAGGGGATTTCGCATGAACGACCTGACCGGCGGATTCCCCGTCGACGGCGCGGTCGCCGCCAACTTCCGGCTGCTGCAGGACGTCGATGTCAAGCTGACCGTCGAAATCGGATCGACCAGCCTGTCGCTGCGCGAGCTGCTTGCGCTCAGCGAATCGAGCGTTATCGAGCTCGACCGGCAGGCCAACGACCTGCTCGACGTGTTCGTCAACGGCACGCTGATCGGCCGCGGCGAAGTGGTGACCGTGGGCGAGCGCTTCGGCGTGCGCATGACCGAGCTGGTGAGCCCCGAAAAGCGCGCGAGCCGATAGATGATGTGGGAATACATCCTGAAACTGGCGGTGATGCTGCCGCTGGTGTGCGGGCTGATGATCGGGTCGCTCTATCTGTGGCGCCGCCTGCAGGATCGCATTCCCGGCCAGACCGGTGACCGGCTGCTGAGCGTCAGGGAAACGATGATGGTGTCGACGGGTGTCAAGCTCGCGGTGCTCGAGTTTGAGGGGCGCAAGCTGCTCGTTTCGGTCAGCAGGGGCGGAGTCACGCTGGTCGACCGGGGGGACCGATAATGGCGACCGTCCGTCGGCTCGGCACCGCCGACCGCCCGAGCCTGTTCCGCGAGGCCGCGCCGCCGCGCAAGTCGCACTTCGGTCGCTGGGCGATCGTGCTGCTGGCGATCGTCGCGGCGCTGATCATCGCCAATCCCGCTTTTGCCCAGGCCGTCCCGGCGCCCGCCGCGCCGGCTGCACCGGGCGTTGGTGACGCGGTCGACCGCGCGCTCGGCGATCTCGGCGGGGGCAAGGCCCCGCTCGCGCTGTCGCTGCAGGTCCTCATCATCATGGGGCTGCTGTCGATTTTGCCCGGCATCCTGCTGATGATGACCAGCTTCACGCGGATCATCATCGTGCTGTCGCTGCTGCGTCAGGCCTTGGGCCTGCAGCAGACGCCGCCCAATCAGGTGCTGATTGGGCTTTCGCTGTTCCTGTCGCTGTTCGTGATGGCGCCGACGATTGACACGATGAACCGGACCGCGATTCAGCCCTATGCCGAAGGGAAGATCGGCGCGACCGAAATGATCAAGACCGCCGGGGCGCCGCTCCACAGCTTCATGCTGAAGCAGACGCGCAAGAAGGACATCGCGCTGTTCGCGCAGATCGCCAAATCGGGGCCTTACGCCAATCCCAACGATGTTCCCTATTCGGTGCTGCTGCCGTCGTTTGTGACGAGCGAGCTGAAAACCGCCTTCCAGATCGGCTTCCTGATCTTCCTGCCGTTCATCGTCATCGACCTGATCGTCGCGTCGGTGCTGATGTCGCTCGGCATGATGATGGTGTCGCCGACGATTATTTCGCTGCCGTTCAAGTTGTTGCTGTTCGTCCTCGTCGACGGCTGGGCACTGGCGATGGGCAGCCTTGCCAATAGCTTCATGAGGTAGCGCGCGCGATGGACAGCCAATATTTCCTGACGGTCGCGCATGAGGCGCTGTGGGTGCTGGCGCTCGCCGCCGCGCCGATCCTGATCCCGGCGCTCCTTTCCGGCCTGATCCTCGGCATGGTGCAGGCGGCCACGTCGATCAACGAACAGACGCTCACTTTCGTGCCCAAGCTGGTGGTGGTGGCGGTGTCGCTGCTGATCTTCGGTGGCATGATCATGGGACTGCTCAGCGATTTCACGATCGGGGTGTTCGAACGGATTCCGGATCTGGTGAAATAATCATGGGCCGGGCTGAGAGGGCCGTCGCGGCAAAGCCGCGGCGTCGGTCGGGGCTGATGCCCCGCCGGCCGGGCTTGCCCATGTGGCGCGCGGCGCGCGCGCCCTCATGGGCTGCGCCATGCTAGGCTTCGGCCTCTCGATCGAGCCGCAACTCTGGGCGTTGCTGTTCGTGATGGTCCGCGTCGGCGCGACCTTCATTGCCGCACCGGTGTTCGGGGCTGTCTCGGTCCCGCTACAGGTGCGGATCGCGCTGTCGGGCGCAATCGGCGTGCTGGTGCTCGGCACGCATTCGGTGGTCGCGCCGCCACAGATTTTCGCGCTTGCGACATTCCTTGCTGTCGCTGCCGAAGCGCTGGTCGGGCTGGCGATCGGCTTCGTGCTCCAGATCGCCTTTGCCGCGCCGCTGCTCGCGGGCGAATTGATCGGCAATTCGATGGGAATCGGTTTCGCCTCGGCGATCGACCCCCAGAATGGACGGTCGTCGACCGCGCTCGGCATGTTCATGTCGACGCTGCTGACCCTCCTGTTCCTGTCGGTGAACGGGCATCTGATGCTCGTCGAGCTGATCGTCAAAAGCTATGACGCACTGCCGCCGGGCAATGCCTGGATGGCGCCCAAGCAGTTCCGCGACATCGCGCTGTTCGGCGGCTATGCCTTTTCGGCCGGGTTCCTGCTCGCGCTGCCGGTCGGCTTTCTGCTGCTTTGTCTCAATCTGGTCGTCGGCATGTTGTCGCGCTCGGCGCCGGCGCTCAACCTGTTCGCGGTCGGCCTGCCGATGAGTCTTGCCGTCGGCGTAGTGGCGCTCGCCTTCGCCTTTCCGGCGATGGGCGATTACATGGTCGTTATAGTTCGCGAAGGTCTCGCCGCCGCGCAGAGCCTGGTGCTCGGCTGATGGCGGAGGATTTCGGCGACAAGACAGAAGCCCCGACAGCCAAGCGCAGGAAGGATGCGTTCGACGAGGGCCAGCTCCTCCGCAGCCGTGAATTCGCGACCGCGCTGACGGTGCTCGCCGGGATCGGCTGGCTGGCACTGTTCGGGCCGAACCTGTTTCGCGCGTGCCAGGGACTGATGGTCGCAAGCTTCCAGTTCGGATCGGGCGATGTCGATGATTTCCAGCCGCTGCGCCCGCTCGCCGCCGCAGGCTGGGCGATCGCGCCATCGATCGCCGCGCTGCTGATCATTGCCTTCCTGGCCGCCATCCTCAGCCAGGCGGGACTCGGCGCGATCGCTTTCAACGGCAAGCTGCTGGCCCCCAAGGCGTCGCGGATCAACCCGGCATCGGGGCTGAAGCGGATTTTCGGTGCCAACGGCTGGATCGAGCTGGGCAAGTCGCTGCTGAAAGTCGTCCTGCTCGGGGCGATCGGCTATTACATGCTGGTCCACATCACTGCCCAGTCGATTGGGCTGGTGTCGACCGATGTGAAGGCGAGCGTCGGGTCGCTCGGGCAGATGCTGACGGGCGTGCTGTTCGCGATGGCGGGCGGGCTGGTGGTGATCGCGATGGTCGACGTGCCGGTGCAGATGATCCAGCTGTTCCGCCAGCTGCGCATGACCAAGCAGCAGGTGAAGGACGAGCACAAGGAAACCGAAGGCAATCCGCAGGCCAAGGCCGCGCAGCGCCAGCGCCGCCACGAAATCGCCAAGCGCGACATGCGCAAGGCGGTTGCCAGCGCCGACGTCGTGCTCACCAACCCGACCCACTTTTCGGTCGCGCTGCGCTATGACCGCGGCAAGGATCAGGTGCCGGTGGTTGTCGCCAAGGGGCGCGGCGAGATCGCGCTGGCGATCCGCGAACTCGCGGCCGAATCGCGCGTGCCGATGCTCGAGTATCCGATGCTTGCCCGCGCGCTCTATTTCACCAGCCGCGAAGGGCAGGAGATCCGCGACGATCTGTATCAGGCGATCGCGACCGTGCTTGCTTTCGTATTCGGCCTGACCGGCGACGCCGGTCGCGCGCCGCCTGCGATCGACGTGCCGCCGACCGCGCGGTTCGACGAAAATGGCGTGAAAATTGCTGAAAAAGCCTAAGGATCGGCCGCGCGCGGTCGTTCCTTCTGACAGGAAAAAGGGTGCGCCATGGTCGATTCGATCGTCAATACGCTGGGGGCCGGATCGGGCATCGATATCACCAGCCTGGTCAACCAGCTGGTCACCGCCAATTTTCAGGCCAAGAATGGCGCGCTCAGCCGCCAGAGTAAAACACTCAGCCAGCAGATTTCGGCCGCCAGCACGCTCAAAAGCGATATCACCAGCTTCGCCGACGGGCTGAATACGCTCGCAAAGGGCGGCACCGTTTCGGCGCAGGCGACCAGTTCCGACACCTCGATCATCAGGGCGAGCGCGATTTCGGGCGCCAAGCTGTCAGGCGTGTCGACCCAGCTCGAAGTCCGCCAGCTGGCGCAGGCGCAGGCCACCGCAAGCAGCCCCTTTGCCGACCGTACCAGCGCGATCGGTACGGGTACGCTGACGCTGCAGCTGGGTACCGCGACGACGTCGGGCGGCGTCATCACCGGCTTCACCGCAGGCAGCAGCGCGGCAGTCAACATCACGATCGATTCGTCAAATTCCAGCCTCAACGGCATTGCCGCCGCCATCAACGCGGCCAATGCCGGGGTCACCGCGAGCATCGTCACCGATTCGTCGGGCGCCCGGCTCGCGCTGAAAGGGCAGACCGGCGAAGCGCAGGCGTTCACGCTGACTGCGACCGAAGACGCGGGCGCCGAAGGGCTTGCCGCGCTCAACATCGGCGTGGGGTCAGCGGTCGGCACCGCCGCGCAGGATGCGATTGTCGCGGTCGACGGCACCGCGCTCAAGCGTTCTAGCAATTCGATCAGCGACCTTGTCGATGGCGTTAAGCTGGATCTGGTGTCCGCAAAGGTCGGCACCACGGTGACGCTGACCAGCACCACACCGACCGATGCGCTGAAGCAGGTGCTGAACGACTATGTCACGGCGTACAACAATCTGATCGCGAACGTGAAGGCGCAGACGAATGCGACCGACGGCCCGCTGCGCGGCGACGCGGCGGCGCGCAGCTTCGGGGCGGCGCTTGGGCGGCTCAACCTCACCACGCTCAGCACGGTGACGACGACAGGCGCGCCGCGCACGCTGGCCGAAGTCGGCATCAGCACCAACCGCGACGGCACGATCTCGGTCCGGACTGCCCAGCTTGACGCCGCCCTCAAAAACTATCCCGAAGCGGTCGAGGCGCTGTTTGCCGACGGCAGCGGCGCGAGCGGCGGCGGGCTGGCGGCGGCGTTCAAGGCGATCGCCGACAGCGCGACCAGCGCGACGATCGGTCTGGGGGCGACGATCGACCGCTACAACAAGCAGCAGAGCAAGATCGCCGAGCAACAGGACCGAGTGGCGAGTGAGACCGACAGCTATCGCGCCCGGCTGACCCGCCAGTTCAGCAATTCGGATGCGCGTGTCGCTGCCTACAAGCAGACCGCGGCATTCCTGACCCAACAGTTCAAGACCAATACGAGCAACAACTGATGCTTTCCCAAGCTGCGGCGCGCGCCAGCCGTGCCGACACCGCCTATCGATCGATCGACGTCGCCGGCCGGACGGCACTGGGCGATCCGCATGCGCTGGTCTCGGTGATGTACGAGGAAGTGACGCGCGCGCTCGGCGCGGTTGCCGCTGCGATCCGCAATAATGATCAGGCGCTGAAGAGCGAAAAAATCTCGCGCGCGCTGACGATCCTGTTCGCGCTGGAAAGCGGGCTCGATTTCGACAAGGGCGGCGATGTATCGTACACGCTCGCCAATCTGTATCGCGGTGCCCGCAAGCAGATCGTCGCGGCGAGCCTGGGCAATGATCCTGCGCCGTTTCTGACGGTCGCACGCAACCTGAGCGAAATCGCCGCCGTCTGGCGCCAGATCAAGGCGGCTTAAACGCGCCCCAGCATCGCGCGCGCGCAGTTCCGGCCCGGGCGGCCGCTGACGCCGCCGCCGGGATGCGCGCCCGATCCGCAGAGCCACAACCCCTTGACCGGCATCCGGTGCGCGCCGAGCCCGAACACGGGCCGCGCCGCCCAGAGCTGGTCGAGCGACATCCGCCCGTGGAAGATGTCGCCGCCGACCAGCCCGAACCGGCTCGCCAGGTCAGCGGGCGACAGCGCGAGCTGGCCGACGATCGACGCGCGAAAGCCGGGGGCGAATGCCTCCACCGTATCGATCACTGCATCGGCCGCGGCGGTCCGGTGCTGCTCCCAGTCGGCGAGGTTGGGATCGAAATGCTGCGCGAACAGGCTCGCGACGTGCGCGCTCGGCGGGGCCAGACTTTCATCGACCAGGCTTGGAATCAGCATTTCGACGATCGGTCGCCGCGACCAGCCGTGCGCGCGGGCATCGCCGAAGGCGCGGTCCATGTAATCGAGGCTGGGGGCGAGGATAATGCCACTTTTCAGATGGTCGCCGGGCTCGGGCAGCGCGGTGAAACGCGGCAGTGACGACAGCGCGACATTCATCCGGAACGTGCCCGAACCATTGGCGTGCTGCCCGATCCGCGCACGCAGACCGGGGTCGAGCAGGCCGGGATCGAGCAGGTCGAGCAGCAGCGTCTTGGGGTGGCAATTGGCGGCCACGACCTTGGCCCCGATCCGCTCGCCATCGGCCAGTTCGACGCCCTCGATCCGCCCGCTATCGGCCAGTACCCGCGCGACCGGCGCATCGGTGCGGATCGTGACGCCCGCGCGCTCGCAGGCCCGCGCCATCGCCTGCGTCACCGCGCCCATGCCGCCGATCGCATGGCCCCAGGCGCCGGGTTCGCCGTTCACTTCGCCGAACACGTGGTGCAGCAGCACATAGGCGCTGCCGGGGGTGTCGGGACTCGCATAATGACCGACGATTGCGTCGAACCCGAACACGGCCTTCAACGGATCGCTTTCGAAGAAGCCGTTGAGCACTTCGCGCGCGCTTCGCGTGAACAGGTCGATCGCGTCGCGCTTGGCCTGTGGCGACAGCCCGAGCAGCCGCCAGCCCTGCTCGACCGCGCGGACGATGCCGCCAGCGTCGCCCGACGGCGGCACCCGGTCGGCGAGAAGGCGGAGCACACGGGCGACATCGCCCAGCCGCCGCTCGTAATCGGGAAGCGCGGCGGCGTCCTTTTCGGACCAGCGCGCGACCGCCGCCGCCGATTGTCCGCCGCCCATCAGCAGATGGCGACCATCCTCGGTCGGCAGGAAATTGCTGAACGGCCGGCTGACGACGCGCAGCCCGTGGCCGCGGAGATCCATGTCGGCCGAGACCGCCGGATCGAGCAGGCCGAGCGTGTAGCTGGCCGTCGAATTGCGGAAACCGGGCGCGAATTCCTCGGTCACCGCCGCGCCGCCGACGATCCCGCGTCGTTCGAGCACCAGGACGCGCTTGCCGGCGCGCGCCAGATACCAGGCGCACACCAGGCCATTGTGACCGCCGCCGATGATGATCGCGTCCCACCGCATCGGGCCTGAGTGCCCGTGCCGCGCCCGCGTCGCAAGCTGCGGATGATGGTTGGCACGGCGTTAACCCGATTGTGACGGTCGTTGCGCTATTGAACGGTCCCGTGAAACCAGGAGCCACGCAAGCCGCCATGCAAGTGCTTTCGCGCGACGACCCGAACGCTGCCTTTCGGCGCGGGCAGACGCGCACGATCCTCGCGATCGACGACAGCCGCACCAGCCTGAACGTGCTCGGCCAGCAACTGGCGCAGCACGGCTATCTGGTGGTGCTGTGCGAAAGCGGCGCCGAGGCGCTCGACCTGCTGGCGGCGCGTGGTTTTGATCTGGTGCTCTGCGATCTGGTGATGCCCGGCATGTCGGGATTGAGCGTGGTCCACGAAATCCGCAGCAATCGCGAAACGGCCGACCTGCCGGTGATCGTCGTTACCGCAAGCGACGATCCGCGGGTAGCGGTCGATGTGCTGAAGGCCGGTGCGGATGATTTTGTGACCAAGCCGTTCACCTTCGACGTACTGGCGGCGCGGATCGAGCGGGTGATCGCGCGCGCGCGCCGGATCGCCGAACTCAAGCGGTCGAACGCGGCGCTTGATGCTCGCATTGCCTCGCGCGCGATGGAACTGGGCGAGGCGCGTGCGGCGCTCGCCGAAACTCGTGCCGACCGGTTGCGGCTGATCGCGTCGCTGCAAAGCCTCAACGACCGCGTCGACGCGCTCAGCGGAACCAGCGCCGCTTGATGAAATAGGCGGCAATCGCCGCCGCCAGCAGCACGCAGACCCCGACGACGCCGTCGAACGCCCAGGGTTCCTTGGCATAGGGTATGCCCTCGACATTCATGCCGAGCAGCCCGGTGAGGAAGGTCAGCGGCAGGAAGATCATCGCGACGATCGCGATGATCAGAGATCGGCTGTCGATCTGTTCGGCGCGCAGATCGGTGAGCGCTTCATGGGTCAGCGCGGCGCGCTCCCGAATCGATTCAAGCTCTTCGGCCATGCGGGCGGCGCGGTCGGCCGCGGCGGACAGGTGCATCCGGTCGTCGTCCTGCAGCCAGTTGACCTGCAACGACGCGAGCTTTTCGATTGCCGCGCGCTGCGGCGACAGAAACCGGCGATAGCCGATTGCGGCAACCCGGATCTGGGTGACTTTCCGGCGCAGCTCGAAGACCTTGTCGGCGTCGAGATCGGCTTCGCAATCGTCGAGATCATCGCCCAGTTCGGCGACTTCGGGGTCGAGCTCGGTCGTGATCGCGGCGGCGAATTCGGCGATGAGGTCGCCGGGATCGTGAATCAGGCCCTTGGTGAGTTCGGCCTCGACCAGATCGAGCGCCGTCAGCGGCCGCCGCGTCACCGAAATCACCCGACCCGCCACTGCCCAGATGCGCACCGACGCGAGTGGATCGGACATCGGCATTGCGGCGTCGGACCGGCCGCGCAGGTTGAGGAAGGCGCCGTCGCCGAACTGGTCGCAGCGCGGGCGAGTCTCGGTCGCCGTCAATGCCTCGACGATGTAATCGGGCAGGGCGGCTTCGCCGATCAGCCAGGCCTGCGCCTCGGTATCGCTCTCGGTCAGGTGGATCCAGACGAGCTCGGCCTGATGGTCGACGGCGTCGCGCGGCGAGAGCTTCATCACCTGCTCATGCTGCACGCAATAGGCAAAGCCGCTCATGCCATGATCACCTCGATTGATACGCCGGGCGGCAAGGTGGCCGGGGCCGTGCCCAAGATACGTTCCGCGTCGGCGCGGGCGCGGTCAAGGATTGTCGAGGGCGTGTCGGCAGCGTGATATATCCGGTCGGCAAGCGCGAGCTGACGTGCCTCACGCAAAGTAAGATCGTCGGGGTCGGCCGATCGAAGACGAACGACAAAGATTTCGTGGTTGGCCACCGCAGCGGTTTCGGCCAGCCAGAAGTCGACGTCGGGATCAAACCCCAGCGGATCGATCGGACCGCCAGGCGCAAGCGCCGTCGCCAATGCGCGACGGCGATGGGAAGGGTCCGGCCACATCGCGCGCATCGCGGTCCGTGCTCCCTGCAACGCGTCGGCAAGCGCCCCGAGGCTTGGTGGCAGCAGTGCCTCGAGCCGTTGGCGCAGCGCCGCCGCCAGCCCCGCCGACGCGCCGCCGGTGCCGATCGCGACCAGCACCGGCGAACGGTCGATGATCGCGGGAAGCGTGAAATCGCACAGTGCGGGCCGGTCGACGGCGTTGACCAGAATCCCCCGCGCTTTCAGCCGCGCAACGGCCGCTTCGGCTGTCTGGTCGTGCTCGATCGCAACGATCGCGAGCGCGGCCTGCATATCCTCGCCAACGATCCGGGCGCCTGCGCGTTCGAGCAATCGTCGCTTGGGTTCGGCCTGCTCGCCATCGCCAAGCAATATCACCGGTCGCCCGGCCAAGCGAATGAACAGCGGCAGGCTTTGCAGCGTCACGCCAGCCATTCGGGGACGCGCTCGGCATCCAGAATAGTGGCGGGCATGATCCGGTCCGCAACCACTGCGTAACGATCGCCCGACACCATTACTTCGGGCACGAGACCCCTGCTGTTATAGGTGCTGGCCATCGTCGCGCCATAGGCCCCGGCGGTGCGGAATACGGCGAGGTCGCCGCTCGCGACCGCGTCGATATCGCGCGCCGTAGCAAAGGTGTCGCCGCTTTCGCACACCGGCCCGGCGATGTTGGAGGTCATCCGCTGGCCGCTGGGGCTGACAGCGACGAAATCATGCCATGCATCATAGAGCGCAGGCCGCGCGAGGTCGTTCATCGCCGCATCGACGATGACATGTGGGTGGACGACCCCGGGCTTCACCCAGATCACCCGGGTCAGCAGCACGCCGGCATTGCCGCAGATGACGCGGCCGGGTTCGAACATCAGCGTGACGTCCCATCCTTGCGTCGCGCGGGCGACCATCGCGCCATAATCCGCCGGACTCGGCATCCGTTCGTCAGGGCGATAGGGCACGCCCAGGCCGCCACCCAGATCGACATGCGTGATCCTGTGGCCCGCCGCGCGCAGATCGGCGACCAGCCGTCCGATCCGCGCATAGGCTGCCTCCAGCGGGGCAAGCGTGCCGAGCTGGCTGCCGATATGGATCGCGACGCCGCGCAGGTTGAGCCCCGGCGTGCCCGCGAGCCGCGCGAAGATGGCGGGCGCCTGATCGATCGGGACGCCGAACTTGTTCTCGGCCTTGCCGGTCGAAATCTTGGCGTGCGTGCCGGCATCCACATCGGGATTGACGCGCAGCACTGCCTGCGCGGTCAGCCCGCGCGCCGCCGCGATCGCGCCGAGCACGCGGCCTTCCTCTTCCAGTTCGATATTGACCTGGCCGATCCCGGCAGCGAGCGCAGCCTCCAGCTCGTCGCGGGTCTTGCCGACGCCCGAAAAGACGATGTCGGCGGGCGCCATGCCGGCGGCCAGCGCGCGCGCCAACTCGCCGCCCGAGACGATGTCCGCGCCATAGCCCGCCTTTGCGAGCACACGCAGCACCGCAAGATTGGGGTTGGCCTTGACCGCAAAGGCGAGATGCGGGTTCGGCACCGCGCTCAATCCGGCGCGAAACACCTCGGCATGGCGTTCGAGCGTTGCCTGTGAATAGACGTACACCGGCGTGCCGACTTCGGCGGCGATCCGGGCGAGCGGCACGTCTTCACAGTGGAGCGCGCCGTCCTTCAGCGAGAAATGGTCCATGGCGGGTTGTGCGGCTCAGTTCGGCGGCGGCAGGTCGAATTCGTCGTTGCGCCGTTCTTCCGAACTGCGCAGCAATTCGTCGCTGCGTTCGGGGCGGGCCTGGCTCGACGGTGTCGCCAGCTGCTTGGCGGTGGGCGTGGCGGTCGCGCCATAGGGCTTGGGCGGCAGCATCTTTCCCGGCGCGGGTTTGAGCGCCGCGGCGGACCCGCACCCGGCCAGCAGCACCAGCGGCGCGAGCGGCAATAGCTTCATCGGCTTTCCTCCTGTCGGGCCCGACGCGCGGCCGCGACGGCGGCGCGAACCCGCTCGGGAGCGGTGCCGCCGAAGCTTGCCCGCGCCGCGACCGATGCATCGACACCCAGAACGTCATAGACGCGCGCGTCGATCCGCGAGTCAATGGCTTGCAGCGCCTCAAGCGGCAGCCGGTCGAGCGCCAGCCCCTGTTCCTCCGCCGTCTTGACTGCCCGTCCGGTGATGTGATGCGCCTCGCGGAACGGGATGTTGGCGGCGCGTACCAGCCAGTCAGCAAGGTCGGTTGCGGTCGCAAAGCCGCTTTCGGCGGCGCTGCGCATCCGTTCGGTGCGGAACGTCGCCGACGCGACCATGCCGGTCATGGCGGCGATCGACAGGCCGAGCAGGTCGTGCGCTTCGAACACCGGCGGCTTGTCGTCCTGCATGTCTTTTGAATAGGCGAGCGGCAGGCCCTTCATCGTCATCACGAGCGCGGTCATGCACCCGGCGATCCGACCCGAATGGCCGCGCACCAGCTCGGCGGCATCGGGGTTACGCTTCTGCGGCATGATCGAGCTGCCGGTCGACCACTGATCGTTCAGGGCGACGAAGCCGAACGGCTGCGACGCCCAGAGAATGAATTCTTCGGCGAGCCGCGAGAGGTGGAGCGCGCATTGTGTCGCGCTCATGAGGTAATCGAGCGCGAAGTCGCGGTCGCTGACTGCATCGAGCGAATTGCGCGTCGGTCCGTCGAACCCGAGCGCCGCGGCCGTCATGTCGCGATCGATCGGAAAGCCGGTGCCGGCAAGCGCGGCGCTGCCGAGCGGGCATTGGTTCAGCCGCGCGCGTGCACTCGCAAAACGGCTGCGGTCGCGCGCGATCATTTCGTAATATGCCATCAGATGATGGCCGAGCGTTACCGGCTGCGCGCTCTGGAGGTGCGTGAAGCCGGGCATTACGCTGTCGGCATGTTCGTCGGCGCGGGCGATCAGCGCGTCCTGGAACGCGCCGAGGGCCGCATCGACCTGATCGATCGCGTCACGGACCCACAGGCGGAAATCGGTCGCGACCTGATCGTTGCGGCTGCGCGCGGTGTGCAGCCGACCGGCGACAGCGCCGATCCTGTCGGCCAGCCGCGCCTCGGTCTGCATGTGAATGTCTTCGAGGCTGAGGTCGTCGTCGACACCGCTGGTGTCATAATCGGCGGCGACGGCGTCGAGCCCGGCGCTGATGGCGGCGGCGTCATCGGGCGCGACAATCCCTTGCGCGCCCAGCATCGCGACATGCGCCTTGGAGGCTGCGACGTCCTGCCGCCACAGCCGCTTGTCGAATGGGATCGACGCGTTTATTTCGCGCATCACCGCTGCCGGGCCTTCGGCGAAGCGCCCGCCCCACATCGCATTGGAGCTCCGATTGTCCCGCTCGCTGATGATGCTTCTCCTGACCTCGGTCCTGGTCGCCGGCTGCGATAGGCAATCGCCGGAGCCGGAGCAAGCCGCCGTGCCCGCTGCCAATATGGCGGTCCCCGCAGCCCCTGCTGCCGACGGCATGATCGATCGCAGCCACAAGGGCGAGGCGGCGCCGACGGTGAGCTTCAAGGGACCCGACGGCAAGAAGCTGACCCTCGCCGATTTCAAGGGCAAACCGGTGTTGCTCAATCTGTGGGCGACATGGTGCGCGCCGTGCATCGCCGAAATGCCCCAGCTCGATGCGCTCGCCGCGCGCGAAGTCGGCAAACTGCAGGTGCTGACGGTCAGCCAGGACCTGGAAGGCGCAGCCAAGGTGGCGCCGTTCTTCGCCAAGGGCGGCTACAAGACGCTCAAGCCCTATCTCGACGATCAGGCGGCGCTCAGCGCCGGCTTTCAGGCGAATCTGCCGACCTCGATCCTCTATGATTCGAGCGGCCACGAAGTCTGGCGCTATTCGGGCGGGCAGGATTGGACCGGCGCTGCCGCGGCCAAGCTGATCGCAGAGGCGGGGTGACGGCACCCGCCCTTCCGTCATTCCCGCGCAGGCGGGAATCGATATGCACCGGCATTGCCAATTCGCCGCCAACCTGACCCTTATGGATCCCCGCCTGCGCGGGGATGACGAGGGAGTCCCGCAAGGCTAAGCTCCCCAAAACGAATGGGGGATGCCGATGAAGAAGCTCATGCTCGCTGCCGCGTTGCTCGCCGCTGCCGCACCCGCCCTTGCGGCGCCCGGCGAGGATCTCGCCCGCGTCATCGATGATCACTGGGTGTGGTATCTATCGGTCAATCCCGAACAGTCGACCGCGCTCGGCGAGCGGCGCTATGATGCCAGGATCAGCGATCTGAGTCTGGCCGCCAGCGACCGTGCCGCGCGCGAGGCGCAGGGTTTCGCCGATCGCCTGCGGGCAATCCCCGACGCCGGTCTTACTCCGAGCGAGCGCGTCAACAAGGCGATTCTGCTGCGCACGCTGACCGAGACTGTCGAGGGCAATCGCTATGGCCAGCGCCAGATCCTGTTCACGACCTATTATGGCTGGCACCAGGGTTTTGCGGGTCTTGCCGATGATCTGCCGTTCCGCACCCGCGCCGACTATGAAAGCTACCTTGCGCGGCTGGCCCAATATCCCGCGCAAAATGCCGAAGCGCTGAAGATCACGCGCGCGGCGGTCGCGGGCGGCTATGCGCAGCCATGCGACGTGCTCGGCGGGTTCGACAAGACGATCGACGGCGTGATCGCCAAGGACCCGGAGCAGTCGCGCTTCTATGCGCCGTTCAGGGGCGCGCGGCCGGGCGCCATCAGCGAGGCCGAGTGGGACGCGATGAAGACCCGCGCCCGCACGCTCATCACGATGGTGCTCAATCCCGAATATGCGAAGTTTGCCGACTATTTCCGGCGCGACTATCTGCCGAATTGCCGCAAGACGGTCGGCGCGTCGGCGATGCCGGAGGGCCCTGCCTGGTACGCCTTTCGCGTGCGCGCACAGACAACGACCGACCTGACGCCCGAGGCGATCCATCAGATCGGCCTGCGTGAAGTCGCGCGCATCCGCAGCGAAATGGAAACGCTCGCCAAATCGGCAGGCTATGCCAGCCGTGAGAGCTTCATTGCCGAGCTGCGCACCAATCCCAGATATTATGCGACGACGCCCGAGCAATTGCTGCAGGTCGCAGCGCTCGAGGCCAAGCGCCACGACGGTCTGCTGCCCAAATATTTCGGGCGGCTGCCGCGTCTGCCCTATGGCATCCGACCGATCCCGGCCGAAACGGCGGAAGGGACAACGACCGCCTATTACGGCCCCGGATCGCCGCCCGCCGGGCTGTCGGGCACGTTCTACGTCAACACCTCGAAGCTGTCGCAGCGTCCCCTGTGGGAACTCCCCGCGCTGACTGCCCACGAAGCCGTGCCGGGGCATCACTTGCAGATCGCGCTGCAGCAGGAACTCGATCTGCCCAGCTTCCGCAAATATGCGGTGAGCTTCACCGCCTTCGTCGAAGGCTGGGCGCTTTACACCGAACATCTCGGCGTCGAGATGGGGCTTTACGACACGCCCGAAAAGAACATGGGGCGGCTGTCGTATGAGATGTGGCGGGCCTGCCGTCTGGTGGTCGACACCGGCATTCACGCCAAGGGCTGGACCAAGGCGCAGGCAGTCGCGTTCATGAAGGACAACACCGCGCTCACCGACGCCAATATCGATGCCGAGGTCAATCGCTACATCAGCTGGCCGGGGCAGGCGCTGGGCTACAAGCTCGGCGAGCTCAAGATCCGCGAACTTCGCGCGCGCGCCGAAAAGGCACTGGGCGCGAAGTTCGATCTGCGCCGCTTCCATGATGCCGTGCTGGGGCAGGGCGCGGTGCCGCTCGATGTGCTCGAGCGCCAGATCGATGACTGGATCGCTGCCGAGCAGCGCTGAGCGATCGGGCCTACCGCCGAGCGGCTCTAGGCGACGCCGTTCGCCTTGAAATGCGCGAGCAGCCGCGCCCAGCCGTCGGCCGCGTCGGCAGCATTGTAGCTGGGGCGATAATCGGCGTGGAAGCCGTGCTGCGCGTCGGCATAGACGTGGATGTCCGACCCCTTCTTGCCGGCGGCGGCGAGCGCGGCCTTCATCGATTCGACATCGGTCTGCGGAATGCCATTGTCGAGCGCGCCATAGAGGCCGAGCACCGGCGCCTTGAGCTCGCCTGCACGCGCGATCAGCGGCTTCAGCTGCCCGTACCAGGCGACGCCCGCCTTGATGTCGGGATCGACCATCGCCGCGCGCCAGACGACCGCACCACCCCAGCAGAAGCCGGTGATGCCGATCTTGGCACCATTCGCGTACTTCTGCGCCCTCAGCCACGCCGAGGTCGCCTTCACATCGCCATCGACCTGATCGACGCCGGCCTGCGCGACGACCTTGCGGATTTCGGCAAAGTCGGTGAGCGCGGGCAGGTTGACGCCGGATCGGTAGAAGAATTCGGGGGCGACCGCGACATAGCCGAGCTTCGCCAGACGGCGGCAGACGTCCTTGATATAGGCATGCACGCCGAAGATTTCGTTGACGACGATCACGCAGGCGTGGCGCCCCGCGCCCTTGGGTCGCGCGACATAGGCGGGCAAAGGCTTGTCGGCGCCATTCGGTATCAGCGCTTCCTCGATGACGAGGCCATCCTCCGAAGTCGTCACCGGCTTCGCATCGGCCGCGACGGCGGCCAGCGCGTAGCCGGCGAAGAACATGCTTGCCACCGCGCCACGGCGGCTGATGTGCAGATCCTGCGGTTCGGTGCCGTCGGGGCGGGTAAGCGTGACCATTGCGTAACCTCCTGCGCTGTCGCGTGATCGTGCCCCAGTGATCGGCCAAACACAATCCGGCGGAATGCTCACCGAAACCGTTGTTTTACCGGTTGGACGCTATCGAACGGGGCATGCATCGGGTTCCGCCATGCGTATTCTGATCCTGGCCGTCGCCATCGGCCTGATGGCGGCCGCATGGTCGCTGGGGAGCACTTTGATGCAGCCGCGCAACCTTTACAGCGCGTCCGCCGCGCAGGTTCACGACAAGCTGGCCGCAATGGCGATCCCGACGGACGAAGACGGCCCGCTCGGCGCGCATCCGGTGACCAAGACCGACGACAAGCCGCTCGAAATTCGCTGGTCGGGCGGGCCGCGCGGAGCGATCATGTGTACGGCACGGCTCGAGCCGGTGAATGACGACACCACCCGCGTCGCGGTGAATTGCACTGCCGATGCGAGCGACAATCATGCCGCACTCGCGCTGGCGCGGATCGGGATGACCGAACAGGTCGACTCCACGCTGCGCGGGCGCCCCTATAACAAGCAGGCCGTGGTGATCGGCGCAAGCGCGGTGGCCGCGCTCGATTCGATGCCCGCGCCGACTCGCGGCGGCGCGCCGAGTGTCCCGGGCGCGGCGGGTCCAGCTGCCGATCCGGCACCGCCCACCGGCGTGCAGTCGCAAGAAGCGCCTGCCGCGCCGCCGCCCGCCAGCGAGCCGGCCATCCCGACAACCCCGGTCGGCTGATCGCGGTACCATCGCAGGCTCGCGGTACGAGCGCGCTTGCCTATATTGCGGATGCGAAGGCATAAGCCGCGTTCCCGCAATGACCGAACGAAAGTCGTCTTCCCATGTCCGCGATGTTCCGAATCACGCTGCCCGACGGTTCCGTCCGCGAGGTAGCGCCGGGGACTACCCCGGCGGACATTGCCGCCGCGATCGGTCCCGGCCTCGCCAAGGCGGCAATCGCCGCGCGCGTCGATGGTGAGCTGCGCGATATCGGCCGACCGTTCGAGGGCGACGCCGCGCTGGCGCTGGTGACGGCGAAGGACGAGGCCGACGCGCTCGAAATGGCGCGCCATGACTATGCGCACGTGCTGGCCGAAGCGGTGCAACAGCTGTTCCCGGGCACCCAGATCACCTTCGGCCCGTCGACCGACGACGGCTTCTACTATGATTTCGCGCCTGCGCCCGGTCGTGGTCCGTTCACCGAGGAAGACCTGCCCGCGATCGAGGAAGCGATGCGTGGCATCATCCGCGCCGACAAGCCGCTGCGCCGCGAGGTGTGGGACCGCGACACGCTGATCAGCCGCTGGAAACAGCAGGGGGAAAGCTTCAAGGCCGAATGGGCCGCCGAATTGCCGGGCGACGAGCCGCTGACCGTCTATTGGTCGGGCGAGGACTGGCTCGACATGTGCCGCGGGCCGCATCTGGCGTCCACGGGCAAGCTCGACCCCGATGCGTTCAAGCTGACGCGCGTGTCGGGCGCCTATTGGCGCGGCGACCAGAACAACGCGATGCTCAGCCGCATCTATGGCACGGGCTGGCTGAACAGGAAGCAGCTCGACGCGCATCTGACCAGGCTGGAGGAAGCGGCCAAGCGCGATCACCGCAAGCTGGGGCAGGAAATGGACCTGTTCCACCTGCAGCAGGAAGCGCACGGCAGCGTGTTCTGGCACCCGCATGGCTTCACCATCTGGCGCGCGCTGGAGGCCTATATGCGCCGCGCGATCGATGCCGCCGGCTACCGCGAGATCAAGACGCCGCAGCTTATGGACGTGCGCCAGTGGGAGCAGTCCGGCCATTGGGGCAAATATGCGGAGAATATGTTCGCCGTGCCCGACATCGTTCCCGATGGCGAAGGTGGCGCGCCGAATGTCGCCCCCGATGCCGACTGGATGGCGATGAAGCCAATGAACTGCCCCGCGCATGTGCTGGTTTTTCGCCAGGGGATCAAAAGCTATCGCGACCTGCCGCTTCGCTTCTTCGAGCATGGTTGCTGCCACCGCAATGAAGCACATGGCGCGCTGCACGGGCTCATGCGGGTACGCCAGTTCACCCAGGACGACGCGCACATCTTCTGCCGCGAGGACCAGATCGTCGAGGAAGCGCGGGCTTTCTGCGCGCTCGCCGACCGCATCTACAAGGATTTTGGCTTTACATATTCGGTCAAGCTGGCGCTGCGGCCCGAAAAGCGGTTCGGTTCCGAGGCCGATTGGGACAAGGCCGAGCAGGAACTGCGCGAGGCAGTCGAGCGCGCGGGAATGGCGAACGCCGATTATGGCTGGGAGGAACTGCCCGGCGAAGGCGCTTTCTATGCCCCCAAGCTCGAATGGCACCTGACCGACGCGATCGGGCGGACCTGGCAGGTCGGCACGCTGCAATCGGACCGCGTGCTCCCCGAACGGCTCGATGCAAGCTATGTCGGCGAGGATGGCGAGCGCCACCGCCCGGTGATGCTCCACCGCGCGATCTTCGGGTCGTACGAACGCTTCATCGGCATTCTGATCGAACATTATGCGGGCAAATTCCCGACGTGGCTGGCGCCGGTGCAGGCGGTCGTTGCGACGATCGTGTCCGATGCCGATGATTATGCGCGCGATGTCGAAGCAAAGCTGGCGGCGGCGGGGATCCGGGTCGAGACCGACCTGCGCAACGAGAAGATCAACTACAAGGTTCGCGAGCATTCACTGGCGAAGGTTCCCAACCTGTTGGTGGTGGGCAAGCGTGAAGCTGACGAGGGCACCGTCGCGCTCCGGCAGCTGGGCAGCGAGCGTCAGCAGGTGATGGCGCTCGACGACTTGGTCGACATGCTCGCGGCGGATGCGACACCGCCCGATCTGGCCAGCGGCTGATCGCGACCGAAGCGCCGGACCGAACTTCCCAAACCGCGCGATCGCGCGTATATTGAGCGATTATAGAACCACAGGAGCAATACTCATACGTCCTCCCATGACCCGGCGCCCGCTTGCGCCACCGCCGATCAACGGTCCGCGGTTCAACGAATTCATCCAGTCGCCCAAAGTGCGCGTCATCGATCAGGACGGCGAAAATCTGGGCGTGATGTACACGCGCGAGGCTATGGAACAGGCGATGGCCGTCGGGCTCGACCTGGTCGAGGTGTCGCCTAATGCCGACCCGCCGGTCGCCAAGTTCCTCGATGTCGGCAAGTTCAAATATGAGGCCCAGAAAAAGGCCAATGCTGCCCGCAAGTCGCAGAAGACGCAGGAGATCAAGGAGATCAAGATGCGTCCGAACATCGACGACCATGATTACGACACCAAGATGAAGAAGGTGGCGGAGTTCATCGACGAGGGTGACAAGGTGAAGATCACCTTGCGCTTTCGCGGGCGCGAACTCAGCCACGGCCAGCTTGGCATGGCCCTGCTCCAGCGCGTGCAGGCCGATATCGCCGAACATGCCAAGGTCGAAGCCTATCCCCGGATGGAGGGGCGCCAGATGTTGATGGTGCTCGCCCCGAAATGAGACTCGAAATCAGCGGCGCCGCGCTTGCGGTGCTGGTGCTGGCGGGGTGCGGGCAGCAGGCGTCCAGTCCGGTCTCGCCACCCGTGACGGCTGGCGCGCCGGGCCATGACATGACTCATCACGGGGCCGCAGCGACCGGCCCCGCGGCAGCCGAGTATGATGCGGCGATGGCGGCGATGCACAAGACCATGGGGGCGGCGTCGGCCGATGCCGACGAGAGCTTCATGCGGCTGATGATCCCGCATCACGAGGGCGCCGTCGCCATGGCGAAGACCGAGCTGAAATATGGCAAGGACCCCGAAGTCCGCGCGCTGGCCGAACAGGTCGTCGCCGCGCAGGACCGCGAAATCGCTCAGATGAAGCGGTGGCTCGTCCGGCACGATCGGCAACCGCGCTGACTGGGGTCGTCCCGGATATGGCTTCGGTGCCGAAAGCCGACAGTGACGTGCTGGCGCCCGCGCCGCATGGTCGTGCGATGCGCAAGATCGTCCTGACCACGATCGGGACACGGGGCGACCTGCATCCGTTCATCGCGATCGCGATCGAATTGAAGGCCCGCGGCTTTCATCCGGTGATGGCGGTCGGGCAGGACCATCTCGCCGAATGCCGTGCCGCCGGGCTTGATGCCGAGCCGGTACTGCCGGCGTTCGACGACATCCGCCAGCGCATGGGCCTGAACGAACATGATGCGGTGCGCCAGATCATGGACGATCAGCGCGAAATGCTCGATCAGGTGCTGCTGCCGTCGCTCGCGTCGTCGACGCGGGCGCTGGCGGCCGTGGCCGAAGGCGCCTGCGCGATCGTCGCATCGATCTTCGCGCTCGCCGCCCCGATTGTTTGCGAGAAGGCCGACATCCCGCTGATCTCGATCGTGTTGCAGCCGATGGCGATGCTGTCGGCGAGCGACCCGCCAAAGACACCCGATTTCTGGATGATGAAACAGCCACCGGTGGGTGCTGTCGGTCGGCTGTGGAACCGTGCGGCCTATGCGACGATCCGGCAGCTGATCGACCTGCTCTATCGCCGCCAGGTCAATCGCGTGCGGGTCGCGAACGGCGTTGCCCCCCGATCCGCGCGTCGGCTGCTCGAACCGCAGAGCCAGGCGCTACTGACGCTCGGCACCTATTCGGAGCAGCTTGGCGCGCTGCCGCCCGATGCACCGGCGAAGACCCGGATCGTCGGCTTCCCGCTGTTCGACGGCAATGCCGCGGCGGGGGAGGGGCTCGACCCCGAACTCGAAGCCTTTCTGGCCGTGGGACCGGCGCCGCTGGTGTTCACGCTCGGTACCTTCGCGGTGCACGGCGCGGGATCCTTTTACGACGAAGCCGCCGAAGTCGCGCGCCGGCTCGGCTGCCGCGCCGTCATGCTGACCGGACGCGAGACGCCGGACCGGGGCGATGCGCAGATCCACTGGTGCCGCTATGCGCGCCATTCGGTGCTGTTCCCGCAGGCCGCGGCCATCGTCCATCATGGTGGCGTCGGCACCACCGGTCAGGCGATGCGCGCCGGCAAGCCGCAGCTCGTGGTGCCGCACATGGGTGACCAGTTCGATCACGGCCACCGGATCGCGCGGCGCGGGCTCGGCTATATGCTCGACAGCGGCCGGTTTACCGCCGATCGGGCGACGCCCTTGGTCGAGCGGCTGCTGCGCGACGGGCGCTTCGCCGCGCGGGCGCGCGACGTGGCGGCGCGCGTCAAGACCGAGCGCGGCGGCGAAGCGGCGGCGGCAGCGATCAGCGACGCGCTGACCCCATATGAGGCGCCGCAGGCCCGCACCGGCGCTGCATCGGTTGCAGTGCTACCCTTTGCTGTAGGCGAGCCGCTGACCGCTGCAGCATCTTGATCGCGCGTCCGCCCTCAGGCGGCGGGGACTTCCCACAGTTCGATCGCATTGCCTTCGGGATCGTGCAGCCGGGCAAACTTGCCGGTTTCCGGCGCATCCCATTCGGCACGCGTCTCAACCGCTATCCCGGCAGCGCGCAACGACTCGATCATGCCGCCGATGTCGCTGACGCGCAGGTTGAGCATGAACTGCTTGTCGGCCGCGAAATAATCGGTGTCGGCCTTGAACGGCGCGAACACCACCGGTCCGCCTTGCGTGGTCCACGACCATTCGTCGACTGGCCCGGTATCTTCCGCCGAGCAGCCTGCGCCGATGCCGAGATGCTCGCGATACCATGCCGACAGGCCGTCGGGGTCCTGCGACCGAAAGAAAAGTCCGCCAATGCCGAGCACGCCCATGATCGCCTCCCCGTTATGCTGCCTGTAACCAGTCGCCGTCGTTCGCCGCCGCCCCCAGCAGGCGCCGCTCGATCGCGCGCAGCCGCTGACCGCTGCTGATCTTTTCGCCGAGCAGGTCGGTTAGGTAGAAAGTGTCGACCGCGCGCTCGCCATAAGTCGCGACATGCGCCGAGTGGATCGTCACTTTCGACTGGAACAGCGCCTGTGCGAGCCGGTTGAGCAGCGCGGGGCCGTCGCGCGCGTTGACCTCGATCACGGTAAAGCGGTTCGACGCATTATTGTCGATCAGCACCACCGGCGCGATGTCAAAGGCTTCGGCGCGGGTGCGCGGCAGCGGCTTTGCCTTCAAGCGTTCGGCCAGCCGATTGCGGTTGGCGAGCGCGTCCTCGATCATCGCCTTCAGCCGGGCGAGCTGTTCGGGCCGGTCGAACGGGCGTCCGAACGGATCCTGCACCAGGAAATTGTCGAGCGCCATGCCGTCGCGGGTGGTATGGATGCGGGCATCGATGATGTTGCCGCCCGCCAGATGGATGGCGCCGGCCGTGCGGTAGAACAGCCCCGGATGATCGGCGGCGTAAAGCGTCACCAGCGTCGCGCCGCGGTCGGGATAGACCTTGGCATCGATCGCCAGCTCGGCGTCACCGGCGGCGGCGATCAGCCGTGCATTGCCTTCGAGCACATCGTCGGGCTCGGCGATCCAATAGGCTTCGGGCAGCCGCGCGACGAGCCGGTCATAGGCAGCCGCCTCCCAGCCGAGCGTCGCGGCGAGTGCCTGCTGCTTGGCGGCGATGCGTTCGCCGCGCCCCTTCTGCTTGTGCCCGAGGCGGAGAAGTTCTTCGGCAAGTTCGTAGAGTTCGGTGAGCAACTGGCGCTTCCAGCTGTTCCAGACGCCCGGGCCGACCGCGCGGATGTCGACCACGGTCAGCGCGAGCAGAAGGCGCAGCCGCTCGGGGCTCTGTACGGCGGTCGCGAAGTCGATCACGGTCTTATAGTCGGCCAGATCGCGTTTGAAGGCGGTGGCCGACATCAGCAAATGCCAGCGGACCAGCCACGCGACGGTTTCGGTCTCAGCCTTCGACAGCCCGAGCCGGGGGCACAGCCGCTGCGCGACCTCGGCCCCCAGCACCGAATGGTCGCCGCCGCGCCCCTTGGCGATGTCGTGCAACAGCACCGCAACGTAGAGCACGCGGCGCGACACGATGTTGCGCATGATGCTCGCCGCCAGCGGGTGATCCTCCTCGAGCTCGCCGCGCTCGATCCGCGCGAGCAGCCCGATCGCGCGGATCGAATGCTCGTCGACGGTATAATGGTGGTACATGTCGAACTGCATCTGTGCGACGACACGGCCGAAGTCGGGCACGAACCGCCCGAACACGCCGGCCTCGTTCATCCAGCGCAGCACGGTTTCGGGATCGCGCCGCGACGTCAGCACGTCGAGGAACAGCGCATTGGCGCGCGGATCGTCGCGGACGTCGTCGACCAGCTTGGCGTCGCGCGCGGCAGCGCGCATCGTCAGCGGATGAATCTCGAGCCCGTGTTTGTCGGCCAGCGCGAACAGCTCGACCAGCCGTACCGGATCTTGCGCAAAGAAATCGTCGGACGGCAGCGACAGCCGCCCGCGATCGAGGATGAAGCCGCTGAGCTTGCGCGGCCGCCGCATCAGCGACGGCAAGCCGAACCGCCGCCCGCGCGAGGCAAAGGCTTCGTCGAGCTGCGACAGGAACACGCCGGTCAGGTCGCCGACGATCTTCGCCTGCAAGAAGTAATGCCGCATGAAACGCTCGACCCGCGACGCGCCGGGGCGGTCGGCATAGCGCATCCGCTCGGCGATCTCGCGCTGAACGTCGAAGGTCAGCCGGTCCTCCGCGCGACCGGTGATGCAGTGGAGGTGGCAGCGGACCGCCCAGAGGAAATTCTCGGCGCGGTGGAACTGGCGATATTCCGCCGCCGTCAGCAGCCCTGCATCGACCAGCCCGGCCGCGCTGTCGACATTGTGGATGTACTTGCCGATCCAGAACAGTGTGTGCAGATCGCGCAGGCCGCCCTTGCCTTCCTTGACATTGGGTTCGACGACATAGCGGCTGTCGCCCATTTTCCGGTGGCGCTCGTTGCGTTCGGCGAGCTTGTCGGCGATGTAGGCGCGCGCGCTGCCGGCCTGCACCTCGGCACGGAAGCGGCGCGAAGCCTCGTCGTAGAGCGTGGTGTCACCCCAGATGTAGCGCGCTTCGAGCAAGGCCGTCCGGATCGTCACGTCGGCTTTCGCCTGGCGCACCATTTCATCGAGCGAGCGGGCGCTGTGGCCGACTTTCAGCCCCAGATCCCACAGTGCGTAGAGCATCGCTTCGATCACCTGCTCGGTCCACGCCGTCTGTTTCCACGGTGTCAGGAAAGCGATGTCGACGTCCGAATGCGGTGCCATCTCGCCGCGGCCATAGCCGCCGACCGCCATCAGCACGAGCCGTTCGGCGTTGGTCGGGCTAGGACAGGGATAGAGCTGCCCGGTCACGAAATCATACAGCAGCCGCAGAATCTGGTCGATCAGAAAGGCCTGCGCGGCGGCAGCCTCGAGCCCGCGCGAGGGCGCTGCGACCAGCCGCTCGGCAATTTCGGCGCGTCCGAGCGTCAGCGCAACCTTGAGCATGACGGTGGCTGCAAGCCGCCGTTGTACTGGATCGTCTCCCTCGATCGCCGCCAGTCGATCAGCCAGCGCGCGGCGATCGATGATGGCGCGGCGATGCGGTACTCCGGCGAAGCGATTGCTCATGGGCGGGATATAGGCCGGTCCCGCCCAAAGGTCACGTCGCCCGCCGATCGTTACCGGTTCGTTTACCATTCCACCGCTAGGCTTGCGACCGATGCTTCTGCGTAACGACCACGGCTGGACCATCACGCTCGGCGGCCGACGCTGGTCCGAGGCTGATCTGCTGCGCCTGGTTGGTATCGACGACCAAAGTCGCGGCGAGCGCGTCCGGGCGACCATCGACACACTGATGGGCTTTGGTCCGGCGAATATCCTGGTGCCGATGGCGATGTGCGCGGTCTATGCGCTGCGGTTCAATCAGCCGCTGATGGGACTGGCGGCGATCCCCTGCATGTTGTCGGTGGCGATGCTGCGCCCGTTGTTCGGTGGCGACCGCGCGCAACGGCTGGCGAAGCCCGTCGAACGGCTCGACCGCGCCGTCTATGCCTATGCGCTGGTCAATGCGCTGGGCTGGTTCGTGATGATCGCGGCGCTCGACATGGCGCCGCTGGCGGAGGACCGGATCGGGATTGCGTGCACGACGGTGGCGATCATCAGCGTCGGCGGCACGATGTTCACGCTGATGCCGGGTGTGGCGCTCAGCTATATGGGAATCCTCGGCCTGCGGCTCTGGCTCAACCTTTACCCCTCGGTCGCGGTACCCTGGATCTACGGCGCGGCAATCATTGTATTCATCGTTCTGCTGACGATTCTCAATTCGGCGCAGGCGCGCCTGTTCAGCGACCGGATGCGATCGGCAATGGAATTGGCGGCGCTCGAACGACGGCGGGCCGAGGAAGCATCGCGCGCGAGCGAGGCGCAACGCGCGCTCGAACGGCAGCATGCCCGCGAGCGCGCCGAAGAGGATGCGCGGGCGGCTGCCGAGCATCGCAAGCGCATGCTCGATCATGCCCAGCGCTTCGAAACCAGCGTGCTCGCGGTGGTGACCGGCCTTGGCGACGCCGTCGGCCAGCTCGCCGGGTCGACCAGGAAGCTGACCCGCGTCGGCGATGCGAGCGCGGTCCATGTCGGTGCTGTCCGCGAACGTGCGATCAATGTCGGCGCATCGATGTCGGCAGTGCAGGTCGCCGCCGCCCGGCTGCGTGAGTCGATCGCGCGGATCGGCGAGCAGGTCGATGGCCAGGTGCAGGCGACCGCAACCGCCGAGGCAACGTCCGAACGTGCGCGCCAACGCGCCGATGCGCTGGCGGAAAGCAGCCGCCTCGTCCGGGGCATCACCAGCGAGATCGAACGGATCGCCGCGCGGACCAATACGCTTGCGCTCAACGCGTTGATCGAGGCGGCGCATTCCGGCGAGGCGGGACGGGGCTTTGCAGTGGTCGCCGCTGAAGTGAAGGCGCTGGCGGCACAGACGCGCGAGGCAGCGGTCGGTATCGGGCGCCACATCGCCGATATGGACCAGCATGCCGAAGACGTGGTGACGGCCATCGACGCTGTGGCAGCCAAGGTCGACCAGATCGCGATCGGCGCAGGCGACATCGCGCGGGCGATCGCCGGCCAGTCGCAGGCAACCGACGGCATTTTCGCAAGCGTGGAGCGCGCGAGCGACACCGGGCATGCAGTCGAGCTCGATCTCGGTGCGCTTGCCGATCAGGCGGGGCTGGCGATCGACCTGGCCAAGTCCATCGCCGACGTCGCGGGCAACGTCCGGGCCCAGTCCGAATCGCTGAGCGCCGCGAGCGCAGCCTTCGACGCACGGCTCCGCGCGACCTGATCGTTCGCCCGCAATTAACGGGATGCGCGGCGCGATCTTTGCCGCGATAAGCTGCGGCGTGTCCCACCTGCTCGACCGCGCGATCTGGCACAGCCTTGCCACTGTCCACGCCGAGCTGGGCGAGGGCGATGTGCGGGCGCGCCGCTTCGTCCCGGCCGTCCATGCCTTTGCCGCCGCGCGCGATGACGGTCCCGAGGCGCAGGCCGCGCTCGCCGCATTGGCGCGGCCCGGCGCGGGGCTGGTGCTCGTTGAAGCCGCTGTCGCACCGACCCCGCCGGGGTTGCGCTGCGAGCGCGTTGCGGCACTCGACCAGATGCTGCTGGATAAACTCGTGTCCGGTCCGCTCGCCGAGGACGCGGTCGACCTGGGTGCCCAGGATGCCGCCGATATGCTGGCGCTCGCCGGGCTGACCCGACCGGGGCCGTTCTTTCCAGCGACCCACAGGATGGGCGGCTTCGTCGGCATCCGGCAGGGCGGGCAGCTGATCGCGATGGCGGGCGAACGCCTGCGGCTGCCGGGCTTCACCGAAGTCAGCGCCGTGTGCACGCATCCCGACCATCGCGGTCGCGGGCTGGCGCCGGCACTCATGCGGGTCGTGATTGGGCGCGGCCATGCGCGCGGTGATGCCGTCTTTCTCCATGCCTATCCCGACAATCCCGCGATCGCGCTTTATCAGGCGATGGGATTTCGTATTCGCCGTCGGCTGATGCTGACACAGTTCGGCTGCTGACCGCCTGCCCGTTGCATGGCGGCACACGGGCGCTAGGATCGGGCACGGAACTGGCCATGCGGAGAGCCGTGATGAGAATGTTCGCGATGGTGGCGCTTGCTTGCGCTCTGACGGCGTCGAAAGCATCGGCATCGCCCCACGACCCCGCGGTCGAAGCGCCGATCACTGCCTTCGTCGAGGCGTTCAACAAAGGCGACAACGCCACCGCCAAGGCCCAGATGGCAGCGGGCGGCGTCGTCATCATCGACGAAGTGCCACCGTTCCGCTGGGGCGGGCCAAAGGCGTTCGACGGCTGGGTCGCTGATTACGCGAAGGACGCCGCCGCCAATGGTATCACCGAACCGGCGGTCCGCATCGGCGCGCCGACGCGAACGCTGGTCTCGGGCCGCCATGCCTATGTGATCGTGCCATCGGTCTACAGCTTCAAGCTGAAGGGTGTTGCGATGACCGAGGCCGCGCAGATGACCTTTGCGCTCGATCGCGGGACGGCGGGCTGGAAGATCGTCGCTTGGACTTGGACGGGTCCGGACGCGACGCCGGTCAAGTAAGTCCCTTCAGCCGGTAGAGCGCATCGAGCGCCTCGCGCGGGCTGAGGGCGTCGACGTCGATGTCGGCCAGTGCGGCGCGTAGCGGGTCGGGCGTTGCCTCCGGCTCGGTCATCGCGGCGAACAGCGGCAGGTCGTCGAGGCCGGCTGCCAGCCCGCCAGTCTTCGCTCGCCCGGCCTCGAGCTTCGCCAGCACCGCCTTTGCGCGCGCGATCGTGACCGGCGGCAGGCCAGCGAGCCGCGCGACGGCGAGGCCGTAGCTGCGATCGGCGGGCCCTTCGCTTACCTCATGGAGCAGCACCAGCTCGCCTTTCCACTCACGGGCGCGGACGTGATGAAGCGACAGCGCGTCGCAGCGCTCCGCGAGCCGGGTCAGCTCGTGATAATGGGTGGCGAACAGGCAGCGGCAACGATTGTCGTCGTGGATCGCCTCGACCACGGCCCAGGCGATCGCGAGCCCGTCATAGGTCGAGGTGCCCCGACCGACTTCGTCGAGGATGACGAAGCTCTGCGGCGTTGCCTGCGCGAGGATCGTCGCAGTTTCGACCATCTCGACCATGAAGGTCGATTGCCCGCGCGCGAGATTGTCGGACGCGCCGACGCGACTGAACAGTCGGTCGACCATGCCGATTCGTGCGCGGGTGGCAGGCACGAAGCTGCCGACCTGAGCCAGCACCGCGATCAGCGCGTTCTGGCGCAGGAAAGTCGATTTGCCGCCCATGTTGGGCCCGGTGACCAGCCACAGCCGCGATGCTTCGGACAGCATGCAGTCGTTCGCGACGAACCGGTCGCCCGCGTTCGCGACGGCGGCTTCGACCACCGGATGGCGGCCGCCTTCGATTTCGAGACAGGGCTCGGCAACCAGTGACGGACGCGTCCAGCCGCCTTCGGCGGCACGCTCGGCCAGCGCTGCGGCGACGTCGAGCCGGGCGAGCGCATCTGCAGTTTCGGCAATCGCGTCGCGGCTGGCGAGCGCGCGCGCGGTCAGGTCCTCGAGATGCGCAGCTTCCGCCGCGAGCGCGTGGGCGCCGGCCTGCGTCACCTTCAGCGCCACGTCGTGCAGCTCGGGCGCGTTGAAGCGGACGGCGCCAGCCATCGTCTGGCGGTGCGTGAAGCCGCTGTCCGGCCGCATCAGCGCGTCGCCGTGCCTGGCGGGGACTTCGATGTGATAGCCGAGCACGGCATTGTGGCGGATCTTGAGCGTGGCAATGCCGGTCTGTTGGCGATAGCGGGCCTCCAGCGCCGCGATCGCGCGTCGCCCGCCCGCGCCTGCATTGCGCAAGTCATCCAGCGCGGCGTCATAGCCCTCGGCGATATAGCCGCCGCCGCTTGGGTCGATCGGCGGGGTGGGGACCAGCGCCCGGGTCAGCAGCTCGATCAGGCTGCCATGGCCGCGCAACCGGGGCGCAAGCATGGCCAACAGCGCGGGCGGCGCGTCGAGCTTGCTGAGCACTTCGCCCAGTCGCCATGCGCCGTCGAGTCCGTCGCGGATCTGCCCCAGGTCTCGCGGGCTGCCTCGGCCGGCCGCGAGGCGGCCGAGGGCGCGGCCAAGATCAGGAATGCTGCGCAATTTGCTGCGCAACATATCGCGCAATATTGCGTCCTCGTAGAACCGGCCGACCAGATCGAGCCGCGCGTCGATGGCGGCCGCGTCCATCAAGGGCGTGGCGATATCGGCGGCGAGCAGGCGTGCGCCAGCCCCCGTCACCGTCCGGTCGATTGCGTCGAGCAGGCTACCTTTGCGGTTGCCAGCCTGCGAGACGGTGAGTTCGAGACTGGCCCGCGTGGCGGCGTCGATCGCCATTGCCTGATTGCTGCGCGCGATCGACGGCGGCCGGAGGAAAGGAAGCGTGCCGCGACCGTTATGGTCGAAATAGGCGATCAGCCCGCCGGCCGCTGCGAGGGCCGCGCGGCTGAAGCTGCCGAAACCGTCGAGCGTCGCCACACCGAACAGCGATTTCAGCCGACCCTCGCCGCGCTGCGATTCGAATTCGGCGCGCGGGCGCTGCGCGGCCGCCAGCGCGGCGAAGCTGCTTCCCTCGGCGACGATCGTCTCGGCCGGATCGATACGGGCAAGATCGGCGGCGAGCATGGCGGTGCTCGTCTCGATCAGCTCGAACCGGCCGGTCGAGATATCGGCGGCGGCAATCGCGACGCCGCCTGCGGCCTCGCCAATCGCGCAACACCAGTTGCTGCTACGCGCATCGAGCAGTGCTTCCTCAGTCAGTGTCCCCGCCGTCACGAAGCGCACGATCGCGCGACCGACCAGCGCCTTCGATCCGCGCGCCTTGCGGGCGGCTTCGGGGCTTTCGGTCTGTTCAGCGATGGCGACGCGGTGCCCGGCCTTGATCAACCGCGCGAGATAGCCTTCGGCCGCGTGCACCGGCACGCCGCACATCGGAATCGGCGTGCCGCCATGTTCGCCGCGCGCGGTCAGCGCGATGTCGAGGCATGCCGCCGCAATGCGGGCATCGTCGAAGAACAGTTCGAAAAAGTCGCCCATGCGATAGAACAGCAGGCAGTCCCCCGCTTCCGCCTTCAGCGCCAGATATTGCGCCATCATCGGGGTCGGCGATGCGATCGTCATCGTCGCCGATTAGCGGACAAATCGCCTGCCGTCATGAGATTGCCTCACGCCCGCGCAATTGTGCCGAAACCGCCGCAGCCCGCTTGTCGTTTTGGAGCGTCATGAAGATAAAGATCCACACCCAGCTCGATTATCGTTTCGCCGAACCCACCGACATTCTGCTGCAACTCGAAGCGGCTGCCACCCCGGACCAGCGGCCGGAGCACGCTTGGATCGACCTGTCGGCGCTCGATCAGTTCGCGCGCGTGGCGGCACAGGACGGCGTCGGCGACCGGCTGTGGCTGCGCGTGCAGGACCGGCTGGTGGTCGATTACCGATCGACGGTCGACATCGTCCGCCCATCGATCGACTGGACGAGCCTGCCGCAAGTGCCGAGGCACCGGTTGCCGGGGCATAGCGTCCAGTATCTGATGGGGTCGCGCTACTGTCCGTCCGACCAGTTCATCTCGTTTGTCGATGCCAAGTTCGGCGGGTTGGAGGGCGGGTCGATGGTGGCGGCGATCCGCGACTGGATTGCCTCGCGCTTCAGCTATGTGCCAGGGGCGAGTAATGCCAACACCACGGCGGTCGACACCTTCGTGCGGCGCGAAGGCGTCTGCCGCGATTATGCGCATGTGATGGTCACGCTGGTGCGGGCGGCGGGCATTCCGGCGCGGATGGCGAGCGTCTATGCACTGGGCGTCAAGCCACAGGATTTCCACGCGGTCGCCGATGTCTATCTCGACGGCGGCTGGCATCTGATCGATGCGACAGGCATGGCGGTGGAGGGGTCGATTGCCCGGATCGGCGTCGGACGCGATGCCGCCGACATCGCCTTCATGACCAGCTTCGGCGACGCGGCGATGAACCGGCTGTCGGTATGGGTCGAGGAAGCCGCCTGAACCGCGCACGCCGCCCCGCGCCGGGGTGACGAACGCATTGGGACGCCGTAAGGCTGGTGCGAACCGAAGAGGGGCATGATGTCCGAAGAATCGAACGAACAACTCGACCGCGAAGCGTTGCTGTTCCACGCCGAAGGACGGCCCGGCAAGATCGAGGTCGTCGCCACCAAGCCGATGGCCACGCAGCGCGATCTGGCGCTGGCCTATTCGCCCGGTGTGGCCGCCCCCGTCCGCGCGATCGCCGCCGACCCGGCGACCGCGTACGACTATACTGCCAAGGGCAACCTGGTTGCCGTCATTTCGAACGGCACGGCCATTCTCGGGCTCGGCAATCTCGGCGCGCTGGCGTCAAAGCCGGTGATGGAAGGCAAGGCAGTGCTGTTCAAGCGCTTCGCCGATGTCGATTCGATCGACATCGAAGTGAAGACCGAGGATGTGCAGCGCTTCATCGACTGCGTCGAACTGCTCGAGCCAACCTTCGGCGGCATCAATCTGGAAGACATCAAGTCGCCCGAATGCTTCGTCATCGAGCAGGAACTGCGCGAGCGGATGAACATTCCGGTGTTCCATGACGACCAGCATGGCACCGCGATCATTGCAGCGGCCGGCCTCATCAACGCGCTCTACCTTACCGGCCGCGACATCAAGGACACCAAGGTCGTGATGAACGGCGCGGGTGCGGCCGCGATTGCCTGTGCCCAGTTGATCAAGGCGATGGGGCTGCCGAGCGACAATCTGCTGATGTGCGACCGCAAGGGCGTTATCTGGCGCGGGCGCGACGGCATCAACCAATGGCAGTCGGCGCATGCGGTGACGACCGATCGGCGCACGCTGACCGAGGCATTGGTCGGCGCCGACGTGTTCATGGGACTGTCGGCGGCAGGCGCTGTCACGCAGGATATGGTGCGCGCCATGGCACCGCGCCCGATCATCTTCGCGATGGCCAATCCTGATCCCGAGATTACCCCGCCCGAAGCCAAGGCGGCGCGCCCCGACGCCATTGTTGCGACCGGGCGGTCGGACTATCCGAACCAGGTCAACAATGTGCTCGGCTTCCCGTTTATCTTCCGCGGTGCGCTCGACGTGCGCGCGACCGGGATCACCGAGGAGATGAAGATCGCTGCGGCGAACGCGCTTGCCGAGCTCGCGCGTCAGCAGGTGCCCGAGGAAGTCGCGCTCGCTTACGGCGTCAAACACAGCTTCGGCCCCGATTACATCATCCCCGCGCCTTTCGACCCGCGGCTGATGGAAATCGTGCCCGCCGCGGTCGCCCAGGCGGCGATGGAGTCGGGCGTCGCCACGCGACCGATCGCCGACATGGATGCCTATCGCCAGTCGCTGAAGGCGCGACTCAACCCGACCACGTCGGTGCTGACGCTCGCCTACGAAGGCGCACGTGCGCATCCCAAGCGTGTGCTGTTCGCCGAAGGCGAGGAGGAAGTCGTGCTCCGCGCGGCGATCGCGTTCAAGGAAGGCGGCTATGGCACGCCCGTGCTGGTCGGACGCGATGACGTGCCTGATCGGCTGCGCGCGCTCGGCGTCACCGATCCCGACGCTTATGAACTGCACAACAGCCGCAATTCGCCGCTGGTCCCGGCCATGGTGGACTTCCTCTACAAGCGGCTGCAGCGGCGCGGCTATCTGCGCCGCGATTGCGAACGGATGATCAACCAGGACCGCAATATCTTCGGCGCGGTGCTGCTACAGCTCGGCGAGGCCGACGCAATGATCACCGGCATTACCCGCACCTATGCCCATACGATGCGTGAAGTGCGCAAGGTGATCGACCCCGCTGCCGGCTGCACGCCGTTCGGCATCCATTTGATGGTCGGGCAAAGCCACACCGTGTTCATGGCCGACACCACGATCAACGAGCGCCCGAGTTCGGAGGAGCTTGCCGACATCGCCACACAGACGGCGCTGGTCGCGCGGCGGATGGGGCACGAGCCGCGCGTCGCGTTTCTCAGCTATTCGAATTTCGGTAATCCCGAAGGGCAGTGGCTGGAAAATATCCGGGGCGCCGTCGGTGTGCTCGACACGCGCCGGGTCGAATTCGAATATGAGGGCGAAATGGCGCCCGACGTAGCGCTCAACCCGCGTCAGCTGGAGAAATATCCGTTCGCGCGGCTCTCGGGCCCGGCCAATGTGCTGATCATGCCGGGGCTGCAATCGGCCAATATCTCCGCCAAGCTGCTGCGCGAGCTGGGTGGCGACGCGGTGATCGGCCCGATGCTGGTCGGCATGGAAAAGCCGGTGCAGATCGCCCCGATGACGAGCACGGCCAGCGAATTGGTGACGCTGGCGGTGCTCGCCGCCGGAGGCATTGCCGGCTGACGCCGGATCGGCTCAACCGCGCGAGGCCGTGATGTCGATGCCGAGTGCCGCCCATTGCGCTTCGGTGCGGCACACCATGCCGCTCTTGCCAGCAACGATATCGCCGCGCCGCACGCAGTAGCGGACTTGGCGGGGATCGCGGCGCGGCACTTCGCGGGCCGCCAGCGCCTGATAAAGCGTGCTGGCAGGCAGATCCATCCGGCGCGCCGCCGCCGCGACGACGTTCCAGTCGGCATGGCCAATCGTGGTCGAGGCGTCGGTCGGGGTGGTCGATGCGGTGACCAGTGCGAAAACAGCGAACAAAGTCATGCGAATACTCCTCGGCTTGCGTGGCGACTATCGCCACATAGGCCGAGGTGCATTATCTATGCCATACACCTAAAGTCGCAGAAATCAGCGCTCGTGGCCAATTTCACGGTGCGGTTGTCCGTAAAAAATCCCAACAGATGGCGTCCGTCGCTATCAGGCGTCGATCGACGTTCCCAACGCGCCGTATACGAGCCCGCCGTCGACCGCGATCGTCTCACCTACCACATAGTCGCCCGCACGGCTGGCAAGGTAGATCGCCGTCCCCGCCATGTCCTCGTCGACGCCGATCCGCTTCGACGGAATGCCCTGCGCGATGACGTCGCCATGGTCGCGCGCGGCCTTGTTCATTTCGCTGGCAAAGGCGCCCGGCGCGATCGAGGTGACATTGATGTGATCGCGCACCAGCCGCGCCGCCATCCGCTTGGTGAGATAGATAAGCGCCGATTTGGAGGCGTGATAGCTGTACGTCTCCCAAGGATTTAGCCGTAGCCCGTCGATCGACGTGATGTTGATGACCTTGGCGGGCCGGGCGGCACTGGCGGCGGCCTTCAGCGGTTCGTGCAGCGCCTGGGTCAGGAAGAAGGGCGACTTGACGTTCAGGTCCATCACCTTGTCCCAGCCTTTTTCTGGGAACTGCTCGAACGGCTCGCCCCAGGCGGCACCGGCATTGTTGACGAGAATGTCGAGTTTGGTCGTATGCTCAGCGATCTGTGCGGCAAGGGCCTTGCAGCCGGCGACGGTCGAGATGTCCTGCGGCAGCGCGATGCAATTAGTGCCGAGCTCTTCGGCGGTGGCGAAACAGGCATCGGCCTTGCGCGAGCTAATGTAGACGGTCGCGCCCTGCGCGATGAAGCCCGCCGCGATCATCTTGCCGATCCCGCGCGAGCCGCCGGTGACCAGCGCGATGCGGCCGTCGAGCCGGAACAGGTTGGTGGTGTCCATGATATTCTCCCATCATCCGTTCGGGTTATTGTTGTTTGACCCGGGTTACCCCCCGCGCTTCACTGTCTCGCGGGCGACAATCAATTGCTGGATCTGGCTGGTGCCTTCGTAGATGCGGAACAGGCGGACGTCGCGATAGAGCCGCTCGATACCATAATCGGCGATGTATCCGGCCCCGCCATAGATCTGCACGGCGCGGTCGGCGACGCGGCCGACCATTTCGCTGGCGAACAATTTGGCGGCCGAGGATTCAAGCACGACATCATGGCCGGCGTCCTTCGCTGCTGCTGTCTCCAGCACGAGCGCGCGCGCGGCGAGCGCCTCGGTCTTCGAATCGGCAATCATTGCCTGGATCAGTTGATGTTCGCTGAGAGGCTTGCCGAACTGCTTGCGTTCGCTGGCATAAGCGACGCAATCGGCGATCAGCCGTTCGGCGACGCCGACGCAGACCGCCGAGATGTGGAGTCGCCCGCGATCGAGCACGCGCATCGCGATCTTGAAGCCTTCGCCCTCGGCGCCGAGCCGGTTCGCGGCGGGGACGGGGACATCGTCGAAATTGACGTCGGCAACCTTTGCGCCCTTCTGGCCCATCTTCTTTTCGGGATGGCCGATGCTGAGCCCCGGCAAGTCGCGTGGGACCAGGAAAGCGGAGACGCCGCGCGCACCCGCTTCCTCGCCAGTGCGGGCCATCACCGTGAACAGGTCGGCCTTGTCGGCATTGGTGATGTAGCGCTTGGTACCGCTCAACCGATAGACATCGCCGTCCTTGACCGCGCGGGTCTTCACGGCGCCTGAGTCGCTGCCGACATCGGGTTCGGTGAGCGCAAAGCTGGTGACGATCTCGCCGCTGGCAATGCGCGGCAGCCATTGCGCCTTCTGTTCGGGCGTTCCCGCCATCACCAGCCCCTGACTGCCGATGCCGACATTGGTGCCGAACGTCGACCTGAACGCAGGCGTCGTGCGGCCGAGCTCGATCGCGACCCTGCATTCCTCGAGCATGGTCAGCCCAAGCCCGCCATATTCCTCGGCGATCGACAGGCCATAGAGGCCGAGATCGCGCATTTCGCGGACAACATCGTCGGGAATCGCATCGTCCTGCTCGACCTGTGCTTCGAGCGGGCGGAGGCGCTCGCTGACGAAGCGGCGCACCGTGCCGATCAACTGATCAAAGGTTTCCTGATCGAGCGCCATCGCTTGTTCCGCCTCCCTCGTTGGGCGCCGTGGTAATCGGCGGCGAGCGTGGCTGCAAGCCAGACCCGAACTTCGAAAGCGTTCGATTGACCGCTCGCAACCGCATACTATGCTACCCAAAAATACAGAGGAGAGGCTATGCGCTTCGCAGGAAAGCGCGCCGTGGTGACGGGCGGCGCATCGGGTATCGGTCGTGCCACTGCGCTGCGGCTGGTGCGCGAGGGCGCCGAGGTGCTGATTGGCGACATCGACGAGATGCAGGGGCGCGAGATCGCCGAAACCTCGAACGGCCGCATCCGCTTCCAGCACTGCAACGTCTGCGAGGCGAGCGAGATCGAGGCATTGATGGCCACGGCCGATGCCGGCGGCGGCATCGATGTCCTGTTCAACAATGCGGGTGCGGGTGGCGCGCGGGCGAAGATCGACGAGATCACGCCCGACGAGTGGGATTTCACGCAAAGCCTGCTGCTGCGCTCGGTCGCGCTCGGCATTCGTTATGCGGCGCCGATGATGGCGGCGCGCGGCGGTGGCGCGATCGTCAACACCGCGTCGATCGCGGCGCTTCAGACCGGCGCCGCCCCGACCGCCTATTCGGTGGCAAAGGCCGGCGTGCTGCACCTGACGCACCTGGCCGCCGCCGATCTTGCTCGGCACAACATCCGGGTGAATGCCGTCTGCCCGGGGTTCATCACCACCAATATCTTCACCAGCGCGATGGACATCGACGGTAGTGCGCGCGACCAGGCCAACGCCGCGATCGCGGGCATCGCCGCTGCCGCGCAACCTGTGCAGCGCGCGGGTTCAGCCGACGATATCGCCGCCGCCGTCGCCTATCTCGCCAGCGACGATGCCGCTTTCGTGACCGGCACGCACATCACCGTCGATGGCGGAATGACGCTAGGTCCGCGCCACAGCTGGGATCCGAACGTGCCGTCGCTGTTCGCGATGCTCGAGGCGTTCAAGAAGTGACCGACACCGCGTCGGCGGCGCCAGTGCCGCGCCGGGTGTCACCGCGCTCGCGCTGGGCATTCGGCTATGGATCGATCGCATACGGGGTGAAGGACAGCGGCTTTTCCACCTTCCTGCTGCTTTACTACAACCAAGTCGTCGGTTTGCCCGCCGATCTGGTCGGGCTGGCGATCGCGGCAGTGCTGATCGTGGAGGCCTTTGCCGATCCGCTGGTCGGTTTCCTGTCCGATCATACGCGAGGGTCATGGGGAAGGCGGCATCCGTGGATGTACGGCTCCGCGCTGCCGATCGCAGGCGGGTGGATTTTGCTATGGAACCCGCCCGCCGGCTGGTCGCAACCTGCGCTGCTTGGCTATCTGTTCTGTACGGCGCTCGTCGTCCGGCTGGCCCTGTCTGCCTTCGAAATTCCGTCTGCGGCGATGGGACCGGAGCTGAGCAGCGATTATGACGAGCGCACCCGGCTGTTCTCCTATCGCTATGTCTTCGCCTGGGGCGGTGGCATGGTGATGCTGGCGCTGTGTTACATGGTTTTTCTGCTGCCCGATCCGGCACATCCCCGACCCGGCGGCTATTCGCAGATGGCCATCGTCGGCGCCGCGTTGATGGTCGCGTCGATTATCCTGTCGGCACTGGCGCTGCATCCCGAAATCAAGCGGCTGCCGCAATATGTTCCCGGCAGCGAAACCGCCGCACAGCACTTCCGCGAATTCTTCGGTACCATCAACAATCGCGGTTTCCTGATCCTGATGTCGGCGGGCGTGTTCGCCTATACCGCGCAAGGCATATCCTTCGCGCTTTCGAACTACATGTACCCGTTCGTCTGGCATTTTCGCGGGTATGACTATCTCTGGCTGACGCTTGCGCTGTTCGTGGGAGCGGTCGGCGCGTTCGTCGTCGCGCCGCGCTTCACCAGAGGCGGCGACAAGCGCGTCGCCGGGATGTGCTTTGCGCTGGCCAATGCAGTGCTGATCACCAGTCCCTACTTTCTGCGGCTGCTGGGCTGGTTTCCGGCGGCGGGCGATCCGGTGCTGGTGCCGCTGCTGCTGACGATTTTTGCCGTCAACACCACTTGTGGCGTCTCCGCTTTCATCATCGGCGCGTCGATGCTGTCCGATGTCGTCGAAGAATCGGAACTGCGCACGGGCCGGAGGTCCGAAGGCGTGTTCTTCGCCGGCAGCTTCTTCGTCCAGAAATTCGTCGGCGGACTCGGGTCGTTCATGGCCGGGCAGATTCTGACCATCGCCAATTTCCCGGCCGAGGCGAAAATCGAAACCGTGCCGGTGGCGACGATCGACCGGCTGACTTTGGTGTTCGCGCTAGCGCTGCTGCTGTTCTACGGGCTCGCCGCGCTGGCTTATCGCTGGTTCCCGTTCGGACGCGCCGAGCACGAAGCGCGACTCGCCAGAATGCGTGCGGTGCCCGCCGAATAAGGACCGGGCAGCGCAAATCCGGGGCCTTGGCGCAAGTCATCGCCTGACCGGCTCGACTCGTCCCGAAAGGCGTCGTTCATTGCGGTGAAAGGGTTTTCACCGCCCCCACCGTCTGCTTTGTGACACTCAACAACGTCCGACGACCTTTGGGGGGTCCATGACAATCAAGACACTCGCAGCGCGATTCGCGCTGGTGGTTTCCTGCATCCTGATGACTTCTGCCCCCGCACTGGCACGCGGCCTGCAATGTGTTCCCTTCGCCCGCGAAGTGTCGGGCATCGACATTCGCGGCAACGCCTATACCTGGTGGGATCAGGCGGCGGGCCGCTATGCCCGCGGTCACCTGCCCAAGGTTGGCGCGGTGTTGGCATTTGCGTCGACCGCGAAGATGCGCAACGGTCATGTCGCCATGGTCAGCGAGATCGTCAGCGACCGCGAAGTGTTGCTGACGCATGCCAACTGGTCGACGCGCGGCGGCATCGAGCGCAACGTCCGCGCGGTCGACGTATCGGAGGCAGGCGACTGGAGCCGGGTACGCGTATGGTTTGGGCCGATGCACGGGCTGGGGCTGACCGCCTATCCGACCAAGGGGTTCATCTACCGTGACGGCGCTGATGAGCCCTTGGGCGAAGTGACCGAGATCGCGACCCGGAGCACCGGCGGACGCGGCATCTCCACTCTGGTCGCGATCGAGGACTGACCGCCGGCCTCAGGCCTTGCCCGGCGTGAAGGTCAGCGCGACGCCGTTCATGCAATAACGCTTGCCGGTCGGGCGCGGGCCGTCGTCGAACACATGGCCGAGATGCCCGCCGCAGCGGCGGCAATGGACCTCGACACGTTCATAGCCGAGCAGCGTGTCGGTCTTGGTCCGCACCGCATCCTTCAGCGGCATCCAGAAGCTCGGCCAGCCAGTGCCGCTGTCATATTTCGTCCGCGACGAGAACAGCGGCAGCGCGCAGCCGGCGCACGCGAAAATGCCGGCGCGATGCTCCTTCAGCAGCGGGCTGGTGCCGGGATATTCGGTGTCCTCATGGCGCAGCGTGCGATAGGCGGCCGGACTCAGCTTCTTGCGCCACGCGGCGTCGCTCAGCTGATATTCGAACTTCTCGGCAGCCTCGGCGCGTTCGCCGCGCCCGCTGAAGAACGCGATTGCGCCCGCGCTGATTGCCGCGAGCGAGAGGAATTGGCGTCGGTCGGTCATATCGATCCCCATCTAGGCGTTACCACCTGCTATTCGCAGGCGGCGATGCCATAGTTACGGGGCGAGCGGCGATCCGGATTTCAGTAGCGGCTGATTTCGACCGGCAGCTTGCGATAGCCGTGGACAAAGCAGCCTTTGACGCGGACCGGTTCGCCGACGACATTGGCGCGCATCCGGCGTTTCGCCATTTCCTCGAGCAGCACGGCGATCTGGAGCTCGGCCAGACGCGCGCCGACACAGCGATGAATGCCGTGCCCGAACGCCAGATGGCGCCGCGCGTTGGGACGATCGACGACGATCTTGTCGGCGTCATCGCCGAAGATGCTGCGGTCGCGATTGGCCGACAGATACCAGAGGATCAGCTTTTCGCCGGCCCTGATCTGCTGCCCTTCGAGCACGGTGTCCTGCGTCGCGGTGCGGCGCATGTGGGCAAGCGGCGTCTGCCAGCGGATGATGTCCTGCACGGCATTGGGGATCAGCGATGGATCGGCTTCGAGCTTGGCGCGCTCGTCGGGGAAGAGGTCGAGGCCATAGGCGGCCGCGCTCATCGAATTGCGCGTCGTATCGTTGCCGCCGACGATCAGCAGGATCAGATTTCCCAGGAATTCCCACTGATCCATTTCCGACATCGCGTCCGAATGGATCATCATCGAAATCAGGTCAGGCGTCGGCTCCTTGCCGATCTTCGCCTGCCACAGCTTGCCGAAATAGGCGGCGCATTCGTGCATGTGCTCGAGCCGCTCGAGCCGTTTTTCCTGGTCCTTGAACAATTCGATGTCACCGGCCCAGTCGGACCAGAAGGTCAGCTTGCGGCGATCCTCCCAAGGGAAATCGAACAGGATCGCGAGCATCTGCGTCGTCAGTTCAATCGAGACGCGGTCGACCCAGTCGAACTCCTCGCCCCACGGCAGCGAATCGAGGATTTCGGCGGTCCTGCGACGGATATCGCTGCTCATCCGCACCATTTCGCTGGGCGTGAAGGCGGGCGCGACGGTGCGGCGCTGGCCGGTGTGCTTGGGCCGGTCCATCGCGATGAACATCGGCGTGCGGACGGCGCCTGGCATATTTTCGTCGAAATCGGCGAGCGTGATGCCGCCGGTTTCCGAGGAATAAAGATCGGGGAGCGATTCGACCTCGACGATCGGCTTGTAGGTCGAAATCGACCAATAGGGGCCATAGTCGCTCGCCGGGACATAATGCACCGGCGATTCGGCGCGCAGCCGGGCGAAAGGCTCCTGCCAGCGGTCCTCACTGTAAAGTTCGCCGCGGCTGACGTCGAGCGGATCGATGGTCGTCGCGGGTGTCGCATCCTGCGCAAGAGTCGCCATGCTCGCCTCTCCCCTATGGGTTCGTTATGCAGCTAAGACACTACCAACTGACATTGATGTCAATAGTCGTTGCACTCAGCGACGGGCGAAACGCGTCATCAGTCCTTTGCGGCCGCTGCCCGATTTGAGCACGCCGCGCCGGAACGCGCCCGCACCGATCCAGATCGTGATCGCGACCCACAATGCCTGCCACGCCAGCGCCAGCAGATGCGGCCACAGCTCGGCCCGGTTGGCGGCGCGCGCGGCCATGGCGAAGGGCGAGCTCAGCGGGAAGACTTCGGCGAAGATCGCAATCGTGCTGCCGGGGTCGGCAGCGGCGGCAGAGGCAAGCCCGAACATCGCCATCTGGACGATCGTGATCGGCAGCGACAGCATCTGGATTTCGCGCATAGTCTGCGCCTGCGCGCCGACGCTGAGGAACACCGCGCCCAGCAGCATATAGGCCATGGTGAAATAGCCGCAGAACAGCAGCACGAAGAGCGGCATGCCGATCGCCGGGGCAATCTCGGCCAGCCCCGCGCCGCCGCCGGGCAGGAACCTTCCGATCTGGCTTAGCAAGGTGCCCCAGAACGTCACGAACAATACCGCCACGCCGAACATGCCGAGCAATTTGCCGAGGAACACCGATTCGAGCGGCACGGCGGCGGCAAGGATTTCAATCACCTTGTTGCTGCGTTCCTCGGCCATCGTGCCGACGGCCTGACCCGACAGGAACAGCGTCAGGAAGAAGATGCCGGTGACGGCGAGGAAGGCCGACTGGTTGCGGCCCGACCGCGACGCCTTCTTGCGAACGATCGAGCTCTTGGTTGCGACGCTGAGTGGCTTGTCGCCGATCGCCTTGTCGCGGAGCGCGGTGTCGGCGAGCGTTTCGAGATAATCGGCGGTCCGCGAGCCTTGCGCGCCATAAAGGATTTGCGGGCGGTCGAGCGGGCCGTAAAGCACCGCCGACACTTCGATGTCGCGGCCGTCGAACGCGGCCCGTGCCTGCGCCGCCGGATCGCCCGAAGGGACCTCGACGGCCAGCGGTGGCGGCGCGTCGCCGCGGCGGAAGATTGCGCGCAGCCGCTTGTCGGCAGCGATCAGCGCCTTGCCGCGCTCGGTGTCGGCGATTGCAATGATCTGTACCTTGCCGCCCGCACCGCGCGCGAGCGTTGCGCCGCCCAGCCCGCCGACGACACCGAAGCCGATCATGATCAGCGGTGACAGCAGGAACAGCAGGAACAGTGGCGTGAACACCGTCGCGGTGAAGTCGCGCCGCGCGATGGTGAGAGTCTGGCGGATCAGCCGTGCGCTGTTACCCGACTTTTTGGCGGGAACCGTGCTCATGCCGCCGCCTCCAACGCGTCGCGGCCGACGATCCGGACGAACGCGTCGTGAAGGCTGGGGCGTTCGATCGACAGCCCCGAAATGCCGTGACCGGCTTCGATCAATTGCATCAACAAAGCCTCTATCCCGGCGTCGGGCATGGTGAAGGTCCAGCCGTCGTGGCTGCGTTCGGCGTCGGCGGGTAGCAGCGCGCGCAGGCCATCGCCTTCGTGGTGCGGGACATAATGCGCCTTGAACGGCAGCATCCCGCGCGCTTCGGCGACGGTGCCCTCGAACCGGCGCTTGCCACCGGCAATGATCGCCAGCCGATCGCACAGCCGCTCGGCATGGCCCATGATGTGCGTGGAGAACAACACCGTCGCGCCGCGATCGCGCTCGGCGCGGATCAGCATTTCGAGCCGTTCCTGATTGACCGGGTCGAGCCCCGAAAAAGGCTCGTCGAGCACCAACAGCTCGGGCTGATGGACCACCGAACCGCAGAGCTGGACCAGCTGGGCCATCCCCTTCGACAATTTGCGGATCTTGGTGTCGCCGGCATGGCCGAGCCCAGCAGCTTCGAGCAGCCCGTCGGCGCGCTTGCGGCCGATCTTCAGATCGAGCCCGCGCAGCGCACCCATGAAGGCGATCGCCTCGCGCGCCTTCATCGCCGGATAAAGACCACGCTCTTCGGGCAGATAGCCGACATGGTCGCTCGCTTCGCGCGGGATCGCCCGGTCGAGCAGGGTACGGCTACCCTCATCGGGCTCGATGATGCCGAGCAGCATCCGCAGCGTCGTGGTCTTGCCCGCACCGTTGGGGCCGAGCACACCGTAGATCATGCCCTTGGGCACCGCGATATCGACGCCATCGACCACGCGCCGATCGCCGAAGCGCTTGACGAGGCCGGTGGCGCTGATCGCCAGATTGCTTTGCAAGCCAATCCCCTCAAAAACTTGTTCGTCCGGACGGACGGGGTAGGGAAGGCGCAGGCCTTTCCATAAAGGCCGTTGGTAGCGGGCAAGGATGAACAAAGACAAGCCATTCGGCGAGCGGCTGAAAGCGAAAGCGCATGAGCTGGGCTTTGTTGCCTGCGGGATCGCGGACGCCGACGCCACATCTGCTGCCGGGGCGCGGCTGCGCGCCTGGCTCGCCGAAGGCATGCACGGCGACATGATCTGGATGGAGGCACGCGCCGCCGAGCGTGCCTCGCCCGCGGGCCTGTGGCCCGACGTACGCAGTGTGATCGCGCTGGGGATGAGCTATGCCCCCGGCGTCGATCCGCTCGCGCTGGCAGCGGAGCGCGGGCGGGGGCGGATTTCGGTCTATGCGCAAGGGACCGACTATCACGATGTCGTCAAACGCGCGCTGAAGGCACTCGCGCGCTGGATCGTGGCCGAAGCGGGCGGTGACCTGAAGGTGTTCGTCGATACCGCCCCGGTGATGGAAAAGCCGCTTGCCGCGGCGGCCGGGCTCGGTTGGCAGGGCAAGCACAGCAATCTCGTCAGCCGCGACCATGGCAGCTGGCTGTTCCTGGGCGCGATCTACACGACGCTCGATCTCTACACCGATGCGCCGGCGCGCGACCGCTGCGGATCGTGCGATGCGTGCCAGCGCGCCTGCCCGACCGATGCTTTTCCGGCGCCCTATCGGCTCGATGCGCGGCGCTGCATTTCCTACCTGACGATCGAGCACAAGGGGCCGATCCCGCTCGATCTGCGTGAAGGCATCGGCAACCGTGTCTATGGCTGCGACGATTGCCTGGCCGTGTGCCCGTGGAACAAATTCGCCGTCAGCGCCGCCGCCAATCGCGCTTTCCTGCCGCGCGCGGAACTGACGGCGCCCGCGCTTGCCGATCTGCTGGCGCTCGATGACGCGGCGTTCCGGACGGTTTTCGCCGGATCGCCGATCAAGCGCATCGGGCGCGAGCGAATGGTGCGCAATGCCGCGATCGCGGCCGGCAACAGTGGCGACGCAGGGCTGGCCGATCGCTTGCGTGCGCTCGCCGACGATCCGTCCGAGGTGGTGCGTGACGCGGCCGGCTGGGCGCTCGGCCGGCTACTTGCCCCCGCCGCGCCGGGTGAGCGCAGCAACGCATGACGCGCGGTCGATCGGGCTGCCGTTGGTCTGGCGCGCGTCGACATGAGTGACGACGGGGGCACTCGATCCCCTGGGGTATAGATAGGCATCGAGCACGCAGATGCCGCTTGCGAATTGCAGCTTGCGGGCCGTGCCTTCGGTGACTTCGGCATCGGGTTTGCCGAACAGCGCGATCAGCCCGCGCTCGCTTTGGCCGAGCACGCGCTCGAGCCCGACGCGCGGCAGCGGCGTGGCCGGTAGCGGCACGGGCGCCGCGCGCACAGCGGGCGGTGTTGCGCTGGTCGTGGAACAGCCGGCGACGGTCAGCACCAGCGTTGCGAGGGCAAGGCGGGGTTTCGGCAGCTTCATGCCCGCCCTAGCAGCACGGCGCGCGGCAAACGGCAACCCCGCGTGGCCACCGCCCGCGCGCCGGTTGCGCAATGTCGCGCGCGGCGATAGGCGGCGGGCAAGCATTCTTCAGGAGACCTACGTGACCGCACCCAGCCCCAACGCGATCGTCGACCCGACGCTCGACGTCGTCGCGATCGGCAATGCCATCGTCGATGTCCTCGCCCACGCCGATGACGACTTCATCGCCGCTGAGGGCATGGCCAAGGGATCGATGCAGCTGATGTTCTCGCCCGCCGAGGCCGATGCGCTGTACGCCAAGATGGGCCCGGGCACCGAAGCGAGCGGCGGATCGGCGGCGAACACCGTGGCGGGCATCGCCGCGCTGGGCGGCAAGACCGGCTTCATCGGCCAGGTCGCGAAGGACCAGCTGGGCGAAGTCTTCGCGCACGACATCCGTGCGACCGGCGTCGTGTTCGACACGCCTGCGCGCGACGGCGAGCCCTCGACGGCGCGCTGCCTGATCCTGGTGACGCCCGACGGACAGCGGACGATGAACACCTTCCTTGGCGCGTCGCAGTTCCTCCCGGCGAGCGCGCTCGATCGCAGCCTGATCGAATCGGGCGCGATCCTCTATCTCGAAGGCTATCTCTGGGACCCCGAAGAGCCGCGCGCGGCGATGCGCGCCGCGATCGACTTTGCGCGCGCGGCCGGGCGCAAGGTCGCTTTCACGGTGTCCGACGTGTTCTGCATCTCGCGCCATGGCGACGATTTCCGCCAGCTGCTGGCGGACGGCCTGATCGACATCCTGTTCGCGAACGAGAACGAACTGCTCGCGCTCGCCAATGAGGAGGATTTCCAGCAGGCGCTGCACCGGATCGCGGCCCAGGTGCCGCTGCTCGTCGTCACCCGCAGTGAGAAGGGCGCGCTTGCCATTCGCAAGGGTGAGACCGCGACGGTCGCCGCCGAGCCGATCGAGCGCGTCGTCGATACCACCGGTGCGGGCGATCTGTTCGCGGCGGGTTTCCTTCACGGTCAGGCACAAGGCAGGAGCCTCGTCGATTCACTGCGCATCGGCGCGATCTGCGCGGCCGAGATCATCAGCCATGTCGGCGCACGGCCGATGGTCGACCTGAAGGCGCTGGTGGCGGAAAAGCTGGGCGCGCCGGTCGCCTGACGCCGTCGCGAGGGCGCAAAGAGAAAGGGCCGGAGGAGCGATCCTCCGGCCCTTTTTGTTCGAAGCCTTTATAATCAGATGTTGGGCGCGATCGGCTCGCGCTCATCACCCTTCGTAACCTCGACGATGCCGCGTCCGAGATGGCTTGCGCCGCGCCCGTAGACGAAATAGGCGACCACGCCGATCGCGGCCCAGACAAAGAAGACAAGTATCGCCTGCCAGGGCAGGTTGGCGAACAGGAAAATGCAGCCAATGATCGTTGCCGGCCCGACCAGGATGAGCAGCGGCGTGCGAAACGACCGCGGGGCATTAGGCGCGGTGCGGCGCAGGATCATCACGCAGATCGCAACCATCATGAACGCGTAGAGCGTGCCGGCATTGGCCCAGTCGGCGAGCTGACCAACGGGGAAGAAGGCCGCGCCGATCGCGACCACGACCCCCGTCATCATCGTCACGATGTGCGGCGTCTTCCACTTGGGATGCACGGTGCTGAGCCGATCGGGCAGCAGCCCGTCGCGCGCCATCACGAAGAAGATACGCGTCTGGCCGTACATCAGGATCAGAATGACCGACGGCAGCGCGAACCCGGCCGCATAGCCGAGCGCATTGCCGACCTGCGACCAGCCGATCGTGCGGAGCACATGCGCCAGTGCTTCGTTGGAGCAGACCAGCGCGTCCTTATACTGCGGCAGCGCGCACTGGCGGGCGAGCTCTTCCGATCCGGTCGGGAAGGGGATGCCGTTCGGCCCCATGATCGGCTGGCCGCCGATCGTGCCGATCGCACCGGCGGCGACCAATATGTAGAAGACCGTGCAGAACAGCAGCGACCCGATCAGGCCGATCGGCACGTTGACCTGCGGATTCTTGGTTTCCTCCGCCGCCGTCGATACCGCGTCGAACCCCACATAGGCGAAGAAGATCGTTGCCGCTGCGCCGACCGCACCGACGCCGGTGCCGAAGCCGCCGAAAACGCCCGCCGGCAGGAACGGATTGAACCGCGCCGCGCTGAATTGGTCACTAGGCAGCGTCAGCGCGATGAAGACCGTGAGCGCGGTTACTTTGATCAGCACCAGCACCGCATTGACGCGCGCGCTTTCGGTGGTGCCGATCATCAGCAGCCACGTGATCAACCCGGCGATCAGCACCGCAGGAAGATTGATGAAGCCGCCCGGCGCGCCCCCCAGCGCGAGCGGCGCGCTGGCGAGATAGGCGGGCAGCTTTATCCCCAAGGTGTGATCGAGAAGGGTACCGCTGATATAGCCCGACCAGCCGACGCAGACCGCGCTGGCAGCGACTGCATATTCGAGCACCAAGGCCCAGCCGACGGTCCACGCGAGAAATTCGCCCATCGAGGCATAGGTATAGGTATAGGCCGACCCCGCGACCGGGATCATCGCCGCGATCTCGGCGTAGCAGAGCGCGGCGACGATGCAGATGACGCCGGCGATCGCAAACGCGAGCATGAGGCCGGGACCCGCCTTTTGCGCACCGGCCGCCGTCAGCACGAAAATGCCGGTCCCAATGACACAGCCGATGCCGAACAGCGTCAGCTGGAACCAGCCAAGCGTTCGGTGCAGCGACTTTTTCTCGGCCGTGGCCAGAATCGCGTCGAGCGGCTTGATGCGCCAATCCATCCGGTCAATTCCCCTTTTGCGGCCGTTGCCGCGCAGCTTGTAAAGCTTGTGACCGTAAAGCCAAATCCGTCGGGTACAACCCTTATCGCACCAGCATCGGGCCGAGCGGTTGCCCGGCGAAGATGTGCACGTGCAGGTGCGGCACTTCCTGATGCGCGTGCGTGCCGGTGTTGGCGAGCAGGCGGTATCCCGGCGCGACCAGCCCGGCGGCGCGCGCGACTTCGCCGACCGCGCGCACGAAGCCCGCGATCTCGGCATCCGATGCGCGCGCGCTGAAATCATCCCAGCTGACATAGGCCCCGCGCGGGATCACCAGGATATGCGTCGGCGCCTGCGGGTTGATGTCGTGGAACGCGATGGCGTGCTCGTCCTCGTACACACGCCGCGACGGGATTTCATCGCGCAGGATTTTCGCGAAGATGTTCTGGTCGTCATAAGGCTGGGTGGCGTCGATGGGCATGGCTGGCTCCGTAGAATGAATCTTCGATATCCCCGTTTGTTTCGAGCGAAGTCGAGAAACAGGCCACACGCTATGCCCACCGTGTCTCGACTTCGCTCGACACTAACGGGATGGGATGGGACTCATAACCGACTCACGACGTGCTCACCGCTTCCGTGCGGCCTTCTCGTCGATCCCCGACACGCCTTCGCGGCGGCGCATTTCGGCGCGGATGTCGTCGAGGCTCAACCCCGCATCGGCAAGCAGCACCAGCAAATGGAACATCAGGTCGGTCGCTTCGCCGACCAGCGCGGCACGGTCGTCGCCAAGCGAGGCGATCACCGTCTCGACGGCTTCCTCGCCGACCTTTTGCGCAATCTTGGCGCGACCGGCGGCGAACAGCTTCGCCGTGTAGCTGGTCGCCGGGTCGGCCCCGCGACGGTCACGGATCACCGATTCGAGCGTTGAGATAAAGTCTTCGGCCATCGGGCTTGGCTGGCCCAGCGCCTCGCGCGCGTCAATCCTTCGCGGCGTCGCGGGCCTTGGCGAAGCGGCGGCGCAGTGCGCGGCGGACGAACCACACCCCTGCGGCAGCCATTACGAACAGCGCGATGTCCGACAGTTCGGGCGCGGTCCGGGGGTGCGGGGCGCCCGAATGCGGCGTGGCGGCAATCAGAGCGAGCATCACACCAGCCTAGCCGTTGCCGGTTAAGGCCGTCCTTATACGATCGGGATGCGCACCGGCACCCCGGCTGCTGCCAGCGCGCGGTGGGCGTCGGCGATGCTTGCCTCGCCGAAATGAAAGATCGACGCGGCGAGCACCGCGCTCGCATGCCCTTCGACAACCCCGGCAACCAGATCGCCCAGCCCGCCAACCCCGCCCGACGCGACCACCGGCACCCGCACCTGGTCGGCGATGGTCCGGATCAGGCTGAGGTCGTAGCCCTGCTTGGTGCCGTCGCGGTCCATCGAGGTGACGAGCAGTTCACCGGCGCCCAGCTCGGCGAGCCGCAAGGCGTGCGCGACCGCGTCGATGCCGGTCGCGCGCCGCCCGCCATGGGTGAAGACTTCCCAGCGGCCGTCAGCCACCTGCCGCGCATCGACCGAGGCGACGCAGCACTGGCTGCCGAAGCGATCGGCGATGTCGGCAACGACTTCGGGCCGCGCGACGGCGGCGGAATTGACCGCGACCTTGTCGGCACCGGCAAGCAGCAACGCGCGCGCATCTTCTGCCGTGCGCACGCCGCCGCCGACGGTCAGCGGCATGAAGCAGACTTCCGCTGTCCGCCGGACGACATCAATGATCGTCCCGCGCGCCTCGTGGGATGCGGTGATGTCGAGGAAGCACAACTCGTCGGCCCCGGCGGCGTCATAGGCGCGCGCCTGTTCGACCGGATCGCCTGCATCGCGCAGATCGACGAAGTTGACGCCCTTGACGACGCGGCCACCCGCGACGTCGAGACAGGGGATAACGCGCGCGCGGACAGTCATGCCGCGCGTGCCACGTCGAGCGCGACGGCAAGATCGAGCCGACCGTCGTATAGCGCGCGGCCGGTGATCACGCCTTCGATGCCCGATTTCGCGTGCAGCGCGAGCATGTGGATGTCTGCAATGCCCTTCACCCCGCCCGACGCGATCACGGGAATGTCGACTGCGCGGGCGAGGTCGACGGTCGCTTCGATGTTCACGCCTTTCAGTAACCCGTCGCGGCCGACATCGGTGAACAGCAAGGCGGCAACGCCGGCGTCTTCGAAACGGCGCGCGAGATCGACAACGCTAGTTGTCGACACATCGGCCCAGCCCTTGGTCGCTATCATCCCGTCACGCGCATCGACCGCGACGACGATGCCGCCTGGGAAATCGCGCGCGGCTTCGCGCACCAGATCAGGATTGTCGAGCGCGGCAGTGCCGATCACGACGCGCGCCACGCCGAGATCGAACCAGCGCTCGATGCCCGCGCGCGTGCGGATCCCGCCGCCCAATTGGACATGGCCGGGAAAGCGCTGGACGATCGCCTTCACTGCCTCGCCATTCACCGAATCGCCGGCAAAGGCGCCATCGAGATCGACGACATGAAGATGTTCGGCGCCCTGGCCCGCGAACATCATCGCCTGCGCGGCCGGATCGTCGCCATACACGGTCGCGCGGTCCATATCGCCCTCGGCAAGGCGGACGACTTGTCCGCCTTTGAGGTCGATGGCGGGGAAGACGATGAGTGTCACGGCCGCCACCTCAAGAAACGCTCGAGCAGCGTGAGGCCATAGCGCTGGCTCTTTTCGGGGTGGAATTGCACGCCGAGCATGTTCGCGCGCCCGATCGCTGCGACCACCGGGCCACCGTGGGCGGTCGTCGCCACCACGTCGCTGCCGGTGAAGGCATAGCTGTGGAGGAAGTAAGCCTCGCCGGGTTCGATCAGCGGATGCGGCTTGGCGGGCACCACATCGTTCCAGCCCATGTGCGGGATTTTGGCATCGGCCTCATCCGGCGTCATCAGCGCGACGTCGCCCGAAATCCACCCGAGTCCCGGGTGCGTACCGAACTCAAGGCCGCGATCGGCCATCAATTGCATGCCGACGCAGATGCCCAGGAAGGGAACACCGCCGCCGATGACGCGCACCGTCAGTGCCTCGGTCATCCCCGGCAGCGCGCGTAGGGCTGCCGCACACGCCCCGAAAGCGCCGACGCCCGGCAACACGATGCGGTCGGCGCAGGCGACGACAGCGGCGTTTGCGGTGATCTCCACGGTTGCTGCGCCCGCTGCTTTCAGCGCGTTCGCGACCGAGTGAAGATTGCCCGCGCCGTAATCGATCAGCGCGACCCGTTCCGCCATCGCTAGAGCACGCCCTTGGTCGACGGGATCGCGCTGCCTTTGCGCGGGTCGATCTCGACGGCGGTACGCAAAGCCCGCGCGAGGCCCTTGAACGCGCTTTCGATGATATGATGATTGTTGTGGCCATAGAGCGTTTCGACATGGAGCGTCAGCCCTGCCGTCTGCGCGAAGCTGTGGAACCAGTGTTCGAACAGTTCGGTGTCCATCTCGCCCAACCGGGTGGTCGAGAAGGCCGATTTCCACACCAGATAGGGCCGCCCCGAAATGTCGAGCGCAACGCGGGTCAGTGTCTCGTCCATCGGCGACAGCGCGTCGCCATAGCGGCGGATGCCGGCCTTGTCGCCGAGCGCCTTGGCGACCGCCTCCCCGATTGCGAGCGCCGAATCCTCGGTGGTGTGGTGCTGGTCGATATGGAGATCGCCGACCGCTTTCAGATCGATGTCGATCAGCGAATGGCGCGACAGCTGCTCGATCATGTGATCGAGAAAACCGATCCCCGTCGACACGCGATACTGGCCGGTGCCGTCCAGATCGACGGTAACGTCGATCGAAGTTTCCTTGGTGGTGCGGGAGATCGTCGCGCGGCGCATCGCCCTCCCATAGCGGCTGATTGCGGACGCGCAATCTTGACGATGGGGCTGGGGGCGCTAGTCCAATGCAGCATGAGCGATGCGTTGCCCGACAGTCTGATTCCCTATGACGAGATCGTGCAGGAAGCGCTGCGCGCCGTCGTCGGGCGCGTGCTCGGGTCGATCGCGGGCGGCGGCGGGCTGCCCGGCGACCATCATTTCTACATCACCTTCAAGACGCAGGTGCCCGGTGTCGAAATTCCGAAGCGCCTGATCGAGCGCTTCCCCGACGAGATGACGATCGTCCTCCAGAACAAGTTCTGGGACCTGAAGGTCGACGAGACCCGCTTTTCGGTGGGCTTGAGCTTCAGCCAAATACCCTCGACCCTGGTCATCCCTTATTCGGCGATTACCGGGTTCCATGATCCGGCGGTCAATTTCGAGCTGCGCTTCCAGGCTGCCGACGGCCCAAACGAGCCCGAGCCGCATGACGAAGCCGAAAACGACGGCGATCCGCGCGACGACGGATCGAACGTCGTCAGCGTGGATTTCAAACGCAAGAAGTAGGGAGCGAGGCGCGCATGCTGCGCGCCGGTTGCGTTAGCGACGCGAACTGTCGGCCGACGCGGCAACGCCGCGTTCGACGTCACGGGATTCACTCCCGTGACGGCACTACAGGATAGAGCATGATCACCACCCGCACCGAAACCGATTCGTTCGGCCCCATCGAGGTTCCCGCAAGCGCCTATTGGGGCGCGCAGACACAGCGCAGCATCGAGAACTTCCCGTTCGGCGCGCGCGAGCAAATGCCGGTCGGGATCGTTCATGCGCTTGCCATCGTCAAACAGGCCGCCGCCCGCGTGAACCGCGCGCATGGCCTGCCCGCCGACCTCGCCGATGCGATCGAACTGGCAGCGGCGGAAGTCGCGCACGGCAAGTTCGACGACCAGTTCCCGCTCGTCATCTGGCAGACGGGGTCGGGCACCCAGACCAACATGAACGTCAACGAAGTGATCGCGGGCCGCGCGAACGAAATGCTGACCGGCGCGCGCGGCGGGAAAGTGCCGGTGCACCCGAACGATCACGTCAATATGAGCCAGTCGTCGAACGACAGTTTTCCGACCGCGATGCATATCGCCGCTTCGCTGGCCGCGCGGCGCGATCTGCTGCCGGCGCTCGACCGGCTGCGGACGGCGATCGAGGCGAAGGCACGCGCCTGGGTCGACATCGTCAAGATCGGCCGCACCCATCTGCAGGATGCCACGCCGATTACGCTCGGCCAGGAATTTTCGGGCTATGCGAACCAGCTCTATCGCTGCGGTCGCCGGATCGACCCGGCGCTGACCGCGGGCACCGACCGGCTCGCGCAAGGCGGCACCGCCGTCGGCACCGGGTTGAATGCGCCGCAAGGGTTCGCCGAAGCGGTCTGCGCGGCAATCGCGGCGATCACCGGCCTGCCGTTCCACCCGGCCGAAAACGCGTTCGAAGCGCTCGCGTCGAATGATCCGCTCGTCCATCTGTCGGGCACACTCAACACGCTGGCGAGCGCGCTCACCAAGATTGCGAACGACATCCGCCTGCTCGGTTCTGGACCGCGCTCGGGGCTGGGCGAATTGCACCTGCCCGAGAACGAACCCGGCAGTTCGATCATGCCGGGCAAGGTCAATCCCACCCAGTGCGAAATGCTGACGATGGTCGCCGCGCAAGTAATCGGCAACCACATGGCGATCACGGTCGGCGGCATGCAGGGGCATTTGGAACTCAACGTCTTCAAGCCGATGATCGCGGCGAACGTGCTGCGCTCGATCGATCTGCTCAGCACGGGCATGACCAGCTTCGCCGAGCGCTGCGTTGACGGCATCGAGCCGAACCACGCGCGCATCGCCGAGCTGGTCGATCGCTCGCTGATGCTCGTCACTGCGCTGGCGCCCGAAATCGGCTATGACAATGCCGCCAGGATCGCCAAGCACGCGCATGGCTACGGCCTGACGCTGCGCGAGGCCGGGCTGGCGCTCGGCCTTGTCGACGAAGCGACCTTCGACCGGGTGGTCCGCCCCGAAACGATGGTGTGATCGCCCCCTTGACGGCGTGCCCGCGCCCGCGCCACTAGCGCGCATGGACCGACCGAGCGATCCCCACGGCTTTCAGCGGCGCGGCGTGCTGTTCGTGCTATCGTCGCCTTCGGGCGCAGGCAAATCGACGATCGCGCGGATGCTGCTTGAGGCCGAGCCCGATCTGGCGATGTCGGTGTCGGCGACGACGCGCCCGATCCGCCCCGGCGAGGAAGACGGCAAGGATTATCATTTCGTCTCGCTCGAGCGGTTTCGCGAGATGGTCGCGAACCACGAATTCCTCGAATGGGCGCATGTCTTCGGCCAGCGCTACGGCACGCCCAAGGCCCAGGTCGATGCGATGCTCGACGCCGGCAAGGATGTGCTGTTCGACATCGACTGGCAGGGCGCGCAGCAGCTTTTCCAGATCGCCGGCGGCGACGTGGTGCGCGTGTTCATCCTGCCGCCGTCGATGGAGGAACTGAACGACCGTCTTGTGCGGCGCGCGACCGACAAACCCGAGGTCATCGACGCGCGGATGATGCGCGCCGCCGCCGAAGTCAGCCACTGGGACGGTTATGACTATGTGCTGGTCAACGACGATGTCGACCGGTGTTTCCGCGACGTGCAGACGATCCTCGCAGCCGAGCGGCTGAAGCGGTCGCGCCAGACCGGGCTGATCGGCTTTATCCGGCATTTGATGAAGTAGCGGCCGCCTTACCGCTGGTGACGTAACCCACGCTTGTTTTGAGCGAAGTCGAGAAGCGGGCCGCAAGCGACGCCATCCGTGTCTCGACTTATCTCGACACTAACGGATGGCGGAACACTTAGCGGAGCAATTCCAGCATTCGTACGCCTGCTTCATAGTCCCGTCGGCGCGCCTGCCGCGCCGGGGCCGCCAGATCATCCTCGCCCCATTGTTCGGCTTGCCAGTCGGCATCGAGCTCGGACGCCAGCCAAACCGCCTCGGGATCGGCGGCGCGCTCGGCCAGCGCGAGCGCGGCGACCAGCGAGCCGCTGATCGTGACCACCGGCGACAGCGCGGCGAGCGCGAAGGGCGGGTAAGCCGCCACCGCCCCGCCGAGCCGAGCCAGCGTTTCGGGCGGTTGCGGGCGGTGGATGATCCCCGTCGTCACGACGAACGCCACACCAAATGTCTCGCGCGCCCAGTCGAGCAGCGGGTCCCACGCCGCCGCCTGCCGCGCGACCAGTTCAGCAGGACTTTCAGCGCGGTAGCAGAGCAGATCGCTTTCGGCATAGGCGGCAAGCCCCGCCGCGAACGTTGCCGGATCGGTCGCGATCCGGTCGATCGCGGCATTGGCGAGTCCGGTCAACGGCATGGCGCGGGGATCGATCGCGTCGTCAACCGCCCGCCATTCATCGGCTACGGCATCGGCCAGCGCGCGCGTGGGCAGCTGCAGCGGTGCGCGCCCGGGCGTGCGTACCGGCTTGCCGTCGAGCGCGATGCCGCCGTCCGGCGTCACATCGACCGTCTGCCAGAAGCGCTTCACGTCCTGGGTGGATTCTGGTCGGGCGGGCTCTTCCAGCGCGCCGCAAGGGCACGCGGCACGATTGCCATCTCCCACAGCGATGCCAAGGTCAGCGCGACGCCGATCGCCCGTTCCGGCCATTCGACCGCGCGCGCGAGCAGCACGATACCGAACACCGCGCCACCCGCGCCCGCGATCCGCGCGAGCGTCATCAGATAATAGCGCGTCTGGGCAGTGCGATCTTCCTCGGTCATGGCCGCTCCAACGCGGTGGCCAGCGCTGCGACGTCGTCGACCACGACATGCGCACCGGCTTCGGTCAGTTCCTCGGGCGGGTGATAGCCCCAGCCGACGCCGATCGCGCGCACGCCGCCCGCGCGCGCCATCGCCATGTCGAAGCTGGTATCGCCGATCATCGCGGTATTGGCCGCCAGCGCGCCGGCGTCGCGCATCGCGGTTTCGATCATCGACGGGTGCGGCTTCGACGGGTGGCGATCGGCGGTCTGAAGCGTCAGAAAATGTCCTGCGATGCCGTGGTGCGCAAGGATATGCGCAAGCCCGCGATCGGACTTGCCGGTCGCGACGCCCAGCAGCCAGCCCTGCGCTGCGAGCGTCGCCAGCAGATCGGCAATGCCGTCGTACAGCGGCTCTTCGGCCATTGCGCCTGCCGAGCGCATGCGGAAGAAGGCGTCTTTGTAATCCTGCGCGACCCGCTGGTGCAGCGCCGCCTCGGCATCGGGGAGCAGCATCCGCATCGCCTCGACCAGGCTCAGCCCGACGATCCGGCGGATCGCGTTGCGCGGTGGCGCAATCAGCCCGTTGGTGGCAAAAGCTTCCTCCACCGCCGCGCAGATATTGTGCTGGCTGTCGACGAGGGTCCCGTCGCAATCGAAGATCGCGAGGCGGATCATGCAATAGGGGAACGCAGCTGCATCCGGGCAGCGTTAGCCAAGCGGGAGCCGTAGCGAAAGGGCGTTGTCGAGCCAGCCTCGCACGCTTAGCCTCGCGCGATGGCGACCCTAGGCCGTGTTGACAAAAGATTTCAGCCATAGTCGTGAGGCGGCGAGGTTGAGGAAGCTGGCGAATGAGAGGGCGGTCTTGTCGTATCGTGTGGCGATGCGTCGCTGTTGCTTGAGTTTACCGAA
>Ga0310345_10000240_pt1 | contig 101859 bp, 90 predicted proteins | sample HC15DNA20500_MG_FD_204667 | JGI IMG/M metagenome (GOLD analysis project Ga0310345, IMG submission 204667) | Marine microbial communities from station ALOHA, North Pacific Subtropical Gyre - HC15-DNA-20-500_MG | ecosystem: Environmental > Aquatic > Marine > Oceanic | place: Pacific Ocean: North... | reverse complement strand
TGCGGAGGCTGAGGCAAACTTCCACCAGCAACAAGCAGGTCAGGCCATGGCGGCCTGACTTAAACGAAACGGCCTCCACAAAACCCGGGGCGATTCAGAGCTGGCACGTCGGCTCTGACATCGGATCGATACAGAAACTGGTCGGCTTGCATTAAGGAAAGTATTTGGTCGGCATGGGCCTGTCGTTTCTTTGCCCCGTAGACTGCTGCGGAGACCGTAACGGCGCGGGCGGGAGTTAGCGGTGCCAGCTGCGTCGGCACGGATGAGCTGTATGAGGCGAAACAGCTCGACAACGATTACTTTGCGGAGGAGTGACGGTGACTTTTGTTGCTACATCTCCTTGCTACAGAAATCGTCAGTCCACTCGTCAACAGTTTGGTCTTGCGGTCGTTTGGGTAATGGGGTGGCTGAGCTAGGCCCCGTGTCATCGCGATCCCTGATTACCGTTTTACCGTAGCGTCGGTCGCACGTGGTTGATATTGGTTGAAAGGGCCGTCCGGTAAGGCCTAGAGGCAAATTCTTATCCGGCATTGTTATCCGGGATTTATCTGGCGCATATCCGGATATTATCTGTGAGCTATCCGGCAAAAATGTTCTCTGCACGAAGTCAGATGAGACCGAAAGAGGGCGTATAGAACCTGCATCCATCCGCCCATCGTCTCTTCCTTCAGTCAGGCTTGCCGTGAACAGTATGTTTTCTAGGTTGCCCATGTAGTCATGAAATGAGGTGAGGCTTTTTGGAAAGGCCAGCGATGTTGATTTCCAGAATTTATAGAAATGACTGCGTTCGCCAACATGGAAATGGCCCTTAGGTAATGGCGAGCCTTTCTTTCCAGTTTTTGTAGTACGGCTACGGGTAAGCGATGCGTTAAAAATTACGTAGCTTGTATCGTCATTGATTGTTGGCCGGAACTGAAGGCTAACGCCGGGATGTTTACCCTGGTCGTAATGGCCTGTTGAGTAGCTGCGGTATTCGTATGCGTTTATTTTCAGCGTGGCCAAGATCTCGTGCAACAGACCCTTCGAGTAGTTCTTCAACCAATCTTGATTCACATCTTTCCCGTTGGGTTGGCGCACAACGAGCCGGCCAAGTTCGATACTGACTTCAGCTTTGCGGCTAAGCAGTCGACCAATACGTGAGGCCATAGCTTTTCAGACTCTGATCAGTAAGAGGCAATACGGATTACTCCGCATCACGCTCCTTGATCTTGCGAGCTAGCCAGGCGTTCAGCTCGGCAACTACATAGTAAGCAGCAGCCTGACGGGTATCACCGAATTTGATCGGCTTCGGGAAAGTGGGGTCTTTCTTCCGTAGCTTGTCCAGACCTGAGCGGGTCTGGCCGATGGCTTTGCATACCTCAGGTTGAGGGATAAGGGCTTGGTCGATGAAAGGACTAGCTGGGTGCATTTGAGTGGCTCCGTATGAGTACGGCGCACACAGTGGAGTAGTCTACGGAGTTGGTCCAAACAGCATAAAGCGCTTATGGTGAACTAAGATGTTCGCCGGCGACCTGTTGCAACGTTTCATCTGGCAGGTTCAGCTTCTCAAGCGTTTCAAACCACTCGGCGCAAGCTCGTTTGACGGTCGATTCCGATATCCCGAGCAGCTCGGCCGCATCATTGCTGCTGTCCTCCAAGTTTAGGCCCTGCCTTAGTCTCAGGATAACGATGGCCGTTGCACGTAGATCACGGGAATGGGTATCCGGGCGAGGGTACTTTCCTTTTTCCGTCTTCAGTCCAAAAGCTTGATCGGCACTTTTGCCTTCTATGATCTGGGCAAAAACGTGCTTCATCAGCGAGTGGAGCAATGCTGGATCAAAATCAATATCGTCCCGCATCCGCTCGTGGAATAGCTCTATCACCTTGTGCGACAACTCGGCATCGAAATTACTCTTGAGGTACTGAATGATGGTGTATAGCCCCTCAGGGGTTACCTCGTCCCATTTGCGTTGCTCTGGCTGTTCCATATTCACGCCTTCCGCCTAATAGCTACGATATTGCCAGCCGCCAGTTTGTCGAGATGGTCGCTGTACCATTGCATCATGACTTTACGCTGCTCCAGATAGGTGCTCTTGTCGTAGACGCCACGTACACCCTCCTTGACGTGCGAGAGCTGGGCCTCCACGTGCTGTGAGTCGAAGCCGTTTTCGTTGAGGATGGTGCTGGCCAGGTGGCGGAAGCCATGACCGGTCTGGCGGCCTTCGTAGCCTAGGCGACGTAAAGCCATCAGGAACACGGTATTGCTGCGTGGCTTGGTTGTGTTGCCTCGGCCTGGAAACAGCAGCGAATAGTTGCCGGTGATGTTTTGCAGTTCGCGTAAGAGGGCGACCGCCTGAGTAGGCAGTGGCACTAGATGGTCGCGGCGGCGTTTCATGCGCTCGGCAGGGATCAGCCAGAAGCCCGAGTCAAGGTTGAGTTCCTCCCAGCGCGCCTCACGCAACTCGGATGGTCGGCAGGCGAGCATCGTCAACAATTGCAGGCCTATGCGCACATCGGGTGCATGGGGGTAGGAACGGATGGCCCTGAGCAGGGCGGGCAGTTCCTCAAGGGATACATGGGCAAAGTTCTCCACCGGTTTGGTCAGGAGGAATTTATGCAGCCCTTCGAGCGGGTTGTGTGTCGCTCTGCCAGTGACGCGAGCCAGGTCGTATATCTCCCGGCACATGCCGCGTACACGACTAGTCTGTTCAACGATCCCGCTTTGCTCCATGCCCCGCAGGAACTCCATCCACTCCATTGGCAGGATGCCGGTGTAGGGGCGTTTGCCGAACACGGGGAAGACATGTTTTTCCAAGGCACCGATGGTGCGAACTGCCGTGCCCTCCGTCCAAGTCTTGCACTTGACGGCATACCACTCGCGAGCCAGATGCTCGAAGGTATTGTTGGCCGCTTCGAGCTCAGCTGCCTTTTTGGCACGCTTGGTGGCCATGATGCTGCCATCCTTCGCAGTGTCATCGCGGAGTTCGCGGGCTTTTCGACGAGCCTGTTCACCAGTCAGCTGGTGATCTCCAGTACCGTAGCCACCTAGCCCCAGCCATGACCACTTGCCGTCGGCCTTCTTGTAGCGCAGCTGCCACGATTTCGAGCCGTCCGGCTTTACGCGGAAATACAGCCCGTCGCCATCCAGCTCCCGGTATTCCTTTGCGTCCGGTTCCAGGCTCGCCAGTACGGTATCAGCCAGGGGGCGGCGCTTGATCTGACTACGCTTCATTCCTTGTATCCCCTCGGTTCACTTTCTTGGTGAGGATACACAGAGGGATACACGGCAAGCAAGGTATATGGGAACGCTAGGGAGCGTGCAGAAACAAGAAAGCCCGCACAGGGCGGGCTTTTCAGGGGTGCTTCCAGTCATGTGGGAACATGTGGAAACTTGCATTTGGTGGAGCCGGGGGGATTTGAACCCCCGTCCGCCAGCTCTCCGCTATTGGTTCTACATGCTTAGCCAGATCTACTGAGTTAACTCCGCGCCGCCCGATTGGCAGGGTGCTTGGAGCGAGCTGTATGAGTTTTAGCCGTTACGTCTACAGCGAACTTGGCGGCGATCCTGTTCTATCTGACGGTCATTTCGGGTTTACAGGCATCCCCTAGTGACCGCTGGAGCCGAAGCTACCAGATGAAGGTTAGGCGGCTAGCGCGTACCCTTCGTAGTTGTCGTCGTTGGCAACTATAGGTTTGCAACAGTTTATTTACGAGTTCTGTTACCAACTCGGCATGCCCCTCAAGTTTCGTTACCGGCGTCGAATCCTAATCGGCCCCTGGTGCAGCTTGTGGTGCTGGGCGCGAGTGTACGGCGATCTTTACGATGTGTCGATCACTTTTTAATCATGCTGATCGGAAAATGATCAGTCGCGGCGGCGGGCTCGCGGGATACGATCCCGCCGCCATGGCTCAGTTGCCGGCGCCCGAACCGGAGCCAGCGGTGCCGCCGCTGCCGGAGCTGCCTGGGCCCTTGAGCTCTTGCAGGGCCTTGGTGGAGTGAGCGATGCAGCCCTCGGTGTCGCCAGCTTGCTGGGCCTGCTTGGCCTGCATGACATGTTCCTCGACCTGGCTCTTGGCTGGTTCGCCGAGTGTGGTGCTCTGGGTGGCCATGTTGTCTTCGATCTCCTGAAGATTGATCTGGCACAGGTCCTGGGCGGCGAAGACGGCGGGACTGGCGAGCAGTACGGCGGATGCGAGCAGTGCGTGAATTTTCATGGTGAGTCCTCCAGTCTTGTGGACTTCCCGGGCCTGCCTGAAAACTGCGGAAATGGCGGCGCCGAGTCGAATCGAACCCGTCAGGGGCTCTGAAATTCCGACTGCGATTGCGCATGAGCGTTCATCGAAATGCCACAAACGAAACGGCCCCGGCATTGCGCGCGGGGCCGTTTCGCCATTCAGGCCGGCGTGGCCGCCTTGCGCCGGGTGACGCGGTCGACCAGGTAGACCAGGCCGTGATAGTCGATCTCGCCATGACGTGACAGGCCGATCTCGCAGGTGCGGCTGGTGGAGATGCCTTCCTCGCAGATCTGCACGGCGTTCTTCAGGCTGCGCAGTGCGTGCTCGTTCAGTTCCGGCGTGGTGAAGCCCTTGTCGCCGGCGAAGCCGCAGCAGTGGATGCCTTCGGGCACCACGACTTCCTTGGCGCAGTGGCGGGCGATGTCGATCAGCGCCTGCGCTTCGCCCAGGTGCTGGGTGCTGCAGGTGATGTGCACGGCGATCGGCTTGTCCTGCGGGACGAAGTCCAGCTTGTCGAGCAGGTGCGTGCGGATGAAACGCACCGGGTCGTACAGATCGAGGCGCTGATCGGTCAGGCCCTGGACCAGGCGCAGGGTGCAGGGGCTGGTGTCGCAATAGATCGGGTCGAGCCCGCCGCGGCTGGCCTTGAGCAGCGCGTCGAGCATTTCCTGGCGCTTGCGTTCGCCCTGCTCGGCGTAGCCCTTGGAGGCGAACGGCTGGCCGCAGCACAGGTCGTTCAGCTGGTCGGGGAAGATCACCTGGTAGCCGGCCTTTTCCAGCAGGCTGCGGGTCTTGTCGAGTAGCGGCTCCTGTTCCTGATCGCGTGCCGCCGGGCCCATGGCGCGGGAGACGCAGGTGGCGAGGTAGACCACCCGAGCGCGCTCGTCGGTGGGCGGCGCCTTGGGCAGGTTCAAACGTTGCAGTGGCTGCGGCGTAGCCGGCGTCCACTGGGGCACGCGGCCCTTGCTGGCGCGGGTCATGGTCGCCGACATCTTGGCCAGGTTTCGCGTGCCCATGATCAGGTGTGCGCCGTTGGCCACGTGCAGCATGAAGCGGGTGCCTTGCACGGCGGTGGCGAAATGCTCGGCCAGCCAGTTGGCGGTACCGGTTTTGTTCGCCTCACGGCCGCGCAGCTTGCGAACCAGATCGCCGGTGTTGATGCCCACCGGGCAGCGCTGGGCGCAGAGGCCGGTGGCGGCGCAGGTCTCGACGCCGTGGTAGTGGTAGAGCCGCTCGATCTCCGTGGTGTCGACACCCGCGCGCTTGCGTGCCTGGATGTCGCGCCAGATGACGATGCGCTGGCGCGGCGTCAGGGTCAGCCCGTTGGATGGGCAGACCGGCTCGCAGAAGCCGCACTCGATGCACTTGTCGACGATCTCGTCGGCGGCGGGCAGCGGCTTGAGGTTCTTCAGGTGGATGTCCGGGTCTTCGGAAAGCACCACATCCGGGTTGAGGATGCCGGTGGGGTCGAGCAGGCGCTTGATCTTCCACATCAGCGCGTAGGCCTCGCTGCCCCATTCCAGCTCGACGAAGGGCGCCATGTTGCGCCCGGTGCCGTGCTCGGCCTTGAGTGCGCCGCCGAACTCGACAGCCACCAGCTGCGCCACTTCGCCCATGAAGGCCTCGTATCGGGCGACCTGCGCCGGATCGTCGAAGCCCTGGGTGAAGACGAAGTGCAGGTTGCCTTCCAGCGCGTGGCCGAAGAGGATCGCCTCGTCGTAGCGGTGCTTGTCGAGCAACTCGATCAGCCGATTGACGCCCTCGGCCAGACGCTCGACCGGGAAGGTCACGTCCTCGATGATCACCGTGGTGCCGGTCTGGCGTACGGCGCCGACTGCCGGGAACGTGTCCTTGCGGATTTTCCACAGCTGGTTGTAGACAACCGGGTCTTCGCTGAAGTCGACCTGCTTCTCCACCGGGAAGTGCGCGATGGAGGTCATGATCAGATTGATCTGCTCGTGCAGCAGCGACTGACTGGCGGCGCGTGATTCGATCAGAAGCGCGCAGGCCGTCGGCGACAGTTCCTTCACCCACTCGGGCATCCCGGCCTTGTGCTCGACCGAGCGCAGGCTGCGGCGGTCGAGCAGCTCCACGGCGGACACCGGTTGCTGCTTGAGCACTGGCACGGCGAGGCAGCAGGTTTCCACGTCGGGGAACACGACCAGCGCGCTGGCTTTGTGCGGGTGATCCGGCACGGTGTCGTAGGTCACCGCGCTGATGAAGCCCAGCGTGCCTTCGGAACCGACCATCAGGTGGTTGAGGATGTCCAGTGGCTCGTCGTAGTCGACCAGCGCATTGAGCGAGAAGCCGGTGGTGTTCTTCAGCCGGTACTTGTGGCGGATCTTCGCGGCCAGTTCGGTATTGGCGCGGGTTTCGCGGCCGAGTTCGGCCAACTGCTCGAGCAGGGTGGCGTGACTCTGGCGGAACGCGGCAACGCTGGCGGCATCCTCGCTGTCCACCACGGTGCCGTCGGCCAGCACCACGCGCAGGCCGGCGAGGGTCTTGTAACTGTTCTGCGCGGTGCCGCAGCACATGCCGCTGGAGTTGTTGGCGACGATGCCGCCGATCTTCGCCGCGTTGATCGAGGCCGGGTCGGGGCCGATCTTGCGCTGGAAGGGTGCGAGCACGGCGTTGGCGTTGGCGCCGATCACGCCCGGTTGCAGGCGGATCTGCTCGCCGCCGTTGCGAATCTCGCGGCCGTTCCAGTTGTCGCCGAGGACGATCAGTACCGAGTCGCTGATCGCCTGGCCGGACAGGCTGGTGCCGGCGGCGCGGAAGGTCACCGGCACGTTCTCGGCATGCGCCAGCTTGAGCAGCCTGACCACTTCGGCTTCGGTTTCGACGCGTACCACCAGCTTGGGTACCAGCCGGTAGAAGCTGGCGTCGGTGCCGAAGGCGAGGGTGGAAAGCGGGTCGTCGAAGCGGCGCTCGACCGGGATCAGGCGCTCGACTTCACGGAGGAACGCCGACGGCAAGGGCGCACGTTCGAGCTGGGCAGCCGCGTTCATGCGTCCTCCAGGATCAGCAGGACCAGATCTTTCGGCCCGTGGGCACCATACGCCAGCACCTGTTCGATGTCGGCGGTTTTCGACGGGCCGGAGACCAGCAGGGCATTGGTCGGCATGCCGGCGGCCCACTGGAACTTCTGCTGGATCTCGTAGAAGTTGTCGTGAATCTCGCTGGCCTTGAGGATGGCGAAATGCACCGGCGGCACCAGGCTCATCAGGCGCGGCTCCTCGCGGGTGGGCCACATAATCAGGCTGCCGGTGGAGGCGATGGCGCCTAGGGTGCCGGTGAGGCTGGCCGGGGTGTCGTTGAACAGCTCGTCCTTCCAGTCCTCGACCGGGCGGTCGTAGGCCTTCAGCATCGGCAGGCCTTTACGGCCGGCGCAATGCGCGGTGAAGCGCTGGCCGTACGGTGTGGTCGGGGCGATCAGCAGGCTCGGTAGCTGGCGGTCGTGAAGCAGCTGCTCGAGCAGGGCGGGCCAACCGGCGTCCGTGGTCAGGTGGATCTCGGTGTGCACCGCTTCCATCAGCTGACGCAGGCGGGCGATGCGCTGCTCCGGCGCGTAGCTCCAGGGCTGGGTCACCAGCGACTCGTCGTAGTCATCGACGATCGGCGTGGTGCCTTCCAGGCTTTTTTTCAGCTTGGCGAGAATGTTGGCTTTGGCGCTCATGTCAGGCTCCCGGAAACGGCACATGGGTGGAAAAAAGCTGCGCTTGTTTTCCACCCTACGGAGCCCGCAGGCCGGCGTAGGGTGGACAGCGGCGCAGCCTTGTCCACGCGGGCGTTGAGGCGGCAACGATCGAGGCTCATCGCTTGCCCTCCAGGTGTTCCTTGGCCAGCTCGTGCAGCGAGCGGGCAGCCGGTTTCGGTGCGCTGTGGTTCTGCGTCCAGGGGCCGATATTCGATGGCGTCAGGGCGCGCAGGCGTGTGGCGAAGAAACCGAACAGGCGGTACAGCGTCGGGCTGGTGTTGAGCAGGCGCCAGCCGGCCCAGATCAGCCGTTCCTGCCTGGAGTACTTGCTGCCCTGGCCGCGCATGACCTTGTGCGGATCGTCCGGCGCCTTGACGTTTTCCTCGCGCAGGCGGCGCAGGAGGGTCGGAATCGGGATCTTCACCGGGCAGACTTCGCCGCAGGCGCCGCACAGCGACGAGGCGCTGGGATGATCCGGCACCTTGTCCAGGCCGACCATGTGCGGGGTGATGATCTTGCCGATCGGCCCGGGATAGACCTCGCCGTAGGTGTGGCCGCCGACGCGGGTGTACACCGGGCAGTGGTTCATGCAGGCGCCGCAGCGGATGCAGTTGAGCGTCTGGCGCAGCTCGCTGTCGGCGAAGGCCTGGCTGCGGCCGTTGTCCAGCAGGATCAGGTGCACTTCCTGCGGGCCGTCGAGCTCGTGCGCCTTGCGCGGGCCGGAGATCATGTTGACGTAGGTGGTGATCGGTTGGCCCAGCGCCGAGCGGGTCAGCAGCGAGAGCAGCGGGACCACGTCACGCAGGTTCTCCACCACCTTTTCGATGCCGGTGACGGCGATATGCACCGGCGGCACGGTGGTGCTCATGCGGCCGTTGCCTTCGTTCTCCACCAGCAGCAGGGTACCGGTCTCGGCCACCGCGAAGTTCACCCCGGAGACGCCGATATCGGCCTCGAAGAACTTCTGCCGCAGCGTGCGGCGACCGATCTGAATGAGTTGGTCAACGTCCTTGGTGTACTCCACGCCGAGCTTGTCGTGAAACAGGGACGCGACCTGGCCGGCGTTCTTGTGGATCGCCGGCATGATGATATGAGAAGGCTTTTCGTGGTCGAGCTGGACGATGTACTCGCCCATGTCCGACTCCAGGCATTCGATGCCATGGCCGTCGAGGAAATGGTTCATCTCCATTTCTTCGCTGACCATCGATTTGCCCTTGATCACTTGTCGCGCCTCGTGAGCGCGGGCGATCTCGAGGACGATGTTGTTCGCCTCGTCTACCGTCTCCGCCCAGTGCACCTTCACACCGTTGCGGGTCAGGTTGGCTTCCAGCCGCTCGAGCAGTTCGGGCAGCTTGGACAGTGCGCGGGCGCGGATATGGTTGCCCATCTCGCGCAGCCGCTCGCGTTCGTCGGCATCGCTGAAGGCCGCGGCGCGCTTGGTCATCAGCGAGTCCATGGCGGTGCGGAAGTTGCGCCGCAGCTGCTCATCCTTCAGCGACTTGCGCGCGCGGGCGCGGAAATCCGGATCGCCGGCGTTTTCGATCTGAATCGCGGGAATACGCTGTTCGGCGTTCATCGGGCACCTCCGGTGCGTTGCCAGAGGAAGCTCGCCAGGTGCTGGCCGCGCAGGGCTTCACGCTGCTTTTCCAGCGAGCCGTTGATGTTCATCAGGCAGCCGCAGTCGGCGCTGACCACCTGGTGCGCGCCGGACTCCTTCAGCGCACGGGTCTTGTCCAGCACCATGGCGCCGGAAATATCGGGCATGCGCACGCTGAAGGTGCCGCCGAAGCCGCAGCATTCGCTCTCGTGATCATGCTCGACGCGCTCGACCTGGCCCAGTTGGGCGAGCAGGGCGCGGCCGTGCAGATGGGTATTCATTTCGCGGCGAGCCGAGCAGGAGGTGTGCAGAGCGACCTTGGTCGGCGTGCCGGCATCCTTGAACTCGACCTTGCAGACGTTGAGCAGGAACTCGGCCAGCTCGAAGGTGCGCTCGGCCAGCGCCTGGGCCTTCTTCAGCGTGGCCGGCTCGTCCTTGAACAGGTCCAGATAGTGGTGGCGCAGCATGCCAGCGCAGGAACCGGAAGGGACGACCACCGGCCAGTCGTTGGCGAACAGCTCCAGCTGCGCACGGGCGACCTCTCGCGCCTCGTCGGTATAGCCGGTGGTGTAGGCCGGCTGGCCGCAGCAGGTCTGGCCCTGCGGGTAGTGCACGGTCAATCCTTCGCGTTCGAGCAGGCGGATGGCATCCAGGCCAGCCTCGGGATAGAACAGATCCACCACGCAGGTACCGAACAGGTAAACCTGGCTCGGCTTGGCAGGATATTCGCGTGGTTTGGGCAGCGGCGGCGCGACGCGGGTGGTGTTCGGCGCGGCGTTGTAGAAGAGTTCGCTCATCGGCTTGGTCTCCGGGTGGGCCCGGTTATCCGCAAACTGCGGGAGGTTGAAGCGCTCTTGCCCCGCATGAGCGGGGCAAGGTTTCACGGTTGTCTTACTTACCGACCAGCGGGTCGGTCACGCCCATCACGTAGATCGCGATCAGACCGATCGCCCCCGTGAACAGTACGTAGTACAGCGTAGGCCAAACGGTCTTGCGCAGCGTGGAGCCTTCGCGGCCGAGCAGGCCGACGGTAGCGGATGCGGCGACCACGTTGTGGATCGCAACCATGTTGCCCGCAGCCGCACCGACGGCCTGAGTGGCGACTACCATTGCTCCGGAGATGCCCAGCGACTGTGCGACACCAAACTGGAACTGGCTGAACATCATGTTGCTGACGGTGTTGGAGCCAGCCAGGAACGCGCCGAGTGCACCTACGGCGGGAGCGAGCAGCGGGTAGATGCTGCCGACGCTATCGGCGACGTAGCGCGCCATGACGATCGGCATGCTGGCCAGCTCGGCGCCGTTGACGCCGGAGTTGATCAGGATGCGCACCATCGGCACGGTGAACAGCAGGACGAAGCCGGCGCTGAGCAGCACGCCGCTGGATTCCTTTACCGCAGCCTTCAGCTCAGAAACGCGCATGCCGTGCAGGAAGAAGGTGATCAGCACCACCATGACGAGAATGCCGCCCGGGAGGTACAGCGGCTCGATGCCTGCACTGACGCCGGTCTCGCCAAGGATGTTGGCAAAGGCGATGGAGACGGACTTCAGCGTGGCAGTGACCTGCGGAAATACCCGGCTGACGACCAGGATCGCACCGACCAGGACATAGGGCAGCCAGGCGCGGAAGGCGCTCATCGGGCGCGCCGCGATGTCGTCCAGCTTCATTTCGATGGTACCCAGCCATTCGGCCGGCCACTCTTTGGCGTCGGCGAAATCCCAGGTGCGCTTCGGGGTCAGGAAGTTGAAGCGTGCCGCGGTGGTGACGATAGCGAGACCGACCAGGCCGCCGAGCAGCGACGGGAATTCCGGGCCGAGGAAGATACCGGTGGCGGCGTAGGGCAGGGTGAACGCCAGACCAGCGAAGATCGCGAACGGCAGCACTTCGAAGCCGGCTTTCCAGCTCTTCTCCTTGCCGAAGAAGCGCGTCAGCATCAGCACCATGACCAGCGGCATCACGGTGCCGACGATGGCATGGGTGATCGCCACACTGCTGGTGATCTGCTGCAGGAAGGCTTGCCAGCTGGAACCCTGGGCTGCCAGCTGCGCACCGATGGTGGCGGTATCCAGGCCGCTATTGATGCCCACGACGATCGGCGTACCGACCGCGCCGAAAGACACCGGCGTGCTTTGTACCAGCATGCCGAGCAGGACCGCAGCCATCGCCGGGAAGCCAACCGCGACCAGCAGCGGCGCGGCGATGGCGGCCGGGGTGCCGAAGCCGGAGGCGCCTTCGATGAAGCAGCCGAACAGCCAGGCGATGATGATGGCCTGGATGCGGCGGTCAGGGCTGATGGTAGTGAAGCCGGCGCGAATGGCAGTGATGCCGCCAGAATGCTTCAGCGTGTTCAGCAGCAGGATCGCACCGAAGATGATCCACAGCAGGCCGAGGGTAATCACCAGGCCCTGCAGCGTGGAGGCTATGATGCGGGTGAGGCTCATGTCCCAGATGAACAGGCCGATTGCCGCGGTGAACAGGTAGACCAGCGGCATGGCGCGGCTGGCGGGCCAGCGCAGGCCGATCAGCATCACGGCCGCGAGCAGAATGGGAGTGAAGGCGAATAGTGCGAGCAGTCCGTTGGACATGTCAGGCGTCCCCTACGGTTCGATTCATATGGGGCCCTGAGTGGACCGTGGAATGGTTGTCGTGCACAGATCTCATGCTGAGTCCTCTTATTGTTAGTCACCTCTGTAAAGTGGTAAGACCAATTGTCAGAAGCGAATGGCCAGCGTAAGAGCTGCGCCTGGGAGCGTCAATCAGGTGGGCATAGACTTTGGTCGGAGCCGCTGACCTTGTATGGCCGTGAGCCGACGGCTAGCATTCTTCGACTGGTAAGACCATTTCGAGGTGGGTATGGATGTGGGCATGCTGCGTCAGCGGCGGCTGGCCGACGACATCGTCGCGCAGTTGGAAACCATGATTCTGGAAGGCACCCTCAAGGCCGGTGAACGGCTGCCGGCCGAGCGGGTGCTGGCCGAGCGCTTTGGGGTGTCGCGGCCCTCCCTGCGCGAGGCGATCCAGAAGCTTGCGGCCAAGGGCCTGTTGATCAGTCGGCACGGTGGCGGCACCTTCGTCGCCGAGTCGCTGGGCTCCACCTTCAGCGACCCTTTGCTGCACCTGCTGGAGAACAACAGCGATGCCCAGCGTGACCTACTGGAGTTCCGGCATACCCTGGAGGGCAGCTGTGCGTACTATGCGGCGCTGCGTGCGACCGAGGTGGATCAGAAGCGCCTCACGGAGGCCTTCTCGGCACTGCAGGATTGCTACACCCGTGAGGGCAAAGTGACTCGCGCGGAAGAGGGCGCGGCCGACGCGCAGTTCCACCTGGCGATTGCCGAGGCCAGCCACAATGCGGTGCTGCTGCACACCATTCGTGGCCTATTCGATCTGCTCAAGCGCAACGTGGTGACCAATATCGGCGGCATGTACGCCCTGCGCGACGAGACTCGCGACATGCTGATGAGCCAGCATCGCGAGCTGTACGAGGCGATCATGGCGCGGCGTGCGGTGGAGGCGCGCGACGTCATCCATCGGCACATCAACTATGTGCAGGAAGTGCTTGCCGAAGGTCAGCAGGAAGCCCAGCGGCTGGCGCGCGCGCAGCGTCGGCAGGAGCGGGTGGGGGCATCGCAAAAGGCAGGCTGAGAGGTGAGCGAGGCAAGGCTGGCGGGCGAAGCGGTGCTGCCTCGCCCGGGACCGATCAGTCGTCCTTGCCCTTGGTACGCATGGCGCGCTGGATTTCCCGATCGGAATCGCGCTCCTTCTCGGTGTGACGCTTGTCGAATTCCTTCTTGCCCTTGGCCAGGGCGATCTCGCACTTGATCATGTGCTTCTTCCAGTACAGCGACAGCGCTACGCAGGCGTAGCCCTTCTGCTGCACGGCACCGAACAGCTTGCCCAGCTCACGCTTGTTGAGCAGTAGCTTGCGAGTGCGGGTTGGGTCGGCGATGACGTGAGTGCTGGCGCTGGTCAGCGGCGTGATGTGCGCGCCCATCAGCCAGGCTTCGCCATCTTTGAGCAGCACATAGCTGTCGACCAGCTGCGCCTTGCCGGCGCGCATGCTCTTCACTTCCCAGCCGGCGAGGACGAGGCCGGCCTCGAACTTCTGCTCGATGAAGTAATCGTGTAGCGCTTTCTTGTTCAGCGCGATGGTCCCGGGGGACTGTTTCTTCTGTTTGGCCATAGGGGCGGCATTATAGGGAGTCCCGTTGCGGCTGGCGACAGCCTGCAACAGCGCTGGCGGCAGAAACTTGAGGGGCGGCCGCTAATCCCCGACAATGTGCCCCGCTTCGCGCTGAGCGGCTTCGGCAAATGGTCGAGTCGCGGGTGCGGGCTGGCTGCGCCGACGTCTGGATGGCGCGCAATGAAACGACGACGTAGAAGGTCCGCATGACGACGCACATTCAACGTTCCGCGCTGCTGCCTTATCCCGCACACGCGCTGTTCGACATGGTCAACGACGTAGCCAGCTATCCGCAGTTCCTGCCCTGGTGCTCTGCGACCGAGGTGCTCTCCAGTAGCGAGACCGAAATGCATGCCAGCATGACCGTGGCCAAGGCTGGGCTCAGTCAACGCTTCATGACGCGCAACGCGCTGGAGCTTGGCAAGCGCATCGAGATGAAGCTGGAAGAGGGGCCGTTCAGTCACCTGCATGGCATCTGGGAATTCAAGGCACTGGGTGAGAAGGCCTGCAAGATCAGTCTCGATCTGACCTTCGATTACGCCGGGCCGCTGGTCAAGGCGACGCTTGGTCCACTGTTCAATCAGGCCGCCAATACCCTGGTGGACGCCTTTTGCGAGCGAGCGAAACAGCTCTATGGATAAGCCGTCGATTGCCGTCGAAGTGGTCTATGCGCTGGCCGACAAGCAAAAGCTGCTGCAGATGACCGTGCCTGCCGGCACCACCGTCCGCGAGGCCGCGCTGCGTTCCGGGCTGGATGCACATTTTCCTGGTCTCGACCTCGCCGCCGCACCGCTGGGAATATTCGGCAAGGCGGTGCCCAAGCCAGAAGAGCGGGTGCTGGCAGAGGGCGAGCGCGTCGAGATCTACCGGCCGCTGATAGCCGATCCGAAGGAGGTCCGTAAGCAGCGTGCGGCTAAGGCGGCGAAGAACAAGGCTGAGGATGCGTAAGTAAAAGCTGGATACAAAAAACGCCCGGGCAAGCCGGGCGTTGTCTTATTCGGTTTCCAGTGGCTCGGGAATCGGTACCGGAACGGCTTCCGCTTCGTCCACTTCGCGCTGGATCTGCTCCAGCAGCGATCCGGGCGCGGGGCGCTCTTCCGGCTGGCGAGGCGTGGCTGCGGGCGTGCTCGGGGCCTGAGGTTGGCGGCCGAGAATCTGTTCGTCACGGCTGACGCCCGGCATGAAGTCACCGGCCAGGCCCGCGAGCTGATCGTTGGCATTGAACACCAGGCTCACGCGCTCCTGCTGGCGCTGACTGCCGCCGGGCTGAATGCTGTAGAGGTAATCCCAGCGATTGGGGTGGAAGGTGTCGGTGATCAGCGGGTTGCCCATGATAAACCGCACCTGCTGGCGGGTCATTCCAGGTCGCAACTGGTCTATCATGTCCTGCGTGACGACATTGCCCTGTTGAATGTCGACCTTGTAAACCCCGGGAAATGAACAACCGGCGAGTGCGAACAGACCCACGAAGGTGAGGCTGGCCAGCATGAGCTTGGTGTTTTGCATCGGTGGGTGACTTCCACTATCTTGGCTGGGCAAAGAACCCGGATCATACCCGTATTGAAGGAGGCTGCGAAACAGCAGCAGCGAGAAAGCCAACCATGGTTGAAAATAGCGAACTACGTAAAGCAGGTCTCAAGGTAACGCTGCCGCGGGTCAAGATCCTGCAGATGCTGGATACGACCGATCGCCGTCACATGAGTGCCGAGGACGTCTACAAGGCATTGATGGAAGCGGGCGAAGATGTCGGTCTGGCGACCGTCTACCGTGTGTTGACTCAGTTCGAGGCGGCCGGCCTGGTAGTTCGGCACAACTTCGATGGTGGTCATGCCGTCTTCGAGCTGGCCGATAGCGGGCATCACGACCACATGGTCTGCGTCGATACGGGCGATGTCATCGAGTTCTTCGACCAGGAAATCGAAAAACTGCAGAAAGAAATCGTCAAGCGTCACGGCTACGAGCTGGTGGATCACAACCTGGTGCTCTACGTGCGCAAGAAGGACTGAGCCTCATAGATGTTGAAAAGGCGGCCATGGGCCGCCTTTTTTATGCCGCTCTGCCGGGCGTCAGGCCTGTGCAGAGGTGACCATCTGCCGGGCATGAGCCAAGGATTGTTCGGTCAGGTCGACGCCGCCGAGCATCCGTGCGATCTCCTCGACGCGTCCGGCTTGGTCCAGCTCGGCCACGGCCGTGCGGGTTTCATCGCTGCCGCGGGCCTTGTGCACGAACAGGTGGTGGTGTCCTTGCGCAGCCACCTGCGGCAGGTGCGTGACGGTCAAGACCTGGCCGCGCTCGCCGAGGCGGCGCAGCAGTTGGCCGACGATTTCCGCGGTAGGGCCGCCGATGCCGACATCGACTTCGTCGAACACCAGCGTCGGCACGCGCGACGTTTGTGCAGTGATCACCTGGATCGCCAGGCTGATCCGTGACAGCTCGCCGCCCGACGCGACCTTGGCCAGCGGGCGCAGTGGCTGGCCGGGGTTGGCGCTGACCAAGAACTCCACCTGTTCCAGGCCGTAGGGCGTGTACTCGCCTTCTGCTGCCGGCTTGAGCTGTACGCTGAAGCGCCCGCCGGGCATGCCCAGGCGTTGGATTTCTGCCTCGACCGCGCTCGCCAGCTCTTCGGCGGCTGCCTGGCGGTTGCGGCTCAGTTCGCCGGCTTTCTCCTCGTAGTGGCGAGCGTAGGCCGCCAGCTCTTCGCCGAGGCGCTCGACCGCTTCGTCATCGGCATTCAGCCCTTCCAGTTCTTCCAGCAGCTGCTGGTGCAGGTTGGGCAGTTCGCTCGGCTGTATGCGGTGCTTGCGCGCCAGGGTGTAGATGGTGTCCAGACGCTCCTCCAGCATCTGCTGGCGTTCCGGATCGGCGTCGAAATGGTCGACGAAGCGATTGAGCTCACCGATCGCCTCTTCGACCTGGATCTGCGCGCTGGCCAGTAGGTTGACCGCTTCGCTCAGCGCCTGCGGCTGATTCTGGAAGGCGGTCAGCCGCTGCAGGCTGCTGGTCAGGGCAGAGAGCACGTTGCCGGCATCGCTTTCGCTGCACAGTTCCATTACCTGGCGGCAGGCGCCGAGCAGCTGTTCGGCGTTGGCCAGGTTCTTGTGTTCCTGTTCGAGCTGCTCCAGTTCGTGCTCGCCCAGCGCGAGATTCTCCAGTTCTTCCAGCTGATAGCTGAGCAGCTGGTGGCGTGCGCGCTGCTCGTCGCTGCTGTTGCTCAGCCGCTCCAGGGTCTGGCGCGTCTGCCGCCAGCGCTGCGCGGCCAGTTGCACCTGGCGCGCCAGTTCCTGGCTGCCGCTGTACTCGTCGAGTAGGCGCCGGTGGGTGTCGGCCTTGAGCAAGGACTGGTGCTCGTGCTGGCTGTGGATATCGATCAGTAGTTCGCCCAGCGCCTTGAGGTCACCCTGCGGGCAGGGCGTGCCATTGATGTAGCCGCGCGAGCGGCCTTCGGCGGTGATCACCCGGCGCAGGATGCAAGGACCTTCGCTGTCCATATCGCGTTCGGCCAGCCAGGCGCGGGCGTCGGGGATGTCGTCCAGGTCGAAGCTGGCGAGGATGTCGGCCTTGTCCGCACCGATGCGCACCACGCTGCTGTCGGCCCGGTCGCCGAGGGTCAGGCCGAGGGCATCGAGCATGATCGACTTGCCCGCACCGGTTTCACCGCTGATCACGCTCATGCCGCGTTTCAGCTCGAGGTCCAGGTGTTCGACGATGGCGTAGTTGTGAACCGACAGATGAACCAGCATGGCGAGGCTCCCGATTTTGCGTGGCTGGCTATTTATACAGTGGTTTTCCTGCCGCCCACAAGCGCATAAGGATGAATGTGCCGTTGCTCGTCATTTCCCCCGCTGTACATCGCCTCATGCCCTTGAAGCCGGTTTTCGCGCCCCCATATAGCGGCACAAGCGCGGGCTGCTGCCCGCTGATCGTACTGAGAGGAGGACCCATGGCCGACGAGCAGAATCAGGATAACCAGAACCCGGAAACGCCAGAGCAACCGCAAGCGGACGTAGCCGAGGACCTGGCGGCCCGCGTGCAGTCGCTGGAGGAGCAGCTGGCGGCTGCGCAGGATCAGTCGCTGCGCGTGGCGGCAGAGCTGCAGAACATCCGTCGACGTGCCGAGCAGGATGTAGAGAAGGCGCACAAGTTCGCGCTGGAAAAGTTCGCCGGTGACCTGCTGGCGGTCGCCGACAGCCTGGAGCGCGGTCTGGAGCTGTCGAATCCGGACGACGAGGCGGTCAAGCCGATGCGCGAAGGCGTCGAGCTTACCCTCAAGCTGCTGCTCGACACCCTGGCGCGCCATCAGCTGGAGCAGCTGGACCCGCATGGCGAGCCGTTCAATCCCGAGCATCACCAGGCCATGGCGATGGAGGAAAGCACCCACGTCGAGCCGGGCAGTGTGCTCAAGGTGTTCCAGAAAGGTTATCTGCTCAACGGCCGCCTGCTGCGTCCGGCGATGGTCGTGGTCAGCAAGGCGCCTGCCGACGCGCCGCCTTCGATCGATGAGAAGGCTTGAAATCGGCGTACCCAACCCCATCTGGTAGCCAAGCGTTTTTGTGTTACCCGCAGCCGGTAGACAGGCGCGGATCAATCGAAATTTGGAGAGCGAATTAAATGGGCAAGATCATCGGTATCGACCTGGGGACCACCAACTCCTGTGTCTCCATCATGGAAAACGGCAACGTCAAGGTCATCGAGAACGCCGAAGGCGGACGCACCACGCCGTCCATCATCGCCTACACCAACGATGGCGAGACGCTGGTCGGTCAGTCGGCCAAGCGTCAGGCGGTCACCAACCCGCAGAATACCCTGTACGCAGTCAAGCGTCTGATCGGTCGTCGCTTCGAAGAGGACGTCGTGCAGAAGGACATCAAGATGGTGCCCTACAGCATCGTCAAGGCCGATAACGGTGATGCCTGGGTGGAAGTGAAGGGGCAGAAGATGGCCCCGCCGCAGATTTCCGCCGAAGTGCTGAAAAAGATGAAGAAAACCGCCGAGGATTACCTGGGCGAGTCGGTCACCGAAGCGGTCATCACCGTGCCGGCCTACTTCAACGACAGCCAGCGTCAGGCCACCAAGGATGCCGGTCGCATCGCCGGTCTGGACGTCAAGCGCATCATCAACGAGCCGACCGCGGCCGCGCTGGCCTATGGCATGGACAAGGCCAAGGGCGACCACACCGTGATCGTCTATGACCTGGGTGGCGGTACCTTCGACGTGTCGGTGATCGAGATCGCCGAAGTCGACGGCGAGCATCAGTTCGAAGTGCTGGCCACCAACGGTGACACCTTCCTCGGTGGTGAGGACTTCGACATCCGTCTGATCGACTACCTCGTCGACGAATTCAAGAAAGAAACCGGCATGAACCTCAAGGGCGACCCGCTGGCCATGCAGCGCCTGAAGGAAGCCGCCGAGAAGGCCAAGATCGAGCTGTCCTCCAGCCAGCAGACCGATGTCAATCTGCCGTACATCACCGCTGACGCGTCCGGTCCGAAGCACCTGAACGTGAAGATCTCCCGCGCCAAGCTGGAGTCGCTGGTCGAGGATCTGGTCGAGCGCACCATCGAGCCGTGCCGCATCGCGCTGAAGGATGCCGGTATCGATGTATCGAAGATCAACGACGTGATCCTGGTCGGTGGTCAGACCCGCATGCCGCTGGTGCAGCAGAAAGTCGCCGAGTTCTTCGGCAAGGAAGCGCGCAAGGACGTCAACCCGGACGAAGCCGTCGCCATGGGTGCTGCCATTCAGGGTGCGGTACTGGCCGGTGACGTCAAGGACGTGCTGCTGCTCGACGTTTCCCCGCTGACCCTGGGTATCGAGACGCTGGGCGGCGTGATGACTCCGCTGATCGAGAAGAACACCACCATCCCGACCAAGAAGTCGCAGGTGTTCTCCACCGCCGACGACAACCAGAGCGCCGTGACCATTCACGTGCTGCAGGGCGAGCGCAAGCAGGCCGCGCAGAACAAGTCGCTGGGTCGCTTCGATCTGGCCGAGATTCCGCCGGCTCCGCGCGGCATGCCGCAGATCGAGGTCACCTTCGATATCGACGCCAACGGCATCCTGCATGTGTCCGCCAAGGACAAGGCCACCGGCAAGCAGCAGTCCATCGTGATCAAGGCCAACTCGGGTCTGTCCGAGGAGGAAATCGAGCAGATGGTGCGTGACGCTGAGGCCAATGCCGAGGAAGACCGCAAGTTCGAGGAGCTGGCTACCGCACGCAACCAGGGCGATCAGCTGGTGCACGCCACCCGCAAGATGCTTACCGAAGCCGGCGACAAGGCCAGCGACGATGACAAGGCGGCGATCGAGAAGGCGCTTGGCGAGCTGGAAGTTGCCATCAAGGGCGACGACAAGGCTGAGATCGAAGCGAAGATCGCCGCGGTGTCCCAGGCCTCCACTCCGGTTGCGCAGAAGATGTACGCCGAGCAGGCTCAGGCCGGTGAAGGCCAACCCGCAGGTGAGCAGGCGAAGCCGGGCGACGACGTGGTCGACGCCGAGTTCGAAGAGGTCAAGGACAACAAGTAAGCCCCGGCTTGCTTCCGCTCCAGCCCGCCCCGACGCCATTGGGGCGGGCAAGACCGCCACGCGGGGGCTTGCTCCCGCGTCGGCGTGTCTGGAAGGCATGAAATTGAGGGTTCAGGATAGTTATGGCCAAACGCGATTTTTACGAGGTGCTGGGCGTCGAGCGCGGCGCCAGCGAGGCGGAGCTGAAAAAGGCTTACCGTCGCCTCGCCATGAAGCATCACCCCGACCGCAACCCGGGCGACAAGGCGGCTGAGGATGCCTTCAAGGAGGCCAATGAGGCCTATGAGGTGCTGTCCGATCCGAGCAAGCGTGCTGCCTACGATCAGTACGGACACGCCGGCGTCGATCCGCAGATGGGGGCGGGCGGAGCCGGTTATGGCGGCGCCAACTTCTCCGACATCTTTGGCGACGTGTTCAGCGATTTCTTCAGTGGTGGTCGTGGCGGCTCCCGCGGCGGCGCTCAGCGCGGCAGCGATCTGCGCTACACGCTGGAACTCGATCTGGAAGAAGCTGTGCGCGGCACCACGGTGACCATTCGCGTGCCGACCCTGGTCGAATGCAAGACCTGCGATGGCTCCGGGGCGAAGAAGGGTACCAGTCCGGTGACCTGTACCACCTGTGGCGGCATCGGCCAGGTGCGCATGCAGCAGGGCTTCTTCTCCGTACAGCAGACCTGCCCGCGCTGTCATGGCAGCGGCAAGATGATTTCCGACCCTTGCGGCAGCTGCCACGGCCAGGGTCGCGTCGAAGAGCAGAAGACGCTCTCGGTCAAGGTGCCGCCGGGCGTCGATACCGGCGACCGCATTCGCCTGTCTGGTGAGGGCGAGGCCGGAACCCAGGGCGGGCCGGCGGGCGACCTCTACGTGGTGGTCAACGTGCGCGAGCACGCGATCTTCCAGCGTGACGGCAAGCACCTGTATTGCGAGGTGCCGATCAGCTTCGCCGATGCGGCGCTGGGTGGTGAGCTCGAGGTGCCGACGCTGGATGGCCGGGTCAAGCTGAAGATCCCGGAAGGCACCCAGACCGGCAAGCAGTTCCGCCTGCGCGGTAAGGGTGTGGCGCCGGTGCGCGGTGGCGCAGCGGGCGATCTGATGTGTCGCGTCGTGGTCGAAACGCCGGTCAACCTGAGCAAGCGCCAGCGCGAGATGCTCGAGGAGTTCCGCGGCACGCTACAGGGCGACACCTCCCATTCACCCAAGGCAAGCGGCTGGTTCGAGGGTGTGAAGCGCTTTTTCGGTGATGTTTGAGTCGAGCTGAGGGCTTGAGGTCCGGTGCCTGGTGCATCGGCCTCGCCGTCGGTTTCCGGCTTGCAGCTTGGAGCTGATGTTATGCGACGTATTGCAGTGACGGGCGCCGCCGGGCGCATGGGCAAGACACTGATCGAGGCGGTGCAGCAGACAGGCGGCGTCGCGGGTCTGACCGCGGCCATCGATCGGCCGGACAGTACCCTGGTCGGCGCCGATGCGGGCGAGCTGGCAGCCATCGGGCGGTTGGGCGTGCCGCTGACCGGTGATGTCGCCAAGGCGGTCGACGAGTTCGACGTGCTGATCGACTTCACCCACCCTTCGGTGACGCTGAAGAATCTGGACGTCTGCCGGCGCGCCGGCAAGGCCATGGTGATCGGCACCACCGGCTTTTCGCCGGAAGAGAAGGAGCGCCTCGCGGCGGCGGCCAGGGAGATTCCGATCGTCTTCGCGGCCAACTTCAGCGTTGGCGTCAATCTCTGCCTCAAGCTGCTGGATACGGCGGCGCGGGTGCTGGGCGACGATGTGGACATCGAGATCATCGAGGCCCATCACCGGCACAAGGTGGATGCGCCGTCCGGCACCGCGCTGCGCATGGGGGAGGTGGTGGCCGAGGCGCTCGGGCGCGACCTGCAGAAGGTCGCCGTCTATGGCCGCGAAGGTCAGACCGGTGCGCGGCCGCGCGAGACCATCGGCTTCGCCACAGTGCGTGCCGGGGATGTTGTGGGTGACCACACCGTGCTGTTCGCCGCCGATGGCGAGCGTGTCGAGATCACCCACAAGGCTTCCAGCCGCATGACCTTCGCCAAGGGGGCAGTGCGCGCCGCGCTGTGGCTGGACGAGAAGCCGGCGGGCCTCTATGACATGCAGGACGTGCTCGGGCTGAAATGATTCGTTGTGCGCACTGGCTGTGCGGTGCCCTGTTCGGGTGCGCTGGGCGGCGATTTCGGCTGGACCGGAAAGGCGGTTTTGTGTAAGCTTCCCGCTTTAGTGTGTCCACTAAAAGTTGCGCAGAAATGAATCAAACAAAAAGCGGGATGACCTTCACACGTCATCCCGCTTTTTTACAATCTGCGTTTGCTCCAGCCTTGATCTACGGGAGGTCTCTTGACTAAGCCAGCCCTTACGCCAGCCATTCTGGCTCTTGCCGATGGCAGCATCTTTCGCGGCGAATCCATCGGCGCCGATGGGCAAACCATTGGTGAGGTGGTGTTCAACACCGCCATGACCGGCTATCAGGAAATCCTCACCGATCCTTCCTACGCCAAGCAGATCGTTACCCTCACCTATCCCCATGTCGGTAACACCGGCACCACGCCGGAAGACGCCGAGTCCTGGAAGGTCTGGGCCGCCGGTCTGGTGATTCGCGACCTGCCGCTGATTTCCAGCAACTGGCGCAACAAGCAGTCGCTGCCCGATTACCTCAAGGCTAACGGCACCGTTGCCATCGCCGGCATCGATACCCGTCGGCTGACCCGTATCCTGCGCGAGAAAGGTGCGCAGAATGGCTGCATCCTGGCTGGCGCCGACGCGACCGAAGAGAAGGCGCTGGAGCTGGCGCGCAGCTTCCCCGGTCTGAAGGGCATGGACCTGGCCAAGGAAGTCAGCGTGAAGGAGCGTTACGAGTGGCGTTCCAGTGTCTGGTGCCTGAAGGACGACGCGCATGCCGAGATCCCGGCCAGCGAGCTGCCGTATCACGTCGTCGCCTTCGACTATGGCGTGAAGTACAACATCCTGCGCATGCTGGTCGCCCGCGGTTGCCGCGTCACCGTGCTGCCGGCGCAGACGCCAGCCAGCGAAGCCCTGGCGCTGAACCCGGACGGCATCTTCCTGGCCAATGGTCCGGGTGACCCCGAGCCGTGCGACTACGCAATCCAGGCGATTCAGGAAGTCCTCGAAACCGACATTCCGGTATTCGGCATCTGCCTCGGCCACCAGCTGCTGGCGCTGGCCTCCGGCGCCAAGACCGTGAAGATGCCCAACGGTCACCATGGTGCGAACCATCCGGTGCAGGATCTGAAGACTGGCGTGGTGATGATTACCAGTCAGAACCACGGTTTCGCAGTGGACGAAGCCAGCCTGCCGGCCAATGTGCGCGCCACGCACAAGTCGCTGTTCGACGGCACCCTGCAAGGCATCGAGCGTACCGACAAGGATGCCTTCAGCTTCCAGGGCCACCCCGAGGCGAGCCCCGGCCCGCACGACGTCGCGCCGCTGTTCGACCGTTTCATCGAAGCCATGGCCAAGCGACAGTAAACGAGTCGCCTTGAGAGTGTAGCGAGCGCGGTCTGGGCAAGGCGCCCGGAACGCAACGACGAGACAGTACAGGTAGTACGGCGAGGAAGTGAGTACCGCGCAACGCAGCCCAGGCGGCGCGCAGTAACTCTCAAGATGACTCGCCGACTGACCCAAGGATTCGAGTAACGAATATGCCAAAACGTACAGATATCAAAAGCATCCTCATCCTCGGCGCTGGCCCCATCGTCATCGGCCAGGCCTGCGAGTTCGACTATTCCGGTGCCCAGGCGTGCAAGGCGCTGAAGGAAGAAGGCTTCCGCGTCATCCTGGTGAACTCCAACCCGGCCACCATCATGACCGACCCGGCTATGGCCGACGCCACCTACATCGAGCCCATCAAGTGGGCCACCGTGGCCAAGATCATCGAGAAGGAGCGCCCCGACGCGCTGCTGCCGACCATGGGCGGCCAGACGGCGCTGAACTGCGCGCTGGACCTGGAAAAGCACGGTGTGCTGGAGAAGTTCGGTGTCGAGATGATCGGTGCCAACGCCGACACCATCGACAAGGCCGAAGACCGTTCGCGCTTCGACAAGGCGATGAAGAACATCGGCCTGGCCTGCCCAGAATCCGGTATTGCGCACAACATGGAAGAGGCCTACGCGGTTCTCGACAAGGTCGGCTTCCCGTGCATCATCCGTCCGTCGTTCACAATGGGCGGTACCGGTGGCGGCATCGCTTATAACCGTGAAGAGTTCGAAGAGATCTGCGCCCGTGGTCTGGATTTGTCTCCGACCAGCGAGCTGCTGATCGACGAGTCGCTGATCGGCTGGAAGGAATACGAGATGGAGGTGGTCCGCGACAAGAAGGACAACTGCATCATCGTCTGCTCCATCGAGAACTTCGATCCGATGGGCGTGCACACCGGCGACTCCATTACCGTAGCCCCGGCGCAGACCCTGACCGACAAGGAATACCAGATCATGCGCAACGCCTCGCTGGCGGTGCTGCGTGAGATCGGTGTGGAAACCGGCGGCTCCAACGTGCAGTTCGGCATCTGCCCGAACACCGGCCGCATGGTCGTGATCGAGATGAACCCGCGCGTGTCGCGTTCCTCGGCGCTGGCCTCCAAGGCCACCGGCTTCCCGATCGCCAAGATCGCCGCCAAGCTGGCTGTCGGTTACACCCTCGACGAATTGCAGAACGACATCACTGGCGGTCGCACGCCTGCCTCGTTCGAGCCGGCGATCGACTACGTCGTGACCAAGGTGCCGCGCTTCGCCTTCGAGAAATTCCCCAAGGCCGACGCCCGTCTGACCACTCAGATGAAGTCGGTCGGTGAGGTCATGGCCATCGGCCGTACCTTCCAGGAATCCATGCAGAAAGCGCTGCGCGGTCTGGAAGTCGGCGCCACCGGTTTCGATCCGAAGCTGAACCTGGCCGATGCCGAGGCCGAGAGCACCCTCAAGCGCGAGCTGACCGTGCCGGGCGCCGACCGCATCTGGTTCGTGGCCGACGCCTTCCGCGCCGGCAAGAGCGTCGAAGACGTGTTCGCCCTGACCAAGATCGATCCGTGGTTCCTGGTGCAGATCGAAGATCTGGTCAAGGACGAGGAGCAGGTCAAGACGCTCGGCCTGTCCAGCATCGACCGTGACCTGATGTACAAGCTCAAGCGCAAGGGTTTCTCCGACGCCCGTCTGGCCAAGCTGCTCGGCGTCACCGAAAAGAACCTGCGTAGCCATCGCCACAAGCTCAAGGTGCTGCCGGTGTACAAGCGCGTCGACACCTGCGCCGCCGAGTTCGCCACCGACACCGCCTACATGTACTCGACCTATGAGGAAGAGTGCGAAGCCAACCCGTCGAGCCGCGAGAAGATCATGATTCTCGGCGGCGGTCCCAACCGCATCGGTCAGGGCATCGAGTTCGACTACTGCTGCGTGCATGCCGCGCTGGCCATGCGTGAAGACGGTTACGAGACCATCATGGTCAACTGCAACCCGGAGACCGTTTCCACTGATTACGACACTTCCGACCGACTGTACTTCGAGCCGGTGACCCTGGAAGATGTGCTGGAAATTGTCCGCGTCGAGCAGCCCAAGGGTGTGATCGTGCAGTACGGCGGTCAGACGCCGCTGAAGATCTGTCGCGCCCTGGAAGAAGCCGGCGTGCCGATCATCGGCACCAGCCCGGATGCCATCGACCGTGCCGAAGACCGCGAGCGTTTCCAGCAGATGGTGCAGCGCCTGAACCTGCGCCAGCCGCAGAACGCCACGGCGCGCAGCGAAGAAGAGGCGATCGCGGCTTCCAAGGCCATCGGTTATCCGCTGGTGGTGCGCCCGTCCTACGTACTGGGCGGTCGCGCGATGGAAATTGTCTACGAGGAAGAAGAGCTCAAGCGCTACATGCGCGAAGCGGTGCAGGTGTCCAATGACAGCCCGGTGCTGCTCGACCACTTCCTCAACTGCGCCATCGAAGTGGACGTCGACGCCGTCTGCGACGGCGAGACGGTAGTGATTGGCGGCATCATGCAGCACATCGAACAGGCCGGCGTGCACTCGGGTGACTCGGCCTGCTCGCTGCCAGCCTACTCGCTGCCGCAGCACATTCAGGACGAGATCCGCGAGCAGGTGCGCAAGATGGCCCTGGAGCTCGACGTGGTCGGCCTGATGAACGTGCAGATGGCGGTGCAGGGCGAGGACATCTACGTGCTCGAAGTCAACCCGCGCGCCTCGCGTACGGTGCCGTTCGTATCCAAGTGCATCGGCGAGTCGCTGGCCAAGGTCGCCGCTCGCGTGATGGCTGGTAAGACGCTCGAGGAAGTCGGCTTTACTCGCGAGATCATCCCGACCTATTTCAGCGTCAAGGAAGCGGTGTTCCCGTTCGCCAAGTTCCCGGGTGTCGATACCATTCTCGGCCCGGAAATGAAGTCCACCGGCGAGGTGATGGGTGTCGGCGATAGCTTCGCCGAAGCCTTCGCCAAGGCCCAGCTGGGTGCCAGCGAAATCCTGCCGACGTCTGGCTGCGCCTTCCTCAGCGTGCGCGAAGACGACAAGCCCTACGTCGAACAGGTCGCTCGTGATCTGGTCGGGCTCGGTTTCGAGGTGGTCGCAACGGCCGGTACTGCTCGCATCATTGAGGCGGCCGGCTTGCCGGTACGTCGCGTGAACAAGGTGACCGAAGGCCGTCCGCACGTGGTCGACATGATCAAGAATGACGAAGTCACGCTGGTCATCAACACTACCGAAGGGCGCCAGTCCATCGCCGATTCGTACTCCATTCGTCGCAACGCCCTGCAACACAAGATCTGCATCACCACCACCATTGCCGGTGGTCAGGCGATCTGTGAGGCGCTCAAGTTCGGTCCCGAGAAGACCGTGCGCCGCTTGCAGGATCTCCATGCAGGAATCAACGCATGACAAAATTCCCCATGACCATCCAGGGCGCTCGCGCCCTGGAAGAAGAACTCAAGCATTTGAAAACCGTGCTGCGTCCGCAGATCACCCAGGCCATCGCCGAGGCGCGTGAGCTGGGTGACCTCAAGGAAAACGCCGAGTACCACGCGGCGCGTGAGCAGCAGGGCATGGTCGAGGCGCGCATTCGTGACATCGAGGGTCGTCTGCAGAATGCCCAGGTTATCGACATCGCCAGCATCCCGCCGACCGGCAAGGTGATCTTCGGTACCACCGTGGACATCGCCAACGTCGAGACGGACGAGCAGGTGACCTACCAGATCGTCGGTGACGACGAGGCCGATATCAAACAGGGCAAGCTGTCGGTTAGTTCACCGATCGCGCGGGCGCTGATCGGCAAGGAAGAGGGCGATGTGGTGGCGGTCAAAACACCCAGCGGACTGATCGAGTACGAGATTGTCGAAGTCCGCCATATCTGATCGGCAGCCTGCGCGCGCCGGTTTCATCACCTGGCAGCTGACCCAGACCTTCTGGGTCGGCGGTCTGTGGTTGCTGCAGTTCCTGGTGCTGCCTGCGCTCGGCCGGATCGGCCTGGCGCCAATGCTGGTGGAGGAGATTGCCGGAAGCCTGCGCCCTCTGATGGTCGGCTTCGCCGCATTCTGTGCCGCGCTGCAGGCGCTGGTGCTGGTCCAGGCAGTCGGCCTTAGCGGTTTGTGGCGTGACGTGCGTGGGCAGGTGCTGTTGGCAGTGATGGCCCTGGCCGGCACTCATCTTTTGATGAATGCTGGCTGGTTCGAGTCCATTTACTGGGGCAGTTTCAGCGTTCTGGCGATGGCCCTGGGCGGCCTGATGCTGGTATTGCAGCCTACGCCAGGGCGAGCGCAATGAATTGCCGCGGCAGGTTGCTGCCGCAGCGGTTTCACGCCTGGAAGCGATGGATGTTCGACAGCTGCTTGTTCGGCTTCGGATTTTTGCGATAGACCAGTGCCATCTTGCCGATGGTTTGTACCAGCTCGCACTTTCCGATCGCGCACAGTTCTTCCATCAAGGCACGACGATCTTCGCGCTCGGTAAGACGAAACTGGATCTTGATAAGCTCATGATCGTTCAGGGCTCGCTCCAGTTCGGCCTGAACGCCTTCGGTCAGCCCGTTTTCGGCTACGATCAGAACCGGTTTCAGATGGTGGCCGATAGACTTGTACTGTTTCTTCTGCTCGTTGGTGAGCGGCATATTTCGACCCTTGCGTCAGAACCCTTGAAAAATGGCGGCTAGTGTACCCGAGAGGTGCAGGGCCGCACAGATGAGGTATCAGCTTGGCACGCTCCAAGACCAGCCCTCGGTGGCTGAAAGAACATTTCGACGATCCTTACGTGAAAATGGCCCAACGCGACGGCTACCGTTCGCGCGCCAGCTACAAGCTGCTGGAAATCCAGGAGAAGGATCGCATCCTGCGCCCTGGCATGACGGTGGTCGACCTCGGTGCGGCGCCGGGTGGCTGGTCTCAGGTCACCAGTCGGGTCATCGGCGACAAGGGTCGGCTGATCGCATCTGACATTCTGCCGATGGACAGCATCGCCGACGTAACCTTCATTCAAGGCGATTTCACAGAAGACGAGGTCTTCGCTCAGATCCTCGAGGCCATCGGGGATAATCCCGTCGACCTTGTGATTTCGGATATGGCCCCCAATATGAGTGGGGTGAGGGCGGCGGATCAGCCGCGCGCGATGTTCCTCTGCGAGCTGGCGCTCGATCTGGCGAGCCGCGTGCTGCGTCCGGGTGGTGATTTCTTGATCAAGATATTTCAGGGCGAGGGCTTCGATGCCTACCTGAAAGAGGTTCGGCAGAACTTCGAGAAAGTGCAAATGCGCAAGCCGCTATCGTCGCGCGATCGGTCTCGCGAGCAATATCTGCTCGCTCGTGGCTTTCGGGGTGGGCAAGACGACTAGCATGTGCGCTGGCGTCAGAGATCAAGGCGACCGTTTCCAGCGGTTGCGAGTCCAATGGACGGGTATATGAGGCTAGGGCTAGGCTGTTTCATAGGGTTACAGACCGGCTGCCTGTTTCATTGAGTTGTGTAGTAAGTTAGGCCAAGCAACCTATCGGCCGTCATGCGGGCCCGCAGACAACGGGTTTGCTCCAGAGGGTAGTGAATTGAACGACATGGCAAAAAACCTGATTCTGTGGCTGATCATCGCCGCCGTCCTGGTCACGGTGATGAACAACTTCTCCAGCCCGACCGAGCCGCAGACGCTGAACTACTCGGATTTCCTCGAGCAAGTCAAGGAAGGGCGCGTCGAGCGCGTGACCGTCGATGGCTTCGTCATCATCGGCAAGCGGAGCGACGGCGATACCTTCAAGACCATTCGCCCTGCGATCCAGGACAACGGCCTGATCGGTGACCTGCTCGACAACAATGTGCTGATCGAGGGCAAGCAGCCTGAGCAGCAGAGCATCTGGACCCAGCTGCTGGTAGCCAGCTTCCCGATCCTGGTGATCATCGCTGTGTTCATGTTCTTCATGCGGCAGATGCAGGGCGGTGCCGGCGGCAAGGGCGGGCCGATGAGCTTCGGCAAGAGCAAGGCTCGGTTGCTCTCCGAGGATCAGGTCAAGACCACCTTCGCTGACGTCGCGGGTTGCGACGAGGCCAAGGAAGAGGTTCACGAACTGGTCGAATTCCTCCGTGACCCAGGCAAGTTCCAGCGTCTCGGTGGCCGTATTCCGCGCGGTGTGTTGATGGTCGGCCCGCCCGGTACCGGTAAGACGCTGCTGGCCAAGGCAATCGCCGGCGAAGCCAAGGTGCCGTTCTTCACCATTTCGGGTTCGGACTTCGTCGAGATGTTCGTCGGTGTCGGCGCCAGCCGTGTTCGTGACATGTTCGAGCAGGCCAAGAAGCATGCGCCGTGCATCATCTTCATCGACGAGATCGATGCAGTCGGCCGCCATCGTGGTGCCGGCCTTGGCGGCGGGCATGACGAGCGCGAGCAGACCCTCAACCAGTTGCTGGTGGAGATGGACGGTTTCGAGATGAACGACGGCATTATCGTCATCGCGGCTACCAACCGCCCAGACGTGCTCGATCCGGCGCTGCTGCGTCCGGGCCGTTTCGACCGCCAGGTCGTTGTTGGCTTGCCGGACATCCGCGGTCGCGAGCAGATCCTCAAGGTGCATATGCGCAAGGTGCCGGTCAGCGAGAACGTCGAGCCGGCGGTTATCGCCCGCGGTACACCGGGGTTTTCGGGCGCGGACCTGGCCAATCTGGTCAACGAGGCGTCGCTGTTCGCTGCGCGGGCGAACAAGCGCATTGTCGAGATGCGCGAGTTTGAGTTGGCGAAGGACAAGATCATGATGGGCGCCGAGCGCAAGTCCATGGTCATGTCCGAGAAGGAGAAGCTCAACACGGCCTATCACGAGGCGGGACATGCCATCGTGGGGCGCGTAGTGCCGGAGCACGATCCGGTGTACAAGGTTTCGATCATCCCGCGTGGGCGCGCGTTGGGCGTCACCATGTTTCTCCCGGAAGAGGATCGCTACAGCCTGTCGAAGCGTGCGCTGATCAGCCAGATCTGCTCGCTGTTTGGCGGCCGGATTGCGGAGGAGATGACCTTGGGGTTCGAAGGTGTCACGACTGGCGCCTCCAACGACATCATGCGCGCCACGCAACTGGCGCGGAACATGGTGACCAAGTGGGGGTTGTCCGAAAAGCTTGGTCCGCTGATGTATGCCGAAGAGGAAGGCGAAGTCTTTCTCGGTCGCAGTGCCGGTAGCCAGCATGCCAACGTGTCCGGCGAGACTGCCAAGCTGATCGATGAAGAAGTGCGCAGCATCATCGATCATTGCTACGGCACGGCCAAGCAGATCCTGACGGACAATCGCGACAAGCTGGACATGATGGCTGAGGCCCTCATGAAGTACGAAACGATCGATGCGCCGCAGATCGACGACATCATGGCCGGACGCCCACCGCGTGAGCCGCGCGACTGGGAGGGTGGTTCTGGAACATCCGGGACGCCAGCGGTACCGGATGACAGCCGGCCGCAGACGCCGATCGGCGGTCCGGCCGGCGAGCACTGAGGGTAGCGCGCCGAACGCGTGTCATGAGCTGAATCCAGAAGGGGCGCATAGGCGCCCCTTCTGGTGTAAATTGTTCTCCCCGCTGTGCCATGGTGGTGCAGCTGGCGTGGATCGCCTGCCCAGGCGTCCCAACGTTCAAGGCTCGTGAATGAATAACTCGTCTTCACCTGCTCGACTGGTCTGCGGCAGTCGGGTTCTCGATCTATCCCGTCCCCATGTCATGGGGATTCTCAATGTCACCCCTGATTCCTTCTCCGACGGTGGCCGCTTCGCCGAGCGCGACGCCGCCTTGCGCCACGCGCAGGCGATGGTCACGGCTGGCGCCACGCTGATCGATGTCGGGGGTGAATCGACGCGTCCGGGCGCGCGCTCGGTATCGCCTACTGAGGAACTGGAGCGAGTCGCTCCGATCGTCGAGGCCATCGCCCGCGAGCTGGACGTCGTCATCTCGGTCGACACTTCGACGCCGGCCGTGATCCGTGAGTGTGCGCGTCTGGGGGCTGGGCTGATCAACGATGTGCGCTCGCTGCGGCGCGATGGCGCGCTGGATGCTGCGGCCGACAGCGGTCTGCCGGTCTGTCTCATGCATATGCGCGGCGAACCAGGTGATATGCAGGATGACCCACGTTACGACGATATCACTGAGGAAGTAGCGTCGTTCCTCGGTGACCGAATGGTTGCCTGCGCAGCTGCAGGCATTCCGACCGAGCGCATCGTGCTCGACCCGGGGTTCGGGTTTGCCAAGACGCTGAATCACAATCTCGTGCTGTTCAAGCATCTGGAGGCGCTTCACCAGTTGGGTCGCCCCCTGCTGGTTGGTGTGTCACGCAAGAGCATGATCGGTGGCGTGCTAGGGCGCCCGGTGGCTGAGCGGTTGTATGGCAGTCTGGCGCTAGCGGCTCTTGCCGTCAGCAAGGGGGCGCAGATCGTGCGGGTGCATGATGTTGCCGAAACGGTTGATGTAGTTCGAATGATTGCCGCAGTGCAGGCGGCAGAGTAGGGAAAGCACCATGACTAGAAAGTACTTCGGCACCGACGGCATTCGTGGCCACGTAGGGCAGGCGCCCATTACCCCTGACTTCATGCTCAAGTTGGGCTGGGCGGCGGGCATGGCCTTTCGCAAGCAGGGCAAGTGCCGAATCCTGATCGGCAAGGACACCCGTATCTCGGGCTACATGTTCGAGTCGGCACTGCAGGCGGGGCTCTCCGCTGCTGGAGCCGATGTGTTGCTGCTAGGGCCGATGCCGACTCCGGCGGTTGCCTATCTGACACGTACCTTTCATGCCGAGGCCGGGATCGTTATCAGTGCCTCGCACAATCCCCATCACGACAACGGCATCAAGTTCTTTTCCGGTCGCGGCACCAAGCTCCCCGACGAGGTGGAATTGATGATCGAGGAGCTGATCGACACGCCGATGACGGTCGTCGAGTCGGCTCAGTTGGGCAAGGCGTCGCGGATCAACGATGCGGCCGGTCGCTATATCGAGTTCTGCAAGAGCAGCGTGCCGACCAGTACTGATTTCTCCGGGCTCAAGCTGGTAGTCGATTGCGCTCACGGCGCTACCTACAAGGTCGCGCCCAGCGTGTTCCGCGAGCTTGGGGCAGAGGTCGTGGTGATCGGTGCACAGCCGGATGGGCTGAACATCAATGCCGACGTTGGTTCAACCCACGTAGGGCAATTGCAGAAAGCGGTCGTTGAGCATGGCGCGGACCTCGGCATCGCCTTTGATGGTGACGGTGACCGGGTGATGATGGTTGACCATACCGGTGCGGTCGTCGATGGCGATGAGCTGCTTTACATCATTGCGACCGATCTGCAGGAGCGCGAGCGTCTGGCTGGTGGCGTGGTGGGCACGCTGATGAGCAACCTCGGGCTAGAGCTTGCGTTGAAGGCGCGTGAGATTCCATTCACACGTGCCAAGGTCGGCGATCGTTATGTGATCGCGGAGATGCTGGATCGTGGCTGGGTTCTCGGTGGCGAGAATTCCGGGCACATCGTCTGCGCTCAGCACACCACGACGGGTGATGCGATCATCGCGGCCTTGCAGGTGGTACTGGCTCTTCGTCGCCGTGAACAGACCCTCGCCCAGGAGCGTCTGGCGTGGCACAAGTGTCCGCAAGTACTGATCAATGTGCGCTTCTCAGGTGATCGTGATCCGATTGCTCATCCCAGTGTCAAGGCTGCGTGCGATAGCGTCACCGAGCGCATGGGTGGGCGTGGGCGCGTCCTGCTGCGCAAGTCTGGTACCGAGCCGCTGGTGCGGGTAATGGTCGAGGGCGATGACGAGGCCCAGGTGCGGTGCATGGCGGAAGAGCTGGCCAAGGTCGTAACCGAAGTTTGTGCGTGAAGCTGCTTGCCAGGGGCGCAGTCGTTGAGTAACATCTGCGCCCACTTTGACCGATGAGGTAAAGCATGCGTCGCCCCATGGTAGCTGGTAACTGGAAAATGAACGGTACCCGCGCTAGCGTCGCAGAGCTGATCGAGTCTTTTCAGCAGCAGGTATTGCCTGCGGCAGTCGAGATTGCGGTATTTCCCTCCTTTGTGCATGTCAGTCAGGTCTTGAGTTCGCTCGGCGGGGCAAAAGTGTCCGTCGGTGCTCAGAATTGTGCGTTGCAGTCGGGGTTTGGTGCTTTGACCGGTGAGGTCTCGGCCGAACAGCTTGTTGATGTGGGTTGCAAGTGGGTATTGGTTGGGCATTCCGAACGCCGCCTGTTGCTGGGTGAGACGGACGAAGTGGTCAGCCAGAAGTTTGCGGCAGCGCAGTCGAGTGGTTTGATGCCTGTGCTGTGCGTCGGCGAGACGCTCGAGGAGCGCGAAGCCGGTAGGACGCTCGAGGTAGTTGCGAGGCAGCTGGGTCGGGTTCTCGATGATCAGGGAATCGAGGCGTTTCAGTCTGCGGTGGTCGCTTACGAGCCTGTCTGGGCTATCGGCTCGGGCTTAACGGCGACGCCAGGGCAAGCGCAGGAAGTACATGCTGCCATTCGTGAGCAGCTTGCCCGTAGCGATCGCCGCATCGCTGAGGGTGTAAGGCTGCTGTATGGTGGCAGCGTCAAGGCGGAGAATGCAGCCGAGCTGTTCGCCATGGCGGATATTGATGGGGGGCTAGTTGGTGGAGCCTCTCTGAAAGCGGATGAATTCGGTGCGATCTGTCGCGCCGCGGGGAACTGAACAGATGTTGCAGACTGTTGTGATCGTGGTGCATCTGCTGGTTGCTCTTGGTGTGGTTGCGCTGGTGCTGCTGCAGCAGGGCAAGGGTGCGGATGCTGGTGCGTCTTTCGGTTCCGGTGCTTCTGCAACCGTATTCGGAAGCCAAGGTTCTGCTACCTTTTTGAGTCGACTTACTGCTATACTTGCTGGCGTTTTTTTTCTGACCAGTCTTGGGTTGGCGTTCTTCGCCAAGCAGCAGGCTGATCAGTTGTCTCAGGCGGGGCTGCCTGATCCGGCTGTTCTGGAAGTGCCGGTAAGCAAGCCCGCGGTAGAAGATGTGCCGGTGCTCGAAGAGCAAAAGGCGACGGAGGCTGCTGGCGACGTGCCTGAGGTGGGAGCGGGGCAATAAGGTTTTTTGCCGAGGTGGTGGAATTGGTAGACACGCTACCTTGAGGTGGTAGTGGCCATAGGCTGTAGGGGTTCGAGTCCCCTCCTCGGTACCAAACAAGCAGGCCCGCCTAGTGCGGGCTTTCTTGTGTTTGAGGGTTTCGGTTGACCTGTATTGGGTGTGGGTCGTATAATTCGTGCCCAGTTTGACGCGGGGTGGAGCAGTCTGGTAGCTCGTCGGGCTCATAACCCGAAGGTCGTTGGTTCAAATCCAGCCCCCGCAACCAGTCAATAAAGAGCCCCTGTACAGGGGCTTTTTATTGGCTTGAAGCCAGGTCGCCGGCATTTACAGGCGGTCAGAAGGGATGGGCGTTTCGCCCATTTTTCATTTGTACAGCATGCGCGAGGGACTTCGATGTCGAGCAAGCTAGAACAGTTGCAGGCCTTGTTGGCCCCGGTGGTTGAGGCGCTTGGCTATCAATGCTGGGGGATCGAGTTCATTTCCCAGGGCCGTCATTCGCTGTTGCGTGTCTATATCGATCATGCCGACGGCATTCTCATTGATGACTGCGAGAAGGTCAGCCGGCAACTGAGCGGTGTCCTCGATGTGGAGGACCCGATCAGCGTGGACTACACCCTTGAGGTGTCCTCTCCGGGAATGGACCGGCCGCTGTTCACGATCGAGCAATACAGCGCCCATGTCGGTGAACAAGTAAAAATAAAGCTGCGCTCGCCCTTCGAGGGCAGGCGCAATTTCCAGGGTCTTCTCCGTGGGGTGGAAGAGCAGGACGTTGTTGTGCTGGTTGATGACCATGAGTATCTGCTGCCGATCGACATGATCGATAAGGCCAACATAGTTCCCCGTTTTGACTGAGCGGATCCCGCGGACCCAATGGATTGCGAAAGGCGAGGCGTACGATGAGCAAAGAAGTACTGCTGGTTGTGGAGTCGGTGTCCAATGAAAAGGGCGTACCGGCAAGTGTGATTTTCGAGGCGTTGGAGCTGGCTTTGGCTACAGCGACCAAGAAACGCTACGAAGACGACGTTGATCTGCGTGTGGAAATCAATCGCCACAACGGCAGTTACGAGACTTTCCGTCGCTGGACCGTGGTCGACGACGAGCATTTCGAGGATCCGGCCCACCAATTGGCCTTGGATCAGGCCCAGGAGCGTAATCCGGACGCCAAGCTCGGTGATGTGTTCGAGGAGAAGATCGAGTCCATCGAGTTCGGTCGCATTGCGGCGCAGACTGCCAAGCAGGTCATCGTGCAGAAAGTGCGCGAGGCCGAACGTGCGCAGGTAGTCGAGGCCTATCGCGATCGTCTGGGTGAAATCATCTCCGGAACGGTCAAGAAAGTGACCCGCGACAGCGTCATTGTCGATCTGGGCAACAACGCCGAAGCGCTGCTGGCCCGGGAAGACATCATCGCGCGTGAAACCTTCCGCGTCGGCGCCCGTGTTCGCGCCTTGCTCAAGGAAATTCGCACCGAGAACCGCGGCCCGCAGCTGATCCTGTCGCGCACTGCGCCGCAGATGCTGATCGAGCTGTTTCGCATCGAGGTGCCTGAGATCGCCGAAGGCTTGATCGAGGTGATGGGGGCGTCGCGTGACCCGGGTTCGCGGGCCAAGATCGCTGTTCGTTCCAAGGACAAGCGCATCGATCCCCAGGGCGCCTGTATCGGTATGCGTGGATCGCGGGTTCAGGCAGTGTCCGGCGAGATCGGTGGTGAGCGGGTCGACATCGTGCTGTGGGACGAGAACCCGGCGCAGTTCGTCATCAATGCCATGGCGCCTGCCGAAGTCGCAGCGATCATCGTCGACGAAGACGCACATGCCATGGATATCGCCGTCGCCGAGGACAACCTGGCCCAGGCCATCGGACGCGGCGGTCAGAACGTACGTCTGGCCAGCCAGCTGACCGGCTGGACGCTGAACGTCATGACCGAAGCGGACATCCAGGCCAAGCAGCAGGAAGAGACCGGCGACATTCTGCGCAGCTTCATCGAAGAGCTGGATGTCGATGAGGAGCTCGCGCAGGTACTGGTAGAAGAGGGCTTCACTTCGCTGGAAGAAGTCGCCTATGTCCCGATGGAGGAGATGCTCGGCATCGAAGGCTTCGACGAGGATATCGTCAACGAGCTGCGTACGCGGGCCAAGGATCGCCTGCTGACCAAGGCCATCGCCAACGAGGAAAAGCTTGCAGACGCTCAGCCGGCTGACGATCTGCTGGCGCTTGAAGGCATGGACAAAGAACTGGCGGTCGAGTTGGCCGTGCGGGGCGTCATCACCCGCGAAGACCTGGCCGAGCAGTCTATTGACGACCTGCTCGACATAGACGGCATCGATGAAGAGCGTGCCGGCAAGCTGATCATGGCCGCCCGAGCCCATTGGTTCGAGTAAGTAATTAGCGGCCTGAGGAGAGAAATGCATGACGCAAGTCACGGTGAAAGAACTGGCCCAGGTGGTCGACACACCGGTCGAGCGACTGCTTCAGCAGATGCGTGAGGCAGGACTGTCGCACACCAGCGCCGAGCAAGTAGTGACCGATAACGAAAAGCAGGCCTTGCTTGCCCATCTCAAGAGCAGCCATGGGGCCAAGGTGGATGAACCGCGCAAGATTACCTTGCAGCGCAAAACCACTACCAAGTTGAAGGTGGGTGGCAGCAAGACCATCAGTGTAGAGGTCCGTAAGAAGAAGACCTTCGTCAAGCGCAGCGCTGAAGAGATCGAAGCGGAAAAGCGTCGCGAACTGGAAGAACAGCGTGCTGCCGAAGAAGCCGCGCGTGCCAAGGCCGAACAGGAAGCCCGCGAGCGCGCCGAAGAGGAGGCGCGTCGCCAGGCCGAGGCAGCCAAGGCCGTGGCCGAGGCGCCTGCCCAGCCTGTCGAGGCCGCGAGCGGAGAGCCCGTGCCGGTAGCGGTCGAGCCTGCTGCTCCCGCTCCAGAGCGCAAGAAGGAAGAGCCTCGCCGTGTCGAGAAGCCGCGCAGCGATGACGACGAGCGTCGTGATCGCAAGCATGCGCAGCATCGGCCGTCGCTCAAGACCAAGGCACCGCTGGCGCGCACCGTGCGTAGCGGTGAGGACGAAGCCGATGGCTTCCGTCGCGGTGGTCGCGGTGGCAAGAGCAAGCTCAAGAAGCGTAACCAGCATGGGTTCCAGAGCCCAACAGGACCAGTCGTGCGCGAAGTGTCGATCGGCGAGACCATCACTGTGGCCGAACTGGCCCAGCAGATGTCGGTGAAAGCGGCCGAAGTCATCAAGTTCATGTTCAAGATGGGGTCTCCGGTCACCATCAACCAAGTGCTGGATCAGGAGACCGCGCAGCTGGTCGCGGAGGAACTGGGCCACAAGGTCAAGCTGGTCAGCGACAATGCGCTGGAAGAACAGCTGGCCGAGCTGCTGAAGTTCGAAGGTGAGTCGGTCGCCCGTGCGCCGGTTGTGACCGTCATGGGTCACGTCGACCACGGTAAGACTTCGCTGCTCGACTACATCCGCCGTGCCAAGGTAGCTGTTGGCGAAGCTGGCGGTATCACCCAGCACATCGGTGCCTATCATGTCGAAACCGAGCGTGGCATGGTCACCTTCCTCGATACCCCGGGCCACGCGGCGTTTACCGCCATGCGTGCTCGCGGTGCCAAGGCCACGGACATCGTGATCCTGGTCGTGGCGGCCGATGACGGCGTCATGCCGCAGACCCAGGAAGCGGTACAGCACGCCAAGGCTGCAGGTGTTCCGATCGTGGTCGCGGTGAACAAGATCGATAAGCCGGACGCCAACCCGGACAACATCAAGAACGGCCTGGCCGCGCTCGATGTGATTCCGGAAGAGTGGGGCGGCGATACTCCGTTCATCCCGGTATCCGCCAAGATGGGTACTGGTGTCGACGAGCTGCTCGAAGCTGTACTGCTGCAGGCCGAGCTCCTCGAGCTGAAAGCGACGCCGTCGGCCCCGGGTCGTGGCGTGGTGGTCGAATCGCGTCTGGACAAGGGTCGTGGCCCGGTCGCTACCGTGCTGGTTCAGGACGGCACGCTGCGCCAGGGCGACATGGTTCTTTGCGGCGTCAACTTCGGTCGTGTTCGCGCCATGCTCGACGAGAACGGCAAGCCGGTGAAAGAAGCCGGTCCGGCGATTCCGGTTGAGATTCTCGGTCTGGATGGTACCCCGGAAGCTGGTGACGACCTGACCGTGGTTGCCGACGAGAAGAAGGCCCGCGAGGTTGCGCTGTTCCGTCAGGGCAAGTTCCGCGAAGTGAAGCTGGCTCGTGCGCATGCCGGCAAGCTGGAAAATATCTTCGAAACCATGGGGCAGGACGAGAAGAAGACGCTGAACATCGTCCTCAAGGCCGACGTACGCGGTTCCCTCGAGGCCCTGCAGGGATCGCTCAACGGGCTGGGCAACGACGAGGTGCAGGTGCGCGTGGTCGGCGGCGGCGTCGGTGGTATCACCGAGTCCGATGCCAACCTGGCGCTGGCATCCAACGCAGTGCTGTTCGGCTTCAACGTCCGTGCCGATGCAGGTGCGCGCAAGATCGTCGAGGCCGAGGGCCTGGACATGCGCTACTACAACGTCATCTACGACATCATCGAGGACGTCAAGAAGGCGCTCACCGGTATGCTCGGCAGCGATGTGCGCGAGAACATCCTCGGCATTGCCGAAGTGCGTGACGTCTTCCGTTCGCCGAAGTTCGGCGCGGTTGCCGGCTGTATGGTCACCGAGGGCATGGTCTACCGCAATCGGCCAATTCGCGTCCTGCGCGACGACGTGGTGATCTTCGAAGGCGAGCTGGAATCGCTGCGTCGTTTCAAGGACGACGTCGCCGAGGTCCGCGCCGGCATGGAGTGCGGTATCGGCGTGAAGAGCTACAACGACGTCAAGGTCGGCGACAAGATCGAAGTGTTCGAGAAGGTCGAAGTGGCGCGTTCGCTGTAAGCAAGCGCCAGTCCGAGAGCTGGAAGCCAGGAGTCGTCGCCGCGGTTGCGGTGGCTGCTCCGAGCTTCCAGCTTTTGGCTTTTGAACGGGTGGAAAAAATATGGCCAAAGAATTCAGTCGTACCCAGCGTATCGGTGATCAGATGCAGCGCGAACTGGCGCTGCTCATCCAGCGCGAGATCAAGGATCCGCGTCTGGGGCTGATCACGATCACCGGGGTAGACGTCAGCCGCGATCTGTCCCATGCGAAGATCTTCATCACCATCATGGGGCAGGATGATGACGAGGAAGCGGTCAAAGGCAACCTGCGCATCCTCAATGATGCTGCCGGCTTCCTGCGCATGCAGCTCGGCAAGAGCATGAAGCTGCGTACGGTTCCGCAACTGCATTTCAACTACGACGCCAGCATTCGTCGCGGTGTCGAGCTGAGCTCTCTGATCGAGCGCGCGGTGGCCGAAGATCGCAAGCACAGCGACGAGCGCGGAGAGTAAGCGTGGCACAGGTCAAGCGTGTACGACGCAATGTCAGTGGCATCATCCTGCTGGACAAGCCGCGCGGGTTCACCTCCAACGCGGCGCTGCAGAAGGTTCGCTGGCTGCTCAATGCGGAGAAGGCCGGGCATACCGGCAGCCTCGATCCGCTGGCGACCGGGGTGTTGCCGCTGTGTTTTGGAGAAGCCACCAAGTTCTCGCAGTACCTTCTGGATGCGGACAAGGCCTACGAGACGGTGATGCAGCTCGGCGTGACCACCACCACCGCGGATGCCGAGGGCGAGGTGCTGGAGCGTAAGCCGGTGATGGTTACCCCTGAGCAGCTGGAGGCACTGCTGCCGCAGTTTCGCGGTGACATCCTGCAGGTGCCGCCGATGTACTCGGCGCTCAAGCGCGACGGCCAGCCGCTGTACAAGCTGGCGCGTGCCGGTGAAGTGGTGGAGCGCGAGCCGCGTTCTGTTAATATTGCGCGCTTGGAGTTGCTCGCGCTCGCCGGCGACAAGGCGCGACTGGCTGTGACCTGCAGCAAGGGCACCTATATCCGGACCTTGGTGGAAGACATCGGCCGGTTGCTCGGCTGCGGCGCGCATGTCGCCGAGTTGCGGCGCACCCAGGCCGGACCGTTCGACCTTTCGCAGACGGTGACGCTCGATACACTGGAGCGGGCGCATGCTGACGGCGGCTCCGAGGCCCTGGATGGATTCCTGCAACCGGTGGACAGCGGGCTGGAGCATTGGCCGTTGTTGCAGTTGTCGGAGCACAGCGCTTACTACTGGCTGCACGGACAGCCGGTGCGGGCACCGGAGGCGCCGCAGTACGGCATGGTTCGCGTACAGGATAACAATGGTCGCTTCATCGGTATCGGTGAAGTGAGCGAAGACGGGCGCATTGCGCCGCGTCGGTTGATTCGGTCGGAATGACCGTTACGCAGCGCGTTCGCGCGTTGCGTCAGAGGGTGGCTGTCAGCAGGCACGGTCATTTCTCTTTATTAAACACGGGATGATTCCCGGCCTGTTCACTCAAGGAGCCCTATCATGGCACTGAGCGTTGAAGAAAAAGCCCAGATCGTTAACGAGTACAAGCAAGCTGAAGGCGACACCGGTTCCCCGGAAGTGCAGGTAGCCCTGCTGACCGCCAACATCAACAAGCTGCAGGACCACTTCAAGGCCAACGGCAAAGATCACCACTCGCGTCGTGGTCTGATCCGCATGGTTAACCAGCGCCGCAAGCTGCTGGATTACCTGAAGGGTAAGGACACCACTCGTTACAGCACCCTGATCGGTCGTCTGGGTCTGCGTCGCTAAGACGCGCCCGCGCTGGAAGCCGGAAGCTGGAAGCCTGAAGTTGAAAGTGGGACATCCCTGCAATCAGCTTCGGTCTTCCAGCTTTTGGCTTTCTTGCAGGTCGTTTCGGGCCGACTCCCGAGCGTTCTGCCAATTTCCCCAAGGCAACAAAGAGAAGGAAAAACCGTGAATCCGGTAATCAAGAAGTTTCAATTCGGTCAGTCGACCGTAACCCTGGAAACGGGCCGTATCGCTCGCCAGGCCTCCGGCGCAGTGCTGGTCACCGTCGATGACGACGTCACCGTGCTGGTGACCGTGGTCGGTGCCAAGACCGCCGATCCGAGCAAGGGGTTCTTTCCGCTCTCCGTGCATTACCAGGAGAAGACCTATGCAGCCGGCAAGATCCCCGGTGGTTTCTTCAAGCGTGAGGCGCGTCCTTCCGAGAAGGAAACCCTGACCTCGCGTCTGATCGATCGCCCGATCCGTCCGCTGTTCCCGGAAGGTTTCCAGAATGAAGTGCAGGTCATCTGCACCGTTGTTTCCACCAGCAAGAAGACCGATCCGGACATCGCTGCGATGATCGGTACTTCGGCCGCCCTGGCTGTTTCCGGCATTCCGTTCGACGGCCCGATCGGCGCCGCACGCGTGGCTTTCCACCCGGAAACCGGCTACCTGCTGAACCCGAACTACGAGCAGCTCAAGGCTTCCAGCCTGGACATGGTCGTGGCCGGCACCAAGGACGCCGTACTGATGGTCGAGTCGGAAGCCAAAGAGCTGACCGAAGACCAGATGCTGGGCGCCGTGCTGTTCGCCCATGACGAGTTCCAGGCCGTGATCAAGGCGGTCGAAGAACTCGCCGCCGAAGCCGGCAAGCCGCGCTGGGACTGGACTGCTCCGCAGGCCAACACCGCGCTGTTGGACGCCATCCGTGCCGAGTTCGGTGAAGCCATCTCCCAGGCCTACACCATCACCATCAAGCAGGATCGCTATGCGCGCCTGGGCGAGCTGAAGGACCAGGTCGTTGCCAAGTTCTCTGGTGAAGAAGGCCAGCCGTCTGCCGGCGAAGTGAAGGATGCCTTCGGTGAGATCGAGTACCGCACCGTTCGCGAGAACATCGTCAACGGCAAGCCGCGCATCGACGGTCGCGACACCCGCACCGTTCGCGGGCTGAACATCGAAGTCGGCGTGCTCGACAAGACCCACGGTTCGGCTCTGTTCACCCGTGGCGAAACCCAGGCCCTGGTCGTTGCGACCCTCGGTACTGCCCGTGACGCGCAGCTGCTCGACACCCTGGAAGGCGAGAAGAAAGACCCCTTCATGCTGCACTACAACTTCCCGCCGTACTCGGTCGGTGAGTGTGGTCGCATGGGTGCTACCGGTCGCCGCGAAATCGGCCACGGTCGTCTGGCCCGTCGCGGCGTCGCCGCCATGCTGCCGAGCGCCGACGAATTCCCGTACACCATCCGCGTGGTTTCCGAGATCACCGAATCCAACGGTTCCAGCTCCATGGCATCGGTCTGTGGTGCCTCGCTGGCACTGATGGATGCGGGCGTGCCGATGAAGGCGCCGGTGGCCGGTATCGCCATGGGCCTGGTGAAGGAAGGCGAGAAGTTTGCCGTTCTGACCGACATTCTCGGTGACGAGGACCACCTCGGCGACATGGACTTCAAGGTTGCTGGTACCGCCAAGGGCGTAACCGCGCTGCAGATGGACATCAAGATCCAGGGCATCACCGAAGAGATCATGGAAATCGCTCTGGGCCAGGCCCTGGAAGCGCGCCTGAACATCCTCGGCCAGATGAACCAGGTCATTGCCCAGTCGCGCAGCGAGCTGTCGGCCAACGCACCGACCATGCTGGCGATGAAGATCGACCAGGACAAGATCCGCGACGTGATCGGCAAGGGCGGCGCCACCATCCGTGCGATCTGCGAAGAGACCAAAGCCTCGATCGACATCGAAGACGATGGCTCGATCAAGATCTTCGGCGAGACCAAGGACGCCGCCGAGGCAGCCAAGCAGCGCGTGCTGTCGATCACGGCTGAAGCCGAAATCGGCAAGATCTATGTGGGTAAGGTCGAGCGGATCGTCGACTTCGGTGCCTTCGTCAACATTCTGCCGGGCAAGGACGGTCTGGTGCACATCTCGCAGATCAGCGATCAGCGCATCGAGAAGGTGACCGACGTACTGAAGGAAGGTCAGGAAGTGAAGGTGTTGGTGCTGGACGTGGACAACCGCGGTCGTATCAAGCTTTCGATCAAGGACGTCGCGGCCGCCGAAGCTTCCGGGGTCTGATTCATGCTGTAGTGGATGAAAGGGCCCTTCGGGGCCTTTTCTCGTTTCGGGGTCACGAGATTGCAAGATGCACGCGCGCACAGCCATGAACTTGCAATGTGCAACCGAGAGGAGGAGGTCCGTTTTGATTAACTTATTGATTTATATAGCAAAAAATATTTTCAGAAGTTGGCATGCAGCTTGCGCCTGTTATTCACGAGTCTGCGGTTCGGAGTCATACCGCAGAAACCACGAGAACAGGAGTGACATCTATGAAGACTATTCAGACACTGACTGCCACCGCCATTGCCGCTGCCCTCAGCCTGCCGCTCGCTGGTGCTGCTCTGGCAGATAACACGCCTGCCATCGACGACACCAGCGCTGTGATGCTGGCTGCTAACACCGTGGACAATGCGACCGATGCAGCATCCGATACTTGGATCACTACCAAGGTGAAGTCCACCCTGCTGGCCGAGGATGCGACTCCGGGTATGGATATCGAAGTGGAAACCAAGGACGGCGTCGTTTCGCTGTCCGGTACAGTGGCAACCGAGGCAGAAAAAGAAGCAGCCATCGCCAAGGCGCGTGGCATCGAAGGCGTGAAGGATGTCTCAGCTGATGGCCTGAAAGCCGTCGACTGATTCTGTTTCAGCGCAGACATAAAGAAACCCCGCCAAATGGCGGGGTTTTGCATTGGGGCTAGTTTCCTCGCTGGCTCTCGATCTGTCGGAGCCTGTTACCTTCGAAGCGCAGGAAGTGAAGCATGCCGTTGTTGGGTCCATAGACCCACTCTTCGACCGGCACCTCCTGAGCGTAGCCATAGTCGTCGATAACCTGCTTATAGCCGATTAGCGAACTGCTGGCCGGCTCGCCGCACTTGCTGCGAACCTCTGCCGTGCTGGCATCCAGGCTCACCAGCTGGCTGTTGCAGCGATAGGTCGATGAGGCTTCGGCGAGGAAACTGGCCGAAAGCAGGGCGAGTAGGGCGGCGGGCAGGTAACGGACCATTGGTTGGCTCCAGACTCAGTTGGCTCGACGGGTTTCGATGCGTACCAGGCGGTTGCCTTCGAAAGTCAGAATGCTGAGCATTCCGTTACGCGGTCCATAGACCCATTCTTCCAGCATAAGCTCATGACGGTCATGCCGGCCCAGGCGATAGCCGACGACGTCGCGGTGTTGCGGCGCACCGCATTTGCGCTCGACTTCGAAGGTGCGATCGCCGGTAGTGACCAGCTGATTGCCGCAGCGTAGCGTGTCGGCCGTGGCGCTCGCGCTGATCAGCAGGGCGGCGAGCAAGTATCCTTTCTTCATTCTTCGCTTCCCAAGTTCAGGGTTGTAGCAATCCGGCCGTCGCTGCCGGCCTCGGTAGTACCGGTATCCAGCAGGTAGATGCGCTCTGGTGTCAGCCCGGCCTGGACGAGATAGCTCTTGATCGAGGCGGCGCGCTCACGACTCAGACGGCGTAGCAAGGCAGGACTCTGTGCCCAGGAATCGATGATCGCTTGGCGAAGCTGCTGGGCTCGGGTTTCGCTCTCCAGATCGTCCCATTCCGCTGGAGGTTGTTGCTTCAGCCGGCTGCGATAGATGCCCTCCAGAAGCGGCGCCTGATCCTGCTCGTCCACGGTAAGCTGAGCGGGATCGGACGGTACCTTGTCGCCTCGGCGCTGCAGGATACGGTACTGAATCTGGCGATACTCGTCCTGTAGACGTTCTTCGGCGAGGAGCGGGCCGTCCGTTGCCGTGGCGCTCATGCCTTCGATCTCAAGACGTAGCCCGGGTCGCTGTTTCAGCCCGGCGGCCAGGGTATCCAGGGTCTGGCGCGCCGCTGGGTCCAGTTCGCTGCTGCCCGGAGCAAAATCGATGTGGCTCAGGTCGCTCTGGTCGCCGCCAGCCAGCCCGGCGATGAACTTGAACGGGGCTTTGGCCGCACGCACCACCAGGTTGCGCAACGTTTGCCAGATGATCGGCATGACGCTGAACTGCGGATTGTTCAGGTCGCCCTGCACGGGCAGCTCGATGGAGATCGTGCCGTTGCTGTCCTTCAGTAGTGCGACCGCCAAGCGTACCGGCAGATCCACCGCGTCGGGACTGTCCACCTGTTCGCCGAGTTGCAACTGCTCCAGGACCACCTTGTTGTCGGCGTTCAGCTGGCCGTTCTGGATGCGATAGTGCAGGTCCAGGTTGAGGCGTCCCTTGCGGATCCGATAGCCAGCAAACTTGCCCGCATAAGGCGTCAGGGTGGTCAGCTCGACCTGGCGGAAACTGGTGGCGATATCCAGGCTCTGCAGCGGGTCGAAGGGCGTCAGGCTGCCCTTGATGCTCACGGGTGCGTATTGATCGACCTTGCCGGCAATGTTCACTGAGGCTGGCTTCTGCTCGCGATTGTCCAGCGTGCCAATGTCGCCATTGAGCGACTGGATGGCGGTGACGAAGGGCGGGCGCAGGCTGAAGTCGGCGAAGTTGGCCGATCCGTCGGCGATGGCGATGCCGCCGATGCGGATGGCCAATGGTTCCGATGCCTGCTCCTCGGAAGCCTCTTGCGCGGTGGATTCGCTGCGCTCGACCAGCAGGTCGTTGATGTTGGTGCTCAGATCTGGGTTGATGATGAAGCGGGCGTAGGGTTGGCTCAGATCGATCCGTTCGATTTCCAGGCTCCGTGGGTGCTGATAATCGAGACCGTTGAGCTGCAGCCGCTGCCATTTGATGAAGTCGCGATTGTTGATGGTATCGAGAGTGTGCAGCTGCGTGGCGTCGGCACTACCGCGAACGTTGAAGGCCAATGGCTCGATGCCCTGCAGGTTGATCTGCAGTTCGCTGCTGAGCATGCCGCTGCGTAGCTCCAGGCTCACCAGTGGGCTGAGGTAGGCCTGAGCGATGCGCAGATCTATGTCGCGGGTGGTTACTGCCAGCTCACCGCTGACCGGGCTGAGCTGCAGCTGTCCCTGGGCCTGGAGCGTCCCCTGCTTGCCGACCCCCGTGTCCAGCTTCAGCGAGAAGGGGCGGGTAGCGAGGCTGTCGAAATCGCTGACGTCCAGGTTCAGCGGGCCGAGCTCCAGCTCGACCTCCTCATCCGGGACGCGATCGGCCAGGTGCACCCGGTAATCACGCAGCTGAGCATCGTGCAGCAATACCTGCCATGGTTCGCCAGATTTCCGGGCTTCGCTGTCCGGAGTCTGGTCGTCGGCATTCGGCGGGGACGCACTTGTGGCGAACAGCTTCTGCCAGTCCAGCTCGCCATCGGCTTCACGGGCGGCCCAGGTTTCCAGGTTGCGGCTGCGCAGCTTGCCGATACTGACCTGCCGCCTGGCCAGGTCCAGCGTCGTTTCGCTCAGCTCCAGGCGCTCCAGGCGCACCAGCTTGCGCCCGTCCGGGCTGTCGAGGGCCAGCGGCGCCAGGGTGGCCTGGGCGTTATCCAGCGTCAGGGCCAGGCCGTCGCTGAGATCGAGGCGGTAGCCGGTACTCAGGTCGATGCTGCCGTCCTGCAGAACCAGAGGCGCTGCGTCGCGCACATAGGGCCAGAAAGCCTCGAGCGGTAGCTTGCTGATCTGCAGTTGGCCGCGGGAGGCTAGCGGCTGCAAGCTGAGGTCGCCTTGCCAATCGATGCGTCCGCCACTCGCGCCGCTGGCGGTGAGGCGTGCGTCGGCGCTGTCGTCGCTGCGGGTGGCAAGATTGTGCAGCTCGAGGTCCAGGGAGTCGTAGACCAGCTCGATGGGCTCGCTCGGGCGCAGATCCTCGAAAGCAACGTGGCCGCGTACCAGCCGCAACTGGTCGATGCGCAGCGCGAGCAGGTCGCGTTCGCCTTCGTCGGACGGCTCTGCTGGAGGAATATCGAAGAGTTGACTTAGGTTCAGGGTGCCGTCATTGGCAATACGGACTTCGGTATGCGGTGCCACCAACTCGAAGGTAGCCAGGTGCAGCGTACGTTGCCAGAGGCTCGCCCATTGCAGATCGAGGTAGAGCTGCTCGAAGGCCAGCGGGCGATCATTCTCGTCTCCGATACGCAGGTCGAACAGGGAGAGCTCAAGGCTGAAGGGATTGAACTCGACACGTTGCAGACTGGCCGGCACCGTCGCGTAGGCCGCAAGCTGCTGATTAGCGATGCGCTGGGCAATGCCTGGCAGGATCAGGAAGCCAAGCAGGCTGTAGCAGATCAGCACGAGCGCCACGCCGCTGAACGCTCGCTTCATTCCATTGGGCATGACCGGAAGTATTCCTGGCGGATGGTTGCCTTGGAGTATGGCATGGGTGCGCGGTTCCCGAATCGGCCCGATATGGGCATTGGGCAGCGCGCCGCAGATTGGCGATGCCGGACGCGGCATGCGCCTCAGCCGCGTGGCGGCAAGCCCATGCGCCGGCGTGCGCGATGCACCGAGGCATTGCGCACTGCCCAGCGTAGCGCTGGCGCGGTACTGCGTACGCCGCTGCGGAGCAACTGACGGCGCGCGTCGCTCAGCGATATGCCGAACATGGCTGCGGCCCATTCCGGCAGTAACTCAACACCAGCGTGCAACATTAGCGTGCCGAACGGCCGTAGCAGTGGGCTTGGTGCCGGAGCGGTGCGCAGTATGCGCAGGATCTCCAGGGCGCGTTCGTCGATCCGCAGCTGCGGGCGGAGCCGTTCGAGGTACGCCTCGACTTCGGCGCGCGAGCGTGGAACCTCACCGGCGCCGAGCCGTTCGGCAATCAGTGCGACTTCGGCGTAGTAGCGATCCTGGTCGGCTGCGCAGAGACCGGGGTCGCGGTAGCGCAGGTGCGATTTGAGAAAGCTGCTGACTTCGGCGACATGCACCCAGGTCAGCAGGTCGGGATCGGAGGCGGCGTAGGGTCGACCATCCGGCGCCGTCCCGGCCACGTCCAGGTGGATGCGTCGGACCCGCTCGATCAGGCGTTCGGCATCGGCGTGGCTGCCGAACGTCGTGGCGGCGATGAACTGCCCGGTACGCCGCAGACGGCCGAGCAGGTCCTCGCGAAAGTTCGAGTGATCCCATACGCCCGACAGCGCCAACGGGTGCAGCGCTTGCAATAGCAGTGCAGAGATCCCGCCGACCATCATCGAGGTGAAGTCGCCATGCACGCGCCAGCATACTGACTCAGGCCCGAACAGGCCGGGATCGCCCGGAGGGTTTTCGTAGTCGACACCGCCAATCGCCAGGCCGGTTAGGCTGAGCACGCGGGTTTCGATATGACGGCGGAGGAATTCCATGGCGACAGCGCTGGTGGCTTGGCAAGCGGCGATGGTACCTGAAGAGGCGCAGAGGGCTCGCCAGTTGGCGGGGTAAAAGGAGGGAAAGATAGACCGGACAGCAGCTGCGCGCTGTCCGGTCGAGAGGGCTTATCAGCCGCGGTGGCGACCGCGGAAGAAGTCGATCAGGCCCTGGGTCGAAGCGTCTTCGGCCGGTGCGGCATCGAAGCGGGTCATCTGATTGTAGACCGCCTTGCCAAGATCCTTGCCGAGCTCGACGCCCCACTGGTCAAAGGAGTTGATGCCCCAGATCACCCCCTGGACGAATACCTTGTGCTCGTATAGCGCAATCAGCGCACCGAGGCGGCCGGGGCTGATGGTCTCCATCACCACGGTGTTGCTCGGTCGATTGCCCGGGATCACCTTGTGCGGCGCGAGGCGCTGAACCTCGTCTTCGTTAAGGCCTTTGGCACGCAGTTCGGCCTCGGCTTCCTCACGGGTTTTGCCGCGCATCAGCGCCTGGCTCTGCGACAGGCAGTTGGCGTAGAGCCATTCATGGTGATCGGCCACTGGATTGTGGCTGACCACCGGCACGATGAAGTCGGCCGGAATCAGCGGTGTGCCCTGGTGCAGCAGTTGGTGGTAGGCGTGCTGGCCATTGCAGCCGACGCCGCCCCAGATCACCGGGCCGGTGCTGTAAGTCACCGGCGTGCCATCCTGGCGCACGCTCTTGCCGTTGGATTCCATGTCCATCTGCTGCAGGTGCTTGACGAAGTTGCGCAGGTAGTGGTCGTAGGGCAGGAAGGCGTAGCTCTGCGCGCCCCAGAAGTTGTGGTACCAGATGCCGAGCATCGCCAGCAGCACCGGCATGTTGCTTTCGAACGGCTCGCTAAGGAAATGCTGGTCCATGCTGTAGGCGCCGGACAGCAGATCCTTGAAGTTGGACATGCCGATCGCCAGCGCGATGGGCAGGCCGATCGCCGACCACAGCGAGTAGCGCCCGCCGACCCAGTCCCACATCGGGAAGATGTTCTTCTCGCGAATGCCGAAGTCGATGGCCGCCTGCTTGTTGCTGGTGACGGCGATGAAGTGGCGGTAGAGCTTCTCCTCGGTGCCGCCCTTGCCCAGATACCAGGTGCGCGCAGCCTGGGCATTCTTCAGTGTCTCGAGGGTACCGAAGGTCTTGCTGGAAATGATGAACAGCGTGGTCTCGACATTCAGCTTGGCGGTCACTTCGCGGAATTCGCTGCCGTCGATGTTGGCCAGGTAGTGCGTACGCACGCCGTGCTGGGTAAAGGGCAGCAGCGCCTCGGAGACCAGTTGCGGGCCGAGGAACGAGCCGCCGATGCCGATGTTCACCACGTCGGTGATGGTCTTGTCGCTGAAGCCGCGCCACAGGTTGTTGTGGATGCGGGTGACGATGTCGGTCATCTGCGCCAGGGCAGTGTGCACGTCACGCATGATGTTCCTGCCGTCGACTATCACCGAGTCGCCCATGGGGCGGCGCAGGGCCGTGTGCAGCACCGGACGGTTTTCCGAGGCGTTGATGCGTTCGCCTTCGAACATGGCGTGCGCGGCTTGCTCGACCCCGGCCTCGCGGGCCAGGTTGACCAGCAGGGTGCGGGTTTCGGGGGTGATCAGGTTCTTCGAATAATCGAGAAACAGGCCGCTGCAGGAAACCGACAGGTCAGCGAAGCGCGTCGGGTCGGCCTTGAAGGCCTCGCGCATGCTGAAGTTCTGCATGGCCAGGCGGTGTTCTTCCAGGGCCTTCCAGGACGGCAGGCCGGTGACGTCGAGCGGATGCTGGTAGTAGCTCATGGTGATGCGGCTTCCTTTGCTTTGACAGGCCGCTGAACCCCCCGTGAATTCGCGCAGCGAGCGCGCATGATTGCTCGGGGATTCAGTGGTGTGTATGACCGTGCGGGCACGCCGGCACTCGTTCCTGAATGCTGCGGATGCTGGCCGAGCCCGGCTTTCACCGAGCCGGTGAACGCACATCCTATGCCATCAGAGACAGCTCAGACAGAGAAAACCCCTGCTGCGTTCCGGGCTTTCGCCTTCTATTCAATTCGCGCCGGCGTGCTGTCTGGGCGCCGATGCTGCACACAACGAAAAAGCCCGAAGTGCAGAGCACTTCGGGCTTCTATTCGGCAGCGCCTGAATGGTGACTCAGGCGACCTGTACCGGGATGGCGTTGCTGGTATGGCTCAGCTCGCCGTCTGCGCCCATGTAGAGCACATGGGGTTTGAAATTGGCCAGCTCGGCCTCGCTGTAGTGCGCATAGGCGCAGATGATCAGGCGATGACCGACACCTGCCTTGTGGGCCGCGGCACCGTTGACCGAAATGATCTTCGAACCTTCCTCGCCGCGGATGGCGTAGGTGGTGAAGCGCTCGCCGTTGTCGACGTTATAGATCTGGATCTGTTCGTATTCGCGGATACCGGCCAGGTCCAGCCACTCGCCATCGATGGCGCAGGAGCCTTCGTAGTCGAGCACCGAGTGAGTTACCTGGGCGCGGTGCAGTTTGGCCTTGAGCATGATGGCGTGCATGGCAGGGTCCTCCGGGTGCGCAAGCGGCGCAGAGTGTGCCCGAAGCCTCGAACGTGATCAAGGCTGCAGGCAAATGGCATGGATCAGGCCGATGTGTGGATATCGACCATCAGGTTGTCGATCAGCCGCGTCTTGCCCAGGAAGGCTGCGGCGAGAATGACCAGCTCGGCAGACGCGTCGCTTACCGGCTGCAGGTCGATCGCATTGCGAACTTCCAGATAGTCCGGCCGTAGTCCCGCAGCGCGCAGGCTTTCCAGACCTTCGGCGACGAGTGTCGAGTAGTCGCGTCGGCCGTTCTGGATCGCATCTTTCAGCTGGGTCAGCGTACGGTACAGCAGCGGTGCCGTGGCACGCTCGTCGGCGCTCAGATAGCCGTTTCGCGAGGACAGCGCCAAGCCATCCACGTCGCGCACGGTGGGCTCGGAGATGATCTGCACAGGCATGTTCAGGTCGCGCACCATGGTGCGGATCACCGCCAGCTGCTGGAAATCCTTCTGGCCGAACACGGCGAGGTCCGGCAGGACCATGTTGAACAGCTTGCTGACCACCGTGGAGACGCCATCGAAATGGCCGGGACGACTGCCGCCGCAGAGGCCTTCGGATACACCGGGTACGCGAACGATGGTCTGGTTGGCCTGGCCGTGGGGGTACATCTCCTCGACGCTGGGCGCGAAGAGCAGGTGGCAGCCGGCGTCGAACAGCTTGTCCTGATCTGCGGCGAGGGTGCGCGGATAGTTGTCCAGGTCTTCGTTGGGGCCGAACTGCAGCGGGTTGACGAAGATGCTCGCGACGACGAAATCGGCACGCTGACCGGCTTTCTTCACCAACGCGATGTGGCCGGCGTGCAGGTTGCCCATGGTTGGCACGAAGCCGATGCGCTTGCCCTCGCCGCGCGCGCGGGCAACCGCGGCGCGCAGGTCGGCGATGGTCTTGACGACGTTCATGCGGAGAACCCGTGTTCGGCTGCAGGGAATTCGGCGGCTTTGACCGCCTTGACATAGCCGGCGATGGCCGAGGGGATGTCACCATGCTCACGCATGAAGTTCTTCACGAACTTCGGTACGCGGCCACTGAGCGACAGGCCGAGCATATCGTGCAGCACCAGCACCTGGCCGTCGGTGTCGCTGCCGGCGCCGATGCCGATTACCGGAATCTGCACGGCACGGGTGATGCGTGCGGCCAGTTCGCTGGGTACGCATTCGAGCAGCAACATGGCGGCGCCGGAGGCTTCAAGCGACTTGGCATCCTCCAGCATCTGCTGCGCCTGCGCTTCTTCACGGCCCTGTACCTTGTAGCCACCGAACAGGTTGACCGCTTGCGGCGTCAGCCCCATGTGCGCACACACCGGAATGCCGCGGTCGGCCAGCAGGCGGATCGACTCGGCCAGCCAGGCGGTGCCTTCCAGCTTGATCATGTGGGCTCCGGCCTGCATCAGCACTGCGGAGTTGTTCAGGGTCTGCTCGGTGGTGGCGTTGGCCATGAACGGCAGGTCGGCGACGATCATCGCGCCACGGTTGCCGCGCTTGACGCTGGCGGTGTGGTAGGCCATGTCGGCGACGGTGACCGGCAGGGTGCTGTCGTGACCTTGCAGGACCATGCCGAGTGAATCGCCGATCAGCAGCATCTCGACGCCTGCGTCGCAGGCGGTCTTGGCGAAGGTGGCGTCATAGCAGGTGAGCATGACGATCTTCTCGCCCTTCTGCTTGAGCCCTTGCAGCGTGGTCAGGGTGACGTCTGGCATGAATGCCGTCCTCTTCGAGCCTCGGAGGTCAGGATTGCCATGCGGTGCACCTATGGTGTGCCAAGACCGCGGATGGCAGAGGGCGCTTATAGTCCCGGCGGCGGCAGCCTAAGTCAATCGCGAGTGTTACCTACGCGTTACGTTCGTTACCGCGGCGGTGACACCCGCATCGGCGAGCCGCTCCAGCCCGCTGAACGGGCAGCCCGCGAGCAGGTCGGCCAGGCGGCGACCATCGGCCAGCGCCAGCTCCGCAGGTGCGATCTCGGCCAATGGATAGAGCACGAATGGGCGGGCCTGCATGTGATAGTGCGGAACCTTGAGTCGCGGCTCGTCGATCAGTCTCTCGCCGAACAGCAGGATGTCCAGATCCAGGGTGCGTGGACCCCAGCGTTCGGCCTTGCGCTCGCGCCCCTGGGCCAGCTCGATACGTTGCAGGGCATCGAGCAGGTCCAGAGGCTGGAGATCGGTATCCAGTGCCGCGACGGCATTGACATAGCGTGGCTGGTCGGCAGGCCCGAGCGGATCGCTGGCATAAAGAGATGAGACCGCGACCAGCCTGGTTTGCGGCAGCTCGGCCAGTGCCTGCAGAGCGCCTCGCAACTGTCGCTGGGGATCGGCCAGGTTGCTGCCCAGGCCGATATAGGCGCGCTCCATCTCAGTCGGCCGAACCGGCAGGAGTGTCGCCCGGGCCGCGCCGCCGGCGACCGCCGCGACGACGTTTCTTGGCGCCGCCGTCATCCTTGCCGCTGAGGCCGCGAATCATGTTGCGGCGCTCGCTGTCGCTGGCTTCCTGATAGTCGGTCCACCAGTCGCCTAGGCCGCCGGTTTTCTCCCCGGCGCTTTCGCGCAGCAGCAGGAAGTCATAGCCAGCACGGAAGCGTGGGTTCTCCAGCAACTGGTCGGCCCGTCGCCCCTGCCGGCGTGGCAGGCGCTCCTGCATGTCCCAGATCTCGCGCATGGGGATGGTGAAGCGCTTCGGAATGGCGGTGCGCTGGCACTGCTCCCAGATGATGTCGTGGGCGGCTTCCTGCATCGCCGGAATCGGCGGCATGCCGCGGTCCTGCAGCTCCAGCACCCGGGCCGGCAGGGCTGGCCAGAGCAATGCGGCGAAGAGGAACGCCGGTGTTACCGGCTTGCCCTGCTGGATGCGCAGGTCGGTATTGGCCAGCGCATTGCGAATCAGCGTGCCGGCGTACTCGGGGTTGCGCTCCAGCGCGGCGGCGGCGGCCGGGAACAGCGGGGCGAACAGATCGTATTCGAGCAGCAGTTCGAAGGTGCGCTCGGCCTTGCCGCCGAGGAACAGCTTGAGCGTTTCGTCGAACAGGCGGGCCGAGGGAATGCCGTCGAGCAGGTCGGCCAGGTCGACGATGGGCTCGGCGCTGTGGCGCTCGATTTCGAAATCGAGCTTGGCGGCGAAACGCACCGCGCGCAGCATGCGCACCGGGTCTTCCTGATAGCGCTGTTCGGGGTCGCCAATCAGGCGAACCAGGCGGTTGCGGATGTCATGTACGCCATGGGTGTGATCGAGGATGCGCTCGGTGGACGGGTCGTAATACAGCGCATTGATGGTGAAGTCGCGGCGTTGTGCGTCATCTTCGAGCGTGCCGTAGACATTGTCGCGCAGGATGCGGCCGCTCTCGTTGCGCGAGGCCAGCTGGCTGGCGTCCTCGTCGTCTTCTTCCGGGTGGTTGGCGCGGAAGGTGGCGACCTCGATGATCTCGCGACCGAAATGCACATGGACGAGCTTGAAGCGGCGTCCGATCACCCGCGCATTGCGGAACTCCGCTCGAACCTGCTCGGGCGTTGCGCTGGTGGCGACGTCGTAATCCTTGGGGTTGAGCTGCAGCAACAGATCGCGCACGCAGCCGCCCACGACATAGGCCTCGTAGCCGGCCTGCTGCAAGCGTTCGACCACGCTCACCGCATGCCGACTGATCGCGCTGCGCTGCAGGGAATGCTGCCGGCTGGACAGAATTTCAGGTGAGCGTCGGGCGTGCGGGATACGGCGCAGAGGAAGACGAAAAGACTGGAACAGCTTTTTCAGCATGGGGGGCAACTGTGTGACGGAATGACGGGCCGGTGTCGCGAATAGCCGCGAAACCTGCGCGGATTCTAGCACCGAGAGGTTGGATGGTGAACGAAGCGCGGAGAGGTGTCAAAAAGCACGTCGCCGATTGCGATGCAGGTACGGCTGGTGACTGTTTGGCTGGCGTTATGTGAGGTAGCAGATAGCACTGAGGGGAGCCGAAGCTCCCCTCTGAATGATGTCGCGTGCTTATTTATTGTTATTGGTCATGCAGGCGTGCTGTTCTTGTTGTTCGCCTGTTCCGTCCGGCCGTAGCCATCAGGAGCGCTCCTACACTGGGAGCTAATAGCAAACGGATTTCTTTGGTCGCTGACTTTGCCTCGATCTACGATCCAACCAGTTCAGGCGCTGCTTTAGCAGTTTTTGTTGTTCTCGGCCTGGTCGTGGGGTTAGCCCCGTGGCAAGTCCTCTCCAAAAGAATCAGTTAGCTGCGCCTCCGCCTTCTTGTCGTTGTTTTGCTGGAGCCGTTACGTCTTGTTCTTATTGTGGGATCTGCTTGTTATTGTTGTTGTGCCATTAAGTAAGCAGTTGCCGTGCCAGCTTTTTAAAATCGTTTTATTTCAAGCAGTTGCGTATTTTCAGCGGTGCGGGTTGCAAGAAAAAACCGGGGCACCGTTACCGATGCTCCCGGTTTCTGTTACGAGCGATGCGAGGGCGGTAACAGGTTACCCGGTGACGCTACCCGACTTGCGGCGCGGAATGCCCAGGCGCTGGCGTCGCTCCCACAGGCATTTGCGACTGATTCCCAGCTTGCGCGCCAGTTCGGTTTCGGTCATGTGATCCTGGTGCTCGAGCACGAAATGCTGGAAGTAGTCTTCCAGCGAAAGGTCTTCGGTCGGCTCGTTGCCGCCGACCACGCCACGCATGGCGCCAAGCGGCTCATCGAAGTCATCGTCCAGCTCATCCAGCTCGATATCGATGCCCAGCAGTTCGGCGTCGATCTCCGGGCTCTCGCTGAGGATGGCGGCACGCTCGATGGCATTTTCCAGTTCGCGGACATTGCCCGGCCAGGAATAGTGGCGGATCGCTTGTTCGGCGTCGCGAGAGAAACGCAGGTCATCACTGTTCAGGCGTTCAGCCTGACGGGCGAGGAAAGCCTTGGCGATTTCCAGCACGTCATTGCCACGTTCACGCAGCGGCGGAAGCTTGAGGGCGATGACATGCAGGCGGTAGTAGAGGTCTTCACGGAACTGGCCGGTCTTGGCCAGCGTTTTCAGGTCGCGATGGGTGGCGGCGATCAGGCGCACATCGACTTTCTGCGACTGCACCGAGCCGACGCGGCGGATCTCGCCTTCCTGCAGCACTCTGAGCAGGCGCGCCTGGGCTTCGAGCGGAAGCTCACCGATCTCATCGAGGAACAGCGTGCCCCCATCGGCCGCTTCCACAAGCCCGGCGCGCCCCGCGCTGGCGCCGGTGAAGGCGCCTTTCTCATGGCCGAACAGTTCCGACTCGATCAAGGTTTCCGGAATCGCCGCGCAATTCACCGAGATCATCGGTGCCTTGGCCCGGCGCGAGAGGTTGTGCAGGGCCCGCGCCACCAGTTCCTTGCCGGTCCCGGACTCACCCTGGATAAGGACATTCGAGTCAGTCGGCGCAACCTTGCGGATCTTGCTGAACAGCTCCTGCATCGGCGTGCAATGGCCGATGATGCCGATGTCGTCGCGCGAGGCGGGGCCCGGCGCTGCGCCTGCATTGCGAGTAGCTTGGGGTTGTGTGGTGGCGGCCTGCTGATGATCGCTGAGGATACGCGCCACAGTTTGCAGCATCTCGTCGTGATCGAACGGTTTGGCGATGTAATCCACCGCTCCCATCTTCATCGAGTCCACCGCCGAGCGCAGGCTGGCGTAGCTGGTCATGATCAGCACCGGTGTGCCTTCGGCGAGCTTGATCAATTCGGTGCCCGGTGCGCCGGGCAGCCTAAGGTCGCTGATGATGAGATCGAAACCCGGGATGCTGTAGCGCTCCTGCGCCTCCTGTACCGAGCCGGCTTCGCTGACCTCGTACTGGTTGCGTTCGAGGAGGCGCCGCAGGGCGGAGCGGATGATGGTTTCGTCTTCGACGATCAGAATATGTGACATCAGTACTCTCTCGACGGTCTGGAGGCAGAGCCGGCGCAGGGCCGGTACGGCAGTCGCCTCTTCAACTTACGGCATGTGACGCTTCGACATGCCGCGGCAGGGTGATGCGAAAACGGGTGCCGCGTTGTGTTTCCGGGTCGGCCGGGCTGTCGATATCGATCTGGCCATAATGCTCTTCAATGATCGAATAGACCAGCGCGAGGCCCAGGCCTGTGCCTTCGCCCGGATCCTTGGTGGTGAAGAATGGCTCGAACAGGCGGTCCTGAATTTCCTTGGGAATGCCGCTGCCTTCGTCTTCCACCACCAGGTACACGGTCTGCTCGGCGACCTCGCTGCTGATGCGGATCAAGCCGCCCGGCGGCGATGCGTCGCGGGCATTGGAAAGCAGGTTGATCAGCACCTGGGCCAGTCGCTGCGGGTCGCCTTCGGCCAGGTGCTCCGGGGCGCAGGCGTTGACGAAGCGCACCTCGGTGCGATTGCGGTTGAGTGATAGCAGGCCGATGGCATCCTGCGTGACCTGCGCCAGGCTCACCGGATACAGCCGCTGCTGACGCTCGCCGGCATGGGCGAAGCTCATCAGCGACTGCACGATGCGCGACACGCGCTTGGTCTGTTCGATGATCTGGCCGCTGATTTCGACGATTTCCTCGTCGGCTTCGCGTTCATCACGCAGATTCTGCGCCAGACAGGCGATACCGGTGATCGGATTGCCGATTTCGTGCGCCACGCCGGCTGCCAGCCGGCCGATGCTGGCCAGGCGCTCGGAGTGCACCAGACGATCCTCCAGCTCCTGCGTTTCGGTCAGGTCCTCCATCAGCAGAACCAGGCCGCTGTTGCTCGGGGCCAGCGGCTCGGCGATCGCCGCCTTGTGCAGGTTGAGGCAGCGGCGATGACCGTTGTGCGCCAAGCGCTGCTTGTGCAGGTGCTCATCGGGTTGTTCGATGAAGTCGATCAGCAGGCTCCGCCAAGGTTCGGCAATGGTCGAGAGGCGCGAGCCGACCACCTGCAGCGCCGCGATGCCGGTGAGCTCCTCGAGCGCGCGGTTCCACATGAGGATTTCCTGGTCCTTGGCCAGCGAGCAGACGCCCATGGGCAGCTCCTGCAGGGTCTGCCGGTGGTAGCGACGCAGCGCATCGAGTTCGGCGGCCAGGCCGGTCAGGCGTGAGTGATAGTCCTCCAGGCGGCTCTCGATGAAGTGGATGTCCTCGGTGATGTAGCCCTCGGCGCCGTTCTTGTAGGGCAGGAAGTTCTCGACGATGTCCTGGGCGACACTGGGCCCCATGAGTCCGGACAGGTTGGCCTCGATGCGGTCGCGCAGGCGGCGCAGCGCGTAGGGTCGGTGCTCGTCGAACGGCAACTGCAGGTCACGCAGGGCCTGTTCCACCTCGCGTTGGGCGGTCTTGGCGCCCAGCGGCTTGGCCAGTTGGGTGGCGAATTCCTGCGGCGAGGCAGCCAGCAACTCGCGTCGTTGCGGACGGCGGACGTTCTCCACGGCGCAGGCCTCGGCGGCGCTCTGCTCCTCCGGGCTGGTTTCGCTGAAGATCGAGAACAGCGAGAAGGCGAGCACGTTGACCGCCAGCGAAGCGATTGCCGCCAGGTGCCAGCTGGTATCGTCGAGTACGTAGACCACGTTGAACAGCGGAATGTAGAAGCCATCCAGGTTGCCCACCAGCGGCAGCAGCATGGTCACCACCCAGACGCCGATGCCGGCCAGCAGGCCGGCGATGTAGCCGCGCCGATTGGCAGTCGGCCAGTACAGCACCGAGAGCACGCCGGGTAGGAACTGCAGGGTGGCGACGAAGGCGACGATGCCGAGATTGGACAGGTCCTGCTCGGCACCGAGCAGCAGGTAGAAGCCGTAACCGGCCATGATGATGGCGAAGATCAGGCTGCGCCGCGTCCATTTCAGCCAACGGTAGATGTTGCCCTCGCTCGACGGCTGGTAGAGCGGCAGGACCAGATGGTTGAGCGCCATGCCGGACAGCGCCAGGGTGCTGACGATGATCAGCCCGCTGGAGGCCGACAGCCCGCCGACGAAAGCCAGCAGTGCCAGCATCTCGCTCTGCGCGGCGATCCCCAGGCCGAGCGTGAAATACTCCGGGTTGGTGCTTACGCCCAGCTTCAGCCCGGCCCAGAGAATCAGCGGCACGGCCAGGCTCATCAATAGCAGATAGAGCGGCAGGCCCCAGCTGGCGCTGACCAGGCCACGCGGGTTGAGGTTTTCGGTGAAGGTCATGTGATACATGTGCGGCATCACGATGGCCGAAGCGAAGAACACCAGCAGCAGGGTGCGCCACGGGCCTTCCTGCAGCGGCGTATGCAACGCCTGCAGCGCCGATTGGTTCTGCAGCAGCCAGATCTCCAGCTGGTGCGGACCGCCGAACACCACGTACAGCGCGTACAGACCGATGGCGCCGAAGGTCACCAGCTTGACGATCGATTCGAAGGCGATGGCGAACACCAGCCCTTCGTGCTTCTCCCGCGTGGCGATGTGGCGGGCCCCGAAGAGGATCGTGAACAGCATGATCATCAGGCAGTAGCCCAGTGCGACACGTTCCTGCAGCGGCTCGAGGGTGAGGATGCCGATCGCGTCGGCGACCGCCTGGATCTGCAGGGCCAGCAGCGGCAGCATGCCGATCAGCATGACGATGGTGGTCAGCGCGCCGCTCCAGGTGCTGCGGAAGCGGAAGGCCACCAGATCGGCCAGGGACGACAGCTGGTAGGTGCGGGTGATGCGCAGGATCGGGTAGAGCAGCACCGGTGCCAGCAGGAACGCGCCACAGACGCCGAGGTAGGTAGCGAGAAACCCGTAGCCGTATTGATAGGCCAGGCCCACGGTGCCGTAGAAGGCCCAGGCACTGGCGTAGACGCCGAGCGAGAGGGTGTAGGTCAGCGGGTGGCGGATGATCCAGCGCGGAATCAGTCCGCGCTCGCTGACCCAGGCGACACCGAACAGCATGAACAGGTAGGCGGCGCTGATCAGGATCAGGTGGCTCAGGCTAAAGCTCGTCTGCATCACGCTGGCTCTGGAGAATGAAGGTCACCACGATCAGGATCAGCCACAGCAGGTAGGGCCGATACCAGGCACCGTTGGGGTCGATCCACCAGTCCATGATGGCCGGGGAGAACAGATAGATCCCCACCACCAGGAGCAGCACCAGTCGGTAGATGTACATGCCGGGTCTCGTGTCGAAAGTGAGGGCGATGGTAGAGCAGCGGCACGCTGCTAGCCACCGGTGACGGGCAAATGCTGCTCAGCGCAGCTGAGCCTCGGCCAGGGTTCGGGTCCGCGGAATGCGCCCGGCATCCCAATTGCCAATCGCCCAGCCGAGGATCTCCGCCGGCAGGGCACCGTCCAGTTCGGTCGGTGGTTGCTGGCCAAGGGCGCGCAATGCGCGTAGCAGCAGTGGGCTGGCCTCCTCGGCATGCAGCGGTGGTGATCGATAGCGCTTGCCGAGCTTGTGGCCGTCCGGCTGAATGATCAGCGGCAGATGCAGGTAGCGCGGCTGCGGCAAGCCGAGGATTTCCTGCAGGTAGAGCTGACGCGGCGTCGAATCGAGCAGGTCGGCGCCGCGCACCACATCGGTGACGCCTTGCCAGGCGTCGTCCAGCACCACGGCCAGCTGATAGGCGATCAGGCCATCGCGGCGGCGGATGACGAAGTCGCCGACCTCGCGCCCCAGGTGCTGGCGGAACTCGCCCTGTACACGGTCGACGAAGCCGTACTCACGATCGGGCACGCGCAGGCGGATGGCGGCATCCTCGAGGCCGTGTCCGGCGTTGCGGCAGAAGCCGGGGTATGGACCCGGGTAGTCTTCGAGCTGCTTGCGCGAGCAGGTGCAGGCATACGCCAACCCTTCCTCCAGCAAGTGCTCGACCGTATCCCGGTAGACGGCATGGCGCTGACTCTGGCGCAGCATTTCGCCGTCCCATTCGAAGCCGTAGCTCTGCAGTGTCTCGACGATCGCTTGCTGCGCACCGGGCATCTCTCGGGGCGGGTCGATGTCTTCCATGCGCAGCAGCCAGCGACCGCCCACCGAGCGGGCATCGAGATAGGAGGCAAGGGCGGCGAGCAGTGAGCCGAAATGCAGATAGCCGCTCGGCGTCGGGGCGAAACGGCCAACATAGCGGGCGGGTTGGGGTGAGCTGGACAAGGGCATGGCGGGGCCGGCGCGATCAGGGATGGCGGGGCGGGTGAGGCGGTTGCCGGGCCTGGAAATGAAGCGGGGCGCCGAAGCGCCCCGTTCGGGATCAGGAACCGATCTGCTTTTCCTTGATCTCCGCCAGTGTCTTGCAGTCGATGCAGAGCGTGGCGGTAGGCCGCGCTTCCAGGCGACGGATGCCGATCTCGACACCGCAGGAATCGCACCAGCCGTATTCATTGTCTTCGATCAGTTGCAGCGTCTCGTCGATCTTCTTGATCAGCTTGCGCTCGCGGTCGCGGGCACGCAGTTCCAGGCTGAACTCTTCTTCCTGGCTGGCGCGATCGGCCGGGTCCGGGAAGTTGGCTGCCTCGTCCTGCATGTGATGGACGGTGCGATCGACTTCTTCCATCAGCTCCTGCTTCCACTTGTTCAGGATGCCGGTGAAATGGGCGCGCATCTTTTCGCTCATGTACTCCTCGCCCTTGCTTTCCTTATAGGGCTCGAAGGCGCGAATCAGTTGCTTGCTCGACGGTGTTTCTTTGGTAATGGGCATGGATGAACGCCTCTCGCTATGTCCATTGCGCAGGATGATTTGTCCCTTGCCGGCCCGTGCCGGCCCTGCGGCTGCAAGCGGGCGAACTTACCAGATCGGATCGGGGTGCGCTACTCCCCAATCCGACAGTGGCTGCGGCGGCCTTGGGACCTTGGGTAGAATTCACGTTTTATCGTCAACAGGAAGGTCAGATGACCTCGTCGTACAGCGCACGCAGTCGCGCAATCGAACCTTTCCACGTCATGGCGCTGTTGGAGCGGGCCAACCAGCTGCAAGTTCAAGGCCGCGACGTCATTCACCTGGAAATCGGCGAACCGGACTTCACCACCGCGCAGCCTATCGTCGCCGCCGGGCAGGCCGCGCTGGCGGCCGGTCATACGCGCTACACCGCCGCGCGCGGCCTGCCGCAGCTGCGCGAGGCGATTGCCGGCTTCTATGCCCAGCGCTATCACTTGAGCATTGACCCCGAGCGCATCCTGATTACTCCCGGTGGCTCCGGCGCGTTGCTGCTGGCCTCCAGCCTGCTGGTCGACCCTGGCAAGCACTGGCTGCTGGCCGATCCGGGCTATCCATGCAACCGGCACTTCCTGCGTCTGGTGGAAGGCGCTGCGCAACTGGTGCCGGTCGGCCCGGAGATGCGCTATCAGCTGACCCCCGAGCTGGTCGAGCGCTACTGGGATCGCGACAGTGTCGGTGCGCTGGTGGCCTCGCCGGCCAATCCCACCGGAACGCTGCTCGAGCGTGCCGAACTGGCCGCCCTTTCGGCGGCGCTGAAGGAGCGCGGCGGCCATCTGGTGGTGGACGAGATCTATCATGGGCTGACCTACGGCACGGAAGCGGCCAGCGTGCTGGAGGTCGATGACGACGCCTTCGTGCTCAACAGCTTTTCCAAATACTTCGGCATGACCGGCTGGCGCCTGGGTTGGCTGGTGGCGCCGCCCTCCGCTGTGCCGGAGCTGGAGAAGCTGGCGCAGAACCTCTACATCAGCGCGCCGAGCATGGCTCAGCACGCAGCCCTGGCCTGTTTCGAACCGGCGACCCTGGAAATTCTCGAGGCGCGGCGCGCAGAGTTCGCCCGTCGCCGTGACTTCCTCCTGCCCGCCCTGCGCGAGCTGGGCTTCGGCATCGCGGTCGAACCGCAGGGCGCCTTCTATCTGTACGCCGACATCAGTGCATTTGGTGGCGATGCCTATGCGTTCTGTCAGCACATGCTGGAAACCGAGTTCGTCGCCATCACGCCGGGGCTGGACTTCGGCCGTCACCAGGCCGGCCATCATGTGCGTTTCGCCTACACGCAGGATCTGCCGCGCCTGGAGCAGGCCGTCGAGCGTATTGCCCGCGGCCTGCGCAGCTGGCAATCCTGATGCGTTTCGCGCAACCGCTGGAGCAGGGGCGACTGGTCAGGCGGTACAAACGTTTTCTCGCCGATATCGTCACTGACGAAGGCGAGGCGCTGTGCATTCACTGTCCCAACACCGGCTCGATGCTCAACTGCATGAGCGAGGGCGCGCGGGTGTGGTTCCAGCGCAGCAGCGATCCGCGACGCAAATTGCCGGGTACCTGGGAGCTGGTGGAGACGCCGCAGGGGCGGCTGGCCTGCGTGAATACCGCGCGAGCCAATCCACTGGTCGAGGAAGCGCTGCTGAACGGGCAGATCGCCGAGTTGGCAGGCTTCTCGGCGCTCAAGCGCGAGGTGGCCTATGGCGTGGAAAACAGTCGGGTGGATTTCCGTCTGGACTATGCCGGCCTGCCGGCCTATGTCGAGGTCAAGAGCGTTACGCTGGGGTTCGACGACACCGCCGTGGCCGCCTTTCCCGATGCGGTGACAGCACGCGGCAGTCGTCATCTGCGAGAGCTGGCTGCGCTCGCGCGCAGCGGGGTGCGCGCCGTGCAGCTGTACTGCGTCAATCTCAGCGGCATTGAGGCGGTACGCCCGGCAGTGGAAATCGACCCGACCTATGCGGCGGCGCTGCATGAGGCGATTGCGGCGGGAGTGGAGGTACTGGCGTATGGCGTCGAGCTGTCCCCGCACGAGCTGCGCTTGAGTCGGCCGCTGCCCGTGCTGCCGTGAGCACGCTCCGCTCGGTGGAGGAAATTTTTTATCCGGGATGGGGAACAAAGCGCTTTCTGTCTGGCCTCAACGAAGCTGGAAAATGCATCCCTTCATGCTCGCAGAGGCTCTGCTCCGCCGCGCAGCGCGGTGTCGACGCGGCCTCGCCCGCATCGGCGGCATATCTGGCGGTGCCATTCGATGCGCCAAAAGGTGCCGTTGGCAAAGATTATTTCGGACGTTCGCCCTGGCGCGAGCGTCGTCGATGAGGCTAAAGAGAATGCGAATCCTCGTTTGCGGTGCCGGTGGTCAGGTTGGGCGCGAGCTGGCCGAGCGTGCGGCGAGTTTCGGCCTGGATGTGCTGGCTCCGAATCGCACCGAGCTGGATATCGTCCGGCCAGAACAAATTGCGGCGGCCATGGCGCAGCGCCCCGGTCTGATCATCAATGCGGCTGCCTACACCCATGTGGACAACGCCGAGTCTCACAGCGAGCAGGCCTATGCCGTCAACCGCGATGGTGCGCGCAATCTTGCCGAGGCTGCCGGGCGTGCGGGTGTGCCGCTGTTCCACATCTCCACCGACTATGTGTTCTCCGGCGAAGCCGACAGACCCTATACCGAGGACGATGCAACCGCTCCGACGGGTGTCTATGGGGCGAGCAAGCTGGCCGGCGAGCAGATCATCCGTGACTGCCTGCCCGAGCACCTGATCCTGCGTACCAGTTGGGTGTACGGCGTCCATGGGCACAATTTCGTCAAGACCATGTTGCGCCTGGCGCGTCAGCGCGATGCGCTTGGCGTGGTGAGCGACCAGCTGGGATGTCCGACCCAGGCCGGCAGTATCGCCGCCGTGCTGCTGGAACTGGCGCGCCGCTATGCCGCCGGCGACAGGCTGGCCTGGGGCGTTTATCACTACAGCGGTACACCGGCCTGCTCGTGGTACGACTTCGCCGTAGAGATCTTCCGTCAAGGTGAAGCGGCCGGACTGCTAGCCAGGCAGCCCGAGGTGTCGCCGATCACGACTGCACAATACCCGACACCGGCACGCCGTCCGGCCTGGTCGGTGCTCGATTGCCGTCGCTTCGAGTCGACCTTTGGCCTGGCGCCACGGCCATGGAAGCTCGAGCTCGCCGAGGTGCTCGAGGTGTTGCAGCAAGCGGAGCCGGCTGTCGTCGTCAGGCAGCGCAGCTTTCGCGCCTGATTCTCCCGCCCGACGGAGGCCCGGCTTCCGTGCGGGCGTCCGCTCGCCAGTGTATTCTTGCGCCCCCGCGCCTCGACGCGGCCTGAAGTTCGGCTCTGGAGGGGCGACATGGTAGTGGTGCTGGCGATCCTGCCGATCTTCGGTCTGATCTCGCTCGGTTATCTGTTTGGCTGGCGCCAGTGGTTGAACAACGAAGGTGCCGCCGGGCTGGCCAGTGTGACCTTCAAGCTGTTCATGCCTGCGGTGCTGTTCAATGGCATCGCTCGCGCCGAGCTGGGCGAGGGCATGTCGCCGATGTTGCTGCTGGCATACTTCGCCCCGGTGCTGCTGATTTTTCTGCTGGTGAACGTCGTCGCGCATCGCCTGAAGGGGCGAGCGAGCCCGCTGGGACTGACCGCAGCCTACTCGAACAACGTGCTGGTCGGCATTCCCCTGGTGACCACGCTGCTCGGGGCCGAGAGTCTGGTCTACGTGTTCGCCATTCTGGTGTTCCACAGCCTGGTGCTGTTCTCTTTGCAGAGTTTCTACGCCGCGCTCGGTGATGGCGACAGGGTCAGCGTGCCGTCACTGCTGAAGAACCTGGCCAACCCCTTGATCGTCGGCCTGCTGCTCGGAGCCTTGTTGAACCTGAGCGGCCTGTCACTGCCCGAGCCGTTGTGGCGAGTGATTGGCTGGCTCGCGCAGGCAGCACTGCCCTGCGCGTTGATGGTGCTGGGTATCAGTCTGTCGCGTTATCGCTTGCGGCCGAGCGCGTCGGTCGTCGTGCTCACATTGGCCAAGCTGGTCCTGTTCCCGGCGCTGGTCTGGTGGCTGAGCGGTTGCTTGCCCGGGCTGAGTCAGGACGCGCGCAGCGTGCTGGTGCTGCTGGCAGCCTGTCCGAGTGGCGTAAATGTGCTGGCCTTCGTCAAGCATGCCGACGACAGCCGCGCGGTCAGCTCCACCGTATTTCTGTCGACGCTGGCGGCTGCCGTCAGCCTGCCGCTATGGATGCTGCTGACGACCAGCTGACTGCCGAGCATCCCGGCGTCTGGCGCTGAACGTCCTTCCGAACCGGACTGTCACAAGAGCACAGTCCAGGAAATACGGAGAGTACGGCATGCTGAAATTCATCGGCGGTACCGCGGGCGTCATCTTCATCATTGGCCTGATCGTGGTGATCGGCATCTTCAAACTGCTGTTCTGACGGCTTGGCGTCTGGCTGCCGGATGCTTCCGCGGCTTCATTTGCCGTCGCGTTGCTCGTGGACGGCCATGATGTCCTCCAGGCGCAAGCCGGTCAGGCCATGGATGGTCCGCCAGAGATAGAAGAAGATCGCCATCATCATCAGCATGCTGGGTATGGCGATCATCGGGTAGCTGAGCAGGGTCATGCGTCCCAGTTCGGCGTTGAACGCTTCGCTGCCGGCCGGACTGTGCACGATCCATTTGGCCAGTACGTAGTTCATGAAGGACGAGAAGAAGAAGGTGCCGCTGAGCAGGTAGGTCGCCCGTAGCAGGCGGGTTTCGAAATGAGCTACCTGGCCGTTGCGTTCCAGCTGCTCGTGGACCTTGTCCACATTGAGCACCTTCGGGTTGTACAGAAGGGTACGAATCAGCGGGTAGCGCGTTCGGGTGGAGGCCAGTACGCCGATGCCGATGATTCCCGGTACGGCCGCTTCCTTGATCGCCAGCCATTGGGTGTCGAGCTGCAGCAGACCGATGCCGCCGGTGAGCAGCACGCTGATCAGGCCGAGCAGGGCGATCCAGTTGAACTTGCGGTAGCGGACCAGCTCCCACAGGCCCCAGCCCAGCGGGAAGGCTAGGGCCAGCAGCAGCGCGCCATCGGCACCCAGGCGGTCCTCGCCGCTGAGTTTCATCAGGATCAGTGAAGGAATCAGGATGCTTACGGCCAGGTCGACCAATGGGCGCGGTTTGTGTTCGGCGTGGGAATGGGCGGTTTCGGTCATGACGTCGGGTTGGGTTGGAAAGGGCAGCATGATGGCCTCTGTGGCCGTTTCGCGCCAGACCATCTTCGTCGGGATGAGAGGTGTGGAGGGCTGCGTGCGGATCAACGGCCTACAGCGTCGGTTCGTCGAGCGCGCCACTGACCGTGTTCGAACAGCAGCACGACCACCATGGCAATGGCGAACGGCAGCAGCAGGTAGAAGACACGAAACACGATGAGTGCAGCCAGCACGTCGACGGTCGCGAGTTCCGGCAGTGCGGCGACGAAGGTCAGTTCCAGCACCCCGAGCCCGCCTGGGGCATGGGAGAGCAGGGCCAGCGAGAAGGACGCGAGGAACACGCCGAGGATGGTCAGGTAGCCTGGGTTGTTCGCCGCCGGCAGGGCAAAGTAAATGATCGCCGCCGCGCATAGCAGCTCCAGTGGACCGGCCAGCAACTGGCGCGCGACGATCGGCAGCCGCGGATACTCGATGTGCCATTTGCCCAGCCGCCACGCCGGCAACTGCCGCCATGCGCCGAACACATACAACGCGATCAGCAGCAACAGCCCACACCCGACCGCGGTCGATAGCCAACTCGCGCTGTCCATCAGGCGGTCGAGCAACTGCGGTTCGAGGATCAACACCGTGCCACCTGCCAGGACGGTACCGAGGACAAACGTCAAGGAACAGAAGACGATCAGGATGCCGATTTCCTGGGGCGTCAGACCGCGGCTGCGGTAGGCGCGATAACGCACCAGCGCGCCGGAAAAAACCGAGGCGCCAATGTTGTGGGCCAGCGCATAGGTGGTGAACGAGCAAAGCGTGATGAACCACCAGGAGATCTTCCGGCCCAGATGGGCCATGGCGATGCGGTCGTACCAGGCCAGCGCCAGGTAGGCGCCAAGCGTCGACAGCGCCGCCAGCAACCAGCGATGGGCACCGATCGCATGCAGGCTGTTGGCGAGTTCGCTTAGCGAGATGTTGCGGACCTCGTGATACAGCAGATAGCCGGACAGCAGCACGGCCGAAACCCCGATCAGGGTCCAGGCGACATCGCTCCTCTTCATCATCGAGTGGCTCCTCGGGGCAGGTCTGCGGCCACGCCGCGTTCCGCGACGTGATGGACACGGCATGCCGAGACCTGCACCGTTTCGTGAGTCGTTCAGTAATCGGCAGCGCTCGGACGGTTTTGTTCAGTTATCCGACCTTCGGGTCGTTCGCGCGATAACACTCCGAGCGCACGAAGGTCGATTGCAGGACTGGTTGATTGGAGAGCGGCATGACCGAAATACCCCATGATGATCATCTAGAAAGCTCACTGGCGCTGCTGGGCGAAGGTTATCCATTTATCCGTGATCGCTGTGCTCGTTTGCACAGCAACGTATTCCAGACGCGTCTGCTACTGCAGAACACCATCTGTCTCAGCGGCGAAGACGCCGCGCGCCTGTTCTACGACGAACGCTATCTGCAGCGCGCCCATGCCATGCCGCGCATGCTGATAAAGACGCTGGTCGGGCAAGGAGGCGTGCAGGGACTGGACGGTGAGGCGCACCGGCATCGAAAGCGAATGTTCCTGCAGTTGCTCGACGGTGCTGCGGTCGAGAAGCTGGTCAGCCTGGCCGAGCAGGCCTGGCGCCAGGCGATCGGTGAGTGGCAGGCGCGCCCGGAGGTTCGGTTGATGACGGAAGTGCAGCTGATTCTGACCGAAGCAGTGTGTCGCTGGGCCGGCGTGCCGCTGGCACCCGCCGAGCGGGAGATCCGGGCCGAGCAGCTGGCGACGATGGTTGACGGTGCGGGTGGCATCGGGGCACGTCACTGGGAGGCGCGCAAGGCGCGGCGCGACGCCGAAGCCTGGGCGCGGCAGCTGATCCAGCAGGCCCGCGCCGGCCGGCTGCCAGCCGAGCCGACCATGGCGCTCATGGTGATCGCGCATCACCGCGACCTCGACGGCACACCGCTCGATGAGCAGGTCGCCGCTGTCGAGTTGCTCAATCTGTTGCGGCCGACAGTGGCGGTTTCCTACTTCATCACCTATGCCGCGCTGGAACTGCTGGCGCAGCCGCAATGGGCCGCGCGCCTGCGTACGGACGATGAACTGCTCGAGCCCTTCGCGCAGGAGGTTCGCAGGTTGCATGCGTTCTTTCCGTTCACGGCTGCCCGCGTACGAGAGGACTTCGACTGGCAGGGTCAGCATTTTCCGGCGGGCACCCGGGTGATGCTGGATCTGTGGGGGACCAACCGCGAAGCGAGCCGTTGGGATCAGCCCGAAGCGTTCCAGCCCGAGCGCTTCCTGAACTGGCCGGGCAATGCCTTCAGCTTCGTCACCCAGGGCGGCGGTGACGCGGCCGAAGGGCATCGTTGTCCAGGCGAGCGGCTGGCAATCGAGTTGCTGAAGATGGCGCTGCGCATGCTGACGCGCGAAATGGCCTACGCGGTGCCAGCGCAGGATCTGCGTATCGACCTGACGCGTATGCCTGCCAGGCCCGAGAGCGGGATGCTGATCCGAGACGTGAAGTGCGGCGTCTGCTGAGACCGGTACCGAGCGCTGCTCAGTCGACCTGCTCGGCCTGCTTGACGCGCACCCAGTGGTCGATCAGCTCGCGCAGGTGCGAGAGCTCGACGGGCTTGGCCATATGCCCGTCCATTCCCGCTTCACGGGCACGTTCACGGTGCTCGCTGAGGATGTGTGCAGTCAGGGCGACCACCGGCGTGCGCCGCCGACCGCTGTTGGCCTCCCATTCGCGCAATTGGCGGGTGGCCTGGAAACCATCGAGCACCGGCATTTCACAGTCCATCAGCACCAGGTCGTAAGGGGTGGCCTTGATGGCCTCGAGCGCCTCCTCACCGTTACAGGCGGTATCGGGCTGCAGGTTGAGCTTGTTCAGCATGCCGCGGATGACCTTGGTGGAGATGCTGTTGTCTTCGGCGACCAGGATGCGGAAATCGCCCGGAACCTCGAGTGGCGTTGACGCCTGGGGGGCTGTCGTGGAGCGCTGCTGGTTGCCCTGCTGACGCTGCGCGAGTTCGTCGGCGAGCGTGGTCTTGAGGGTGTAGCCGGCCACCGGTTTGGCCAGGATGCGCTTGATGCCGGCGTTGCGCGCGATGATCTTGCTCGGGGCGCTGCTCATGCCGGTGAGCATGATCAGCAGGATATCGTGGTTGAGGCTGGAGTCTTCCTTGATCTTGCTCGCCAACTGCATACCGGTCATGCCGGGCATGTCCTGGTCGAGCAATACCACATCGAAGTATTCCTTCAGGTGCGCTTTGGTGCGCAGCAGCGCCAGCGCCTCTTTGCCTGACGCCACCGCACTGACCTCCAGCCCCCAGCTGCTGCACTGCTGGACCAGTACCTTGCGGCAGGTATCGTTGTCATCGACGATCAGCAGGCGCGTGCCTCGTAACGGCCCGTCCAGGTCGGCGTTGCTCTGGGCCAGGCCTTCGCCGGCCAGCGGCAGGCTGATCCAAAGCGTATTGCCCTGATTGCTACCGGTCTGGATACCGAAATCGCCACCCATCAGCTGGACCAGCTGGCGGGCGATGATCAGGCCGAGCCGTCCGCCATGACGGGTCGCGGCGAGGAAGTCCTGGCTGTCTACCGCCGCATTGAGCAGGGCATCGCGCTCGTATGCCTCCAACGGCCGACCGCTGTCCTGCACGGTGATGCGCAGTCGCGGCGCATCCATCGGTCCGTCGATCGCGGCGATCAGCAGCACCTCGCCTTCCTCGGTCTGCTTGAAGGCGTTCTCCAGTAGATTGAGCAACGTCTGGCGCAGGCGTGTCGGATCGCCGGCCACGACCTGTGGCAGTTGCGGCTGGATAAAGCTGATCAGCTCGATCTTCTGCTGCTCGGCCTTGGCGCGGAAGATGCTCAGACAATCCTCGATGAGCGCGTTGAAGTCGAACTGAACGTCGTCCAGCTCGATCTGGCCCGACTCCAGCTTGGATATGTCGAGGATCTCGTTGATCAGATTGAGCAGCTCGTTGCCGGAGCTGTGAATCGTCTGCACGTAATCGCGCTGTTTCGCCGAGAGCGAGGTGCCCAGCAGCAGCTCGCTCATGCCGAGCACCCCGTTCATCGGCGTGCGCAGCTCATGACTGATTTTGGACAGGAAGTCAGCCTTGGTCTTGAGCTCCGCGCTGCTGACCGCAGCTGCGGTGAATTGGGTGCGGCTGTCGCTCTGACGCTGGCGCTGCCGTTCGAGCAGGGCGAAGCTGAGCAGCAGGCCGGCGATCGTGGCAAGGCTGAACAGCCCGCCGGTCAGCCAGCCCGGGTCGAGCTGGTCGAAGCCGAGCAGCATGGGCATGAAGAACACCATGCCGCTGTTGAAGAGCGTCGCGCCGGCGACTACCAGTCGTGCCGGCTGATAGCCCTGACGCCAGTGGTACAGAGCGACCACCAGAGTGCTGCACGAGGCGACCAGCACCAGCGAGTAGATCAGCCAGCTGTGCCACAGCCACTGGCCAAGCAGGATGCTGGCGGCGATGGCCAGCACCACGTTGAGTTCGATGCCCAGCAGCCATGTAATCCAGGTGCGCCGGCGCTGGTTGAAAAAGCCCAGCGTGTAACCGAGCAGCGCACAACTCGCGGCGAGCGCCGACAGGTCGGCGATCAACGGTTGGCTATAGGTCAATCCCGGCAACCAGACCGCCAGGACGCCCAGGTTCGCCATGGCGCAAGCGAGCAGCGCGCCATGCAGCAGGCTGAGCCAGATATGCGTGTAACTGACCGTGTAGGCGAAGCGCAGCAGGTTGTACACCATCAGCAGTGCCAGGGCGCCGAACAGGGCGCCGAACAGGTAGGCGGGCCTGGACTGGCTGACCAGGCCGCTGTCGTCGATGACCTTGAACCAGGTCATCACCGGATGGCTGGACTGCAGGCGAACGTAGGCTTCCCTCGCCTGACCATCATTGGGCAGGCTGAACAGGTAGGCCCGGTTCGGCAGCGGGCGCGCGCTGACTGGCCGCAGCTCGCCGGTGGCGATGTGCTGCTCAAGCTGGCCTTCGCGCAGCAGGTAGAAATCCAGGTACTGCACGCGCGGCGCGAACAGCGAAAGCCATTTCGGCTTGGTCAGAGGGGGCAGGCTGACTTGCAGCCAGACCGCCCGATCACTGGCCGGAGCGCTGTAGGACAGCTTTTCCAGCCGCTGGAACAGGGCGCGCTGGGCGACCACTTCCTCCAGTGTGAGCTTGCCGGACTGATCGACCAGAATGCGCCAGTTCTGCGGCAGTGAATTCGGCGTTGCGGCCAGCGGCGTAGAGGACGGCGGGGCAACGGACGCCTGAGCCGACAGCGGGATCAGATTGATCAGCAGCAGGCCGAAGATGAGAGCGATGGCGATCCGGAGCCGACCCACTGGAGAAGTCCGTTCATGAGTGTGACGGCGGATTATAGCCATGCCGTTGTCAGCCTGTAATGCGCGCGGTGTCGATAAAATCTGGCGCCGCGCGCATTCCTGGTGACTGGCGGGGTTCAGCTTTCGCCCTGTTCGCGGGCGATGGCGCGGTAGCCGATGTCCTTGCGGTAGAAGCAGCCATTCCAGCGGATCTTTTCCGCCAGGCGGTAGGCCTGCTGCTGCGCCTCGGACACGCTGCGACCGATGGCGGTGGCGCACAGTACGCGGCCGCCGGCCGTGATGATCTGGCCTTGCGCATTCAGCGCGGTCCCGGCATGGAAGACCTTGCCGTCCAGGGAGGCAGCTTCGCTAAGTCCCTCGATCACGTCGCCCTTGGCATAGTCGCCCGGGTAGCCGCCTGCGGCCAGCACCACGCCGACTGTCGGGCGTGGATCCCAGGTCGCTTCGACCTTGTCCAGCGCCTTGGCCAGGGCGGCCTCGACCAGCAACACGAGCGAGGACTCCAGGCGCACCATGATCGGCTGGGTTTCGGGGTCGCCGAAGCGGCAGTTGAACTCGATGACCTTGGGTGCACCGCTCTGGTCGATCATCAGGCCGGCGTAGAGGAAGCCGGTGTAGACGTTGCCTTCGGCCGCCATGCCGCGCACGGTCGGATAAATCACCTCGTCCATCACCCGCTGATGCACGTCGGGGGTGACCACCGGGGCGGGGGAGTAGGCACCCATGCCCCCGGTGTTCGGGCCGGTGTCGCCATCGCCTACGCGCTTGTGATCCTGGCTGGTGGCCATCGGCAGTACATGCTCGCCATCGACCATGACGATGAAGGAGGCTTCCTCGCCGTCGAGGAACTCCTCGATCACCACGCGCGCGCCTGCGTCACCGAAAGCATTGCCGGACAGCATGTCACGCACGGCTTCCTCGGCTTCCTCGAGGGTCATGGCAACGATCACGCCCTTGCCGGCGGCCAGGCCGTCGGCCTTGATCACGATCGGGGCACCCTTCTCGCGCAGGTAGGCCAGCGCCGGTTCGACTTCGGTGAAGTTCTGATAGTCGGCGGTCGGGATGGCGTGACGCGCCAGGAAGTCCTTGGTGAACGCCTTGGAGCCTTCCAGCTGCGCGGCGGCGGCGGTGGGGCCGAAGATGTCCAGGCCGCGCGAGCGGAACAGGTCGACGACGCCTTTGACCAGTGGTGCCTCGGGGCCGACGATGGTCAGCTGCACATTGGCAGCGGCGAAATCGGCCAGCTGCTCGATGGCCAGTACGTCGATGGCGACGTTCTCGCACTTGGCTTCGGTGGCGGTGCCGGCGTTGCCCGGGGCGACGAACACCTTGGCAACTCGCGGATCCTGCGCGACCTTCCAGGCCAGGGCATGCTCGCGGCCGCCGCTGCCGATGATCAGTACGTTCATTTCTCTCTCCCGATGGAGGCGGGCCGGTAGCCCGTTTGGTGGATAAGCGAAGCGTTATCCACCCTTATGAATTCCGAGATCGCAATCGGGCTGGTAGATGCAAGGCGCCCGATTCTTCCCCCAGCGGAGTTGCCTTCTGGCAATGAGCATGGGGAAGAGTCGGGCAACGCCGCAGATACCTGTCCGAGTACGGCCGATATTAGTGGCGGAAGTGGCGCATGCCGGTGAACACCATGGCGATGTTTGCTTCGTCAGCCGCGGCGATCACCTCGTTGTCGCGCATCGAACCACCTGGTTGGATCACCGCGGTGATGCCGGCCTTGGCGGCATTGTCGATGCCGTCGCGGAAGGGGAAGAAAGCATCCGAGGCCATTACCGCGCCGGGTACCGGCAGGCCGGCATGCTCAGCCTTGATCGCGGCGATGCGCGCGGAGTTGACGCGACTCATCTGGCCGGCGCCTACGCCGACGGTCTGGCGGTTCTTGGCGTAGACGATGGCGTTGGATTTGACGAACTTGGCCACTTTCCAGGCGAAGATCAGGTCGTGGATTTCCTGCTCGGTTGGTGCACGCTGAGTGACGATCTTCAGGTCGGCCTCGGTGATCATGCCGATGTCACGGCTCTGGATCAGCAGGCCGCCGTTGACGCGCTTGTAGTCCCAGCCCGGCGCACGTTCGGCCGGCCACTGGCCGCATTCGAGCAGACGCACATTGGCCTTGGCGGCAACCACTTCACGAGCCTCGGCGGACACGCTCGGGGCAATGATCACCTCGACAAACTGGCGCTCGACAATGGCGCGTGCGGTCTCGCCATCCAGCTCGCGGTTGAAGGCGATGATGCCGCCGAAAGCCGATTCGCTGTCGGTGGCGTAGGCCAGGTCATAGGCCTTGCGAATGCCGCCTTCGTTCTCCGGCACCACGGCCACGCCGCAGGGGTTGGCGTGCTTGACGATCACGCAGGCCGGCTTGGTGAAACTCTTCACGCATTCCAGCGCGGCATCGGTGTCAGCCACGTTGTTGAAAGACAGTTCCTTGCCCTGCAGTTGCTTGGCGGTGGCGACGCTGGCCTCATCCGGCTTCTCGACATAGAAGGCGGCCTGTTGGTGCGGGTTCTCGCCGTAGCGCATGTCCTGCGCCTTGACGAACTGCATGTTGTAGGTGCGTGGGAAGAGGCTGCGGCCTTCGGTGGTGAGGGTCTCGGCGCTCTGGTCGATGCCGCCCAGGTAGTTGGCGATCATGCCGTCGTAGGCGGAGGTGTGCTCGAAGGCCTTGAGGGCCAGGTCGAAGCGCTGAGCGTAGGTCAGGCCGCCGTGCTTCAGGTTGTCGATTACCGCCGCATAATCTTCGGCGTTGACCACGATGGCCACGTCCTTGTGATTCTTCGCGGCGCTGCGGACCATGGTCGGGCCGCCGATGTCGATGTTCTCGATGGCATCGGGCAGGGTGCAGCCGGGTTTGGCCACGGTCGCGGCGAACGGGTAAAGGTTGACCGCCACCAGATCGATTGGGTTGATGCCGTGCTCGGCCATGACCGCGCCGTCCAGATCGCGGCGACCGAGAATGCCGCCGTGGATCTTCGGATGCAGGGTCTTCACCCGGCCGTCCATCATCTCCGGGAAGCCCGTGTAATCAGCCACTTCGACGGCCGCGATGCCGTTTTCGCGCAGCAGCTTGAAGGTGCCGCCGGTGGACAGGATCTCGACGCCGAGGGCGGCGAGCTCGCGGGCGAAATCGACGACGCCGGTCTTGTCGGACACACTGATCAGCGCGCGGCGCACGGGAAGGCGGGTGGTTTGGTCGGTCATTGACGTTTCCTAGAGGCTACAGGCTTGAGGCCGCGAAGCCGGCAGGCGCGCCTGCCGGCGGTCGCTTCAGAGCAGGTCGTACTGTTTGAGTTTCTTGCGCAGGGTGCCGCGGTTCAGACCCAGCAGCTCGGAGGCCTTGGTCTGGTTGCCCTTGACGTAGTGCATCACGGTTTCCAGCAGCGGTGCTTCCACCTCGGAGAGCACGAGGTTGTAAACGTCCGTGACGTCGGCGCCTTCGAGGCGTGCGAAATAGTTGTGCAGCGCCTTCTCGACGCTACCACGCAGCGTCTGTCCCGCTTCGCTCGGCGTGTTCAGGTGCTGCTTGAGGTTCAGGTTGTCACTCACGGATGTTGTTCCACTTACCAATGTTTCATTCAACAGCGTCATGCGGCCACCTCTGTTCCATCCACCGAGCCAGGCCCTGAGCGTTGTTCGGCAAAGAACTGCCGAATGCTGAAGCCCTGTGCATCCCTGTCTTCCAGATGATTGAAACGGGCGCGGAAGTCCCGCGCGCCCGGCAGTGTTGCGAGATACCAGCCCACGTGTTTGCGGGCGATACGGACTCCCATCACCTCGCCGTAGAATTCATGCAACGCCTGCACATGCTCCAGCAGGGTGCTTTCGATCTCGTCCAGCGTTGGCGCCGCCAGCAATTGGCCGGTGCGCAGATAATGCTCCACCTCGCGGAATATCCACGGGCGACCCTGTGCCGCACGTCCGATCAGCAGGCCGTCGACACCGGTCGAGTGCAGGACCTGCGCGGCTTTTTGCGGCGAGTCGATGTCGCCATTGGCGAAAACCGGGATCGACACCGCCTGCTTGATCGCGGCGATGGTGTCGTACTCGGCCTCGCCGGTATACAGGTCGGCGCGGGTACGCCCATGCACCGCCAATGCGGCGATGCCGGACTGTTCGGCGATGCGGGCGATGGTTGCGCCATTCTTGTTCTGGCGGTCCCAACCGGTGCGGATCTTCAGCGTCACCGGCACATCCACCGCGGCGACCACGGCCTCGAGGATGTCTGCGACCAGTCGCTCATCGCGCATCAGCGCCGAGCCTGCGGCCTTGTTGCAGACCTTCTTCGCCGGGCAACCCATGTTGATATCGATGATCTGTGCGCCCAGTTCGACGTTGCGCTGTGCGGCTTCGGCGAGCATCTGCGGGTCGCCGCCGGCGATCTGCACCGAGCGTGGCTCGGGCTCGTCGGCATGGGGCATGCGCAACCGCGACTTGCGGCTGTTCCACAGGCGCACGTCACTGGTGAGCATTTCCGAAACCACCAGGGCCGCGCCGAAGCGGCGACACAGCTGGCGGAACGGTTGATCGGTCACGCCCGCCATGGGCGCGAGAATCAACCGGTTGGATAAGGTGTAGGGGCCGATGCGCACCGCTGACATGAAGATTCCCTGCTTGGGGCCTGCTTGTTAGGTCGATCGGGACTGCAAAAAAGGGTGGGCATAATACCCGCTCCGCATGACGGGTTAAAGGCTGTTTTGAACAAATTCTGAACAGCGGCCGCCTTATCGCCAGTGGTTTGCTGGAGGGCATGGATGTGCCATCAGCGCGATGGCTGGCCCATCGCATCGGCAAGTCGTATCAATCGGGGGAGTGGAAACCCAGGCTGTAGTTCACCGCCTGCGCGCCCGGGTCGAGGATGTCCAGAGCGATGTGGATCGGCACCTGCGGGGGCATCTGTGCTTGTCCGGCAAGCTCGCCCGAGAGGTATTCGCTGGGCTTGAAGCTGCGGCTCGCCAGCAGCTTGCCGTTGATGTCGGCGAAGCGGATTTCCAGGAGCGGGAAAGGCTGCGCGAAGGCGGCACGGTTGTAGAGGATGGCGTCGACCACCAGCGCCCCGGTGAAGTCGGGGTGGCTGCGCACGACCAGGTTGCTGCTCTTGATCTGCGATATGTCGACGAGTGCAGGTAGCTCGCAGCCCAGCGTCGGGCAGACCCGTTCGAACCAGGGGCGGTAAGCCGCCTGCCGTGACAGCTCGTCGTAGTTGTACACCACGTACTGGGCGCCCAGGGCCAGCAGCGCGAGCAGATTCAGGGCGCCCCAGCCAAGCCTGCGCGGCCAGGGGTTCTTGCGTTCCTGCCAATCCAGCTGCAGCGGTTCGTCATCGAGTTCGAAGAGCGGCTCGTCACGCAGATCCGGTTCGCGTCGTGGTGGTGCGATCGCTTCGGCCGCCTGCATCGGCTGCTCGGGCGGCGCCAGCTCCGGTTCGACCCGCTCGTTGCGTGCCTGCTGGGCCCTCGCTGTCGACAGCGCGCTGGTACTCGGTGCCAGGGGGGCGGGTTGGCGGGGCGTTTCCGCCGAGACCGGGGTGAAACTGATCGGGTCATCCGGCTCATCGGTGCGACGTGCGCTAACGCTCTGCTCGGCATTGAGCAGGAGCTCGGCCCAGCTTTCATCCTGCGAGGCTGCCTCGTCCGCCGGTGCTTCGTGAGGGAGCGATGTGCCGGGGCTGTCGTGCCTCAGGGCATTCAGATCGGCAGACAGCTCGCGCTCCTGGCGCTCCAGCTTGGCCAGCTCAGCGTCCAGGTCAAGGCTGTCGAGGTCCAGGTCGTCGTGGATCCAGAGAGTCTCGTCACTGCTGCGCGGGCTGGGCGAGGCAGCAGTCGCGATCGCACCTGGTTCCGGTTCCGCCTGCTCTGCGGCCAAGGGCGGCGGCGTCAGCGGGCGAGTCGGATCGATGTCGTCGCGCAGCAGATGGTGTGCGGCGTTGAATACCACCATGCAGGCACCACAGCGTGCCGCTCCTCGCGCTGCACGGAGCTGGCTGCGGCCGATGCGAAAGCGGGTACGGCAGTGGGGACACTGGGTGACGAAGCTGGTCATGCGAGGTTCCGCGCAAATGTGCCGGCTAGTCTAGCGCATGCCGATCGGCAAGCGGCAGTGGCCCGCCGTCATGGGCGTGCAGCATGTGGCTGCGGTCGCAGGATCAGCCACGCCGCGTCCCGCTGATGCGCACCCAGCCATCCTTTTCGGCGGTCGGGTCGAGTTCGAAGGCGTCGGCATAAGCTGCACGCACCTCTTCAGCCTGCTCGGCGAGGACTCCGGACAACGCCAGCCGCCCGGCCGGTTTGACCAGTGCGATGATCTGCGGTGCCAGGGAGACGAGCGGCCCGGCGAGGATGTTGGCGACTACCACGTCGGCCGGTTCCTGCGGCAAGTGCTCGGGAAGATAAAGGGCGAAACGCTCCTCGGCGATGCCGTTACGCTGGGCGTTGTCACGCGAGGCTTCCAGCGCCTGGGTGTCGATGTCGGTACCGACGGCATGCGCGGCGCCCAGCAAAAGGCCGGCGATGGCGAGGATGCCCGAGCCGCAGCCGAAATCCAGCAGGCTCTGGCCGTTCAACGATTGGGCATCCAGCCACTCGAGACAGAGTGCGGTAGTGGGGTGAGTGCCGGTACCGAACGCCAGACCAGGATCCAGCAGCAGGTTGACCGCGTCGGGCTCGGGTGCCACGTGCCAGCTGGGGACGATCCACAGGCGGCGGCCGAAGCGCATCGGCTGGAAGTTATCCATCCAGCTGCGCTCCCAGTCCTGCTCTTCGATCACCTCGACTTGGTGCTCGGGCAGCTCGCCGCCACGAAGCAGCTGCAGATGAGCGAGCAGGGCGTCCGCGTCGGTATCGGCTTCGAACAAAGCCAGTAGATGAGTGTGCGACCACAGCGGGGTGGTGCCGAGGTCCGGCTCGAAGATCGGCTGATCTTCGGCGTCCATGAAGGTCACGGAGACCGCACCCAGATCCAGCAGCTGGTCTTCCAGCGCTTCGGCCTGATCGGGGGTGATGGCGAGTCGGATCTGCAGCCAGGACATGGAGGCCTCTCGAATGGGGTCGCGGTAAAAGCCGGCAAGCTTACTGGAGGGGGCGTTGTGCGGCCAGCCTGGGCTCGACGAACACCTGCTAGAAACGACAGAGGCCGCCCGAAGGCAGCCTCTGCAGTACAGCGCCGAGCGTGGCTCAGTGCTTATCCATACCCAGCTTCTTCTCCAGGTAGTGGATGTTCACGCCGCCCTTGCAGAAGCCGGGGTCGCGCACCAGGTCGCGGTGCAGCGGGGCGTTGGTCTTGATGCCGTCGACGATCAGCTCGTCCAGTGCGTTGCGCATGCGGCCCATGGCTTCATCGCGGTTCGCCCCGAAGGTGATCAGCTTGCCGATCAGCGAGTCGTAGTGCGGCGGAACCGAGTAGCCGTCGTACAGGTGGGAGTCAACGCGTACGCCGTTGCCGCCCGGAGCATGGAAATGCTTGACCTTGCCTGGGCTCGGCATGAAGTTGCGCGGGTCTTCGGCGTTGATGCGGCATTCGACGGCATGGCCGCGGATGACCACGTCATCCTGCTTGATCGACAGCTTCTGGCCGCCACCGATCAGCAGCATTTCCTTGACGATATCGATACCGGTGACCATCTCGGTAACCGGGTGCTCGACCTGCACGCGGGTGTTCATCTCGATGAAGTAGAAGTTGCCGTCCTCATAGAGGAACTCGAAGGTGCCGGCGCCGCGGTAGCCGATATCGATGCACGCCTGGACGCAGCGAGCCTGGACCTTGCGGCGGGCCTCTTCGTCGATCAGCGGGGCAGGGGCCTCCTCGATCACCTTCTGGTGGCGGCGCTGCAGCGAGCAGTCGCGATCGCCCAGGTGAATCGCATTGCCCTGGCCGTCGGCCAGCACCTGGATTTCCACGTGGCGTGGATTGGTCAGGAACTTCTCGAGGTAGACCATTGGGTTGCCGAAGGCGGCGCCGGCTTCGTTGCGGGTCAGCTTGGCCGAGGCGATCAGGTCCTCTTCCTTGTGCACCACACGCATGCCGCGACCACCACCACCACCGGCGGCCTTGATGATCACCGGATAGCCTACTTCGCGAGCGATTCGCAGCGCTTCCTGCTCGTCTTCCGGGAGCGGGCCGTCGGAGCCGGGAACGGTGGGGACGCCGGCCTGCTTCATGGCGTCCTTGGCCGACACCTTGTCGCCCATCAGGCGGATCACATCGGCGGTCGGGCCGATGAAGGTGAAGCCGGATTTCTCCACCTGCTCGGCGAAATCGGCATTCTCGGCGAGGAAGCCGTAGCCGGGGTGAATGCCATCGGCGCCGGTTACCTCGGCAGCGGCGATGATCGCCGGAATGCTCAGGTAGGACTGGGCGGAGGAGGCCGGGCCGATGCACACGGACTCGTCGGCCAGCGACACGTGCATCAGGTCACGGTCGGCAGTGGAGTGCACCGCCACGGTCTTGATGCCCAGTTCCTTGCAGGCGCGCAGGACACGAAGGGCGATCTCGCCGCGGTTGGCGATCAGTACTTTTTCCAACATCGCTGGCTCTCCGCGGTTCAAACGATGGTGAACAGCGGCTGGTCGTATTCGACCGGCTGACCATTCTCCACCAGGATCGATTCGATGGTGCCGCTGGTTTCGGCCTCGATGTGGTTCATCATCTTCATGGCTTCGACGATGCAGAGGATATCGCCCTTCTTGACAGTCTGGCCCACGTCGACGAACGGCTTGGCTTCCGGCGAGGAGGCGCGGTAGAAGGTGCCGACCATCGGCGAACGGACTACGGTACCGTTCAGCTTGGGTGCGGCCGGAGCGGCGTCGGCAGCCGGAGCGGCAGCAGCGGCGGGAGCGGGTGCCGGGGCGGCCGGTGCCTGATGGGCGTAGATCGGTTGCTGCATCGCTACCTGCTTGCTGTGGCGGCTGATGCGAACCGACTCCTCACCTTCGTGAATTTCCAGCTCGTCGATACCGGACTCTTCCAGCAGTTCGATCAGTTTCTTGACTTTGCGAATATCCATGAAGCGTTGACTCCCAGGTAAGTTCAAAGGGCATTGCTGCTCGCTTCTTCAAGCCACATCAGTGTCCGTCAGGAAGCAGCGAGTTGTTCCAGGGCGGCCTCCAGGGCCAGTCGGTAACCGCTGGCGCCAAGGCCGCAGATCACCCCTACCGCTACGTCGGAGAAATAGGAGTGATGGCGGAAAGGTTCGCGTTTGTGCACGTTGGACAGGTGCACTTCGATGAATGGGATGCTCACGGCCAGCAATGCGTCACGTAATGCGACGCTGGTATGAGTGAACGCTGCAGGGTTGATCAGGATGAAATCGACGCCTTCGCTGCGCGCGGCATGGATGCGCTCGATCAGTTCGTACTCGGCGTTCGATTGCAGGTGCAGCAGATGATGCCCCGCTTCGCGGGCACGCTGCTCCAGATCCTGGTTGATCTGCGCCAGCGTGACAGCGCCGTAGACGCCGGGCTCGCGAGTGCCGAGCAGATTGAGATTCGGGCCATGGAGGACCAGAAACGTGGCCATGCAGATTCCTTGTTTTTCTTGGTGCGCCGATCCGGCAAGTACCGGCCGGGTCGCGAGAGGTGAAAAACTATGCCCCAGGCAAGGGCTGACTGTCCAGTCATGTCGCGATCGAAGGAAATGCCTGCATTATGTCTGAAGTTTCCCGCAATCATTAGTCGACCCAAGGCGTGCTTCGAGTGCCTGCAACGAAGCACGGAAAATCATCGCGGCGCCTGGAGCGAAGCCGCCGCTCGATCCAGTCGATCGACAAAGCCGGAGGCGTCTATTTCGCCGACTACGCGCACCTCGTTCAGTTCTTTTCCGTTGCCATCGAAGAACAGGATGGCGGGCGGGCCGAACAGCTGGTAGCGATCCAGCAGGCTACGTTGGGCAGCATTGCTCTCGGTGATGTCGAAGCGGATTAGACGATAGTCGGCCAGGCGCGGAGCCACCTGTGGATTGGCGAAGACTTCACGCTCGATAACCTTGCAGCTGATGCACCAATCGGCATACCAGTCCAGCATCAATGGTTGTCCGGCGGCGCGGGCGGCGGCCAGTTGCGCGTCCAGTTCCGCCGGCGTGGAAATGGTGTGCCAGCCTTCGCCAACCTGGCTGCCCGGTGCAGAGCTGCTGGCGATCGGCAGCGGGCGCAGCGGGTCGGAGCCGCCTTGCAGTGCGCCGACCCAGGCGGCCAGGGCGTAGACCAGCAGAGCCAGGCCGAGCAGTTGGGCGAGCTTCTGGCGTGGCGTCTTGCTGGTGAGCTCGAGGGTGCCGAGGAACAGCGCGCTGCCCGCCGCCAGCAATCCCCAGAGCGCCAGGGCGACGGGGCCGGGCAGTACGCGCTCGAGCATCCATATCGCGACCGCCAGCAGCAGCACGCCGAAGAGGTTGCGCACGCCAACCATCCAGGGCCCGCTCTTGGGCAGCAGGGCGCCACCACCCGTGGCGAACAGCACCAGCGGTGCGCCCATGCCCAGCCCCAGGGCGAACAGCTTCAGCCCTCCGCCCAGGGCGTCGCCGCTGGCGCTGATGTACAGCAGCGCGCCGGCCAGCGGTGCGGAAACGCACGGCGAGACCAGCAGGCTGGACACCGCACCGAGCAGCGCCGCTCCGGTGAACGAACCGCCGCGGGCGCTGCCGGCCAGCCGGTCGAGGCGGCCGCTCAGGGCTCGCGGCAGGCGCAGTTCGAACAGACCGAACATGGCCAGGGCGAATATCACGAAGAACAGGGCGAAGGGCACCAGAATCCACGCCGATTGCAGGCGTGCCTGCAGATTCAGTTCTGCACCGAACACGCCCATCAGCGCGCCGAGCAGGGCGAAGCCGCCAGCCATTGGCAACACATAGGTCACCGAAAGCAGGAAGCTGCGCATGCCGCCGGGCTGGCCGCGCAGTACCACGCCGGTAAGGATCGGCAGCATTGGCAACACGCAGGGGGTGAAGGTCAGGCCGAGGCCGGCGAGGAAGAACAGCGCGACCGAGCGCCAGGAGAGGTCGCGTTCGCTGGCCTGTCGGCTGTCGGCCGCTCCGGCGGATACACCGGCGCCATCGCCGATGGGAAGCGACTCGGTTTCCGGTGGATAGCACAGGCCTTTGTCGGCACAACCCTGGTAGGAGACCTGCAGGATGAAGGGGCGATTGTCCGGGTTGGTCAGCGGAAGTTCGACATCGACAATGCCGTAGTAGGCTTCGATCTCGCCGAAATAGTCATCGACCTTGGGCACGCCAGCGGGCAGCTTAGGTTCGCCGATGGTGACCGCCGGCTCGTAGGTCTTGAAGACGAATCGATGCCGATAGAGGTAGTAGCCTTCGGCAGCGACGAAACGCAGGGTGATTCGCTCGGGCGTCGCTTCGACGAGGCTCAGCCTGAATGCCTCGCGTACCGGCAGGAAGTCGCTGCTATTGTTCAGCGCGCTACCGAAGCCCGCGCTGGGTTTGTTGTCGAACAGGCCGGCGTGGGCGGGTAGTACGCAGAAGAGGAGCAGCAGACTCAGCAGGCGAAGCATGGTGATCTCACGGCAAAGCTTTGGCGGCATGATAACCAAGCCTCGAGCTTGGTGCCCGTGCTCAACTGTCGCCCTGTCGATCAGTTTGCAACCAGATGCTGTCGTCCCGCTCGATCACATCCAGCGGCCGCAGCGATTGACCGGCGCAGGGGCCGGCGACGCATTCGCCAGACTCGATAAGGAACAGTGCTCCATGCGTGGCGCATTGCAGTAGGCTGCCGCTTTCGTCGAGAAAGCGGTCGGGCAGCCATTCCAATGGTACGCCCCGGTGCGGACAGCGGTTCTCGTACAGGTAGGCCCGGCCATCCCGGCGAACCGCGATGACTTTCAGCTCACCCGAGCTGAAGCCGCGGCTCTGCCCCTCGGGCAGTTCGGATGTTGCACACAAGCGGATCATAGAGCCTCCGGCGTAAGCCGCGATTATTCCGCAGAGTTGGTTCGGTTGCAGCCGAATTATCCCTCGATGGACTGGCGATGGTCGCAGGGGAATCTTATTCTTCGCCGCTCATTCCGCTTGGCATAGCCACCGATGGGTTCTGCATTACCCGTGCGAATTGTCTTTGTGCTGCTCGGCCTGCTGTTGCTGCTGGCTGTCTGGCTGTCACTGGCGCTGGGGGCGCTCAACCTGCCGCTGGACGATACGCTGGCAGCTGCGCTTCGTCTGCTCGGCCTGCCGGTCGAGCGAGACGGAATCGAGCAGGCAGAGCTGATCCTCGCGCAGATTCGCCTGCCGCGTACGTTGCTGGGTTGTACGGCGGGGGCGGTGCTGGCGCTTTGCGGGGTGGCGATGCAGGGATTGTTTCGCAATCCGCTTGCCGATCCGGGGCTGGTCGGTGTCTCCAGCGGGGCAGCACTTGGAGCTGCAAGCGCAATCGTCGGCAGCGCGTTATTCCCGGTACTGCCGCAGGCATGGGACCCCTATGTGCTGTCGGTGAGCGCCTTTCTCGGTGGGCTTGGGGTGACTTTGCTGGTGTATCGACTCGGCCGGCGCGAGGGGCAGACGCACGTCGCCACGATGCTGCTGTCCGGTATCGCATTGACGGCGCTGGCTGGTGCCATCGTCGGGCTGTTCAGTTATCTGGCCGATGACCGCACCTTGCGCTCGCTGACCTTCTGGAACCTCGGCAGTCTGAACGGTGCCAGTTATGCCAGGCTCTGGCCGTTGCTGCTGATTGCGGTCGTCGTGATCTGCTGGCTCCCACGGCGTGCCAATGCGTTGAACGCTTTGCTGCTGGGGGAATCGGAAGCGCGTCACCTGGGCTTTGCCGTCGAACGAATCAAGCTGGAGCTGGTGGTCTGCACAGCGCTAGGTGTGGGGGCGGCGGTCGCGGCTACCGGCCTGATCGGTTTCGTCGGTCTGGTGGTTCCGCATCTGATGCGGCTGCTGCTTGGGCCCGATCACCGGTTGCTGTTACCCGCCGCGGCGCTGGCTGGCGCCGCTCTGCTGCTGCTGGCGGACGTGGTTGCGCGCCTGCTGATCGTTCCGGCCGAGCTGCCGATCGGTATCGTCACCGCGTTACTCGGTGCGCCGTTCTTTCTCTACCTGCTGATGCGGGAGCGTGGCTGATGTTGGTGGGCAGCGACCTGTCGGTGCGGCGCGGAGCGATCACTGCGCTGCACGGCGTTTCCCTCGAATTGCGACCGGGGCAGGTGTTCGGTGTGCTCGGCCCGAACGGTGCTGGCAAAAGCACGCTGTTGGCGACACTCTGCGGCGAACTCGAACCGGTGACCGGGCAGGTCTTGCTGAACGGTCGTAGGCTGAACGAATGGCCTGACCGGGATCGGGCCTGTCGCCTGGCGGTGCTGCCGCAGAGTTCGACGCTCAGTTTTGCATTCCGGGTAGCGGATGTGGTGGCGATGGGGCGCTTACCCCATCGCAGCGGGTGTGCGGCCGATGCCGGTATCGTTACGGCGGCCCTGCGTGCCGCGGACGTGCTGCATCTGGCCGAGCGCAGTTATCTGCAGCTGTCTGGCGGTGAGCGGCAGCGCGTGCATCTGGCCCGTGTGCTGGCGCAGCTCTGGCCCGGTGGGGCTGGCCACGTGCTGTTGCTCGACGAGCCTACCGCAATGCTCGATCCTGCCCATCAGCACAGCGTTCTCCTGGCGGTGCGGCAGTTCGCCGAGCAGGGCGGCGCCGTGCTGGTGATTCTGCATGATCTGAATTTGGCCGCGCGTTACTGCGATCGTCTGCTGCTGCTCAAGAACGGCTATCCGCAGGTGGCGGGCAAGCCTGTCGACGTGCTCCGCGAGGAGCCGCTGCGAGCCGTGTTCGATCTGGATGTCTTGATTCAGAGCCATCCCGAGCGCGGACATCCGTTGATCATCGCCCGTTGAGGAGGCCGATTGTGCGCATCGTTCTGTTACTCGTGGTGGGGTTGTTGGCAGGCTGTCAGTCGCTTGGGCCGTTGCCGCGATGGCAGAGTCCGGAAGGGCGCGACCATCCGGATCTTGGGCTGATCGTGGATCTGCGCAGCGGAACGTCACTGACGCCCGCGCAGCTGACGGCTCGCCTGGCCGGCTACGAGGTCGTGCTCGTCGGAGAGCGCCACGACAATCCGGACCATCACGCACTGCAGTTGTGGCTGTTGCGTGCGCTGACGCAAGCGCGCCCGCAGGGCAGTCTGCTGCTGGAAATGCTCGAGCCCGAACAGCAGGCGCGAGTGGACAGGGTGCGCCGCGGGCTGCGTGATGGGCAATCACCCAGCGATCTGCAGGCTGCGCTGAATTGGCAGGAGGGCTGGGACTGGAAGCTCTACGGTCCGCTGGTCAGTGATGCGCTTGTGCAGCCCTATCCGCTAATGCATGCCAACCTTGGCCGCGACGAGATCATGGCGATCTACCGTGAACTGCCCGCATTGTCGGGAAGGGCTTCCACGAGCGATGTCGTGCGTGCGGCCCTGCTGGCGCAGATCGAGGCCTCTCATTGCGGTCTGCTGCCCGCCTCGCAGCTGCCGGCGATGCTGGCTGTGCAGCAGCAGCGCGACCGGCGCATGGCCGAACGCCTGCTTGCCGCGCCGGAACCCGCGCTGTTGCTGGCAGGTGCCTTTCATGTCCGACGTGATCTGGGTGTGCCGCTGCATGTCGAGGATCTGTCCGAACGGAGGCTCGCGGTGTTGATGCTTGCCGAAGTCGGTCACAAGGTATCGGCAGCAGAGGCTGATTTCGTCTGGTATACGGCGGCGCAGCCGGAGCAGGATCACTGCGAACAGCTGCGTCAGCGCAGCAAGTGATGATGTCGTCGCGCACTTTTTCTACGGACAAAAAAAGACCCGGCAGAGCCGGGTCAAAACCGTGATTAGCCTGATGAGGAGATAACCTGAAGGTTCGACTGCCTGAGCCTTCAGCTATCGGCTGACCTCGCGATCAGTTGAGATAATAATAACAATTCTCATTTCTGCGTCAACAGGCTATCTCAAAAAATTTACTGCCCGCGATTCCGGCTTCGCTAGACGGCGATGTTGACCCGCAGGTGGGTGACCTCCTTGTTCAGCAGATCGATGCGGCGCGCCATGCTCTCGATGAGGCTGTGGGCGATGCGCGGATTGCTCTGCGTCAGGCCGAGAAACTGTTCCTTGGGGATCACCATGACCGTGCACGGCTCGCTGGCGACCACCGTTGCGCTGCGGCGCTCGCGAGTGAACACCGCCATGGCGCCGAAGATTTCGTCCTTCTGTACGTCGCCGACCTTTTGTCCGTCGACGATAGCGTCCGCGTGGCCTTCGATGATGATGAATACGTTGTCCGCCTCGTCGCCCTGGCGAATGAGCTCCTCGCCTACCGCGAAATGCTTGAACCCCGTTGCCGGGCGGATTTCCGGTTGCTTCAGGCGTGCCAGGGCGTCGCCGAGCAGGGCGGTATGGCCGATCAGGTATTGCGTGAAGAGTTCCTGCCGATGCGTGTCGCCATGAACGTGCTGAAACACCGCGTTGCGCGAGTAGGGCACCAGTGTGACGGGCTCGTCGCTGCTGTAGCGGCATTCGGGCAAGTCGGCGGCCTGGCGCAGGCCGATCAAGTCACCTTCCTGCAGATAGAACAGCGGTTTGCCGTCGATCACCGCATGCAGCAGGCCGGTCTCGATCACGAACAGCTGCTGGGGCGGCAGCTCCGCGCAAAGGTCGTCGGTGTGTTTGATGTCGAGATTGGGGCCTGATGGTTGCAGGCCCTCCAGCAACTGGCTGGGGATGGCTTGCAGGCGGCTGATCAGGCGATCGGCATACGCCGGTTGTTCCCCGAGTAGATACATGTCGGTAATCCTTGAACGAGCGGCAGACGATTGGCAGGGTCACGTTGACGCACAATAGGCCCGGTCGCGCGAGCGAGTAAATCGTGCCGAGCGGAGGTTGTGAGCTAGCTCTAGTTGTCGGGCTCGTTGCTCAGGTTCCGATTCAGCTCGTCCTTCAGCGGGGACGGTAGTTGCTGCCAGGGCACGTCGCGCAGTGCGCCTTCAATGGCATAAAGCAGAACCTTGGACGCAGCAAAGCCGCGCGCCTTGACTGCTCGATAGGAGCTGACCGAGCCGAGCCGCCGCAGGTCATCCCTTGTGTGAATGCCCGAAGCGTGCAGCCACTGGACCGAGGTCTTGCCGAGATTGCGGAGCGATAGCAGTTCGTCGTGCATGGCGGCGTCCTTGCATTGCTAGCGGTTGGGGAAGCCTGTAAGGAAGTGTAGCGGCCAGCGGACTGGGCGCCGCTGATCGGGTGGACCCCAGGCCGAGAGAATTTGAGGTTCGTGCAGCTCGATGGGGTCGCGGCCGTGCTGCCGTTGCCATTGCTTGACGGCTGACCAGGTGCGCAAGTAGCCCAACAGCTCGCCGAGATTCCACTGTGCCTCAAGGGCGAAGGGCGGCGTGTCGATGCATGCGAACGGTGGCCGGATATCTCGATAGCCGGCGTCGACGCTGGCGCGACCGGCAGGCCAGTAGCCAGCAAGCGTTTCGTGGTAGAGGTGATTAATGATGGCGTCCACATCCGGGGATACTTCCAGCAGGCTGTAGCACCAGGCGCAGAACAGTCCGTTGGGCTTCAGCGCTTGTCGCGCCTGGGCAAAGAATGCCGGAGTGGCGAACCAATGCAGTGCCTGCGCGACGACGATCAGGTCGAGCAGGCCGTTTCGCAGAGGCAGGTGCTCTGCCTCGGCGACGAAACGCTGTACGTGCGCCCAGCCATCGCCCGCGGCAAGCTGCTCGGCACTGGCATCGCAGGCCAGCACCTGACGGAAGTGGCGCGTCAGCGGAAGGCTGGCCTGACCGTTGCCGGCGGCTAGGTCCAGGGCACTGTCGGTAGCGGCGCATTGGCTGGCAAGCCAGGCGAAGAGCGCCTCCGGGTAGGTCGGACGGTAACGGGCGTAGTCATCGGAGCGGCTGGAGAACAGCTGAACGCTGTCACCGGCTCCGGAGGGGCGGGGTTCGCTGGCAGGCATGGGCATTTCCACGGTTGTTATACCGGGAGTATAGAGGCACCGCCGCGGCCTGCCGGCGACGGTGCCTAACGGTCAGAGTCCCGGCAGGCGCTGGCGGATGTTGGCGACCAGCTCGTCGAGGCTGCCGGCATCCTGCGTCTGGACCCGGCAGCTGTGCAGCCGCTCGCTGTCGCTCAGCGGCTCGCGGCTGGCCTGCTGCGCGCGGACCACTTCCATCGTCGCGTCGGACGGATCAAGGCCTTCGGCCTGACGCTGGGCGAGCCATTGGGCGATCACCGCTTCCGGAGCCTCGCAGTCGAGGATGAGGAACGGCACGCCGGTCGCTTCGGCTGCCTGCCACGCCGCCTGGCGTTGCGACTGCTTCAGGTACGCCGCGTCGATGACCACGGCGAAGCCGGCTTGCAGTGCGCTGGTCGCCAGCTGGTGCAGGCGCTGGTAGGTCGCTTCGCTGGCTTGCGGGCTGTAGATGCCGCTATCGAGCTGGCCTGCCTGTGCCTCAGGCTGCTCGCCGTGCAGACGCTTGCGCTCGACGTCCGAGCGCAGACGCACCGCGCCCAGCGCTTCTACCAGGCGCAGTGCCACGTGGCTCTTGCCAACGGCCGATACGCCGTGGGTGATGGCGAGGAAGCGGGACGGAATCGCGCTGTAGCTTTCGGCAAGGTTGGCGTAGCCGCGATACTGGCGCAGGACTACCTTGCGCTGCACGGCGTCCTGCTCCTGATACAGACGGAACAGGCTGACCTTGCCGCGAACCAGTGCACGATAGGCCTTGTACAGGTTGAGCAGGGCCAGTGCGGCATAGTCGCCGGTGTGCTCCAGCCAGCCATTGATAAAGCGCCGGGCCTGGCATTTCAGTCCCCGATCCTCAAGGTCCATGGCCAGGAATGCAGCATCCGAGGCGACATCGATCAGGCGGAACGGCTCGTTGAACTCGATGCAGTCGAACAGCACGACCTTGCCATCGATCAGCGTCGCATTGCCCAGGTGAAGGTCGCCATGGCATTCGCGAACGAGGCCTTGCTGGCAGCGCTGTTCGAGCAGCGGGCGCAGGCGCGTGATGCTGGTTTCGGTCCAGTCTTCGAGCGCGTCCAGCTGGCGCAGGTCTTCCGGCTCGCTGAGCAGCGGGCGGATCTGTTCGAAGTTCTGCCGCATCGGTGCGACGATCGCGTCGGCGCTGTTCAGCGCATGGTCCGCTTGTACCTGCGGTGTACTGACGTGGAAGCTGGCGATCTGCTCGGCCAAGGCGTCGATATGCGCATCGGTCAGCTCGCCGCGGGCCTGGACCTCGGCCAGCAGCTGGGACTGCGGGAACTCGCGCATCTTCAGCGCGTACTCGAAGGGCTGGCCGTCGCCACCGATCACCGGGACATCAGGCGAGCCGCTGATGGGCAGCACTTCCAGGTAGAGATCGGGCGCCATGCGCTGGTTGAGGCGCAGCTCCTCTTCGCAGAAGTGCTTGCGCGCGGACACATCGGTAAAGTCGAGGAAGCCGAAGTCCACCGGCTTCTTGATCTTGTAGGCGTACTGGCCGGTGAGGATGACCCAGGAGATATGGGTTTCGATGACCCGAAAGCCTTCGGTGGGGTGCGGATACAGGGCAGGATTCTGCAGGGCGGCGATCAGTGCTTGGCTCACGGTCATTCCTTGTCGAAGTTCTTGAACGGGGCGTGCGAGTCCACTGCGAAGCAGTCCACACAGTCGTAAAGTCGCCGGCATTATGGCCGCTGAGCGTTGCGCTGCAAACCGCTGAGAGGCCGTCAATCCGCGGCGGCAAAGTGCGTATAATGCGCCGCCATGACTAAACCTCGCTCCCCTCGTAATCGCTCCAAGCGCCGCTCCAGTGGTGCTCGCCCCTGGTTGGGCTGGGCGGTCAAGCTCTCCATTGTCGGCCTGGTGATCCTGGCCGGTTTCGCCATCTACCTCGATGCTGTCGTGCAGGAGAAATTCTCCGGCAAGCGCTGGACGATTCCGGCAAAGGTCTATGCGCGACCGCTGGAACTGTTCGTCGGTCAGAAGCTGGACAAGAACGACTTCCTTGCTGAGCTGGACGCGCTCGGCTATCGGCGCGAGCGCTCGGTCAGTGGCCCGGGCGGCGCTTCGGTTGCCGGCAATGACATCGAACTGCACACCCGCGGCTTCCAGTTCTACGAAGGCGCCGAGCAGTCGCAACGGCTGCGGGTGCGCTTCTCCGGCGATTTCGTTGCCGGCCTGAGCAGCGCAAACGGTAGCGCCCTGCCTGTGGCGCGTCTGGAGCCGGTGCTGATCGGTGGACTGTATCCGGCGCACAACGAAGATCGCATCCTGATCAAGCTGGACCAGGTGCCACCTTATCTGGTGGAAACGCTGGTCGCAGTGGAGGACCGGGAGTTCTTCAATCATTTCGGCGTGTCGCCCAAATCCATCGCTCGCGCCGTCTGGGTCAACCTGACTGCCGGCCAGGTTCGCCAGGGTGGCAGCACCCTGACCCAGCAGCTGGTCAAGAACTTCTACCTGACCAACGAACGCAGCCTCAGCCGCAAGGCAACCGAGGCGATGATGGCTGTGTTGCTGGAGCTGCATTACGACAAGCAGGAAATCCTCGAGGCGTACCTGAACGAGGTCTTCCTCGGCCAGGATGGCCGTCGCGCCGTGCATGGTTTCGGACTGGCCAGCCAGTACTTCTTCGGTCAGCCGCTGGCCGAGCTCAAACTGCCGCAAGTGGCGCTGCTGGTCGGTATGGTCAAGGGGCCTACCTACTACAACCCGCGGCGCAATCCCGAGCGTGCGCTGGAAAGGCGCAATCTGGTGCTCGATCTCTTGGCCGAGCAACAGGTCATCAGTGTCGATGAGGCGGCCAAGGCCAAGCAGGCGCCACTGGGGGTAACCCAGCGCGGCAGCATGGCGGACAGTTCCTATCCGGCCTTCCTAGACCTGGTCAAGCGTCAGCTGCGCGAGGACTATCGGGACGAGGACCTCACCGAAGAGGGCCTGCGCGTCTTCACCAGTTTCGATCCGGTGCTCCAGCTGAAGGCCGAGCAGGCCATGAGCGAAACCCTCAAGCGACTCGGCAAGGCCACCGAGGGCGTCGAGGGCGCGATGATCGTCACTAATCCCGAAACCGGTGAAATCCAGGCCATGCTGGGTAGCCGCCAGCCAGGTTTCGCTGGCTTCAATCGGGCGCTGGACGCGTCGCGTCCGATCGGCTCGCTGATCAAACCGGCCATCTACCTGGCCGCGCTGGAAAAGCCCAGCCAGTACACGCTGACCAGTCTGCTCGAGGACGAGGCCTTCTCCGTGAAGGGCGCCGATGGGCAGGTTTGGAAGCCTCAGAACTATGGTCGTCAGGCGCATGGGACGGTGTACCTGTACCAGGCGCTGGCCAATTCCTACAACCTGTCGACGGCACGGCTCGGGCTCGATCTGGGCGTGCCGAATGTGCTCAAGACACTGGAGCGGTTGGGTGCCTCGCCGAAGTGGCCAGCCTACCCGTCGATGTTGCTCGGGGCGGGTGGCTTGAAACCTATCGAGGTAGCCGGCATGTATCAGACCCTTGCGAATGGCGGTTTCAATACCCCGCTGCGGGGCATTCGCAGTGTGTTGACCGCCGATGGCGAGCCCCTCAAGCGTTATCCGTTCCAGATCCAGCAGCGTTTTGACCCGGGCGCTATTTATCTCGCCCAGTACGCCATGCAGCGCGCCATGCGCGAGGGCACTGGGCGCTCGGCCTACAATCGGCTGCCGCAGTCGCTCAATCTGGCTGGCAAGACCGGCACCACCAATGATTCGCGTGACAGCTGGTTCGCTGGCTTCAGCCAGGACGTGCTGGCGGTGGTCTGGTTGGGGCGTGACGATAACGGCAAGACGTCGCTGACCGGCGCCACCGGAGCGCTGCAGGTCTGGACCGACTTCATGCGCAGGGCCGATCCGCTGCCGTTGCAGATGCCGGTGCCGGACAATGTGGCCTACGCCTGGGTCGATGCCCGTAGCGGGCTTGGCACAGACGAGCGCTGCCCGGATGCCGTGCAGATGCCCTATATTCGTGGCAGCGAACCGGCCCCCGGACCTGGCTGCGGCATTCAGGCGCCGGCGGAGTCGGTCATGGATTGGGTACGCGGCTGGTTGGAGTAACTGCCGCGGAGGTCGCGTGCTTCGTGGTTCTACGTTGAGAGGTCTGAATTGGTGAACAAGCAGTGGATGGCCGTTGTTGCAGCGGTGACGCTGGTGCAGGGGTGCGCGACAGTGGATCGTGGTTCGATCCCCGTGGTGGACTCAGGCGCTCCCGTTTCCGAGGAGGTGGCGGCTCGCCAGGGATACCGCGCGCCAGCCGCGGTCGCGACGCCAAGGCAGCAGCAGGAGGATTCTGGGGTGGTGGTGATGGTGCCGCAGGGTACTTCCGCACCACTTGAAACCTTCGCCGCACCGGATGTGCCGTTTTCGTCGTCCAGTGGTGCCTTCGACGCTACGCAGCCAACCTGGCAGCCCGCACCGTCGATTTCCGCACCGCCCAGTACGCCGCAGCCAAGCATGCCCAGCGGGATTCCTTCATCCAACAGCGGGCTGGCAGCGGACGAGCAGCTAGACGGTCCGGTTCTTGCGCTGCTGACGACAGCACAGCAACAGCAGGGTGGCGGCGACCTCAACGGAGCCGCCTCCAGTCTCGAGAGAGCGCAGCGTATCGCTCCGCGCGAGCCGCAGGTGCTCTACCGTTTGGCTCAGGTCCGCCTGGCCCAGGGCGATGCGACTCAGGCCGAACAGCTGTCGCGCCGGGCGCTGAGCTATGCCAGTGGGCGGCCAGCGCTCCAGGCCAGCCTCTGGGAGCTGATCGCCCAGGCGCGCGAGCGGCAGGGCGACAGCGCCGGTGCCGCTCAGGCGCGTAAGCGCGCCAAGGTCAGTCTGTGATGGACAGTCGGCTTCCGGCGATCGCGCAGCAGTTGCTGCTGATCGAGCGTGAGCTGCGGCTGCTGGGGTTGTGGAGTGTGGATTCGCCGGCTCCGGAAGCCCTGGCTAGTGTGGAGCCGTTCTGCGTCGACACGCTGCGTTTCGAGCAATGGCTGCAGTGGATATTCCTGCCGCGAATGAAGGTGATCGTCGAGGCGGGTCAGCCGTTGCCCGCTGCGTCCGGCATCTGCGCAATGGCCGAAGTGGTCTATCGTGAGTCCCAGGTGGCGACGCTGCTGGAGGCCTTGCGCGGCTTCGACGCCCTGATCGAAGCGTCGTCCTAACGCCGCGCTTGGCGGCGCCAGTCGATCGGATGATGGATCAGTTGCAGTTTTCCGCGATCTTGTCGCGGGTTTCCGTTATCCGCGCCTGACGTTCCTCTTCGGTGATTCGCCGCGTTTCACCATTCTCTTCGACTCGCACGCGTGGGTTGTTCTGCAGCTGGGCCAGGTTCGTGCGCATGGTTTCGCAGTAACGCTTGCGCTCGGCCTCCTGTTCGGCGACCTGCTGTTTCACCTTGCGGTCGATGCTTTGCTGATCGGGCTCGCTTTTTTCCTGCGAGGCCGGTGCCGGCGCTGTTACGGATTTGCCTGGCGCAACCACGGTATTAACAGTTTCCACCTGCTGCCCCTGCGGCGGCTGGGCGCCAAAGTGCGTCACGCCCTGGGCATCCACCCATTTGTACACCTGCGCGGCCATGGCATTGCCGCAAAGCGCCAGTGCCAGGCCGCTCGCAAGAACCGTCAATCGCATGCTGTTACCTTCATCAGGATCGGAAAACGGCCTCCACTATACCCAAAAGCCGAGGGCGTACTTCTGCGCGCCGTCACAGCTCGAGGTTGGCTGAAACGTAACGGCAGGCTTGACTTGCGGGTGCCGAATCCGAACAATCCGAGGCTTGCTGTCCTGAGTCGCCTCGCCGCAAGCGATACCGGCTCAGTCTAGACAGACATGAGGTGCTACCCGCGCCGACCTGCATCACCCGCAACGCGTTACCTCGCGCTGGGTGGAGAGCCCGCGACACCAGGGACTCTTCCGATACTGGCTCAATCAGTGGCTGACGTAGTCGGCGACCACCGTCGCTCATGCCCTGTTGGCAGTAAACCTATTTCTGGCGGCTCCGGCTTGGACCGCTATCTGGCGTTCAGAGGTGAACAACGTGGAACTCTTATCCGGCGCTGAAATGGTCGTCCGCTCCCTGCGTGACGAAGGCGTTAAGTACATCTACGGGTACCCGGGCGGTGCCGTTCTGCATATCTACGATGCGCTTTTCAAGGAAAAGGCCATCGAGCACATCCTGGTTCGTCACGAGCAGGCCGCCACGCATATGGCTGATGGCTATGCGCGCGCGACCGGCAAGGCCGGCGTGGTGCTGGTGACCTCCGGTCCCGGGGCGACCAATGCCATCACCGGTATAGCCACCGCCTTCATGGACTCGATCCCGATGGTGGTCATCTCCGGTCAGGTGCCCAGCACCATGGTCGGCACCGATGCCTTCCAGGAAACCGACATGATCGGCATCTCCCGTCCGATCGTTAAGCACAGCTTCATGATCAAGCATCCTTCGGAAATCCCCGAAGTGATGAAGAAGGCGTTCTATCTCGCCGAGTCCGGGCGTCCAGGGCCAGTTGTCATCGATATCCCGAAGGATATGACCAACCCGGCTGAGAAGTTCGAGTACGTCTACCCGAAGAAGGCCAAGTTGCGTTCGTACAGCCCGGCCGTGCGTGGGCATTCCGGCCAGATTCGCAAGGCAGCGGAGCTACTGCTGGGCGCCAAGCGGCCAATCATCTACGCCGGTGGCGGTGTGGTCCTGGGCAAGGCTTCGGCGCAACTGACCGAGCTGGCGAAGATGCTCAACCTGCCGGTGACTAACACCCTGATGGGCCTGGGGTGTTTTCCGGGCAGCGACCGCCAGTTCGTCGGCATGCTAGGCATGCACGGCAGCTACACTGCCAACCTGGCGATGCATCACTCCGATGTGATCCTCGCGGTCGGCGCGCGTTTCGATGACCGCGTGATCAACGGCGCGACCAAGTTCTGCCCGAACGCCAAGATCATCCACATCGATATCGATCCGGCATCCATTTCCAAGACCATCAAGGCGGATATCCCGATTGTCGGTCCGGTGGACAGCGTGCTCACCGAGATGGTCGCCATCGTCAAGGAGATCGGCCAGGCGCCGAATGCCGAGACCGTGGCCAGCTGGTGGAAGCAGATCGACGAGTGGCGCGGCAATGGCCGGCTGTTCCCCTACAACGAGGGCGATGGTTCGATCATCAAGCCGCAGGCCGCCATCGAGGTGCTCTGCGAAGTGACCAAGGGCGAAGCTTATGTAGCCTCGGACGTTGGTCAGCATCAGATGTTCGCCTGCCAGTACTACAAGTTCGACAAGCCCAACCGCTGGCTCAATTCGGGCGGCCTCGGCACCATGGGCTTTGGTCTGCCGGCAGCCATGGGCGTGAAGCTGAACTTCCCGGAAGCCGATGTCGCGGTGGTGACGGGCGAGGGCAGCATCCAGATGAACATCCAGGAGCTGTCCACCTGCCTGCAATACGACCTGCCGGTGAAGATCATCAACCTCAACAACGGTGCGCTGGGCATGGTCCGCCAATGGCAGGACATGGTGTACAACAGTCGCTACTCGCACTCCTACATGGAATCGCTACCCGACTTCGTCAAGTTGGCCGAGGCCTACGGGCACGTCGGCATGCGCATCACCGATCTCAAAGATCTCAAGCCGATGATGGAAGAGGCGTTCGCCATGAAGGACCGCCTGGTCTTCCTGGATATCGCCGTCGACACCGCCGAGCATGTCTATCCAATGCAGATCAAGGATGGCGCGATGCGTGACATGTGGCTGAGCAAGACGGAGCGTACCTGATCATGAGACATATCATTTCCCTGCTGATGGAAAACGAACCGGGTGCGCTGTCTCGTGTGGTCGGCCTGTTTTCGCAACGCAACTACAACATCGAAAGCCTCACCGTGGCACCGACCGAAGACCCGACCCTGTCGCGTCTCACGTTGACCACGGTAGGGCACGAGGAAGTGATCGAGCAGATCACCAAGAACCTCAACAAGCTGGTGGAAGTGGTCAAGCTGGTCGACCTGTCGGAGAGCGCCCATATCGAGCGCGAACTGATGCTGATCAAGGTCAAGGCCACCGGCGCTCAGCGCGCCGAGGTCAAGCGCACCACCGACATCTTCCGTGGGCAGATCGTCGACGTGACCACCAGCGTCTATACCATTCAGCTGGCCGGAACCAGTGACAAATTGGACAGCTTCATCCAGGCCATTGGTACAGCCTCGATCCTCGAGGTTGTGCGCAGCGGTGTCACCGGAATCTCTCGCGGCGACAAAGTGCTGAGTATCTAACGACTGCCGGACACGTCGTCTCGTCAGTCAGCAACGTTTTATCGAATGGCCCACGAGGCCGGCAACAGGGGTAATTCATGAAGGTTTCTTACGATAAAGACTGCGACCTCTCCATCATCCAGGGCAAGAAGGTCGCCATCATCGGTTACGGTTCCCAGGGCCACGCGCACGCGTGCAACCTGAAGGATTCCGGCGTCGACGTCACCGTCGGTCTGCGTCCGGGTTCCTCTTCCATTGCCAAGGCCGAGGCCCATGGCCTGAAGGTCAGTGACGTTCCAGCCGCCGTTGCCGCTGCCGATCTGGTAATGATCCTGACCCCCGACGAGTTTCAGGGCCGCCTGTACAAGGAGGAGATCGAGCCGAACCTGAAGCAGGGCGCGACCCTGGCCTTCGCTCACGGCTTCTCCATTCACTACAACCAGGTCGTGCCGCGTGCCGATCTGGACGTGATCATGATCGCTCCGAAAGCGCCGGGTCACACCGTGCGTTCCGAGTTCGTCAAGGGCGGCGGCATTCCCGACCTGATCGCGATCTATCAGGACGCTTCCGGCAATGCCCGTAACGTCGCACTGTCCTACGCCTGCGGCGTCGGCGGTGGCCGTACCGGCATCATCGAAACCACCTTCAAGGACGAAACCGAAACCGACCTGTTCGGCGAGCAGGCCGTTCTCTGTGGCGGTTGCGTCGAGCTGGTCAAGGCCGGCTTCGAAACCCTGGTCGAAGCTGGCTACGCGCCGGAAATGGCCTACTTCGAGTGCCTGCATGAGCTGAAGTTGATCGTCGATCTGATGTTCGAAGGCGGCATCGCCAACATGAACTACTCGATCTCCAACAACGCCGAGTACGGCGAGTACGTGACCGGTCCTGAAGTGATCAACGCCGAGTCCCGCGCCGCCATGCGTAATGCCCTGAAGCGCATTCAGGACGGCGAATACGCCAAGATGTTCATCACTGAAGGTGCCGCCAACTATCCGTCCATGACGGCCTACCGTCGCAACAATGCGGCTCATGGCATCGAAGTGGTTGGCGAGAAGCTGCGCGCGATGATGCCTTGGATCGCTGCGAACAAGATCGTGGACAAGAGCAAGAACTGATCGGTTTTTCTGCTCAAGAAAACGCGGCTACGGCCGCGTTTTTTCATTCTGTTCCCCGGCTTCTGGTATAAATCGCGGCTTTGGCCAGGCTGAACCGCGAGTGTGTCGATCTGGTCGAAATCTATCCGTACCTGTTGTAGAAGGTGAATGCGCATGAGTGGACAATCCGAAGAGCCGAACAAGCCAGTCGAGCCAGAAAGCATTCTGCCGATCGACGAGCATGTGGAGGAAACCCAGGAGGCTGACGGCCGCAAGGTACGCCACCGGGGCATCTATCTGCTGCCGAACCTGTTCACCACTGCCAACCTCTTCGCTGGGTTCTTCTCGATCATCACGGCGATCAACGGCAATTTTTATGTGGCCGCGGCGACGGTCTTCGTCGCTATGGTGCTCGATAGTCTGGACGGACGCGTTGCACGCCTGACCAATACGCAGAGTGCTTTCGGCGCTGAATACGACTCGCTGTCGGACATGGTGGCTTTCGGTCTGGCGCCTGCGGTGCTCGCATACGAGTGGGCGCTTTCGGAGCTCGGCAACGTTGGGCTCACCGTTGCCTTTATCTACGTTGCCTGCGCGGCGCTGCGTCTGGCGCGTTTCAATACGCAGATCGGCAAGGTCGACAAACGCTGGTTCATCGGGTTGGCAAGTCCGGCCGCGGCGGGCGTGGTGGCTGGTTGGGTCTGGGCCGTTTGGGCGCTCGATGATGCCGGTATTCGTGGCGTCGATCTGCCGCTGGTGCTGGTCATGCTCTTTGCGCTGATGGTCGCCGCTGCCGGTCTGCTGATGGTCAGCAATATCAAGTACTACAGCTTCAAGGATCTGGACTTGAAAGGGCGGGTCCCCTTCGTTGCGATTTTGGTCGTGGTTCTGGTGTTTGCAGTGGTATTCAGCGACCCACCTCGTATCCTCCTGCTGATCTTCCTCGCATATGCGGTTTCCGGCCCGGTTCAGTACCTGATGCAGCTGCGTCGGCGTAAGCGCGTCGAGGGTTGATTTTCGATCTGGCTGCGCGTATTGCTCGTTCAGAGCCGATACGCGGAGCTACTCATGCTGATCAGAATCCCCCCTTCCGGTACGTGCCGTGAATCTGAGGTGACGACGGAGACGGTCTATCGAAGTCGGCGTCGCTTCATTCAGGGGACTGCACTTGCCGGGGCGGCTCTGGGATTGCCCTCTCTGGCCAGGGCATCCGAGCAGTATCCCGGCGTCCCCGATGCGCCAGCCTCTCCTTGGTTCGTTGGCAAACTGAGCGATACCCGTTGGCGCGCTGTCGTTCCGGAAGGCGAAGCCATCACTCCGTATCGGGACGCCACGCAGTACAACAACTTCTATGAGTTCGGCCCCAACAAGGGCGATCCGGCGCGCTACGCCAGCGAGTTGAAAGTCGAGCCGTGGACGGTGCTGATTGATGGTGCAGTCGAAAAGCCAGGACGCTATTCGCTCGAGAATGTTTTTGCGGAAGGGCAGCTCGAGGAGCGGATCTATCGTCTGCGTTGTGTGGAGGCCTGGTCGATGGTGATTCCTTGGCTAGGTTTTCCGTTGGGCGACCTGCTTCGGAGGGTTCGCCCCCTTTCGGCAGCAAAGTTTGTACGCTTCGAAACGGCTTACCGGCCCGACGAGATGCGTGGCACGCGTTCCAGCTTTGCATTGATCGATTGGCCGTATGTCGAAGGGTTGCGCATGGATGAGGCGATGCATCCGCTCAGCCTGCTCGCCGTTGGCATGTATGGTCGGGTATTGCCGAATCAGAATGGGGCGCCATTACGGCTAGTCGTGCCCTGGAAGTACGGCTTCAAGAGCATCAAATCGATCGTGCGAATCAGCTTCGTAAGTGAGCAGCCGACCACCACCTGGCAGTCGATGGCTCCTGAGGAGTATGGGTTCTACGCCAACGTCAACCCACAGGTCTCCCATCCGCGTTGGTCTCAGGCTCGTGAGAGGCGGCTTCCTGGGAGCCTGTTCAGCCCCAGCGTCCGGGAGACCCAGCTGTTCAATGGCTATGCCGATCAGGTGGCAGGCTTGTACGCTTCGATGGATCTCACCAAGGACTACTGATGCGTTACCCATTGTGGCGGCTGGGTGTGTTCCTATGCGCCGCGAGCGTACCTTGGTACTGGCTATATCTCGCCTGGACGTTTGCGTTGGGGCCTGACCCTGGAAAGGTTTTGGTGGATAACCTGGGGCAGGGCGCTCTGGTCCTCTTGCTTCTAACGCTTGCCATGACGCCCCTGCAGCGGGTGACGGGTTGGGCCGGTTGGCTTGCCGTACGTCGCCAACTTGGGCTCTGGTGCTTCAGCTATGCATTGCTGCATCTCGCCAGTTATCTTTTCTTCCTGCTGGGTGCTGAATTCCCGCGTTTGCCTGAGGAGTTGAGCGAACGCCCTTATATTCTTGTCGGGATGCTCGGATTGCTTGGGCTCACCGCGCTGGCCGCTACCTCCTCTAGATGGAGCATGCGGCGTCTCGGTAAACGCTGGAAAAGCCTGCATCGACTGATCTACGTCATCGTCATTGTGGTGTTGCTACATATGCTTTGGGTTGTACGCGCCGACGCTGGAAGATGGGCGCTTTATGCTGGCATAGCTGCGATCTTGCTTGTTCTACGGCTCCCAGTCGTAGCCTCTGTTTTAGGGCGACTTCGTACACAAACGAGCAAAGGCCGCAACAAAACCGAAATAAACGGTTGACGCCCGTTTTCAGGCCCCTATAATGCGCACCACTTCCGGTGCAGTCCTCAAGCAAAACCTCTTGTAAATCAAAAGGTTAGCTAGATAAAAGGGTTGCACTGGTGGCGGATTCGAGTAGAATGCGCCGCGCTGACAGGGTGGTGGTTGAGTCCTGTTGGTGGCTTCGGTCGGATCGATCGAAAGCGGTTGAAAGAGGTGGTTGACAGCGGTTCTGATCGCTGTATGATTCGCCTCCCGCTGACGAGAGATGCAGATTGATCGAGGCGGCAAGCGGTTGAGTAGAAAAGAAATTTTCGAAAAACAGCTTGACAG